>BNJU01003077.1_pt1 | contig 46967 bp, 53 predicted proteins | sample 8539281 | NCBI WGS metagenome assembly BNJU01 (sample SAMD00202456, study PRJDB9452) | human saliva metagenome | isolation source: human saliva | place: Japan
CTTAATAGGCTGATACACCTTATTTAATAAGCAAAGCTACACTTCTCAAGAATTTCTATATACACGTTCATTTCCGTGCAAAGTTAATTTAAATTTATGATATGCCAACTTTTAACAATAGAATTAACATAATGGACTATAATATATAAAAGGTATTTTCAGATGATGAAGAGTTTTTCTCTATTTTCTCTTGCTCCTTTAATTTATTCTTCTTACCTTTGCCGCCGTGAAACAATTAGCAATGACATATCAAGTGAACGAAGTACTGCAAAGAATTATCGAATTCTTTGCATCTTTTTGCACTTTATCTTTGGTCAATCCAAATAATTTGCTAACACACACACACACACACACACACACACACACACACTACACGCACACCTAGCGTCTAATAACACTTTTTTTCTTCTCGCATACGCGCGCGCGAAGCGTGCCGTAACCCCTGTAAACAAAGGACTTTCAAGAGTTTCCTTTGTTCGCTTTTTTATGCCCTTTTTTGAACTCGATTTAGAGCAAAATAAGAACGAAATAACAGCTATTTTAATCAAGAAAGTTATGAGAAAAGAACAAACTAAGAGGGATTATTCTGCACCCAGTTGCATGATAATCCAAATGAACGAGACCACTAATTTGATGGAAACGTCTTTCCCCAGCCAGCATAAGCCAGGACACCATGGTACTGGTCCTTCCGGTGCGAAAGCAGCGACCGTATGGCAGGAAGAGGAAGAAGACAATGCAGAAAACACTTCTCCTTGGGAAGACTAAGAGAGTTATCAACAAGAATCAGAAAAGACAAAGTAACAAAGTAATGATGAGAACAAAACAATTATTCAAGACTCGCCTATTGTCCTTTGCAGCCCTTTGCAGTATGGCTTTTACAGCCGTTTCCTGCGCCAATGAGGATGTTGCGCAGAATGGTACGGACACAGGAAGCAACGATAACGATAAGAACATGACAACCTTTGTGGCAGGCAATCCAACGAAGACCCGTACAACAATGGATTACAATAGTGGCGACTTCTATTGGGAAGCAGGCGACAAGATCTATGTACAGGACGATGACGGCGCATGGAAAGTGAGCAGCAATAGTCCAACAAGCAAGACCAGCTACTTCAAGTTCAAAGTATCTGGTAAATTCAGCAACCATGCCAACTACAAGGTTTATTACCCAGGCAAGAATGGCAGTAACAACCAACTGACAATCCCCGCTGCACAAACACAAACAACTCCTAGCACTACTGATCATTTCGGCACATCAGGCGATTGTGGTACAGCAGACGCAACTGGTACAGTAGGTGGCAAGTCCTTTTCTTTCCAACTCGAACACCAAGCAGCTATCCTCGTCTTCGAACCTTTCACGAAGAATGCCGTGTTTAAGAACTGCTATCTAACCAAGGTTGAGGTGACAGCCGACAACAATATCGCAGGCAACTACACTCTTGATCCTAGCAACGGTGAGATTACGGGCGCAGGTAGCGACAAGCAAATCATCCTCACCACCAAGGGTAGCGGTGCATACGCTGATGGTTTTAAGTTGGACAACTCTACCAGCAGCACCACAGCTGACAAGATCTATATGTTTATCAAACCAGGTACGCACAAGCTAAAGATTCGCTACTGGCTGAAAGACCCCGTCACTAGTAAAGAGGGCACCATCACCAAGGCTCCCGGCTCATTCACTTACGATAAGAATACCTACTATGACATGACTGCTGACCTTGATACTCGATGCCGATGACGGTAACCATTACTATGTGGGACGCACAGGGCAATATTGGAAAGGTTACGAATGGACAAACACTTGCCAGCAGGCGTAGGCCAGCCAACACTCGAAAGATGGCTTCCAGGCGCAACAACTTCCAGTAACTACGCGCAGAACAACACCCTGACTCGCTGTGGTATCACGAGGCGACGGTACGTTTCAAAGCTACCCAGAGTTGCGCAGGTCTTCCCAACGCTAACGAGCTGTCTTGGTATTGTCTGTGCGGCGATCCTCGTTGGGACGCAGACGAGTATGGACAACCATGGGTCATTTATATAAAGGTGGCGTGTGGTTTAAGAAGAAGTCCCGTATTGAAAGCAGAGGGTCATTATAATACCGAAAAATCTGCCGATAATACAACCGACTCTACAGTACAACGAGAAGCCTACTACACCAGCAATAGTAGTATCACCACCCCTGGTCTTCCTTCCGCATCCGACGCAGGCATTACTTCTACCTGCCCGTCTTGGGTTCCTACTGGAATGGTCAGTTGATCAACGTTGGCCTCTACGGCTGCTATTGGTCGTCAAGTGCTGCCCCAGGGCACAGCAACAGCGCGTACAAACTGACATCGGCAGTGGTGGCGTCACCGTGGGCACCAGCGACAGCTACTTCGGGTACAAGGTCGGTGGGTTCGAGTAGTCCCTGCGATTGTCCTTTACCGGTGTCGCCCTCTAAAAAGGCGAAGTTTAATGCGAAAAATAGGACAAAAATAGGAGCAAAAGATAAGCCTCCTTTAACTAATTGATAATCAACGTGTTATAGAAGAGGGTATCTCGGTATAGGACAGAGACCCCCTCGAGATAGGGACTATGGGTACCTCAGTATAGGACCGAGGTACCCTCTGTAACGGACCGAGATAGACTGTTGCTTTGAAAAATAATTTACACATCGTTTATAATTAATCTATTTATTAATCTTTAAAAGTTTGAAACTATGGCTTTTTTTAAGAAAGTGCAGAAAGAAAATTCAGGTCTGTGGTATCCACAGGTAGTAGTTGTGGAAAACCCGTAAACAACAGACCAAGTGGCTGATCGATTGGCACTGATTTCAACAGTGAGTCGTGGTGACACGTATGCGGTGCTGAAGGATTTAGGTGTTGTTATCGTGCATTTATGGCTGAAGGTCGCACGGTGAAACTGGAAGGCGTCGGTACGTTTTAGCTCACACCATTAACGCTGACAAGGGCATCAAGGAAGCCTGAAGAAGTAACAGCAAAGCAGATAAGAGACGTCCGTGTCCGTTTCATTCCCGGGAGACTTCGCGCACACAGAGCAATAAGGTTGCTACCCTGATCATTGGTTTCGAGATAACATTCGATTGGGAAGAGTGGAAAGAGGGAGAAAAGAGCCTCACCCCTGACCCTCTCCGAGTGGAGGGAGTGAAGAGCACCCTGGACCGGTGGTGGAATACAGGCCTCTCAAGCCCCTCCAGCAGGAGGGATGATGCTCATGAGGCTGGTTAGGAAATATACCACAGAAATGTCCACCCGCAAAGGGTTGAATACATAGGACAGAGGAGAGCTTCTGTCCTATTTTTGAAACTACTCAGATAAACATTTATCGGATGTCACCCGAATAATCCCAGGAATGCTTCAAGTTGAAGTACTAGTGTGAAATGACTTTAATTTAGAGAATCAAATCACAATCTTTTATTATCTTTGCACGAAACATAACGAGAAGAGATGATAGAAACATTCAACACGGGGGAGACTCAAGAGAGTTTGAGACAGGAATATAATCCAGATGGTTCGGTGCTACGTAAAAGCACAACTGAGACTATTGGATATGGCAATCTATCTACAAGAGACTGCACGCAAAGATAGGCGTTCCTTGTAGGGTTGGATGGTGGTAATGTGCTCGGTGCTCTGCGTCATGGTGGCTTTTATTCCATGGGATGATGACATTGATATGGTGGTGAGTTATTATGATTTCAAGCGTCTTTGCGATTACCTCAAAGGCTCACCCTCACCCTCAATATGTGCTGCAAGACAATGATACTGACCCTGGTTTCTATAAAGAATGGGCTTGTCTGCGCGACCTAAAGAGTGAGAATCGCAGTCATGAAGCAAGTGACAGTGAGAACAGAAGAGTGCATGAAGCACAAAAGTTTAGGGGCTTGCATATTGATATCTTCCCTTACGAAGGATATATGATACCCTCTTTACAACGCCTTGCAGCTAAACTGTCAGTGAATCTCAACTTACAATTTGCTGGCAGATACCCTATGTTAGCGCAGCTTGGTTACGATCTCTTACACCACATTGTATTTCCTGGTTTCCGCATCCTCGGTAGGCTCTTTGGCAATCCCGACCTATACATGCACTCATACGGAGCATGGTTTTATGAGCAGAACCCACGTCAATACATGATTCCTCACAAAGATATCGTCTTCGAAGGATATACTTTTGAAGGTCCAGCTGACCCTGAGGGGCTTTGTCGGATTGCTTATGGCAATTACATGGACTTGCCTCCAAAGGACAAGCGGGACAGACATAAGATTGATGTTGAGTTCAAGTAGGAGGCAAAAGGATAATTAATCTTCTAAAAGTAACGTATGAATATCGCCGTAATCTTCGCTGGAGGCTCAGGTCTCCGTATGCACACAAAGTCAAGACCGAAGCAGTTTCTTGACCTCAATGGTAAGCCGATTATCATTTACACAATAGAGTTGTTCGATAACCATGAGGCTATTGACGCTATTGTTGTAGCCTGTATCGAGAGTTGGATACCCTTCTTAGAAAAGCAGATACGCAAGTTTGAAATCAACAAAGTGGTGAAGATTGTGCCTGGAGGAAGTACTGGGCAAGAATCTATTTATAACGGTTTGTGTGCTGCCGAAGAATATGCACAGGAACATAAGGCTGATGCGAAAGCAGACAACCGTACTAATACATGATGGTGTGCGACCATTGATAACGGAAGAAACCATCACCGATAATATCAAGAAAGTAGAAGAGGAAGGAAGCTGCATCACCTGTATTCCTGCCACCGAAACCTTTATTGTGAAACAAGATGATGGCAATTTAGAGATTCCTTCACGTGCTAGATCACTCATTGCTCGTGCTCCACAGAGTTTCCGTTTATCGGATATCATGGCAGCACATCGACGTGCTTTGCAGGAAGGAAGACATGACTTTATAGACTCCTGTACGATGATGAGCCATTATGGACATAAGGTGGCAACGGTTATCGGACCCATGGAGAATATCAAGATTACGACTCCAACAGACTATTTCGTACTGCGTGCAATGGTTCAAGTACATGAAGATCAGCAGATATTTGGATTGTAAGAACGAGGAAGAAGATGAATAACATACTAAAAGAAGATATACAGCTCTTTGCGTCTCGGTTTGCTTTAGCCACAGAGTTAGAGGGTAAGACGATTGCAGTAACTGGTTCAACGGGACTGTTAGGAGCTTGTATGGTGCGTTGTCTATTGGCTTTGAAGGCACAAAGAGGCGTCAACTTACATATCGTGGCAGTAGTACGAAATATGGAGAAAGCTGTTCGCCTCTTTGGAGAAGAGCGTGAGGAGCTCAGCTATTACCAATATGACTTCAGTTCAACAGAACCTTTCCAACCGAAGAGAAAGGTGGATTATCTTTTCCACTTTGCAGCCCCAACCGCATCAAAAAGACTTCGTTGAAAACCCGTAGAAACGATGAATACGGTTTTATATGGGTATGCAGAATATCCTCAATTATGCAGAGCAAAGCAAAGTTGGAATCACTTGTTTTAGCCTCAACATTGGAAGTCTATGGTACGATAACAGATGACTCTACTCCACTCACGGAGGACAAACAAGGTTATCTGAACCCTATGGCAACCCGTAGTAGTTACCCTTTGGCAAAGCGTGCAGCAGAAGGGTTATGTCATAACTATGCTGTGGAGAAAGCAAGTAAAAGTAAAGGTTGCACGATTGGCACAAACCTTTGGCGCAGGAGTTAGCAAACAGGACAACCGCGTCTTTGCGCAGTTTGCACGTAGCGTTATCCATGATGAAGACATCATCTTACATACAACTGGCGAACTAAGTAGGTGTTATTGTTATACGACAGATGCGATCAGTGCCATGCTTTATATTCTATTGAAAGGTGAAGACGGAACAGCATATAATGTGGCAAATGAAGCAACTTACATCTCCATTCGACAAATGGCTGAACTCGTTGCCAAGATGTTCAATCCTGATCATGTGCATGTTGTAATTGAGATGCAAGATGGGTTTAGGCTATTCACCTACCACCAAATTACGCTTAGACACGCAACGAATACAGACAGTTTGGGATGGACACCTTATTATAATATAAAAGGAAATGTTCCATCGCTTGATAGCCTCCATGAAAGAAAGAGTAGAACATGAAGTATTCTACCTCCAACAGACAGTTAAAATAATTAAAAAGTACACTTTTACAAACCTACTAACTATCAAAAAAGAGCATAGAAAGTAAAAGGATTACTCTTTTTTAGCTATCTTTGTAAAACATTCGTAGCTTGTTAGCGAAAGAAAAGATAATATTCAACACTTTAAAATATTAAGCACATGAAAGCAAGAATGCTATTTCTAGCGGCTTCACTCGTTGCCACCTCTGCATTTGCACAAGGCTTGAAATCGGGCATAGACCGCAACAACATGGATCTAAATGTTAAACCGGGAGAGAACTTCTATGAGTATTCTGCAGGTAACTGGATGAAGACTCACCCTCTAGACAAGGAACATCCGATGAACGGCGCATTTGTTGATCTAGAAGAGTTAAACAACAAACGCATTCGAGAAATGGTTGAGGATTATGCCAAGAAACCACAGAAGAAGGGCACTGTAGCACAGAAGATTGCTTCTATCTACAATCTCTACATGGACAGCACACGCCGCAATCGTGAGGGATACAACCCTATTAAGCCCGTATTAGCTAAAGTTCGCGCTGCTAAGACACGCAAGGAACTCATCAAACTGATGTATGATCTTGACGAAAAGGGCTATAACACTTTCCCTGTAGGCTTTGGGATGACTACTGACGCCATGAATTCTAGCCGATACATCATCGGTGTTTCACAGTCAGGATTGGGTTTGGATCCAGAGTATTACACACAACCTAATGAACAACAAAAGGCTGTTGTGGCTGCTTACAAGAGCTTGAAGAATGACTACCTGAAGATGGTTGGCAATGCTCCAGCAGTTGCAAAAGAAGAAGATGGAAGAGGCTTTTGCACTGGAGAATCGTATTGCAAAGGTTAGTTATGATCAAGTGAAATCACGTGATCCACAGGCTAATTACCATCCAATGACATGGGAACAACTCTTAAAGGATTACCCAGGTATTGATTGGAACTACATCTTAAAGATTGCTGGCTATCCTAATAATGGTGGTAAAGTGGATGTTGGTCAACCGGAACCAGTACATGAGGTAGAGAAAATCTTGGCTACAGCTCCACTCGATCAGTTGAAGGCTTACATGGAATTAGCTGTTATTTTCAAGTTCTGCAGGGTATGCTTTCTGATGCTTTCTCAAAGCGTAAATTCGAGTACACAAAAGGTTGCTTACGGCGTTCAGCAGCAACAGCCACGTTGGAAGCGTGCTTTATCTTTCGTACAAGGTATTATGGGAGAGGCTGTTGGTAAGCTCTATGTTCAAAAGTACTTCCCTGAGAGTAGCAAGGAAAGAATGATTCAGCTTGTTAAGAACTTGCAATCAGCTTTTGCACAGCGTATCGAAGAGAATACATGGATGACAGCTGCTACAAAGGCAAAAGCACTCGAGAAGTTACAGGCATTCGACATAAAGATTGGCTACCCAGATAAGTGGCAGAACATGGATAGTGTATTTGTTATTGACGAAGCAAAGTCACTTCTTGACAATGTAAAAGAACGTACAAGAGGCTGCTTCAAAATATATTATCTCTAAGCGTTGGGGTAAGCCTGTTGATAAGAAACTATGGCACATGACACCACAGACGGTCAATGCTTATTATGATCCATCAACGAATAGTATCAACTTCCCAGCCGCTATCCTCCAGCCTCCATTCTTTGATCCTGAGGTCGATGATGCCGCTAACTATGGTGCTATTGGTGCAGTGATTGGTCACGAGATGAGCCACGGCTTCGATGATCAAGGTTGCCAGTTTGATAAGGAAGGAAACATGAAGAACTGGTGGACAGACGAAGACAAGAAGAACTACGATGCACGAACAAAGGTATTAGTAGACTGGTTCAACCAGCAAGAAGTTATACCAGGACTAAAGGTAAATGGCGAGAAGACGCTTGGAGAAAAACATTGGTGATAATGGTGGTTTAAACGTTGCTTATCGTGCATTAGAGAATAGTATGAAGCAGAATCCACTTACAGACAAGGATGGTTTCACCCCTTCTCAACGTTTCTTCCTCGCATGGGGTCGTGTATGGGCAAGCAATGTTGCACCTCAATTTGTTGCTTACATCGTTAACTCAGACGTACATTCTCCTAACGTAAGTCGTGTTAATGCAGCCCTTCCTATGATAGATGCTTGGTACAAGGCATTCGATATTAAAGAGGGTGATAAACTCTTTTGTCCCACAGGAGAAACGTGCTCACATCTGGTAAGATAACAGTCCCTCCCACCCTCTCTCCGAATGAGAGGGAGAGTGGAGAGCATTCTACATACAAAGAGGGCGTTTCCTCATATCAGAAGGGCGTTTCTTCGTGTTGAAGAAACGCCCTTCTTGCATTAAAGAAAGCCTCTCTTGAAAAAGAGAGGAGCGTTAGTTCTGTTGGATATGATATCACAAAGTAGGGACAGACGCCCTCGTCTGTCCGCCAAAACACAATAACCAAAAGCCTCCCCGAGCTCCTCAGAGGGAGGGGATGTTGCCTAACGGGATGCAATGGAAAGATAAACGGGCGGACAGACGATGGCGTCTGTCCCTACTGTGTGGCAACAATATGGATTGATTGAAGCCTATTCAAACTGGCACTCATTAGTTGCTTTCTTCCTTGGGGAAGAGTTAGAAGAAGTTCTAAAGCACACACTTTTTATTTTAAACAACCGATAAGACCACTAAAGACAGATTCGGATAAGATCTTAACAGAGCAATATCAAAGATAATACGGAACAGATAAACCAATCGGAAATGATGTCACTTGATTTTTACAATCTAAGCCCTTTTATCAAGGCATACATGTAATAAATTAACATAGATAAAAACCAAATGATACTTATCAATTTTTGCCCTTTACAAACAATAAATAGCGATATTTATCTATTAATTCCACAAAAAGTAGTATATTTGCAGCCGATAGAATGGTATACAAATTACCGCTTAGGTAAAAACATTTACACGCATGTCTAAGAGAGTAAAGTTTACTAAAAATACATAGTGCAGACATAAGAAATAAAGTATAGAAATAGGTGCTATACTGAAGAGAAAACTACTAAATCCTACTTTTTATAGGATATTTTTAGTTACCAGTGGGACTTCATCGTGAGATGAGGTCCCATATTTTTAAATGTTTAAGAGCATTAGCTTGTAATTATTCCATATCTTTCTGTATCTTTGTAAATCAATTAAGTGAAACATTAAAAAAACAATAGATTATGAATGTAGGAGATAAGGCACCAGAGATTCTGGGTACTGATCAAGACGGCAAGGAGATTAAGTTGAGCGATTATAAAGGGCAGAAGCTCGTCCTTTACTTCTATCCTAAAGATTCGACATCAGGCTGTACCGCAGAGGCTTGTAACCTCCGCGACAACTATACGGAACTAAAAGCTCAAGGCTATGCAATCGTTGGAGCAAGTATACAAGACGAGAAATCGCATAAGAAGTTCATAGAGAAGAATGAGCTACCATTCCCCCTCATTGCCGATACAGACCTAAAGCTCGTTGAGACCTTTGGGGTTTATGGAGAAAAGAAGATGTATGGTCGTACTTACATGGGGACATTCCGTACCACCTTTATTATTAATGAGGAGGGTATCATAGAACGCATCATTGGTCCGAAAGAGATTAAGACGAAAGATCATGCAGCACAAATTCTTGCTCCAAGCAAGTAATAGTAATCAGGTACAAAGCACACTGCTGTAAGAGTGTTATATGGTAAAAACAAAGACTTCCGAGGGCTTGGAGCATAGACTTCATGCCCTCGCTACTCAATATGAAACACAAGATTTCATAAAAGATGACCCCTCATGGTTTATGCATCAAGTCGTTGGTAAGCGAAACCAAGAGGCTATTGCCTTTATAGCTTCATGTTTGAGTTATGGGTCAAGACAAGTCTTTATGCCTCGTATTCAGTATATCCTTGATTGCTCAAGAGGTGAACCTTATCAATGGGTAAGGACAGGACGGTTTGCATTAGACATTCCCGATGATGACAATTGTTTCTATCGTTTATATACAAATCACATGATGTACGGTCTTTTCCAAGCCTTACAATCAATGTATGAGGAGCATGGGGACATGGAGGGTTACATCCGTTCGTATGCTAAAAAGTACGATGAAATGGAGGAAATCGATGCTCTTACAGCCATAGATGCTATCTGTCAATACTTCCAAAAACACGAGATTACAGGTATCGTACCGAAGAATACAAACTCTTGTTGTAAACGCGTTTGTATGTTTTTACGCTGGATGGTACGCAAGGGATCGCCTGTTGACATAGGAATTTGGTCTGAACTCATCGATCGACGCACCTTGATTATGCCACTCGACACACATGTTATTCAGCAAGCTATGCAGTTGGGGCTACTTAAAAGCAAGTCAGCAACAATGGTTGCAGCACGTCGGTTAACAGAAGAACTTGCCACTTTCTTCCCCGAAGACCCATTAAAAGCAGACTTTGCGTTGTTTGGTTATGGTGTAAATCTATGATATTTACGTCATAAAACACCTATAAAACAAAAATTCCAAGCGCACTCTTGGTGAACTTGGAATATTGTTTTTACTCTCAAATTTCTAAACTTTGTCTAATAATTAGGCAGCCATGTGGTTGTTAACACTTACTGCCTTCGCTATTGTTGCTGCAATTACTACAGCTGATAATACTAATGAAACCATAATCATTTACGTTTAATAGAGACCCTTTGTCTCTGGTTCTTTAATATGTTATCCTTAATCTTTTTACGAGTGCAAAGATAGTTAGTTTCCAACTTAGGAACAAGCATTATTACGGCTAAAGGCTCTTTTTCTTGGTTTTTATTGCTATGTATCAAGTTGGTTGACATTTATCAAGTAAAGGTTTATTTGCTACTTCCAAGAATTTCAATTACCTTTTGTTCTCCATTATTAATAGACGATAGGACAATGGAAAAAGAACCCCGAATTAAGGCATGCATGGGACTTTGTTGAACATACTGGTATCAGCATCTTCCTTACAGGAAAGGCTGGGACTGGGAAAACAACATTTCTCCGAACGCTCAAAGAAAAGAGTTCTAAACGTAGTGTCATCGTTGCTCCAACAGGCGTGGCAGCAATTAATGCAGGTGGAATGACCATTCATTCTTTCTTTCAACTACCCCTTTCTCCATTTGTACCAGAGGCAAGTATCAAGAATAGATTTGATTACAGCAAGGAGAAACGTAAGATAATGAGGACGTTAGACTTGCTTATCATTGACGAGATAAGCATGGTGCGCTCTGATGTTCTCGATGCTATCGACTCCGTCCTACGCCGATTTAGAGAGCATGATAAGCCCTTTGGAGGTGTACAACTGCTTATGATTGGTGACTTACAACAACTTACTCCGGTTGTAACACCCGAAGAGGAGAGATTACTTCAGCGTTATTATGACACACCATACTTCTTTGGTTCAAAGGCATTACGTAGTATTAACTATGTAACCATCGAACTGATGCATGTCTATAGACAGCAAGATGACAGGTTTATCACCTTACTTAATAATATAAGGGAGGGACGAGTGAGTGAGACCGACTTGCTGAAACTGAACGAAAGATACGATCCTAAGTTTGAGCCAGAGGTGGGAAGCGACTATATCCGACTGACAACTCACAACAGAATGGCTGAAAGTTACAATGATGATCAGCTGCGTAATCTTCCTTCAAAAGCATGCACATTCACCGCAGAGGTCGATGGCAATTTTCCAGAATACAACTATCCGGCAGACTTCAGACTTACGCTTAAACGTGGGGCGCAGGTTATGTTCATCAGAAATGATAATAACGGACGTTACTACAATGGGAGAATTGGACATGTAACATACCTTGATAATGAGAAAATACAGGTTCTTTGTCCTGGTGATGAACAGGAAATTGAAGTACAACAAGAGACTTGGGAGAATACAAAATACACCTTAAACGAAAAGACAAAACAAATAGAAGCGGAGGTACAAGGCACTTTTAAGCAATATCCCTTGCGTTTGGCGTGGGCAATCACTATACACAAGAGTCAGGGACTGACGTTCGAACATGCCATCATTGACGCTCAGTCGTCCTTTGCCGCCGGTCAGGTGTATGTCGCCTTGAGCCGTTGTAAGACATTGGAAGGGCTCGTCTTGGCTTCACCGATAAGTAGTTCTGCCATAATTAACGATAGTCAGGTAACAAACTACATATCTCATCAAACGGAAGAAGCCGCAAAAAGTATTAAAGCATTACCAGTTTTGAAAGAGGAGTATTATCGACAACTACTCTTAGAATTGTTTAGCTTCAATGAAATTAAGGCTTGCGAAGATGCTATCTATCGTGTTTTATCAGAATACTTCTTCAAGTTTCCGAAGGTAACAACGCTTCACAAGATGGCAATAATTGATCTTGATGAGCGTATCATAGGTGTTTCTATGAAATGGGGAAGCGTTATCTGGCGCATGACTACCGAACAGTTGCACGAAGAGAAGTTCTTAGAACGGGTGAAAAAGAGTGCTCTTTACTTCCATAGTCAGCTTACAGAGATCTTTAGTCACCTTATTGATATAACGAAGGGGTACAATCTAACAACAAAACAGCCAACAAACGATTTGATAATAGCTTCTCCGATCTACGCCAAGCATATTCAACTAAAGCATGAAGTATTAGAGGCTATTATGAAATGAAGGATTCTCCATTACAGGCTACCTAGCGTCTAAACAAGAAGCAATACTTAATAGCTTGGACGATGGAACGGGCAGAAAGCAAAAGAAAAAGACGGAAGACTCTGCACCAAAAGCACCTAAAATCAGTACTGGCGAAATCTCTTATAATCTCTTCAAAGCAGGTAAGAGTATTGAAGCTATTGCTAAGGAGCGTGGCTTAACACCAGCAACAATACAGGGACATCTCATCCCTTATATCCAAAAGGGATACATACAACTGAATGAGGTGATTGATGAATCAAAGGCAAGAACTATACAACAAAAGATAAAACTTGCAGGTAAGGATGCTAATTTGAAAGCACTTAAAATATTATGCCCAGCCAATATCTCTTATTCAGACATTCTATTGGTAATGAAGACAACCATGCTTTCAATAAAGATAAAAAAGGGTAGTATCAGTTTAAATCCTTATCTTTATCACCTACAATATATGAAATTGTAAAAATAAAAGACATCATCTAATATAGTCGATGAAAAGGGTGGAAATAGATGCTTTTAGTAGGTTGTAATTACTACTAACTACAATAAATTACGCTTACAACAAACAAAAAGTGTTTATATCGGCACGCCTTTCAAAGAAAAGTATTATCTTTGCAAACCGTTAATTCAAAAGCTATTATTGAGTAGCAATCAAATTACGTTTAAATAGTTATTAGTAAGTTAATAGTCAAATGTAAGTACTTTTGAGGTTATGTCCTCGTGACGAAGACTACCTAAAGAATATTTTGAGTCAAATAATTTTTGAGTTATTTAGTTAAGTGGTTGAGTGTATGTCTGCGTGAGCAGAATATACACTCTTTTGTAATAGAGGAAAGAAGACTTTTACCTTGAAAAAGAGGCTCATTTCAAACACTGTGAGTAGAACTTTAGCAATCCAGGCAACACTCTTCTTTATTGTAAAGTATTATCCCTTGTATCTTAAACTTTGCACCTTTATATATTCTTAAATACTTTGCTAGATATAAGGAAAATGCTTATTTTTGCAATACGAAGTTTCATTTTAAGGTAAAAGATATGGCAAATTTAAGATTTGAAGCTGTTGAAGAAGCGTTCAAGAAACGACCAGTAGAAGTCAATGCACCAACGGAACGCCCTTCAGAGTTCTATGGAAAGTTCGTGTTTAACCGCTCTAAGATGTATAAGTATCTGCCTGCCGACATTTACAAAAAGCTCGTTGATGTCATGGATAACGGCAGCCGACTAGATAGATCGATTGCAGATGCAGTAGCACAAGGCATGAAACAATGGGCTAAAGAGAATGGTGTAACTCATTATACACACTGGTTTCAACCATTAACAGAAGGTACTAGCTGAAAAACATGATGCTTTCATTGAGCACGATGGTAAAGGCGGAATGATTGAAGAATTCTCTGGTAAGCTCCTTGTTCAGCAAGAACCGGATGCGAGTTCATTCCCAAATGGAGGCATAAGAAACACCTTTGAAGCCCGAGGATACTCTGCCTGGGATCCGACAAGTCCTGTATTTATTATCGACGACACACTTTGTATTCCAACAATATTCATATCTTATACTGGAGAAGCACTCGACTACAAAGCTCCACTACTAAAGGCTTTACGTGCTGTAAACGTTGCAGCAACTAAAGTTTGCCAATACTTTTATCCCGAGGTAAAGCAAGTTACAAGCAACCTAGGCTGGGAGCAAGAATATTTCCTTGTTGATGAGGATCTTTACTTCGCACGTCCTGACTTGATGCTAACGGGTAGAACGCTTATGGGACACGACTCCGCAAAGAACCAGCAGATGGACGATCACTACTTTGGAACTATCCCTGAGCGTGTTCAAGCATTCATGAAAGACCTAGAGATACAAGCTCTTGAGCTGGGTATTCCATGCAAGACTCGCCATAACGAAGTTGCTCCCGGTCAGTTCGAGTTGGCTCCTATCTTTGAAGAATGTAACTTAGCTGTTGACCACAACATGCTCTTTGATGTCTTTAATGAAGAAGGTTGCACACAAGCATAGCTTCCGAGTTCTATTGCACGAGAAGCCTTTCGGGGGTATTAATGGTTCTGGAAAACATAACAACTGGAGTTTGAGTACGGACACTGGTGTACTCTTGCATGCCACAGGAAAGACCCCTATTGATAATCTCCGTTTCGTTGTCTTCATCGTAGAAACATTGATGGCAGTATATAAACACAACGGTTTATTGAAGGCATCAGTAATGAGTGCCACCAATGATCATCGTCTTGGTGCTAACGAAGCACCACCTGCTATCATCTCATCATTCCTTGGTAAGCAGATTAGCGATCTCCTTGATCATATTGAGAAAGCTGATAAAGATGATTTATTTGCGCTAAGTGGTAAGACTGGTATGCGTCTAGAGATACCAGAGATACCAGTACTTTTCATCGATAACACCGATCGAAACCGCACCTCACCATTCGCATTTACGGGTAATCGATTTGAGTTCCGTGCGGTTGGTTCAGAGGCTAACTGTGCTTCAGCAATGATTGTTCTTAATGCTGCTGTGGCTGAAGCTCTAAACAACTTTGCCGATCGGGTGGATGCGTTAATGGCTAAAGGAGAAGAAAAGAACTCTGCTATCATCGATGTTATACGCGAAGACATCAAGACTTGCAAACCGATCCGTTTCGATGGAAACGGATATTCTGATGACTGGAAGAAAGAAGCTGCTCAACGCGGACTTGATTGTGAGGCAAGTTGTCCCATATGCTTTGATCGCTATCTTGATACTGCCTCTATCAAAATGTTTGAGGCTACTCATGTTTTAAGCCATAATGAGTTAGAGGCTCGAAATGAGGTTAAATGGGAGACATACACTAAGAAGATTCAGATTGAAGCACGCGTCATGGGCGACCTTGCAATGAACCATATTATCCCTGTCGCAACGCACTATCAGAGTCAATTGGCTAAGAATGTTCAGAACATGATGGACGTCTTTGGGGATGTAGAAGGTAAACAACTTAGTGAACGGAATATCAAGATTATCCGTGAGATAGCAGAGCGTACTACACTCATGAAAGCGGTATTGAGGAGCTTGTTAACGCACGAAAGGTAGCTAACAAGATTGAGAATCAACGAGAAGAGCCATTGCTTATCATGATACAATAGCTCTAAAATGGAGAAGATTAGGTATCAGATCGATAAACTAGAGTTGGTTGTCAGTGATGAGTTATGGACACTTCAAAGTATCGTGAACTTCTCTTCATCCGATAAAAACAACGATTTCATCGGTAATAAGTATCGATGAGAATCCTAAGAATATACTTCTATAACATGAGTGCATCAAACGAACCATAGAAATAGGCTCGTTGATGCACTCTTTCTAATATCTTCTAAAATCATAAAGACCATTCTCTTTATTAGAAAACAACTTCTGTAAGTGGGAAAAAGATATTTATCAACCTTAAAAATAGATTATTTTTAGTATTTAATAATCTATTATACCAGTATTTTTAATCTATTTTTCACTTCTAAAAATACTCTTCTTTTGTATATACAGAACCCAAATACACAAAGAAGAAGCCTCATAAGAATAAAGAAAGCACATTCTTATCTTATAAGCTGGGGTTCAAGAATGGTTTTACTAAATATATCAAAAAGGTAGAAAAGCCGATTGAAAGCAGGATTATTTATCAATAACAATATAAGTAAAAGTTGCCCTCCACAAGGGAGAATACCCTACCCTATTTCTCCTTATAAATAACGTGATTAGCCCCACTTGTGAACTCTAATGCCTCTGGATGCTCATCCGCAAAGCTCTCAATATGCCGAATGCGCTTCTCCTCGAAGATCTCATCAACAGCTATTAAGATTCCCGTTTCCTCTACATCGCCAAAACCATAGTTGATAGCGGTACCAAATAACTTCATAGTCGGAGACAGATTCATATAAGCGTTGACGAGAGGAGGAATGTTATAACCCAACTTTCGAATTTCACTATTCAGTATCTTGTAATCTTCCTTAAAGTTTTCACCATTAAAAAGAGCATCCAATTCAGCTATAGGGGTATCTATTTTAAGCGGTTTAATCGGTATTATAAGGTTGTCTTTATCATCAAAATACTTCTTTAGAAAGTATAGGATCATATCCCTTCCACGGCGTATATAAGAAGGATACATCGTCATCTTACCAAAGAAATACTTACAGTCTGGGTTCAAGACTGTCAATGCTCCGAGCCCATCCCAAAGGTTATCAAGAGCAAAGATACTCTTTGAGTTGCGTCGAACATTTTGATACTCTAAGGATACAAAAGAGCGTCCTAACTCAACAGTATAGGGTGCGTACTCTTTCATAAACTTGTCGGAGAAATGAAACATGTGGCTTGTTGCTAATACTGGTTGTCCATCTTTAGCAACCTTCCAATCGCTTCCGAAGATATAACGATAGCCTCCTATAATCTCCTCTGCATCGGGGTTCCAGACTATAAGTTGTCGGCAACAATTATCCATCGTATCGAACTCGTCAATGTCCATTGACTTACCCGTACCACCACCAGCATTACGAAATGCGATCTCACGAAGACGCCCGATTTCCTTCATCACATTAGGTGAACTCTTAGCCGTAATGACGTAGATTTCGTTATGACTCTTATTGGTCATACGAAGTAACTTATCTGCTGTCAGTTCGCTTCTGAGCACTTCCTTGCTGATGGGTTGGATGATTTCTTCTTCCATATATATACTTTTCTTTTGCTTTCTCTTTTATTCTCTCATTCGCTCCTATCCCTTAACTATCAATAGTTTCATAGAATAGAACTACAATTCATACACCTTATCTTCAACGAATTTTGCCCATTCCATCGGCGTTTTAGACTTATCAAATGTCTGCCAAGGAATAGGTTTGCCGATAACAACACGAAATGTTTTCCCAACATTTTTATACATTTCATCGACAAGAAACAGCATTGCTATATTCACTTTTTGACGTATTTATCGCTAAAATGAGCTATACGATAGAATCGATCAGAATTTCTCCCTCCAAAAAAGATAGGTACTACATCACGATGATATTCGACGCTTTTTGTAATGAAAGTCTTCTTCCATTCAAGGTCATGAATACGCCCATTTATCTTCCTACTATTCAGTCCTGCAGGGAACATCAACATGTGATTATCACTTTGGAAGCCAGCCTCAACCATACGAGGGAAGTCTCTACTTTGCTTGCCCGTCTTATTGATTCCAATACAAACAGGCTTCAAACCTGGAAGATTTAAAAGCAAATCATTCACCAAATAACGGAACTTTCCATCATAATGTTGCCCAATAATAGCACCTAAAGCAACACCATCTTGCCCACCAAGAGGATGGTTAGAAACAAACGTATAAAGCTTTCCGTCATCTTTATCCGGTAGATTCTCAAGACCTTCAATCTGCAACGTCATATCCAGATAATGTACACACTCTTTGAGCCATTCAGTACCTGTCAAGCCTCTATTCTCCCACAGGAACTGATTCACTTCATCCTCATGAATGATGTGCTTCAGCCACTTTACAACAAAAGAAGGAACAAACTTCGCTTTTGCTCCCATCTTATCTACAAGTATCTTGTCAATGTCTATTGTCTTTCTATCGAACTACTCATGTTCAAGAAATTCTCGTAATAACATGCAAAAATAACTAAACCATTTGAATTAACCCTCTTTTTTATCGAAAAATATGCTCTTTAGAACAAAAAGAATACTACTACTTGATTTTAAAACACTGTTTTCAATGACCGGAAAAGCGTTAATTTTCACAAAAAAAAGAGCCTTTATGAAATATAGTGGAGTATAGTGGAGATATGTGGGGAAAAATGTGTAACTTTGAAGCCAAATACGAGTTTTATAAGAAGTACACGTGAGGTTCTTAGGAAATATAGACGCAAAAACAGACACGAAAGGTCGTGCTTTTCTGCCTGCAACATTCCGCAAGGTGCTAAATGCATCTGGCGAAGAGTCGTTGATATTGCGTAAAGATATCTTTGAACCATGCCTTGTACTTTATCCTCAATCGGTTTGGAATCAACGAATGGATGCTTTGCGCAAACGACTAAGTCGTTGGAACAAACATGACCAGATGATTTATCGACAGTTTGTAACCGATGTAGAGATTATCACACTAGACAATAGTGGACGCTTCCTCATCCCTAAGCGTTATCTAAAGATGGTCAACATAGACCAGCAAATACGCTTTACAGGGATGGATGACTGTATTGAGATATGGGCAACTGGTGACTCCGAACAGCCTTTCATGTCGGCTGAAGAGTTTAGCAAAGCCATGGAGGAAACCATGGGAACTGATGATTTCTTCTCAAACAACTTCTTGAATGAAGAAGAATCCGCAACCACAAAAGATTGACAAGATGGTTAAAACCGCAGAAACATATCACGTTCCAGTACTTCTCAACGACAGTATTGAGGGTCTGAACATCCACCCAAATGGAATTTATGTGGATGTGACTTTTGGTGGTGGTGGACATAGTCGTGAGATCCTATCTCGCCTCAAGAAGGGGTGTCATCTATATAGTTTCGATCAAGATGCAGACGCTGAACAGAACGTTAGCAAGATGGGACTAAGCGAGGAGCAAATCGACCGTTTTACTTTTCATTCGTTCGAACTTTAGGTACTTAAAGAACTGGATGCGCTATTATGGCATAGACCATATTGACGGCTTACTAGCCGACTTGGGAGTTAGCAGTCATCATTTCGATGATGAAACGCGTGGCTTTTTCTTTTTCGGTTCGAAGCACCTCTCGATATGCGAATGAATAAGCGAGCTGGTCGTACAGCAGCCGATATTCTCAATGAATATGATGAGGAGCAAATAGCTGATATATTATTTCTCTATGGCGAGATTAAGCAATCCCGTCGTATCGCAGCAGCTATCGTTAAGGCAAGAGAAAAGCGGACATTCAAAACGACAAAGGATCTGCTATCCATCGTTGAACCATTCTTTTTACACGCAAGAGAGAAGAAAGACATGGCAAAAATGTTCCAAGCTCTACGCATTGAAGTCAATCATGAGATGGATGCCTTACGTGAGATGTTGCTAGGTGCGACCGAGTTACTTGCCCCTGGGGGACGCCTCTCTGTAATTACTTATCACTCCTTGGAAGATCGAATGGTTAAGAACATCATGAAATCGGGGAATGTAGAAGGAAAGGTAAAAAGCAAGATTTCTACGGAAGACGGGAGACTCCCTTCCGACTAATAAACAACAAGGTTATCACTGCAAGTAACGCCGAACAAGAACTGAATCCACGTAGCCGAAGTGCCAAAACTAAGAATAGCAGAAAAGAAAGCAGATGATTGACAAGAACGACATAAAAGAATATAGATGTAACCGCTGAAAGCTTTCGTGGTAGAGACAATACGGATGATGACAAATCTGAATCGGTCATTAATCCACTCGCCAAAGGTGATATCTATGAGGGAGAAGAGTCCTCTCCAATAGCTTTAGAGGTTACAGATGGTAATAAAGATATAAACATTTCCCACCTTAAAGGTGATATGTTAACAGAGAAGAGGATTGAGGACACCCTTGTTCAAGATGAAGAGGAACGAAAGAAAGAAGCAAAACGACAAATAAAGGAAGAAGAGAAGAAACACCAAGAAGAGGAACGAGAAAAAGAAGAAGAAGCTGAGGTTAAGATACTCAAGGCAGCTATCGCAGAACAAGCACGTGAAGACGAGCAGCCTCAATCATCTAACTTTACACTGCGCAAGATACTTGGTGGCGACATTCTCTCTGCCCGTCTGTTACGCAATAACATCTGGTTAATCCTCGTGATTGTTGCTTTCATCATCGTTTATATATCTAATAGGTACAGCGTACAAAAGTATCTGATAGAGATTGATAAGCTCAACACTGAATTAGAAGATGCAAAGTACAGAGCTTTATCAAGTAGTAGTCAGCTTACAGAGAAATCTCGAGAGAGCCACATTCTGGAACTATTAAAGAATAGAAAGGACAGCGTTCTGAAAATGTCAGACCGCCCACCTTATATAATAAATGTACCCGAGAAGTAAGAAATATGAGCAAGTTCAATAATAATAAGATCATCCCCCGTTACAGCATCATCGCCATTGTGATGTCGCTGATTGCACTTGCTGTACTTGGAAAAACCATCTATACAATGACAGCCAATAGGTCTTATTGGATGGAAGTTGCTGCTACGCAAAAGAAAGATAGCGTAAAGGTTAAACCAACACGAGGTAACATTCTTAGTTGTGATGGGCAACTCATGGCTAGCTCACTACCGGAGTTCAAGGTGTATTTAGACTTCAATGCTCTTAAAGAAGCAGGCAATGATACCGCCTTTATTGATAGTATTAATTACATCAGCAAAGGTCTTAATAACATCTTTCCTGAGCGGTCAGCTGCGGTCTTCAAGGAGCACCTCTTGGAAGGTTACCATAAGATGAGTAAACACTGGGCGATATGGGATGAGCGCATAGACTACAATACATTCAAAGAAATCCAGACCTTACCTATCTTACATCTATCTAAGTTTAAGAGCGGCTTCCACTGGGAAGAGTTCAATGCCCGTAGGCGTCCGTTCGGTTCCTTGGCACAGCGTACTGTAGGAGACATGTTCGGTGCAAAAGATACCGCCCGTTGTGGTCTTGAATTGTCATACGACTCGATTTTGCGCGGAACTGATGGTATCATCCACCGTCGTAAGGTTCGAAACAAGTTCTTAAATATCACCGATACACCTCCAATCGATGGTGCTGACATCATCACAACCATTGATGTTGGTATGCAAGACTTAGCCGAGAGAGCTTTGATTGACGAACTGAAAGATCCAAACGTGAATGGTAATGTTGGTGTAGCTATCGTTATGGAAGTTGCAACAGGAGACGTAAAAGCCATCGTCAACATGGATAAGTGCAGCGATGGGGAGTATCGAGAAGTAAAGAATCATGCGGTTAGCGACCTGCTAGAACCGGGTTCCGTCTTTAAGACAGCATCTATTATGACTATTCTTGATGATGGTCTCGTTGATACGACTTATACGGTGCAGACAGGTCCAGGAGTATGGCCTATGTATGGCAGGGAGATGAAGGATCACAATTGGACTCGTGGTGGCTATGGGACGTTAACACTGCCTTGGACTTTGAAATATAGCTCTAACATCGGTGTAAGTCGTATCATCGATCTACATTACCACAAGAACCCGGAGAAGTTTGTTCAGGGTATTTACGACCTCGGACTAACAACCGATTTCCATATACCTATCGTTGGTTACTCACCCGCAAAGATACGTATGCCACACAAGAACCACCATGGACAATATGATAACTGGAGTGCAACAGCACTGCCATGGATGAGTATTGGATATGAGACACAGATACCCCCAATCTCTACACTAGCGTTCTACAATGCCATTGCCAATGGCGGAAAGATGATGAGACCACGCTTCGTAAAACAAATAGTAAAGAATGGTCAAGTTCTTTATGACAATCCTCCACAAGTCGTAAAGGAGCATATTGCGAAGGAGAGTACCATCAAAGATATTACACGAATCCTAACAGAAGTAGTATCAGAAGGTCTTGGTAAGAGGGCAGGATCCGACAAGTTTCTTGTTGCAGGTAAGACTGGAACAGCGCAGATGTCCAAAGGTGCAGCTGGATACAAGGCTGGTGCAGTGAATTATCTACTAAGTTTTGCAGGTTTCTTCCCTGCTGACAAACCACGTTACAGTTGTATTGTTTGTATTCAAAAGAGCGGTCTGCCAGCCTCTGGTGGTGGTATGAGTGGAGTCGTGTTCCACCATATTGCAGAAGGAATAATGGCGCAGAGTCTAAAGTTAAATGTCAGTGATGCACGAGATAAATCATCGATTCTCATCCCATCAGCAAAGATAGGGAATCTGTTGGCAACAGACTATGTTTTGAATGCACTTGGCTTCAACGTGACAAACGGATGGAATGGTGCTTATCCCTTTGGAAGCCCTATTTGGGGTACTACAACAGAGAATGGTAAATCGCTGACCTTCCATAAGGAGGCTATCAACAAGGCTCATATTGTACCCAATGTGCGCGGTATGGGAGCTCGCGATGCAGTCTATCTAATGGAGAAGAAAGGCATTAAGGTGCGTATTAATGGTAGAGGTCGTGTCATTGAGCAAAGCCTTGCTCCAGGCGATAAAGTTAAGAAAGGGATGGAATGTTCACTACGATTAGGCTAAGATCTGTAGGCATTAACAACGAAATAAGAATAGAACAAAGATATGAAATTAAGCGAATTACTCAAGAACGTCACCCCTATTGCTATTCATGGCAATGCTGAGGTTGAAATTACTGGTGTAAACATTGATAGTCGTAAGATTGCTAACGGTCATCTATTTATTGCAATGAAAGGAACACAGGTAGATGGACATCAATTCATTGGAAAGGCTATCGAGCAAGGTGCTGTGGCTGTATTATTGGAAGACATGCCCAATACTTTGAATGATAATGTCACCTATGTACAAGTTGAATCAACAGAGAATACAGCAGGAAAGGTTGCTACCTTGTTCTATGGAGATCCCTCACATAAACTAAAGCTAGTTGGCGTTACGGGTACAAACGGTAAGACGACGATTGCCACCTTATTATATAATATGTTCCGAGAATTTGGTTATAAGGTGGGCTTATTATCGACTGTCTGCAACTATATCGATGATAAAGCAATACCAGCCGACCATACAACTCCAGATCCAATAGAGCTGAATCAACTACTTGCAGACATGGTTGCAGCAGGCTGTGAATACGCATTCATGGAGTGTTCTAGTCATGCTATACATCAACACCGTATCGGTGGATTAGACTTCACAGGGGCTATATTTACGAACCTCACACGTGATCATCTCGATTATCACAAGACCTTCGAAAACTATCGTAATGCGAAGAAGATGTTCTTTGATGGGCTTTCAAAGCATGCCTTTGCCATCACAAATGCAGATGACAAGAACGGTATGATTATGGTTCAGAACACTAAGGCAACCATCAAGACCTACTCAACCAAGCGCATGGCAGACTTCCGTGCGAAGATTCTTGAGTGTCACTTCGAAGGAATGTATCTAGAGATTGATGGAAAAGAGGTAGGCGTTCAGTTCATTGGCAAGTTCAATGTCAGCAACTTACTAGCTGTATATGGTGCTGCAAAGATGCTCGGTAAGAGTACAGATGAGATACTCCTCGCACTTAGTACATTGAAGAGTGTGAATGGACGCCTTGAGCCTATTCAATCCCCAGAAGGCTTCACTGCCATTGTTGACTATGCACATACTCCTGATGCCCTAGAGAACGTCTTGACTGCAATTCACGATGTATTGGATAACAAAGGCGGACATATTATCACCGTTTGTGGCGCCGGTGGTCATCGTGATAAGGGTAAACGTCCTTTAATGGCACAGGAAGCTGTAAAGCAGAGTGACACAGTTATCCTCACAAGTGATAACCCACGAGATGAAGATCCACAGGCTATTATTAATGACATGATGGCTGGTCTTGATGCTACACAACGTAAGAAAGTCCTCAACATAGTTGATCGTAAAGAAGCTATACGCACTGCTGCGATGATGGCGAAGAGGGGAGATGTAATCCTTGTGGCAGGTAAAGGACATGAAACTTACCAAGAGATTAATGGTGTAAAGCACCATTTCGATGACCACGAGGTTATCCGTGAGATCTTTGGAATTAAGTAAGAACAATAAAGAGAAGTAATATGCTGTATTATATCTTCCGCTGGTTAGACCAGTTCGGTATCAGTGGTTCCCACCTTTGGGGGTACATAAGTTTCCGTGGCATATTGGCTATGATACTGGCATTGCTTATATCGGCATGGTTCGGAGAGAGATTTATCAAGTATCTTAAAAGCAAGCAGATCACGGAGACACAACGTGATGCAAGCATTGATCCATTCGGTGTAAAAAAGATAGGAGTACCCTCAATGGGCGGTATTATCATTATCGTTGCATTGTTAGTACCCGTCATCTTGCTCGGTCGATTGCGTAACATCTATCTAATCCTGATGATCATTACAACCATCTGGTTGGGTTTTCTCGGTGGAATGGACGACTTTATCAAGATCTTCAGACATAATAAAGAGGGGTTAAAGGGCAAGTATAAGATTATAGGTCAGGTCACAATCGGACTCATAGTAGGTCTTGTTCTTTGGGCATCACCTGATGTTAAGGCGAACTTGAATCTTGAAGTAGCCAATCAAAACGGTAAGGAAGTAGTTATAAAACATGAGGCTAAGGCGGAGAAAACGCTGAAAACGACCATACCATTCGTGAAGTCACACAATTTGGACTACTCTGAAATCGTTGGATTCTTAGGTGATTATAAGACAGCTGGCGGTTGGATTCTATTCGTAATCATGACTATTTTTGTCGTGACAGCCGTTTCTAATGGTGCAAACCTCAACGATGGAATGGACGGAATGTGTGCTGGTAACTCGGCTGTAATAGGTGTTGTACTCGGTATCTTAGCTTATGTCAGTAGCCACATACAGTTTGCAGCCTACCTGAATATCATGTATATCCCTGGCACTGAGGAACTGGTAGTATTCTTCATGGCGTTTATCGGAGCACTGATCGGCTTCCTTTGGTACAATGCCTACCCTGCCCAAGTATTCATGGGAGATACTGGTAGTTTGACAATCGGCGGTATCATTGCCGTTGGAGCTATCATCATACACAAGGAATTGATGCTTCCTATCCTCTGCGGAATATTCTTCGTCGAGAGTCTAAGCGTCATCGTACAAGTATGGTATTATAAGTTAGGGAAGCGTAAAGGCATTAAGCAACGTATCTTCAAACGTACTCCTATCCATGACAACTTCCGTACTCAGGATTCACAGTTAGACCCCGAGTGCAAGTACTTAGTAAAAGTTCCACACGGAGCAGTGCATGAGAGCAAGATTACCTTACGTTTTTATCATCGTGACAATCATACTTGCTGCATTGACAATTATCACTCTGAAAATCAGATAGATACGTTTATCCAACAGTAAGACATGCTCTGTACAAAAGAAAGAAAGGCTTAGTAATCATTAAAATAGGCGTCTTCTCCAACGAAGAAGGGCGTTACTTAGAATTGAGAGAGGCTTATCTCATTAGAACGATGATATTCAGAGACATCATCCGATCGGATAATAGGAAAGAAAAGAAAGGGAAATTAATATGAAAAGAATCGTAATACTTGGTGCAGGAGAGAGCGGTGCAGGTGCTGCTGTACTAGCAAAGAAAGAAGGGCTTTGATGTCTTCGTCTCAGATATGTCATCCATTAAAGACAAGTATAAGAAGCTCCTTGATGAGCATCACATAGAGTGGGAAGAGGGACACCACACGGAGGATAAGATCCTTAATGCTGATGAAATCATCAAGAGTCCAGGTATTCCTAAGGAGGCTCCAATGATTCAGAAGCTCATGGCAAAGGGTACTCACATCATCAGCGAAATTGAGTTTGCAGGTAGATATACCAACTCTAAGATGATATGTATCACTGGTAGCAATGGTAAAACGACCACAACAAGCCTCATCTATCACATCTTTAAGGATGCAGGATACGATGTTGGATTGGCAGGAAACATAGGCAATAGCCTTGCATTGCAGGTTGCAGAAGATCCACATGCATATTACATCATTGAGTTGAGTAGCTTCCAACTTGATAACATGTACAACTTCCGCGCTAATATTGCCATCCTCTTGAATATTACTCCAGACCATTTAGATCGCTACGACTTTAAGTTTGAGAATTATGCAGACGCCAAGATGCGTATCATTCAGAACCAAACTAAGGATGATAGTTTTATCTATTGGAATGATGATCCAGTAATCAAGAAGGAGCTAAAGAAGTATGATGTACATGCTGTATGTTATCCTTTTTCAGAGCTAAAGGAGCATGGTAGCATTGGTTACATCGAAGAGGGACAATACAAGATAGAGCAACCTGAGCCATTCAATATGGAACAGGAAGACTTGTCATTGACGGGTCGCCACAACATATATAACTCTCTTGCAGCAGGTATCGCATCGAACATCAGCGGTATTAAAAAGGAGAGTATCCGCAAGAGCTTAAGCGACTTCCCCGGCGTTGAACATCGTTTGGAAAAGGTTTGTAAGGTTGCGGGTGTACAATATATCAACGACTCGAAAGGCTACAAATGTAGATGCCTGTTGGTATGCACTAGAGAGTATGAGAACCCCAACTATCCTCATTTTGGGTGGTAAGGACAAAGGTAATGATTACAGTGCCATCAAAGACTTGGTGAAAGAAAAGTGTACAGGACTTGTCTACCTCGGGGCAGATAACAAGAAACTCCACGATAACTTTGATAGCCTAGGAATCCCTGTTCGCGACACACACTCTATGAAAGATTGTGTTACGGCATGTGCAGAAATGGCTAAACCTGGTGACACCGTCTTGTTGAGTCCATGCTGTGCTAGCTTTGACCTCTTTAAGAATATGGAGGATAGAGGAGACCAGTTTAAAGCACTCGTTAGAGCTTTATAAAGCATAGATGCCCGATAAAGGAAAGAAAGAAAATGAACAATAAATCTCTCAGTAACCTCTTTAAAGGAGATAAGGTCATCTGGATGGTCTTCTTCTTCCTATGTATTATTAGTATAATTGAGGTCTACTCGGCTTCGAGTTCACTATCATACAGGGGAGGAAACTATTGGAGTCCTATCATCTACCACTGTAGTATTCTTGCTGTTGGAATAGGCTTAATGGTGGTGGTATTAAATATCAAATGCAGGTACTTCAAACTGATTACCCCCATCCTTCTTGGTATAGCTTTTATAACGTTACTGTGGGTTCTTGTCGCTGGACAAACTACTAACGGAGCTAACAGATGGATAAGCTTTTGCGGGCATACAATTTCAACCTTCTGAGATCGCAAAGGGCGCACTTGTGCTAGCAGTTGCACAAATACTTAGTGCCATGCAAACCGATCATGGGGCGGACAGAAAAGCCTTTCGATACATCTTGATACTATCTGGTGTATTCATTTTCTTGATCTTTTTTGAGAACCTGTCTACGGCTATGCTCATCTCCTTAACCATCGTTTTAATGATGATTGTGGGGCGTGTTCCACTGAATCAGATCGGCAGATTGGTTGGAGTGGTAGTGCTGGGTATTATCCTCACCCTATCTCTGGTGATGATAGTAGGTGATGACAAAAAGGTAGAAGATGACCTACCAACCAAACAGAACCTCACTGAGCAAACTGTTCAAGAGCAGCAACAAAAAGAATCACCAGGTGTTTTTGGGAAGCTCTTGCACCGTGCTGACACATGGAAAGCACGTATCAAGAAGTTCATGGACAACGACTATGTAGCACCAAAAGATTATGATTTGGATAAAGATGCACAAGTGGCACATGCCAACATAGCCATCGCTACATCTAATGTTGTGGGTAAAGGACCAGGTAACTCGACCGAACGAGACTTCTTATCACAGGCTTTCTCTGACTTTTATCTATGCAATTATTATTGAGGAGATGGGGCTTGAAGGAGCAGCTATCGTAGCATTCCTCTATATCATCTTACTCTTCCGAACGGGTATCATTGCCAATCGATGTGAGAACTCCTTCCCTGCTTTCTTAGCCATGGGAATTGCATTCTTGCTCGTTACACAGGCTCTGTTCAATATGTTGGTGGCCGTTGGACTAGCCCCAGTAACTGGTCAACCATTGCCACTCATTAGTAAGGAGGAACTTCAACTATCATTAATTGTGTCTATATTGGCGTCATCTTGAGTATCAGCCGATCAGCTAAGAAGAAAAAAGCCGATAATCCTTCGATAGCAGAGACACATGGAGTCATTGCATAGACAGCAGATTCTTAAAAAAGAGTTAAAGTTAGAAGAAGACGAAAAATTGATTACCTTTGTAGGTTAGTAAACGAGATTGAAAATGGACAAGGATTTAAGAATAATCATTAGCGGTGGTGGCACGGGAGGTCATATATTCCCAGCTGTATCTATTGCAAACGCTATCAAGGCTAAACACCCAGATGCAAAGATTCTCTTTGTAGGTGCTTTAGGACGTATGGAGATGCAACGTGTGCCTGCTGCTGGATATGAGATAAAGGGCTTACCAATCAAAGGTTTCGATCGTGCACATAAGCTAAAGAACTTTGAAGTGCTATATAAGTTATGGAAGAGTTTGCGTATGGCACGCCAAATCATCAAGGACTTTAAGCCCCAAGTAGCAGTTGGTGTTGGTGGTTACGCCAGTGGTGCTACACTTTACTCATGCGCAAAGATGGGTATTCCTTGTCTAATTCAAGAACAGAACTCATACGCCGGTGTAACCAATAAACTATTGGCAAAACGCGTAGAAAAAATATGTGTTGCGTATGAAGGTATGCAACGATTCTTCCCTGCTGATAAGATTATTATGACAGGAAACCCTGTACGACAAAACGTCTTAAATACACCTCTCTCTGTCGAAGAAGCACGAGAGAGTCTAGGGTTGAAGAGTGATAAGAAGACTATCTTGTTAGTAGGCGGTAGCCTTGGAGCTCGCACCATTAACCACTCTATTATGGAGCATCTTGACCTCGTAAAGAACACTGATGTGCAGTTTATATGGCAAACTGGTAAGTACTACCATCAGCAGATAATGGACTTTATGAAGGGTAAGGAGCTACCCAACTTAAAGGTAATGGACTTTATTAGCGATATGGGAGCAGCTTATAAAGCAGCTGATTTGGTTATCAGCCGTGCGGGTGCAAGCTCCATTAGTGAGTTCCAACTCATTGGTAAACCAGTAATCCTCGTTCCTAGTCCTAACGTAGCGGAAGATCATCAAACAAAGAATGCAATGGCATTAGTAGATAAACATGCTGCAATTTACGTAAAGGATTCTGAGGCTCCAGACACATTATTGAAACTTGCATTAGAGACCATCTCTGATGATCAAAAACTTGCCAGCCTTAGTGAGAATGTGAAGAAGATGGGGTTGCAAAACTCGGCAGATGTTATTGCGGACGAGGTTTTGAAACTCATCAAAAATAATATTACTTATTGAGAAGGGTAATCCTTTTAGGAATAAGTGAAAGACTGAAAAGGTCTAAAAGAGAATAAAAGATAGAAAAGATATAGATACATGGAACTTAAAGATATAAAGTCAGTTTACTTCGTTGGTGCAGGTGGTATTGGTATGAGTGCCATTGCTCGTTACTTCCTTCATAAGGGGCTGGTCGTTGCAGGATATGATAAAACTCCTTCTGAGCTTACCCACCAGTTAGAGAAAGAAGGTATGTTGATTCACTATGAGGAAAATGTGAATCTCATTCCAGAAGAGTGCCGTCAACCAACCACAACATTGGTTGTCTACACCCCTGCAATCCCATCAACTCATACAGAACTGATATACTTCCATGATAACAACTTCACAATAGAGAAGCGCGCACAAGTATTGGGGACTCTTACCCGAACACACAAAGGTTTATGCTTTGCCGGTACTCATGGTAAAACCACAACATCAACCATGTGTGCCCATATCATACATAAAAGCCATTTAGACTGCAATGCTTTTTTAGGTGGAATATCGAAGAATTATGGCACAAACTACATCCTCTCTGACCACAGCGACTATGTTGTGATCGAGGCTGATGAGTTCGATCGTTCTTTCCATTGGTTACGTCCTTGGATGAGCGTTATTACATCTACCGACCCAGATCACTGGATATTTATGGTACGAAAGAGGCTTACCTTGAAAGTTTCCGCCATTACACTGAACTCATACAACCAGGCGGTGCGCTCATTATTCATAAGAATCTTGAGATGAAGCAACACGTACAAGAAGGTGTCAAGGTTTATGACTATAGTCGTGAAGAGGGTGATTTCCATGCAGAGAATATCCGAATAGAGAAGGGAACAATTACTTTCGACTTCGTTTCTCCTATTGAGACTGTAAAGGATGTAGAACTCGGTCAACCTATTCCAATCAACATTGAAAATGGTATAGCAGCAATGGCTATGGCGCAACTCAATGGTTGCACCGCTGAAGAGCTACGTGAAGGGATGAGAACCTATGGTGGTGTTGATCGCCGATTTCGACTTTAAGATAAAGAATGATCGCCACGTCTTTCTATCTGATTATGGGCATCATCCAAAGGAAATACTACAGAGTGCAAAGAGTCTAAAGGAACTTTATGCTGACAGAAAGATTACCGTTATCTTCCAACCACACCTCTATACGCGTACTCGGGACTTCTATAAAGATTTTGCAGATGCATTAAGTCACTTTGATGAGGTTATCCTTACTGAGATTTATCCAGCACGTGAACAACCAATAGAAGGGGTTACAAGCAAACTCATCTATGATAATCTCCGTCCAAACATAGCAAAGCAGATGATTAAAAAAGATGATGTTCTTGATTTCGTTAAGTCACGTGACTTCGATGTACTTGTAGTGCTTGGTGCTGGTAATCTTGACACTTATGTACCAGAGATAACCAAGATTATCAAAGCAAAAGAATAAACGACAACGCAAAAGCGTAACTATATAATAAGGAATAAAAGGATCAAAAGGAAGAGATAATATATGTATATTCAGTGGAAAAAGATTATCATCACTACGCTGGACATCATACTAGCTTTCTCTCATCATGGCTGTTACCGCTTGGAACAACCCCTGATGAGCAAGGTCGTAGTATGCACGAAAGTGAACATAGAAATCTCTGATTCTAAGAATGCCGGATTCCTTACAGCAGAGGAAATAAAGCACATCTTACAAAAGCACAATCTCTATCCTCTTAATAAAAAGATGGAGAATATCAATCCTAGAGACATAGGAAACGCTCAAAGAAGGACCTTTTGTAAAGACAGCTCAGTGTTATAAGACGGAGAACGGACATATCAACATACAGATTACTCAACGTATGCCCTATCATCCGTATAAAGAGCCAACAGGGTGGAGACTACTATCTTGATGACAATGGAGGAATACTTCCTAATTCCAAATACACGAGCGACTTGATTATTGCCACTGGCAATATTAACAACAGCTTTGCGAAACTCTATATCGCACCACTTGCTAAAGCAATCAGCTCTTCACCGCTTTGGATCAACCAAATAGAGCAAATAAACGTCCTTCCAGATTATGGCATTGAACTTGTTCCACGTGTGGGTGACCATATTATCTTCATGGGTTACTTGCCTCTTAATCGCAACAGATGGACACGTAACAGGGAGATAAACTCTTTCGTTAACAACAAATTATCACGATTAGAGAAGTTCTATCGATACGGTCTATCGCAAGCGGGATGGAATAAGTATTCTTACATTGATATCGAATTCGATAATCAAATTGTCTGCAAGCGAAGAGACCCTGAAGCTGAACAAAAAGAGGCGGAAGCTATCGCAAAAGAAGCTAAAGAAGAGAAGACAAAAGACAGGCAACGTACAGAAGAAGAGGAACGTGAAAAGGCACGTAAAGAAGTTGACCAACAAGAACATGCAGCAGATGGTCCAACCGAATAACAAGTTCTTCAACCACAAGACAATGTACGTAAATAAGAAAAGAAAGAACATTAAAACTAAGAAATATAATACTTAACGAATATGGCAGAGTTCATAGTAGCCATTGAATTAGGCTCATCAAAGATTATGGGAATAGCCGGCAAGAAGAATCTTGACGGTAGTATCTCCGTGCTAGCCGTTGCTAAGGAAGATGCATCACAATGCATTCGCAAAGGTGTAGTCTATAACATTGATAAGACTGGTCAGTGCCTCACCAACATTATTAATAAGCTCAAGAAACAACTGAAATTTGATATATCTCAAGTTTATGTAGGTGTAGGAGGTCAGTCCATACGGAGCGTTCGTAACGTTATAGTAAAAGATCTTCCAGCTGATACCATCATTACATCCGACATGATTAATGAGCTGATGGATGCTAACAGAAACATGGCTTATCCCCGATCAAGAAATCTTAGATGCTGCTACACAGGAGTATAAGGTTGACAGCCAATACTCTCTAGATCCTGTTGGCATAAAAGCCACTCGCTTGGAGGGAAACTTCTTAAATATCCTATGGCGCAAGTCATTCTATAATAACTTAAACAGCTGTTTTGAGAAAGCAGGAATAGCAATAGCAGAGATGTACCTAGCACCATTAGCCTTGGCGGATGGTGTACTCAGCGAAGCCGAAAAGCGCGGTGGTTGCGTGCTTGTCGACCTTGGTGCTGATACCACTACAGTCTCTGTTTACTATAAGAATATTCTTCGCCACCTCGCTGTAATCCCATTAGGAGGCAATAACATCAACAAGGATATAGCTTCCTTGCAGATGGAAGATAAGGAAGCAGAGGCAATGAAACTGAAGTATGGTTCTGCATTCACCGACAATAACGATATCGACAACAACCTCAAATACTCTATAGATGCCGAGCGAACTGTTGATAGTCGTAAATTCATTGAAATAGTAGAAGCACGTGCAGGAGAGATTATAGAGAATGTGTGGTATCAGGTTCCATCTGAATACACAGACAAACTCCTCGGGGGTATCATACTTACTGGTGGTGGCATGAACCTCAAGAACATCGAGCGTTTGGTACGTAATGTTACACGCATTGAGAAGATTCGCAAGGCTAAATTCGTCACACAAACAATCACCTCAAGTCATGCAGAAATAACAGCACAGAACGGCGAAACGAATACCATATTAGGCTTACTTGCAAAGGGAGACATGAATTGTGCTGGTGCTGCATATAACCCTGCTGCTAACAACCTATTTGAAGGAAAAGATGTAGCTGTAGCCCATCCAATAGAGACAACAACGACAAACACTAATACACGTCCACAAGGACAAGGTTTTGTCCCTACTCCCGAAGAGAAACGTAAAGCTGAAGAGGAACGCCGTAAAAGAGAAGAAGAAGAACGCAAGCTACGCGAAGAGGAAGAAGCAAGAGAACGTGAAAGAGAAGAGGAAAAACGTCGCAATAGTTTCTGGAACAAGTTCGTTCGTAAAGCAAAAAGGAATTTGGAGGTAAGATGCTGGAAGACGAAGAGTAACGCTTTCATGGGAACACAAATATAAGTATATTCATCATATAGACACATACTGTTATGGCAGACAATAATAATAAAATAGATGTATTAGACTTCGGCGATGGCGACGTTACTAACAGCATAATCAAAGTCATTGGTGTTGGTGGTGGCGGTGGTAATGCCGTCAACCACATGTATAAAGAAGGTATACATGACGTAACTTTCGTCCTCTGCAACACAGACGCACAAGCCCTCAACGACTCACCAGTCCCTGTTCATTTGCAATTAGGAAAGGAAGGGTTAGGAGCAGGAAACCGCCCAGAACGCGCAAGACAAGCTGCCGAAGAGACGATCGATGACATCAAGAATATGCTCAACGATGGTACGAAGATGACATTTATCACGGCTGGTATGGGTGGTGGCACAGGTACTGGCGCAGCACCTGTCATCGCACAAGTCAGTAAAGAACTTGGTATCCTCACCGTCGGTATTGTCACCATTCCTTTCCGCTTCGAAGGTGCGAAGAAGATTGATCAGGCTCTGGACGGAGTAGAAGAGATGGCTAAACACGTTGACGCTCTTCTCGTTATTAATAACGAAAGATTACGTGAAATCTATCCAGAACTTAGCCTCCTTAAACGCATTCCGTAAAGCTGATGACACACTGAGTGTTGCAGCTAAGAGTATTGCTGAAATCATCACTGTACATGGTATTGTGAACCTCGACTTCAATGACGTGAAGACGGTCCTAAAGGATGGTGGCGTGGCAATCATGTCCACAGGTTATGGTGAAGGAGAAGGTCGTGTAAAGCAAGCAATAGAGGATGCGCTCAACTCACCACTACTCAACGACAATGATGTCTACAAGTCTAAGAAGATTCTTCTGTCCATCAACTTCAATAGCAATGACAAGGACAACTCCGGCTTGACAATGGAAGAAATGGGTGATGTAACCGATTTTATGAATCATTTCAGCGAAGACTTCGAATTGAAATGGGGATTGGCTATCGACCCAGAACTTGATCAGAAGGTAAAAGTAACCATTCTTGCAACTGGTTTCGGCATAGAGGATGTTGATGGTATGGGACGACACATACAGAAACTATCCGCAGAAGAGGCCGCCAGAAGAGCCGATAATGAGGAGAAAGATGCAGAACGTCGTGACCGCCGTGAACGTTTCTATAGGGACAACAACAACACTCAATACAAACACTCGCCCTCACATCTATCGCTTTACAGCAGATGAGCTTGACAACGAGGATGTAATTCTTGCCGTAGAGAATACACCTACTTACAAGCGTACGAAGCAAATGATAAAAGACATCAAACACATCAGTTCACCCGAGACAGAACCAGAAGAGACTGATTCCAAAGATACGGTTGAAGGCGTAATTAGCTTCGTTTAATCACGTTGATAAAATATTAAAGGCGAGAGAAGAAGGTATATCGAAATAGCAAGCTATGAGGTGTACCTTTTTTTATATCGCTTTCTGCCTAAGAGAGTATATATTTCAGCTATAAGAACGCCAATCTTTCAGCATAAGAACGCTATCTTTTGAGTCGACTATCTCACTATTAATTTCCCTTATTCATACTTGAGTTCGGGATAAGTTTAGCATGAAAAAGTTCCTACAGCCTTGATTTGGTTGTCTATCCCTCATAGCGTTTGTAAAAACATGACATTGAACTACGCTTTCCCACCCTTCACGTGTCTTTTCGTCATCACATTTTGCTTGTCAGTCCCCCATATTCATTGACTTTACGATACAGATGTTATGGGCTGTTCACTGTCTTCCCATTTTAGCAAGTCCGACAAAGTGCATCGCCCCTTACCAACGGTCACTCCAGACCGAAGGGTAATAGACATACCCATCCAGCGATTACACGTATGCGACCGCTTCTTTTCCTCGCTTTTCTTTCCTCCCGCACCATTTAGCAATCACAATTTCTTGTTGTAACGTACTAATAAAAACGCTGTCCGAATAATTCAGAATTAACAAAGAACGCTATGCTATAAGTTTGAGAATAACTAATCTTTGCGTTTAAGAACGCTAACATGTTTAAAGACTAATCTTTGCTTAAGAACACGCTTGCGTTTAAAAGAACTAATCTTTTGTGTTTATGAGCGCTAATCTTTTGCGTTTAAGAGCACTAATCTTTTGCGTTTTAAGAACTGCTATCATCACGATAGGGAGCTATCTCTCTAATCACTCCCTCTCTCGGAGAAGGGGTGAGATGAGGCTGAGGGTGAGGCTCTTTTCTGTTTGCAAAGGTCACGATTCCCTCAAAACCAACATTTTCTCGGGTACACGAGCAGCAAGTTCTGCAAAGGCGCTCACCAATCAACTGTCCCACAGAAAGATGGCCAAAAAGTCGATTATGTGCAGGGAGAAGCCCCACCTCACCCCCTGCCTCCCGCAACAACAAGACCGAGAAAACGAAAAAGTGGATTCTGACAATGCAGCAGAAAAGATTGCAATCACACGATCCTAAAATCACAAAATCATAATAAAGGAATTTCAATACAAGAAATGAAATCCCTATATAATATAATACCTTATTAATAAATAATAATATATAATGTAAAAACTTTATAACAGTAATAATGAAAGATCCTTAATATGATTGTAGATTCGAAAGTTGTGATTACTAATCACACAAATCATAAATCACAAAAATCATAATAAGAAAACTTTCTCATCCCATACGATTCTAGATAACCTTCTTTGTAGCTTTCACGATTTGCCATTTTCTCTACTTTTGAATAGATACTACTGCTACCTTGCTTTGCCAACTATTTAATAGTCGATACATATATATCATGATGCAGAACTTTATGACTGACCTGATTATAATAAAAGTCGCTGAAGAAAGCTTTCGCTGTGATCTCTGTGTGATTTGTACTCTAATGACACACATATATCAGTAAAATGTGCACCTATCAGTATGTCATAATACGAGGCAGATGTCAATACAAGGGATGAGATCCTATATAAATTTCATATATGCTTTCTTCAAATTTTCATCGATTTTTCGTATTCAGACTGTACAGAGCATGTACATGATTTAGGACGCTTTTCACTTCTCTTTTTGGAGATTACAAAATTGCAGATTACAAATTTCTTAGGGTACCAGAGGTGCGGAGAGCATGAGGCATATCAATCAAAAAGATCACTCAACACTTGAAGACTATTTTAAGAGTCAGGGGCATATTCGGCACATGAATACGATAATAACGCAGGATCAGATTGGCAATTCGATTCCGATCTACACGTGAAAGACGGAAAGATGCATGTTTTCATAATCCATTCTGATTAATTGATGAATGGCAGTGGCTTCCGCTGGGAGAAGGTAATCGGTATGAAGAGGAATACTATGAGTAAACGATGCTGTGCGTAAGTCAAAGCATACCCCGTCATGGTAAGCCTCAAAATTAGGAAAGAAACCTATAAACCGACTTAGACGCATCATAAATACAAGATGGAAATTGGCGTAACTATGCTCGCACCATCTAACACATTGCAAGCTGCACTACACATAATTGTAAAGCTGGAGATTCTGTTCTACTGTGTAACATGATATAAGAACTCTGAAAAAGGAACAGTAGAGATAGCCGATTGATGGGATCAAAAGGAATAGAAGCGTATGGATAAAGAAGACGAACCTCCTTTTATATGCTGTAAGGAAGTGCGCGGACGATAAATCAAACTCAACTCTAACAAAGTTAAAGGCAAAAATACTGTTTCTTTATCTTTCCTTTGGCTGTCTTAGGGTATACGTGTTATGGACGAACTAGCCCTTCTTGTTCAGTGAACATATCTATAATGAGGCGATGCTTCACCAAACTCATACTACGCAAAAACTATGGCTTTTGACTTTAAAAATCATATAATTTCTTGTGCAAAAGTACAAAAGCAACATCATAAAGAAATTTATTCTATAAAAGTTTGGTTGGTTCGAATAAATGGAGTACCTTTGCACCCGCAATTCGACATGGTCCCTTCGTCTATCGGTTAGGACGAGAGATTTTCATTCTCTAAAGAGCAGTTCGACTCTGCTAGGGACTACAAGTAAAATAAAAGAAGAACAAAGATGGCAAATCACAAATCATCATTGAAGAGAATACGTCAGGACAAAGTAAGGACGTTGCACAATAGATATTACGCAAAGACAATGCGAAATGCTGTTCGTAAGTTGCGTAACATGACGGACAAGGAAGAGGCTGTAAAACTCTATCCTGTTGTGCAGAAGATGTTGGACAAGTTGGCTAAGACTAACATTATTCACAAGAACAAGGCAGCCAATCTTAAGTCTGCTCTCTGCAAGCACGTTGCTGCTTTAGGATAAAGAAAAATTCTGTCATAGTTGAAACAAATAATAGGTCGTAATCGAGGGATTACGACACTTTCGATATTAACCAATTTAGCGTTTTTACTACACCTTCTTAAATGTTTTTGTAAAAGTTTTTATTTCCCATCTAGGAAAAATAGTATCTTTTGCATACTATAAGAACAATCTAATAAAAATGGCAGAAAATCAAGAAAACGAGAATAATTACTCCGCCAGTAACATCCAAGTGTTAGAGGGATTAGAGGCTGTACGTAAGCGTCCAGCCATGTATATTGGCGACATCAGCGAGAAAGGTCTTCACCACCTGATTAATGAGACTGTCGATAACTCTATCGATGAAGCGATGGCTGGCTACTGTCAGAATATCGAGTAACTATCAACGAGGATAACTCATCACGGTTGAAGATGATGGTCGTGGTATCCCTGTTGACGAACATAAGAAACTTCACAAAGAGTGCCCCTTGAGGTTGTTATGACTGTGCTACACGCTGGTGGTAAGTTCGACAAGGGTTCTTATAAAGGTCAGCGGTGGTCTACATGGTGTGGGTGTAAGTTGTGTTAACGCCCTTTCCACACACATGATGTCACAGGTGTATCGTGATGGAAAGATTTATCAGCAAGAGTATGAGAAAGGGAAGCCTCTCTATCCTGTAAAGGTTGTAGGCGAAACCCAGAAAACAGGTGCACACGTCAACAATTTTGGCCAGACCCAACGATCTTACTAACAACAGTCTATCGAGTGGGACATCGTTGCACGCCGTAGCGTGAGTTAGCTTATCTAAATGCTGGTATCAGATTACGCTCACAGACCTGCGTCCAGACCCAGAGACAGGCAAGACTCGCTCAGAGGTTTTCCATGCTAAGGATGGCTTTAAAGGAGTTTGTCCGTTATGTTGATCGTCATCGTCAGCACCTTTTCGATGATGTTATCTATCTCAAGACAGAGAAGCAAAACATCCCCATTGAGGTAGCCGTGATGTATAACACTGATTATACGGAGAACATCCATTCATACGTTAACAATATCAACACTATAGAGTGGTACTTTCACTAGGGGTTTTCCGTGCAGCTTGTGACCTGTACACTAAAGGCAGCTACGTGACAATGACCCACAAATATCTAAAAGCAAATTGAAAAGGCTAAGATGAGAGATAGCAGGTGAGGATTTCCGTGAAGGATTGACGAAAAGCTGTTATCGCTATAAAGGTGGCAGAACCACAATTTGAAGGTCAGACAAAAACGAAATTAGGAAACTCTGAGCAGCAGGTGCAGTACAACAAGCAGTTGGCGAGGCCTCTGCTGATTACCTGGAGGACACCCTAACGAGGCTAAGATGATATGCAACAAGGTTATCTTAGCAGCTACAGCACGTAGCAGCACGCAAGGCACGTGAGGTGTACAGCGTAAGAACGTGATGAGTGGTGGCGGTCTGCCTGGTAAGCTAGCTCGATTGTTCCAACAAAGATCCAAGGATTGCGAGATATTTCCTTATGAGGGCGACTCTGCTGGTGGCTCTGCAAAGCAGGGGCGTGATCGTTACCACCCAAGCCACTTTTGCCACTCCGTGGTAAGATTCTGAATGTTGAGAAAGTTCAACGACACCGCGTATTCGAGGCAGAATCAGTTATGAATATCATTCAATCGATTGCTGTTCGATTTGGAGTAGAGAATGAAGGTGACTTCGAAGCTAATACCGATAAGCTCCGTTACGATAAGATTATCATCATGACCGATGCACGATGTCGATGGTTCGCCACATTGACACGCTGATTATGACGCTATTCTATCGTTATATGCCGAAGGTTATCGAGCAAAAGGTCAGTTTGTACATTGCCACCCCACCTCTCTATAAGTGTGTACTTAAGAAGGTAAGCGAATATTGCTACACTGAACAGCAGCGACAAGCTTTTCCTGGACAAAATATGGTAATGGAGTAGAAGATGGTAAAACCATCCACACACAACGTTATAAAGGTCTTGGTGAGATGAATCCTGAGCAACTTTTAGGAAACAACAATGGATCCAAAGACACGCCTATTGAAACAAGTAACGATAGAAACTGCTGCGGATGCTGATGAAAATCTCTCAATGCTGATGGGAGATGATGTCGAGCCACGTAGAGAGTTTATTGAGAAGAATGCAACTACGCTAATATCGATGCACAAGTCATTATAAACAATCAAATAATATTCTCCCTCCTCATGAGATAAGGAGGGAGTCTTTCTTTACCCAATAACAACCTAAACAATGAAACGAATCATATTCATGTATATCCTTATTAGCAATTTTTGTCAGTGTTAAGGCACAAACAACCGACAATGCGATTATGGTATAACCAACCCTGCTCATTTCTCTTTGAAGAAGTATTCCCTCAGGTAATGGGAAGTTAGGTGCATTGGTTTATGGTGGTACTCAAAAGGACACAATCTACCTGAATGATATCACTTATTGGACAGGAAAACCTGTTGATCCAAACGAAGGATTGGGTAAAGCTAAATGGATTCCAGAGATAAGAAAGGCTCTATTTGCTGAGGATTATCGCACTGCTGACTCCTCACAACACTTTGTTCAAGGCGAACAATCAGCCTCTTTATCAACCGCTAGGAACATTGAATATCATTAATCTAAACACAGGCAGTCTCTAATTATTATAGAGAACTGAATCTAGATAGTGCGTTGGCGCATATAAGCTACCAACAGAATGGTATTCAATTCACACGTGAATATTTCGCAACGCATCGTGATAGTCTTATAGCCATACACATTAAAGCTAATCAAAGCAGGAGCCAAACCTCCGCATCCAACTGACGGCACAGACTCGCATAAGGTTAAAGCAACGAATAATCAGTTGACAATGACAGGGGCATAACAGGTTCAGAGACAGAGAGCGTGCACGCTTGCACGATCGTAAGATTATTACCTCAAGGTGGAAAGGTAATAGCTTCTGATAGCACGCTCACACCAACCAATGCTGATAATGCTACCATATACATTGTCAATGCCACGAGTTTTAATGGTTTCGACAAGCATCCCGTCAAAGATGGGGCAAGCTATATAGACAATGCTGTCAATGCTGCTTGGCACACACAAAACTTCACATATAATGAATTCAAAGACCGACATATAAAGGAATATCAGCAGATTTATAATCGTGTTAAATTACAATTAGGAAATAAGGAATATACGAACAATCTACTCAACGGATCAACTCCTGCGTCGCTATTCATCATCAACAGCACCACTCCCAGAGGCTGTACAACGCTATTTGGAGACCTCTATTTCCAATTTGGACGCTATCTCCTGCTCTCTTGTTCACGTACTCCAAATATCCCTGCCAATCTGCAAGGATTATGGACACTGCACCTATTCTCACCATGGCGTGGGAAATTACACGATGAACATTAACCTCGAAGAGAATTATTGGCCCGTCGATCCAGCTAATATGTCAGAAACTATCCAACCGCTGATTGGCTTTGTCAAAGGTTTGTCGGCAACTGGTAAGCACACGCACGCAACTTCTATGCGCATAAAACGAGGGCTGGTGTGCTGCTCATAATAGCGACCCTTGGTGCAAGACTTCCCCGTTGGAGAGGAAAGGAAAGTCCCTGAATGAGCTAACTGGAACCTCGGTGGTGCCTGGTTAGTCAATGCACTTTGGGATCATTACCTATATTCACAAGACAAGCAGTTACTCAAAAACACAATATACCCACTTATGGAAGGCTCTAGCAAGTTCTTCCAACAATGGTTGGTTACCAATCCCAACAAACCAAACGAACTGATTACAGCGCCTAGTACTAGCCCTGAGAACGAATATGTAACAGATAAAGGGTTACCACGGAACAACCTGTTATGGTGGTACAGCTGACCTAGCCATTATCCGTGAATTATTCATGAATATGCAGCAAGCACGTAAGTCTCTTGGTTTGAAGCCTGACAAAGAGATGGATGATAAACTGAATCGCTTGCATCCTTATACTGTAGGTTCTCAAGGCGACTTAAACGAGATGGTATTACGATTGGAAGGACTATGATGATACATCACAGGCACCAGTCGCACCTAATAGGATTATATCCAGGTATGCACTACAGGCGCTAGCTAAGCAAACGAAAGATTCTACAATCTTAGCCGCAGCACGCCAAACACTCATTCAGAAAGGCGATGAGAGTACAGGATGGAGCACTGGATGGAGAATCAATCTATGGGCTCGATTGGGTGATGGCAATCATGCTTACAAGATTTTACCAAAACCTTCTTTCATACGTCTCACCCGAAGGGTATCGTGGGAAAGATGCCGTGCATCATGGTGGAACCTACCCTAACCTCTTCGATGCTCACCCACCTTTCCAAATTGATGGCAACTTCGGTGGTACAGCTGGAGTGTGTGAAATGCTGGTGCAAAGTTCGGTTGATATGACGGCAAAGAAGCCTTTTACAACATCCACCTCCTCCCCGCTCTTCCCGATGTGTGGGCGAATGGAGAGATAAAAGGTATGAGAACGCGCGGCGGTTTAACCATCGACATGAAGTGGGAAAACAAACTTGTAACGTCTTTACAAATAAAAGCCGCTACAGATGTAGACGTCAACATCACTTATAACAATAAGTCTTCAAAAATGAAATTAAGGAAAGGTGGGATTATTAATATCTCATCTTGTAAATAAAAATAAGGTGTCATGAGTAATCAAATAAAGCTAGCTGAGGTCGACGTAGCCCATGCAAAATACGTTTACCCAGCGGGGAAATACATAGACAATGACCTGATATTGTTCGAAGATATGGCAAAAGTGCCCCTCCCTTCGAGATCTTCTCGCATGAAAAGTCTATTTCTAGCACTCTGTACTGACGGTAAAGCGCAATACACAGTAGATACTCATAAGCATGAAGTAAGCGAAGGAGATGTCATTATCATTAGTGAAGGACAAGTTGTCGGAGACTATCAGCTATCCCCAGACTGCAAAGGTATAGCCATTCTTTTGTCGTATAACTTCTTCAACAACATTGTTAGTGGCATCCATGAATTGTCTGCTCTCTTCCTCTTCGCACGTACTCATCCAGTCTTTCATCTAGATAAGCATCAAACGAAGGAACTGGAGAATTATATCTGCCACATCAAAGAGAAAATCATAGATACCCAACATCGTTTCCGCAAGGAACTTGTGATGACAATGCTAAAAGCTCTCATTTACGACATGAGTAACATCATCTATCAGTTCCAACAACTGGAAACAGAGGGGCAAACACGTGCAGAAGTAATCTTTAGAGACTTCATTCAAATGGTTGAAAAGAACTTCCGACATGAGCGTCGTGTCAGTTGGTATGCTAAGAATCTATGCATCACTTCGAAGTATCTATCCGAGACGATTCGAACAATCAGCAAACGAACACCCAGCGATTGGATTGATTCGTATGTAGTACGTGAGCTTTGTGTCATGCTGAAAAATAGCACGATGAGCATAAAGGAAATAGCCGATGAACTTCATTTCGCTAATCAGAGCTTTATGGGAAAATACTTCAAAGAGCATGTAGGAATGAGCCCTTCATTGTTTAGGAAGAGTTGACAAGTATACAAGTTAATAAGTTGACGAGTTAATACTGGTATCGTCAGGGAAATTATCTAATACAAGTAATAGGTTTACTCGCCTACTTTTCACCTGTCAACTGTTGTGCAACCTCACATAACTCACCATACCATTCAGCTCCAAAACGCCGAGTAAGTGGCTCTTTTAGGAACTTATAAAGGGGAAGATTCAGTTCTTCTCCTTTCTTTCGAGCATCTGCACAGATCTTCCAATGATGATAATTGATACCACAAGTACCATTCTCAAACTCCTTCACACGGATAGGATATAGCGAACAAGAGATAGGTTTCACAAAATCAATATCCCCTTTTCGATACGAACGTTCCAATGCACAGAGGCAACATCCTTGTCATAACAGGTGAAAACACAATCCTTTCCACCGACAATACTCGTTACTAAGTCGCCTTCCACATCCGTATAAGCAACACCTTGCTTATCTATAACGGCTTGAGCTGATGCCGACAAATCCCCCCAAACAGTATCTAATACATTCTCAATAGCCATCGTTTCATCCAGAGTCACTGGTGCTCCAGCATCGCCATCTATACAACATTGACCATGACACTTATCTAAATCACAACAGAACTTGACGTTTATGATATCAGGAGAAACTAAGACGTTTCCCACCATGAATATATGTTCGTACCTATTACCCATCAACTTATTCTTACCTTAAATCATTACATCTGCAAGCTTCACTACTACCATTCTATCGGTTCAATAGCATGCTCTTTTAAGTATTGGTTACAACGGGAGAACTGGTGTTGACCAAACCATCCACCTCTATTAGCTGATAAAGGAGAGGGATGAACACTCTCCAAAACAAAGTGTTTATGCGTGTCGATCAATGCTTTCTTACTACGAGCAAAACTTCCCCAAAGCATAAACACCAAATGTTCTCGTCCATCACTAAGAGCTTTAATTGCCGCATCCGTGAACGCTCCCCACCCTAATCCTTGATGACTATTAGCCATGTGCGCACGAACAGTTAACGTGGCATTCAATAAGAGAACGCCCTGCTCTTCCCAACGAGTTAAGTCACCAGAAGTCTTGACAGGAACGCCTAAGTCGCTTTCAATCTCCTTATATATATTCACCAAAGAAGGTGGAAGTCGCACACCATCAGGTACTGAGAAACTCAAGCCCATTGCTTGTCCGGGTTCATGATAAGGGTCTTGTCCAAGGATAACAACCTTAACCTTATCGAAAGAACAGAGGTCAAAAGCATTAAAAATCAGCTTACCCGGAGGATAACACGCATAATGTTTATACTCCTGCTTCACCTGTTCGCTCAGTTGTTGGAAGTAAGGTTTCTCAAACTCACCACCGAGTTTTACGCCCCACGAGGGTTCTATCTTTCACTCATAGCTTTAACTCTTTACCTGCAAAAAAGTACTACAAAGTTCTGAGATAACAAAAGTCTGCCTTTCGACACGACTTCCTCTATATTAATTTTAGCTTAATTCAAGTCGAATTAATCAGTGATTAGATTCTCACCTGTCATATCTGAAGGTTGTTCCAAGCCCATGATATGAAGGATAGAAGGTGCTACGTCAGCCAAACGACCATCCTTCACCGTTGCAGAGTTATTATCAGTAACGTAAATGAATGGTACAGATTCAATGAATGGCTGTGTTGTGTGTGCCATCAGGGTTAGTGCGTTATCGGCATTACCATGGTCTCGCAATAATAGCCTCATAATCGTTAGCCTTAGCAGCCTCGATAACCTCATGCACACAATGATCAACTGCCCAACAGCCTTTGCGATAGCATGATAAACACCCGTATGACCTACCATATCACCATTAGCAAAGTTCACAACAATGAAGTCGTACTCCTGTGTGATAGCTCCAACAAGTTTATCCTTCACTTCAGAGGCACTCATCTCAGGCTTTAAGTCGTAGGTTGCAACCTTTGGAGAAGGAACAAGAATGCGATCTTCACCCTCATAAGGCTGTTCTCTACCACCATTGAAGAAGAAGGTTACGTGCGCATACTTCTCTGTCTCGGCTGTATAGGAAGTGACGCTTACCGAGACGACTGAGGTATTCTCCTAACGTATCCATCACATTCTCCTTAGGAAGAGTACATGTACACCCTTGAAGTTAGCATCGTATGGTGTCATACAATAGTACTACCAAGTCCTTGATTGTATGCATACCTTCCTCTGGCATATCCTGCTGTGTCAACACTTGTGTCAACTCTTTAGCACTTTGGTCGTTACGGAAGTTTATGAAGATAACAACATCACCTTCCTGGATTGTTCCATCTACAGAAGAGTTATTGATAGGCTTGATAAACTCGTCAGTAACGTCTGCAGCATAGCTATCTTCAACCGCTTTCACCATGTCAGTAGCCTGAACTCCCTTGCCCTCAACGAGTAGGTCGTATGCTTCCTTCACACGATTCCAACGCTATCACGACCATTGCATAGAAAACGACCAACGATTGAAGCGATATGAGCACCATTGCTGTCACACACCTTTTGAATGTCTGCGATAAAACCAGCACCACTCTTTGGGTCTGTATCACGACCATCCATAAAACAATGAACGTACACATCCTTTAGATTATATTCCTTTCCTATCTCAATGAGTTTGAATAGGTGATCTAAAGAAGAGTGTACACCACCAGTTGAAGTAAGTCCCATCAAGTGGAGTTTCTTACCTGTTTTCTGTGCATAACTATATGCTTCAACAATACCAGGTTCTTTAGGATGTCTCCAGTCTGGCATGCCTTGTTAATCTTAACCAAGTCTTGATAAACGATACGACCGGCACCTATATTCAAGTGACCTACCTCCGAGTTACCCATCTGACCATCAGGAAGACCTACATCTTCGCCTGATGCCTGCAACTGAGAGTGTGCACTAACAGCGTTCAAGTAGTCTAAGTAAGGTGTAGGAGTATTATAAATCACATCACCTTTACCATGCTTTCCGTTACCCCAACCATCGAGGATCATCAATAAAGCTTTCTTTGCCATAATTTTACCTTTATATTTTACACTATTATCTACGTCTTGCAAAGATAGTGCCAACGATAACCAAGAGAATATATACTCTATTTGTCGACCGCAGCCTATCTTTTGCAAAGGTACTATAAAAGTCTAAGATGATAGCATAAAGCTCATTGATTTTTGATTTTCAATCGATGAATTAAAACAGGGTTTAACAATATTCTTTAATACGATTAAACATTATCATCCAGCTTCAAAAACAACACCTTTACATTCGGAAATCAATGG
>BNJU01001369.1_pt1 | contig 46963 bp, 44 predicted proteins | sample 8539281 | NCBI WGS metagenome assembly BNJU01 (sample SAMD00202456, study PRJDB9452) | human saliva metagenome | isolation source: human saliva | place: Japan
AGTTCACCAGGAGAAGCAAACCGTGTGAGCGTCCGAGCTTGTCGTGCAGCGTCATCTTATCCATCAGCGCGAATACACGTGCCTTTATGTGTTCATCGTTGCTATAACTCTTCATCGGCTCTTTCCACGTAGCCTGTCCTTGACAGGGGAGAATGGTGACGCCTAGCAACGCTATTGTCAAAATGTTGGTCTATTCATGTCGTCTTGTGATTAGTTGTCTCTATGGTTAACGGATGGGTCTCCGAGAAATAGACTGTCCGGAGTGGCATGGTAACCTTTTCCTTTCAACGTCATCACATCCGTGAGTCTGATATCCCGTAAGAACTACCCACACTTGATACGGTAACGCCCGGGAGATATGCGCCACTGTCTTGCGCATAGAAGCCCAACTGTTGCGGAGATACGCGAACGAGACTTTTTCTCTCCAGCTTGCAAAAGTCACCTGTCGAAAGCCATGAGCTGAATAGGTTTTAATGGCAACTGCCTATCTTCTCTGGAGATACACTCCACGATCTCATCTGAGGCATATTTCGTCCTTATTGGCGACTTCGAAACAGATGGAATTTCCTCCGTCATTGGTATTCACAGTCTCATCCATGCGCAGGTTAGAATATTGGTATTCGTTATAGCTGAGACCATAACCAAAGGGCCATGCCACTCTTGGATCCTTTGTCGATTGATAGGTGTAAGATATAGGTTCGTTCAGTTCGCAGTTTGGATAACTTACGCTGAGCTTACCCGAAGGTGAGATATTGCCATAGAATATCGGCTAACGCATTGCCACCTTCTTCTCCCGGATACCACGCCTGAATAATGGCAGCAGCAGCGGAGGCAACTTAGAAATGACCTGTGCCGCCCTCCGAACATCACCAGTACGACAGGCTTACCCCGTGGCGAGGAGCTGTTCCACATACTCTTCTTGCCCACTCGGCAGACGCAGACTCTCGCGGTCACGGTTCTCACCGCAAAGCATGACGTTCTCGCCCATCGCCGCCACGATGATGTCGGCTTCCTTAGCCTTGGCCAGGGCCCTCTCGCGGTTAGCAGGTTCGGGTTCGGGCACACGACGGTTCTTCATCTCCAGCATCCATACGGTGGTCGCATCGCCACCTTCTGTATCTTCGTCACAGGTACATTGGTCCAGTCGCAGCCACGCTCATAAGCGATCGCGCAGCCTAGAGGAGTTTCTGTGTCATGCCGTCTCGCAATGAAATTATCTTAGGGTTGAAAACGACGGGCATCGCTTTCGCCAGAAAAACTTCATGCTCTGATAAGTATAATCGCCGCACATCGCTCTGAATACCGTCGAGTTAGCCGGTAAGCTGCGATTTTTCTCTGTCCCTTGATTGGTAGAATGCCATCGTCTCTGCAAAAGCACCACCGACTGCGGTAGCGAGGTCGTAGGTGAGCTTGCGTTCTCGGGTCGGTCAAAGTCGAGATGACCGTCTGCCCATAGCCTTGCACCCTGTCCATAGCCTAAACTATACTTCAAAAGTCAATATGCGCTTCACCGCCATTTCAACAGTCTCTAGTTTCACAAGTCACGTTTCATTGCTTCCGGCAGCAGCTACAGCATCTCGCCTTCCTGAAAGTCGACGTCGTTGCCGGCATTGATAGCGGGCGGCACGTCCACGTTGTCGGTCGCCCTTCAATCTGGGCCACCGAACCGTAGTCGGAGACCATTATACCGTCGAAGTGGAGATAACGGCGCAAGATGCCGTTTTGCAGCTCGCTGCTGGCGCACCAGTTGGTTCCCTTAAACTGGTGGTAGCTCGTCATGACGACCTTGCTGCCGCCCACGCGTATCATCGCCTCGTGAGGCAGCAGTATATCCTCGTATAGTTCCTTCTCGGGAGCGTCGGCCCCGCCGCCGTAACCCAGAAATGCTTGGAGCAGGCTGCCACTCCCTCCTGAGCCCGCCATGCTGCAGGCCGCGCACGAGGCTACGCCCATAGTGGCCGGAGGTAACCGTCCTCGCCATACGACTCCTCCAGACGGTTGAAGTAGGGGTTGCGTACCACGTCGGTCATGGGCGAGAGTGTCTGCATGCGCCGCCCAGCGCACGCAGGTCTTGCGCCGTCAGGCATGTCTTCCGCTCGGTGAGCGTGGGTTAAACGAGCACGCCAGCCCGATACGCTGGGGATGAGACGGTAGCGTCGCGTGCCGTCACGCTGGTGATAACCTCCCTCGTGAAGAGGGCGGAATGCCGTGCGGTGTGTGCCTCTGAAGCCACCGCTGCACTCGAAACCTGGTCACGCAGACTGTCGAGGCGTGGTCTCCGACCGACTGGCGAACTGTGCAAAATGGCCTATGCCATTGCCGATGAGTTGCCGGCAGAGCAGGGTGTCGAGCTGCCGTTCTTATCCTGCACCTCCAAAGGTTGATACAGCGGAGCTGAGCGATGCGTTCCTCCATCGACATCGAGTCGTAGAGACTGTCCACCTTGACCCTCACCTCGGCGCGAGGCGAGTGGCATATCTCGCGTCCTATAGAGCAAACGTCTGGTCGCCGTTAAACTTACATGACGACGCGAGCATGACGACGAGATACTGCCAAATAGATTCTGCTGAATTTCATATAGTCTATCAGGGCTTGGGTTTTTAATTCTTTACAAAGTTAGATAGAATACCTGTAGAACATAAGCCCGGGTAGACGTAAAGGTAGATAGTACAAAACGTTAATCGGCTGATAGCCAAACAGATGATTAATATTCGGACTTACAATGTGGTAGATTTTCGCTCTTTCCAGATGCCTTACTTCCTCGTCGAAGGTCTCACGATTGATGGCTCTTCTGACGGATACGCAGCCTGTTCGTTGTACACGGTCTGGGTGAACAGTGGAAGAAATCGGCTATCTTAGACGAGTCGGTGATGCCCAGACGCATCAGCGCAAAGATGCGCAGCTCCGTGTGAGCCGCCCTCCTTGGGGTGCAGCTGTTCCTCGGGGCGCAGCAGCTGGTTGAAGTCGGCCACGAACCCGGGGTAGACGTGCAGGAACACGGTATCGAAGTACTGGTAAAACTCCTTGAGTTCCGACTGCATCATGACCGAGGTGTTGGTCATGTCGTTGAGCTCGGCGTACATATGGGTCTTCACCTTGCGGTTGATGTCCTTGCGGTAGTTGTCCAGTCGGCTGATGTAGTCGGAGCAGAGCGAGAGCACGAAGCCTATATACTCCTCCTTGACGATATTCTTCTCGCCTAGGTCAGCGTTGGCCCGGTTGAGCAGTGTATGGCGTCCTCGAGTTTATCTCTAGCCTCCTCTAAAAGCTATGTATGTGCGTGAAAGTTCCTCCACCTTAGCGGCAGCTGCCCATTGACTGTGTTGAGATCATGTGCTTCTCGCCAGCTGCGCATTGGAGTGTTCCAACTTTGCCCGCTCAGCCTCAACTCTGCGATGCTGCCGCATTATATATAATAAGGTGAGCAAGAGGGCCACGACCAGCAGCCCCATACCGCCAGCAACAGCTTGAGGTGCTGGCTTTGGCGGGTGATTTTGTCGCTATAAGCTTGCTGTATTGTCCTATCGAGTTTTTGCATGACCACCAGCCTGACGCGGTTCTTCTGCTGCATGTGGCCATACGAGTGCCAAAGTTGATGAGGCTTGTAGGCCCTCGGCTATGTACCCTCGGCTACAGAGCCTGTCGGCAACTGCCATACCATCACTCACTATTGTTGTTGGCCAAGCGTAGGTCGTTGATGGCGGCCTGAAACAAGAGGTCAAGTTCCTGGTCCTCCTTGCCTGCCATCTTGCTGCATACCGACATCATATACAGCATCTCCGACCTCATGATGGTTTCCTCCGGACGGAAGGCAAGATAGTTCTCGCCCACCCTGATGCTGTGCGTACCCTGTCCCTGGCGCATGAGCTCACCCTTGTAGAGCGGGGCGTAAGGATCGTCGCTCGCCATGAGCGACAGCGTGGAGTCGGCATAGGCAAATTCACGCTCATAATAGTAGTCGCGGTTTACGCCGCCGTGGTCGTTGAATGCGGCATAGCGCGCATAAAGGAAATAGAGTTGACCGAAGTAATCTCTGCGCAGGGCTCTGCTCATGGGCATGCCATGTATCCTCTCCAGAAGCTTTTCCGACTCCGACAGTTCCCCGCGCCGCCAATCACCCCGGCCCTGTCGATATAAGCCTGCGCCATCAGTTCCCTCTTGCCCCGAAGCTCGTGCCAAGGCCGATAGTCGATTGGAACAGACCAATGCCGAGTCGGTATTAAAGTAGGTATGAAGTGTCAGGACCTGGCGCATCAAGGCAAACCGCTGCTCTATGTCTCGCAGGGCAGCCAACGTGCGAACCTTACTGTCGATAAAGGCTATGCGCTTGCGACACGTCGCGTCATAGTGGGTGATGAGCGAGTCGATGGTAGCCAACTGTACATCGATGTTGGATCCGCTGGCTCGCAACGGAAGCACTATGAACAGCATGAAAGTTTGCTTTGATTATTTGAGATAACGACATGACAGTATTCGTCTATGATTTAGGTCTATGTGCACAGGTAACAAATTAAACAGAATACATGCAAGAAATACTGTTATTCTTCGCACAGATTTAAGATAGATTTTTCCCAAAACCATTATCCATTAACGTGGCTGATCAAGCTGCTTTTACCAATAGAGTTACTAACTTTTGGGGTAATGTTATAGCCATTGGAAGAAACGTGTATATGTTTATTTTGCAACGGTTTGTGTCTTGTAACGACAGAAGATAATGGTGCTTTGGGGTGAGGCTTGTATCATCGTGAAACGTAAGGCGTTTGTACGCGGAACGCAGCGTATGAGCCTCCGAAAAGAGCACGACATGGGTGATGGATTGCCTACCGTATGCCTTATACAGCTACTTCAACTCCCCAGCAATCGACCTAATCCAATGTGTGTAACAGATATATAACCCTGATTATCAAATGTTTTATAAGTTGTAGCCATTTACCTGTTTCGATTACTTTATATTTGAGTTCCATATAAATAGGATAACTTTTACAACATAAGTTTAAAGAGTTATAAACCTAATTACAGAACCTATGGATAAAAATTTCATGAAAACCTAAAATTGCTGATTGGCCTTGCACCATGTCGTGTATAGGTTATGCCTCCGCTATGGCGGCTATGCCACAGCGGGCTCACTGTCGTGAACCAGCAAACACCTTAAAATCAAAGGAACGGTCGTCGACGAGAATGGGCCTCATCATTGGTGCCATCCATTCGTGAGGTGGGCACCACCGTGCCACCATCACGAGACTTCGATGGCAACTTTAGCATGGATGTCGCATCTGGAGCCCAATTGGAGATAACCTATGTAGGTATGAAAGCGCAGGGTGAAGGTGGGCAGCCAGAGCACATTCAACATCACGATGACCTCCGACTCAAGATCGCTAGAAGACGTCGTGGTGGTAGGCTATGGCGTACGAAGAAGAAGCTCGTTACCGGTGCCACCGTTCAGGTGAAAGGCGACGACGTGAGTCGCACTCAACACCGTCAGTGCGCTTGGTGCCTTGCAGAGCCAGACACCGGGTGTCAATATCGTGGCCTCCAACGGTATGCCGGGTGAGGGCTACAAGGTGAACATCCGAGGCATAGGCACCGTGAGGCGAGTCGGCCCCTGCTAGCCGTCATCGACGGTGTGGCCGGCGACATCAACACCCTCAGCCTGCCGACATAGAGAGTATTGACGTGTTGAAAGATGCCGCCTCGGCAGCCATCTACAGTTCACGAGCCGCCAACGGCGTAATCCTTGTCGCGACCAAGCAGGGCAAGGAGGGTAAGATGCAGCTACGACATGTACTATGGCTGGCAGAACGTGTATAAGATGCCTAACACGCTCAACGCCCAGCAGGTCATGGCCATCACCGATGAAACCAATTTCAACTCGGGCGTACCCGCGTACAACTGGAAGACCCAGCTCGGCGACTACACTTGGAACCTCCTGCAGAACGGTTGGCAGGGTACCAACTGGCTTGGAGGAGATGCGCACAGAACGCCCCTAACCCAGAACCATGCGCTGAACCTACCGGGGGTAGCAGGCGCAGCAAGTTCTCCTATGGGTCTGAGTTTCACCCTCGCAAAGACGGTATCATAGGCAGGGTGACATCGAGCCCAACTACACCCGCTACACCGGACGTATCAACTCGTCGCACGTTATACTCAAAGGCAAGGGCCGCGACATTATCAAGCTCGGCGAGAACCTCACCGCCTTCTACTCGCATCAGAATACCATAGCGCAGACCTCGGCCTCTACAACGATATTGCGCAACGCCATTCAGACTTCCCTTTGCTGCCCGCATGTACAACGCTCAAGGCGGACTGTTCGACTATACCGACGAGACGAAGACCGGCTGGGTATTCGATGACAAGGACATTGCCAACAACCCTATCATTCTGATGAACAAGTCGCACGGCCTGACCGTACGCGTACCTATGGTCTCAACGCCACCGTCTACCTGGAGGTTGAGCCTATCAAGAACCTGCGTTGGCGCAGCACGGTGAGCTATCATATGCTCAGCTCGACCTACCGTGCGCTTACCGCTCCCTATCAGACCTCGAGCAACAACTCCAGCACGGGCTACACCGTGCGTCGAGAATCGTCGTTGGGACACAACGTCAGTGAGGAGAATACCATCTATTACAAGTTGCCCAAGACGAACGGCCATGAGTTCGATTTCCTCGTGGGCCAGTCGATAGAGAAGACCATAGCCGGCGATAACATGAAGGTGAGCAACAGCATCCAGGACGGCAACCAGATTCCGACCATGAGACCGAGCACGGACTATGCCTGGCTGAGCAACACGTTTGGTCCACCACCTCCAACTTTGAGGGCTACCCCATGGACGAGTGGGCACTGGCATCCTTCTTCGGACGTGTAAACTATAGCTACAAGGACAAGTACATGGCGACGCTGATCGTGCGCTCGAGACGGCTCGAGCAACTTTGCCCAAGAGCCATCGTTGGGGTACGTTCCCTTCGGTGTCGCGCAGGCTGGGTGATGAGCGAAGAAGTTTTATACTGGAGAAAGCCGCTCGTGGGTCGATTTCCTGAAAGCTGCGTGCCAGCTGGGGCCAGAACGGTAACCAGTCGATCCAATTTCCAGTATGTGTCGCCGTAGCTTTGACCTCTCACGGTTATATGTTTGGCGACACACACATACAGAAGGGTCAGCTGCCCCAGCACCGGTGCCTACGCCACGCAACCTTGCCAACGAGGACGTGACATGGGAGAAATCGGAGCAGTTCGATTTCCGGTGTCGACATCGTGATGCTCAGCAGCCGCCTCGTCTCAATGCCGACTACTATATCAAGAAGACCGAGGACTGGCTTGTCCAGCTCCTATCTCTCTACCGCCGAACGGCTGCCCGCCCATCAATGGCGGCGACGTAGAGAACAAGGGACTTGAGGTGGCTCTTGCATGGAACGACCATGTGGGCGACCTGCAATATGTTGTCAGCTTCAATGCCGCCCACAACAAGAACAAGGTGACCCGCATTGCCAATACAGGGTATCGTCGCCTTTGGCAACACAGGTACTATCGGTACCGACATCCCCCGAGTTCTATCGTGCGCAGGTAGAGCTTACCCCCATAGGCTATTTTCTGAGGGCTTCAAGACGGCTGGCGTGTTCCAGAACCAGCAGCAGATTACCGACTGGATAGCGCAGGCAACGGCGTGGCCAGGCCTCCCCACAGCCTGGCGACCTGTTATCGAGACCTCAACCACGACGGCGTAATCAACGAGAACGAGCAAGACCATGATTGTGCAACCGCACCTGACTGGGAACATTGGCCTCGCTCAGCCTGGCATGGCGCGGCTTCGACTTCTCGGCCACCGCGGCTGGGGCTCTGGGACAGCGAGGTGCTCTTCGGCACGCGTGCCAGCACCATCGATGCGTGCTTAACCCGCTGGCACGGCGAGGGCACGTCTAACCGCTACCCCGCGCCTCGTGACCAAGGCCGCACTCTCTGACCATATCAGCGACATTGACGCGAAGACGAACCGACTACCTGCGTGCAGACATCACCCTCGGCTGCGACCTGAAGCGTATATGGAAAGGCGGTCCGCGACAACATGCGCATCTGCGTAACGGTGCCGAAATCTCTTCACACCATCACCGGTTACAAAGGTGTGGACGAGTGAGCTTTGGCGGTACAGACCGCTATGCAGAACAACGCCACCTCTTGCGGTGACGAGGATGCGACCTGAGAATGGCGTGTCCGGCCGCGCTTGCCCTGTGGATGATTGGGCGAGACATCACCTTCTGAAAAAGAGTAAAAAGGTAAAAGAGTTAGAAACAGTAAGAAGCGTAAAACTGAAACTACAATGAAAATCAAGAATATATTTATGCATATCGGTGTCACCTCCTAGCCGTCCTGACACTCTACTCATTGGCGAAACCTGCTCGACACCAAGGGTGCACGCAGTCGAACGCGCAGAACTTTCCCTCGTCGATGGACGATGTTAACGTGACTCCACGTGACCTCTATGCCAGCGCGACCTCACATCGGGCCGCACACCCCGAGTCGTCTTACCTGCTGACGCAAATCTTTCGCCGAGTGACGACATGTTTGCCGGGACAAACAATGGCGCGGCGACCACCTGATGGTCAGCGGCGACTCGACTTTCGACTTCCGCTGGGATATCCACTATGGGGCATCAATGCGCTCAACATGTGTCTGAGGGTCTGGACCACATGGACGGACGGGCAGCCTAACCGACAAGCATGTTTGACCAGCATAAAGGGTGAAGCTTTTCGCTGCGCCGACACCAGTGTGCATGAGCTCGCCGAGCTCTTCGGCGGCACTGCCGCTCATCTCAACCTACCGCAAAGAGACCAGCGTGCCTCGTGCTACCGACCGGCGCGACATGTGGGCGCAAAGTCGCCTCCTGACCTAAAAGCCGCCATCGGCCTGATGTCCGTGAGAAGTACAACGTAGTGGCGGCCTCGGGCCCACGCCACGAGATGGGCCGCCGGGCCCTCATGGCCTCCGCTGCTTCCTCTTCTACCGGCCTACTACCAAGAGAGCATACTTGCCTCTGACCGAGGCGCACTGGTGACCAAGCAGGAGAGGTCCGGCTGGCTCAGCGGCTGTATCGACAACTCAGGGCCTGGCTCGTGGGCGCATTTCCGTAACCTCTGGGCTTATACCTAGCAAGTATACCAGCAGGCGACTACCAGTATGCCGCCGGACGAGAGGGGCGCGAGCGGGGCAACCGCTGCTCTGGGCCGGCAGAAACCCGCGAAGTGTTTGCCGTGAAATTTGGCAACGACGCCGGCTATGCCCACGCGAGCCAGAAGCTACGCCCAACCTCTACCTCGCCTTCTTTGGTATCAGAGGCAGAGCGACCTTGAACCGCGCCGCTTCAGCTACACCACCGCCGAGGGTACCGTAACCCCGCCCTTTGGAAATCGTGGACCGACGACCGACGTTCGTCGCAGGGCGTCTGTCATCGTTGCCAAAGACGGGTTTGATATGAGGTAATATGTGGAGAGCGGCGAGGTATTTTCGCCGGACAGTGGAGAGGAGACCGGTCTGTGGAACAGAAGCTCCAGCCCGTACTCTCGAGCTTGAGGCTTGTGCAGCGGATGCGTAGGGTCCAGCAGTCTGTTACTGGACTGTTGACCCGCAATCTACCAGCATGACCGACGCCCACATGCAACCTCGCTGGAGCTTGCCATGTTCGAGGACCTTTACGTCATCGTTTCGCCGACGTGCACGTCATCGCCTGAGCGGAGGCTTACCGGTGAGGCTAAATACCATGGAACGAGGTGCGTGCGCGCGGGCTGCCTGCCGTCGGCTACTCAGCGGAGCACTGCAACAGGAGCGCCGCCGCAGGCTGGCCTTCGAACGCGCTATCAGGATCTGCGCGCGCAACGGCATATCGCCGAGACGGCCTGACCGCCCAAAACAACAGCCCCGCATGCAAGAATCTGGGCGTACAAGGCTGCTGATGCGCGACGGCAGAGGCATGCCGGGCGTTCGCAAAGGCCACTGGCGACTACTTCGCTTGCCGCTCAAGCAAATCAGCTCTCCAACGGTGCCCTGACAGCACAACGCCGGCTGGGATAGCTCACGATGCTTATCTCACCGTATGGGACTGACAAATAACCCCACTAAACGCGACAACTATGACCAAGATATATCTTTATGACCATCGCTCTCGCTGAGCCTGTTCACAGCCTGCAACCCGCTCACCGGGGTATGAACTCAACAACAGCCAAATCAGTGCCGAGCTGCAAGTGACTGCCACCGTAGACAGGTCGACGGCAAATACGGAAACGTTATCGTGGTGAAAACCACTCGCCGCTGCTCTCGCAGTGGACGGTAGCTGACAAGAGCTACACTAAAGGCTATGCCGAGATACCGTACAGCTATACCGGAGACCACGTGGTCAGGTTCCACGCGCATGAACGACGGTGCGAGTCGTTTTTCGACAAGGGCTCACGGTACACGTCGACACCATATCGACTATGCCCGCCGCTATCGCCAGCCGTCTGTGTATCGGTCAGGCGGTGCCCCCACCTGCTTCGGCGCTACATGACCTCTCAAAAATCAGCGTGAGCGTAGACGAGACATAGTGACCGTGACCAATACCAATCCGTGCTGACCCATTGGAGATGGCGGGCGTAGAGCCGACAAGAACATTGCTAACTCAAGATGACCAAGCCCGGCACCTTTATACTACGCCACGTTTACCTTGGCCAGCAGCACAGGTTACGCGCGAGATAATGTGAAGGTGAAAAGCTCTTCAACCCGGGCGAGATCGTGACGAACCTCGTGGGCAAGGACGGCAAGAAAGACCTGGACCTGGGAAGACAAAAACTCCTTCGGCTTTGGAGGCTATGCGCCCGGCATGCCGGAGTGGTTTGTCTACGATGCCAGCACGATGAGCCTGTATGCGGGCTACTTCGGCATGACTGGCGAGCCTACGGGTAGCTGGACGCTCGACGTGGAGGGCAACTCTCTGTCAATCCTACCCGGCGCACGGGTACCTTCAGCTACTGACTTCGACGACAAGGTGCCCAACTGGTCGGTGGAGCAAGCTCAGCTGAACAACCCCATACTCTGGTACCAGCATCAGCATGCAGGCACCTATCAGCCTTCGTGATCTGCGGGAGTTCTACATTTGTGAAGTGCGATGCCGACCATCTGGTCCTGGCGGCCATGAGCGAAGAACATACCCACCCTGCCGCTTATGCGCCCTGCGTGTTTCTGGTGCTTCAAGGCACGAAATAAACCTATAATCAGTGAGCACAAAGACACGGCGACGTCTTTGCCTGTATGTCTTTGCCCGTCTCGTGGCTCAAAGCTTTATCGAATACCTACCGAAAATATCTGGCAATGAAAACTATCCATCTGTTATATAGTGCCGGGCTTAGCCATGCTGTACGCTTGCTCGTCCAAAACAGTTACGCCCTTCGGTGGCAGGTGGTATACTGCCCAGTACGGCTGCCCGCACGGAATGACCTTTAACCCTGACAACCGATCTCCTCGTCGAGCGAGGCCAACTCGCAGGTCAACATGGTGCTGCCCTACGTCGCAACGAGGCAGACTGACCATTACGACTTCGACCTCACAATGCCCGGTATGGAAAACCGCGGAATAGCCGTCTGCGATGGTGAAAAACCACATGAAGGTAGCCGTGGTATTCGGCCCGAACAGTATGCCCCACGCCCCAGAAATACGAGGACGCCGCAAACGTTCCCGGCAGCATGATGCTCAACCTGTATCGCGACGCCAACAAGGCCACCTCGGTGCTCGACCGTAGGTCAAGGCCCCCGCCAGTGCCAGGATAGCCTTTTGAGCGCAACGAGCGCCTGGGCCGCGGGATCGATCTCAACGGATATGTCGATGCCAGCGATGATGGCAGCGATGCGCCAATGACGGAGACCGACTTCGAGGCCATTGCCGACGCGGGATTCAGAGCGTGCGCATACCCGTCAAGTGGGTGACCACTGTGCCAAAGAAGCACCTATACCATCGACGCCGACTTTTTCAGAAGATGGACTGGACCCTTGAGCAGTGCTTCAAGAACGGACTTGCCGTCTCCATCGACCAGCACTACTATCGCTTGCATCAACATGAGCGGGGACGACCCCAGACCTGTCGTGGGACGGAACATCGAACGTATCAAGTCGCTGGAGCCAGATAGCCAACCACTACAAAAGGCTGCTCGAACGACCTGCTCTACTTTGACCTGTCAACGAGCCTAACATGCGTATCGGGGCCGACGGACTGAACAAAACCTGCATGCGGGCTGATGCGCATTATCCGCCAGACGACGACCGCACAATCATCGTCGGCACGCCAAATCTCAGGCAGACATGGACGCTCGGCGAGCTCACGTTCCACAGAGACGAGTGGAACATCATCGTACAGGGTCACTACTACTGCCCCACACTTCACTCACGCAGAACCACGAAATACGTGCCCAGCGCGATGACGGGCAAGCAGGGTGCCATGGACCGGCACCGAGGCAGAAAAGCCATGATCGTGCGCGACCTCGACTACCGAGCGGTGGAGCCAGCAGACGGGTCGCCCGGTTAACATAGGCGAGTATGGCGTATGCCACAATGCCGACCAGGAGAGCTGCAGCCGGTACCTCGGCGCCATCAGTCAGCAGTTTATGGCCCGTGGCTTCAGCCATCATATCTGGAGCTACCGCGGAGTCTTCGGCCTGTACGACCTGGAAACCTGCAAATGGAACAAGGCTTCTCTCGATGCACTGAGACAAAGCACGAATAGATGACTATCCTTTCTCGCGCTCATTCCATTGCTCTTGTACTTCTTTGTATCCGGGGAATGCTTGGCGCAGACAACCAATCCATAAGTCATCACAGAGATTTAGTTGTCATCGACAGCGATTTCTGTGTTGATCCGGATAGCTGTTCAACTGCCCATCAACTGTTGTGCTCCACGTGTGATATATGTGCCATTGTTGGAAGCTGCGAGAACGGAGCACAACCTGGACAGCTATGCAGTCATGTAACAAGGCAAGGAAAGTTCTTGAGCTTTTGGGATGAAGGGAAGGCAAAAGAGTGGTCCAGGGTGCTGACCATAATCTTTCTCAACCTGCAAGCCTGTCGTTTTCTGACGAGCAAAAAGCCATTGTCGAGCTGGCACCGAATGTAGCAGCAGAACATCCGCTCTATGTGTTGTGTGGTGGCAGTCTGTCCGACATTTCCTCGGCGCATCTTATCGACCCCTCCATCGATGACCGTGTTGTGCTCGTGTGGATTGGCGCAGGGGTATGACACTGTGAGCACCAACCTTCCTCCTGGCGCATCAAAAAGTGGAATACAGCCTCGGTCTTTCCGTCTCCGGCCGCATGGGTGGTGTTCAGCAAAGTCGTATCCGAATTTGGCAAGTACGCGCAATGACTGCCAGTGCCTCTATAGTATAGGCGGATAGAACTAAACTGAGGTCTTGCGGACCCATTGGTGAGTATCTCTCGCATGAGGTCAACCATTTTCTGGGACAAATGGAACAGGCAGTGCAGCAATGGGCGAAGTTTACATTTCGTGACAGTCCTGGTGCTCCCCGATGCCTTGCAATGCTGGCTTCAATGTCGATCCGTCTTCCTCTCAATATCAGCCTTTTACCCTGTCCCATCATCAAGAGCGACAGGAGTTACGGCGAGAGTCAGGCCGGACGTCCCTATTCGTGTATATGAGCACATGACACCCGTCTCATGTTTTGCGGACATGGAAGCTAAACTGAATCAACTGAAGAATAAATGACGCACCCTATGACGAAATATCACGAATTTTGCTCATCTGCCTGCAATCTACTATCCTCGTTGCAACTATTGGCACAGCGGGCTGCATCCGCGCGACGAGGCGATGGAGACGAGATTGCCGACCGATTGGGCAGAATGTCACTCGACGAAGATTGGGCGGGATGCTCCAGTTCTCGGTAGACCAGATTACTCGCCGACCCGGCCCATCAGCGAGGCCCTCGCCGCAGCGCAAAGGAGAGCTGGCGAAACTCATCGCGAATACGTCGACTGGGCGAAATACAGCGTAGACGACATCTACGACAGCAAGGGCAAGATACGCATGCCGACGGCACTACACGCTTTTACATGCTTTCGCGGGATATTGACAAGATAGAGGGCTTTCGTCTCGACGGAACAAGAGATGAAGACGCTCTTCGGCAAGTATCACATAGGCTCAATCCTCAATATGCTGGGCGGTGGCTACCACGCCCGAGGTGGCAGCAGGCAATGGGCGCATACAGCGAGCCAACGCACGACACACCGAGCATACCCGTGCTATATGGGCTCGACCAGGTGCACGGCAGCACTTATTCGGCAGGAGGAACGCTCTTTCCGCAGCACATCGGCATGGCCACTTTCAACCCGCAGCTCGCCAAGCGCATGGGCGAGGTCTGTGCCTACGAGACGCGAGCCTGCAACGCGCCATGGATCTTTCCTGTCCGAACCTTGACCTCGGTCGCAAACCGAGCTGGCCCCGCTGTATACGAGGGCATGGGCGAGGATCACCCTGCTCGCTACCGTGATGGGGGCAAGCATATCTGATGGATTGCATATCAGTCAACCATATAGATGCTTTCCATGTGGGTACCACGCTGAAGCACTACCATGGCCTACGGTATCCCGGTCCCGGCATGAACCGCACACCGGCCATCGTCACCGACCAGGACCTGAGAGAGAAATTCTATGAGCCCTTCCGCCAGCTCATCATGCGGGGCGCACTCGGGGTGATGACCAATTCGGCCGTGCTCAACGGCATGAAGGGCTGTGCCAACTACGACCTGATTACCAACTGGCTCGGCGCGACCTCGACTGGGACGGCATGGTCATCACCGACTGGGGCGATACCGACGGCCTGTGGACAAGTGACCACATGGCACGTTCGAAGAAAGAAGCCATTAAGATGGCTGTCAATGCAGGGTGCGACATGCTCATGGTTACGACAGATACCACTTATTTCTCTTTATTGAAAGAACTCGTGAAAGAACATGAAGTAAGTCAGACTCGAATAGATGATGCTGTATCACGTGTGCTCCGTTTGAAGTACCGTTTAGGACTCTTCAACAAGAACAAGAAACTCTGAACGATTGTCCGCTATACGGCGGTACTAATTTCGCTGATGCTGCGGCAAACAGCATTGGAGTCAATGGTTCTGTTGAGACGACTCCATCAAGGAATGCTGCTTCCACTTCATCGTGGTCAGCGGCTGCTCGTATGTGGGCTAATGCCAACACCTGCGTGGTCTCAACGGTGGTTGAGGTTACGCTTGGCGAGGAAGCAATACGGAAAAAGTTCACAACCAACTATAAAACTATTTACTCAGGCACTTCTCGGAAAAGTTTGGTCAGAAAATGTAACACTATCAGGGGCGTCAGCTATAACAATAAAGGTGATTGGCAAGAAGAGACGTACCAGACATGGACTGGTATGAAGCCGCTCATAGTAGATGTCATCGTTGCTATGTATTGGAAAACTCCTATGCAGAGACATCTGGGAATATTCTCGATGCAAACATCTCGGTCAATCAGCGCCGACCTCGTGAAGAACTTACAGCAACTGGCAAACCCGTTGTACTCATTCTCAACGAAGGACGACCACGCTTGATTCATCAACTTGTTCCAGTAAAGGCTATCGTCGATATTATGCTACCTGGCAACTACGGGTGAGGCATTGGCCGTCTGTCAGTGGCGAAGATAACTTTTCCGGTCGTTTGCCTTTCACCTATCCATCTTTTTGCTAATTTCTTTTCCACGACATACGACTATAAGGTGTAGGGAGACCGAGATATTACTCTGGTATTTATAATTATAATGCCGACACCAATGCCGATATTGGTTTGGTTCAGGTTGAGCTATACGTCATTTACCTACAACAACCTGCATGCCATCTTGAGTAGTAAGACTGCTTTGCAAATGACACTTTAGAATTCAGCCCTCGACAAGATGACCTTTTTACTGTTGATGTCAACCAATACAGGCAGTCGTCAAGGCAAGGATATCGTAATGCTCATGGTTCCGACCTCATTCAGGCGATGTCATTCCAGACGATCGCCGACTGCGTGCTTTCTTGAAAATAGACCTAACCCCTGGGTGAGACAAAACGCACGAGCCTTATGCTTAGCGCACGTGATTTGGCTTTATGTTAATCGTAATGGAGGTGGGTCATCGAGAAAGGACTCTATCGTATCAAGATTGGTAATCTAGTATCATGCTCCGAGCCTTACAGGGGCTACAATTATAAGAGAAAGAAGATAAACATGTTATCCCATCATCAGCACACAATCGTCAGGATCCTCACTATACTATTGCTGATTATAATCAGCAATAGTATACAAACTAAGTGTGGGCTGGCCTACTGATAGGTTCTTATGACGAACAGACAGAAAGTCTTCATGCGGCCTATTTTCGTAAGCGTTAAAGTTGTCAACTGTGCCGAAAATTGTCGGTGTATGTATCTGTGACAACCGTTACAAATTTTTATGTCAATGGAGTTCTTGTATCCTGAGGGCCAGCTCGCAGTGATTTGTCCAATGAACTTGAAACCGTCGACATCGCCCTTATCTCAAATCTGGTGATAACGTGCTAGCGGCCATTGTATGGAACTATGAGTGATAAAGGGCCTGTGGCACAAATGGGTACCCACAAAGTGGCATTCCTTCTTTGTGCGTGGATAGCAATAGTGATTTTAATACAGACGGACACGCATGGTATTGCCCGACAAAGCTTATTCCACCTTCCATGTAAGTTTTATGGTTCCAGGCTATTTTGCGGCATCAAGTGAGACATCTAACATGGAGAAATATCCTGGGGATGGCAGACAGGTAACGAGGACAAAAACCAAATGGCTACGGGCTCGGCAAATGAGGCCATGCCTTCGACAAGGGGACACGGGATCGTGGGGGCAGATGCCTGGTACCACGTTCCATTCCACAGATGGAATTAAGCCCAATTTCTGCAGGGAAAAATCAAAATGCCGTTTATCGTCAGGGCACATTCGAAGAGAAATATTGATTGACCGTGACTCTTCAATTACGCTTACCTAAGTTTGCAAACTTTCAGGCGGCAAAAGGTGCACGAATAGAAGCGTGCTATGCTGAAGGCTTTGTTTGACCATGATATGCCTGATACCTGGCATGCCACAAAAGCATGACCGTAACGACCTGCGAGGAAAGGGTGATGCTCGGCAACAAAAGATGTCTTTATCGCCGATTGGAGCAGTCAAAGACAAATGGTGACTCTCGGTGGCGCACGTGGCGATACAGAAGCTCACTGCAGAGACAGCCGATGAGCCTCTGATGATGGACTCACTCGGGCACTATTTACGCTTATCCAGCTTAAAGAAAGTAAGCTACAAGCGGAAGTGAACTGCGGCGCATGGAAGAGATCGTGTGGCGCACAGCACGGCTCTGTGCTAACGAGACGTATAGCGGACTGCCCCTCATTACGAGCAGCTCCAATATTTCGGCTGACACGCGGCTGACAGCCATGATTACGATGTACAATACGCGACAGCCTTATGCCGCGTCATGCCATCGAGCACGGGCGTATGTCGATGACTCGCCGACGGCATTACACAGCCGTTATCCATCATCATCTCCACAAACGATCTCTTCCTATTCTTTGAGTTGGATCGGCTCTCTGCGACCTCCACTGGCTCATGCACGACGATCGCGCATGGCTCAAGAGGTATCTTCCGCCGCACGTAGCATCATGAGACCTACCGAAGGGTTTCTGCGCAGCGACATGAGCCTGAGCCACATTCCACTGGTTCTTTTGCCGATTGGGCAAAGGGATTGAGAATGACGAACCCAGTCTGGCAGCGACGGGACATCTGCCTATCAAGACTTGGTATTCGTGCTCGCCTTGCGCGAAGAGGCCGAGATGGGAGAAGACTTTTGGTTTTATTCGAGATGGGCATGCATTACGACCAACTTGCAGATAACATCACTACCGTATGTAGAAGTATTGGAATGAGGAGCGTGGACTTCTCTTGCCGATACGCGTGAACAGAATTCTACTCTAGCGATGTCAATACGCTTGCCATCCTCGCTGGCGTATTTGATGACCCAAAAAGCATATGCGGTGTGAAAGAGTTCTCTCCGATACATCACTCTCCAAGCCATCTACTTTCGTTACTTTTGTTCAACAAGCTATGGATGAAAACGGGGTTGGCAACGGTGGATGAGCACTTAAAGACCATGGCGCATCAGGATGGCACTGGGACTGACCACATGGGCAGGGAGACTCCCGAACCTTCTGCTCTGACTGTCACGCTTGGGCGCTCACCTCAACATAGAGTTTTACCGTATGTTTGCTGGGCATCCACCGACTGCCCCAGGCTTCACGAAGGTGTGATCAGTCCTACCTGGGAAAATTAAAGGGCATCGGTACAATGCCAGTTCCGCAGGTTTCATATCCGTTAGTTATAAGCAGCTGGGTAGCTTATGGGCGCAAATCATACTGCCCGCAGGTGTAGAAGGCTCCATTGTGTGGAATGGCAAAAAGTAGAACATTATCAGTGGCGAACCTTTTTACGCTTTAACACCTAAAAACTAGTTAAATATATTTGCCTAAGTTTCTCACTACGGACATATTCAAGAATTCTCTGAGATTATCCATGCTACGTTACTTAAAGCCTCTTTTTGATGAAGCTATTGTATTTTCTCATTTTTCCCGAGCATTGATAATGCTATCCTGTCTTGCATTCCACCTTTCCTCAAAGTCATCAGCAAACTTGATAAGACCAGCTTTCTTCTCTTCATGCCCAGCAGTGCACACCCATGGTTCTGACATACTCTAATTGCCTAGCAGAGACACCACCATTTGCTCGGATAATCCGATACATGGTGTAGTAATTCTCATTTTCGTCCCCTCTGAAGTTTCAGGCTAAAGCCCCAGAGCAGGGAAGCTAATATGAGAAAACTAAAAGACTACAGTCAGAACTCCTTTGGACTCCTACCACTGGATTGAGATGCGACGATGTATCTCACGCGGCTGTTGTGCATTATCTATGTGCTAGCTTCAAATCCGCAATCTGTTTGGATATTGGCGTAATTGGTACGGCAATAGCTGCTACAAATAGCAAAGAATTGCTCGCACTCTTCTTTTTGCTTTTTCCTTATCGACAGGCTCTGTCTTTGCAGAACCTGACTTCGGCGAACCCTGTTCATCCAATTTCTTAATGAGAAGTCGCTACGCTCTAATAAGGTTTTTAGCGTCCTTGTCAAGCTGGGCTATACTCTGCTATTCTCTTCATTGGCTTGAAGAATAAACTCTCTGATAATAATTTTTGTCACCCATAATTATTTTTATATTTTATGTTTAACTTATATGATACTATATTCACCGATCATTAGATACTCAATCCTTTGATACGGCCTCCTTCTCCATATCGGTCATATCCTCCCAACGCTTACTCATTTCGGTTGTCGGCTGGGTTGTGGTTGATGGAAGCGTGCATTGCCGCATTAGGGATATGGAGTACGTTGCCTGTTGGTAGTCGGATGGTTGCCCGGTGACTCCTGCTGATAATTAAATCGGTGCCGATTGTAGCGTACAGGTTGGCTCTCAGTCGGGCAGTAATCTTGGAGAAACTTAGGCTGCGGTCAATCTTCGATCCATTGAATCGGTATTTGCCTTTTTGAAGATGACACCTTGCACCTCATCGGTAGTGCGCTTGGTCTTGAACTCCACCGTATGCCCTCCTTGTTGGAGTGCTTCTCAGCTGCTCCCAATGTCGGCAGCCTCAGCCTCACGCATCAAGATATGATACAGTTGGTATTTGGTTTTGGCTGGCTCCCGTAGCCGTTCCTCTTTCACCTGCTCCTTTCCTTTGCCATGTAGAGTCCGTGCGAGGGTGAGTTCACGACACACTTCACGCTCCGCTTGAAGTCGAACTTTTCGAGATTACTCGCCCTCGTCGTTGATCCGACTAAAGGCAATGTGACAATGAGAATAGTTGTGGTCGAAGTGTCAGGTTTACCATGTAGGAGTATTCGTGATGCCCATCTTCTCCAGATACTCCTTGGCAATCGTCTGCCGTATTGGTCGGTCATGCGGTCGTTGTCCTGTACGGCAAAAAGAGAGGAGATATGCCCAACATACTTCTTCAGTTCCGGGTGCAGCAGATGATCTCACGCTCAGACTTTGCGCCATCGTCTCATGGTTGATGGTACAGATACCCTTGGAAGCTATAAGCTTGGCTTGCTTCTCGTCGTTCAAGTCATAATCGACAATGCGCCTGGCATTGTCTCGTTTCTCAATCTTGGCTATCATTTCTTGATGTATTTGATAAGGTTCATTACTTCTGTTGCTGTTATCTCGCAATGCGTGCCAACGGATCGGTACCGTGGATGTGTAGCCTCATGTGACAACTGGTTGAGGTTGTTCGCCATTCCGATGAGTTTGCGGATGTAATCCACCTGTTCGATGGTAAAAGCGTGGCACGACTTTTCCTTGACTGATGAGCTGGCGCATGAGGTCACTCTGCGAGAGTCCACTCTGTGCGGCAAGGCTCTTCAATCGGTAATACTCTGGTGCCGCTAACCGAGCATGCACTTTGTGCTCAATACTTCGGCCAGCTCCCTCTTTGGGCGACCGCCTTGTTTTTATGTTCTTCATTCTTATACTGTTTTAAGAGGTTATTCATTTCCGAAAAAGTAGACCAGCGGGATGAACGGCGCGGTTTTGTGGGGCAAAACATAAACTTGCGTTATCCCCTTAATCCAGTACCAACTCCAAATGCAGCTTGTCAATCAAAGTCTTGATGTTCGTGTTCCTTTGATGAGATGATCGAGCAGGAATTGCCTTGGCTCCTGTTGCAAGAGATAGTCGGCTATGTCTAATCACTCTGCCTTGTCCTCCTCGGGAGGCTTGCTATCCTGAAAGCTATACACACTCACATCAATGCCTTTGCGCCATCCACTTTGCCGCCTTTTTGTCGCCAGTCGTCCAGCATGCCCAGGTCAGGAAAAAGTATTACCTGTCTACCTCGGAAGATACTCAAATCTGCCCGTGAGAACATGCCATCCTCACCACCTGAGGCAAGCCATCACATATTGTGGGAGATGGAACAGAGGCGATGATGGCGGTCTTCTCTCTCCACGATAGCGATAAGCTTATCTGGATTTTCTGCCAGAAGATGCTCACCAATGAAACATTGCCGGATACGTTCCTTGTCTATCTTCATCAGGGTATGCAACCATGTGGGATGATGACAGAACTCATGAGAGCGATGCCCCGTTTCCTTATCATAGTACACGATCTTTCCTTCGTGAACATTCCCGTTGCTATCCACCTGCCAATATACGCATGCACCGTTCCAATGTTTGGAGTACCCAGATGATAACGATTTGCCAACGCAAGGGCATTCTCCTTTCCGAAGGTCTTAGCGAGATAGAGGAATAGATTGTTCTGCTCATAGCATTTCTCCGACTTGTGCATGAGATCCAAAGGGAAATAGCAAGGTGGATTGACTGGTTGTTCAGGTTTGGGCTGCATCATGGGTTGATAATAGTCTTGCACTCCCGTCCAATCACTCCCTTCCTTCAGTTTCTTCTTTGTCTCAGGATTGTCATGAAAATACTGCTTGGGCGTATAGTGGTACCACATCAGCTCTCATGGTCCCAACGCCCCACATTATCGGAAGGTTGTCTTCCTTCCGTATCAATGTATCATGAAGCTGCGCCTTTTCTTGACACTGCAGACACTCATGTCGGGTAGCCGGCCCTTATATTTCTGTAAGATAAATCGTTGTTGTTCCATATCGCTTCTCCTTCATTTATGTGTGGCACTTTTTGTCCTTTGGCACTTCGGATGGGTCAAATCACCGCTTTTTCGTGCAAAAAAGTGCCAAGTGTCATTAGTGCCACCTGTGTTTTACTCATCCTTCTTCGTGTAAATGCCCCGTCTGTTCTTCACGAGATAGATACCTACACCATCTTAAGAAAACGCTTCACCGTCCTGTCTGAGAGGTCGAGCAGCTGGCCAGAGTGAGATTGCCTCGGCAGTCGTGAAGCTCTTCAGCAGCTTGTCAAAAACAGTTGGTGTACTTCGTCCACGGGTCTCTTACTGATAAGGTTGTTTACACGCTGGTCCATCATGAGGAAATAATCAGCCAATCTACACGCTGCATGGACGCTTAGTTCGTCTATCTCTTCGAAGAAGTTTCTCTATACCATCCGCATGACATGAAGGATCGGGCAGAAGCGAATGACGTAAGTTTTTGAGTTTGCCGCACACGCCTGCATATAGTCGTCTGCCTCATTCCATTTCTGAGCGATATATTCTTCCCAATCATAGAGGATATTCTTGGCCTTCTTTGAAAACTCCAGTGAGCGAGGTATGATTTCACCATTGATGTCAAGCGCGTGATGCATGGTGGCTACCTGTCGTATGATACGATCACTCGTCAATATACACCTGTGGCATGTCGCCATGTTTCCATCAGGGCATTGAGGTGAATTTTGAAATACTTTGAGAAATCGACTGGTAAAGCCGCTGTTAACGCTCTCCTCCAAACATCTTGAGGCAACAGTCCAGGCTGTGTACACCGATGATGGATACGTAGGGATGCAGGATGCTGATGTACTCATCATTGCTCTTGCGCTCATACTTCACTTGGTTACCATCGAAGAACTCCAACCAGTAGGCTTCATCGGAACCTTTGCCATAGCGGTTCATGTTGCTCACTGAGTGCATTGAGGTTCATTGACGAACATCAGAACACCATGCGGATTGTGCGGAGGATGCCAAAGAGCTGCTCAATTGTGGTGTTGATGACCAGCAGTTCTTGATGGTGAGAGTGGTTTAGGCAATTCCAGTGTTGCTGTTCCCGTTCCTAGTGTGATCGTGTTGGAAATGCGGTCGTACTCATCCTGGCTCTGCGATAGGCTTCATCCGATTCCATGTCTAGTTCCTGCAAGGGCTTCTCGACCTGTCGAAGTGGTGGTGTCTTACCACAACTGGGTGGACCGATGATGCGCCCATATATAATAGGGTGATAGATGGAACGTAGCGGGAAAAATCGCACTTCCCACAGATTGCCCATAGCTGTGGCAAACACCGTGAGCATACTGGCACAAAGGAAATCCATGTTGAAGCCTTCGTTCTCTACAAAGGATTCGGCTATCTCTGCTATCTTCTTGGGAAAGGCATCTACAGGGAAGGCAGCATCTGGCTGTTGGTGATTTGTTCAAAGAGCCGCAAAACCCTCTGCTTTTCTGGCTCCATCGCATTTTCTACCGAAGGCGTGTCCTCTTTGGCTGTAGGACATGCCTTGGACGAAGACTGACGAAGTAAGCGATTCCATCAAAGCACTAAAATTGACGGATAGAGATTCAGCCATGTTTACCTCCTTTCTTACTACTCGTGAAAGTCGCCGTCTTGGATGGGTTGTGAGAGCAAGGTCGGAATCAACTACAATCTTCCGTCCCACCTGGTGTGATGGCAGCGTCAATCTTACCACTACGTTTGATACGACTTGCAGTTGAGATGCTACACCCAAAAGATTTGAGCGATGCCAGCTACACCATACACATAGCGCGGCTGGGGCTGACTGTCAAATGAGCTGCGCTTGTTGTCAATAACTCTTTAATGAGCGTGGCAAGTTCTCCTCCATCCATCATGCAGACGGGCTTGCTAAGCAAGTCTGGTCGCCATGATTTTTTACTATCCATAATTGTACTTTTTAGATTGTGAGATACTTCATTTTGCGTCACGACACTTGATGAACAATGGTGTCATTGATGCTCGGTTCATCGTCGTGATGACCGCTGCAAAAGTGGGAAAAGGGTGGAGAGCATAAAGTGTCGGATTAAATCGAAGTCCAATTTAATCCGACACTTTCAGGAGTGTTTTCTTAACTATTTGCTAGGAGTTGACCTGCTTGAACAAGTTGTAATAATGATTATAAGCAGCTTCTAACTTGTTTCTTTGACGCTTTATTGATTCCCTTAAAGCCAAAGCGCAGGAGAATTTCAAACAAATCTCTTGGACAATCTGCTTCACCAATATTTGCATCAGGAATTCTGCCTGCAAAGCACGATGAAATGGGGTATATTTGCACGATTTCGATATACAATCAGCTTTCAATAACGCATAAAGTACACAGCCCAATTCGGTATCGCTTTTGCGATGAGAGACCCAATCCTCAATCAGTTCCAACAAGGCTTGCTTATTGCCAATCAAGAGTTCTACCAAATCATAGTTTTCAATATTCCGTCCGTGGTTCGCGCTGGGTATTCTGTAAGAGTTCCTTTGATGGCATTGCGTATATCTGTGTCGTGATAGTTCGGAAGTTCCTTTTTCCAGTTTGTCTTAGTGATATTCTGTTCTATGCTTACACGGACTACATTAGAGAACTATGATTTGGGTAACAGGAATCACATATTCGCCAAATACCTGTTTGTTTAGCTTTTTCGCTGAGCAGTCGAGAGAGTTCTGTGTCTCCATTTTCATTGAGCATCAATGATACATATAGATATCTGTCACCTTGTCCCAAGGTCATGCTTTTGTTTTATGTTTTCAAGGATTTGATTTTGAAATTCTTGTCGATAAGTGTTCGAACAGAAACCATTTTATGACGTACCAGATAAATTTCAAGAAATTTCCTTTTTCAATGCAATGCGAAAGTTCCTTAGGAATACAACTCTCAACAATTCAAAATTGCGTGTACAGTTCTGCAAGAACCCATCAGGCTCTTGAGTATGGGCTGTTTGTCCATTGGTCGTACCCTTGAGGGTCCGCAAATATGCTTCACGCAATTTCTTCTTAAACTCACTCAGTCGCTTTTTGCCCATAGTCTTCACAGTCTATAGATTTATTGTATTCACTACTCATTCTCTTTTCCCTTCCATCTTATCTATGAAAGTCTCATAGACAAGTGGGTAGAGCATCATTTGCATTGAAGGGTTATGCCTGGACGCAAAAAGCGATTGCATATCGCCAGTAAAACTCAGCGTCCTGCATTTTCTCCTGCATATTGTTGACAAACTGCTTGTATGAAGGAGCCTTTCCAACCACAAATTCCATGTATTTCTTGTAGCATTGCATGACTTTTCCAACATCTACCTCCCTACGTTGCAGGGCAATATAAAGGTCAGAAGGTCACGGCCTTTTCTTGCGTTGATATAGTGCACGGAGCTTTGTACCCAACAGTTCCTCAAAATGATAGGTCGTAATATTGGCTTCTCCAGTGAACCATGAGTTTTCCACTCTGAATGGGAACTGTCAAACCAAGAACATTGAAATGCTCCGAAGCAGTTGATTTCTACCTTTAAGCGTATCTGTATCGTCAGCGGTATTTCCGATTCTACTACGGAATAACATCGTGTTGTTATACCGTTTCTGTTTGGTAACTCTGTCTGGTAGCCAGTCCAAAACTTCTCCAAGACGATACATGATGGACTTGATAGGTCCGGATTGATCGAACCAAGTCTATGTCCTCGCTATATCGTGGCTGGGGTGACAAATCATAGCTTATGCAATGCCGTACCACCTCGAAATGCCAGCTGCGATACCAAGAACTCATCGCTAAAGATGGAAACTAAAGCACGGCAAATAATAAGGTCTTGCTCTATCTGGGCATTGTCTATCCACGGAGCATGTTCGCTCCACTGTTGTATAGCTGTTCTGTTAATCATATATCGTCAGTTTCTATTTGTACGTTAATGTTTATCTTCCATCGACTGTCCCTGTTTGACGGATTATCTGCTGCCGATGTACTTAATGGGAGATAATTCAGATAACCTGTTGTCGAGCGCAGTTGTTCGTACAGGTCGTCAGCTAAAGCCTTCTCTTCTATAATATTTTCAAGTAAATAACCAAGTCGCTGCCACACGACCTTCTTAACATAGGGAACAAGTGGGGCGAATTGTCTTCTGATGTCAATCTGTTCCGATAGTTCTTCGAAAGTATCGTTGCGACGCGAGACAATCCTCCGACATGTTGTTGGTATTGTACGAGGTCAGCAGCCGTCAAGAGGCGCTGGAGATTTGGATGGTTCCGTCTCTGCGTTCTTTGTAATTGAGACTATCTTCTGGCAGTTTATCTCTATGAACCAGTCAATGGTCACGTTACGAGCAGAAAACAATCCTGCGTTTTGGGAATGTAGTCATTATTGAGAACTGCTGGGCGTTGATGGCGCGCCAAGCAGCTCAGCAGCACTAAGCATACAAACAGTAGCTTCTTGCCAGGCCCGTCATCAACTGGTCTATATAATAAGTAGCGGAATGGATCCTCGCAAAATATATTGAGTGGGTACAGATGACATAAAAGCCTTTGATACATTGGCTCATCGTATTGTTGCACAAAAGTCTGGAGAGTTCGTTGTAAGAATCTGTCAGAAGAATATATACCTGCCGCCCTCACATCGTCTATCGAGAACGTGGGAATCCATGAATGGCTCTATCTATCCACTTTTGCAATAGTCATGTCGAGTAGTTTTTGGTGCAAACTATAATAAAAATATTATTAGTATTGCACCAAATTACCCAAATCTGTTTCACCATGTGATTTTTAAGGAATAGTCCCATGTATATACCCACCTAATGAGATTAACATTCAAAAAGCGACTAAAGGTTATTGTCCCATCATCTTCTTCAATAGCATGCTTTCATCTGTTCGGGCGAAGATCTATCAATATCGATGGGATTCCTCGGTTCCTCCACTTTGAGCAACTTGGCATTGTATGCAAAACGTATCTCAATGGGTATTGGTCTTGGTAGCCTGCCGTGATGTCATTTCCAATGGAATGCCCCACTACTCTCAGAAATATATTGCTCTTCCACTCCTGCCAGCTTCAGATTAGTAGCAAAGGAATGGCGTACCCATGACCAGAGGAAGTTTATCCCAATGTAGCACTTCCTGACAGATCCTATTCAATCGGTCTTTGATGTTCGAGTTCTCTGCACGGTGAGCTTTCTGCGGATGGTTTCATCCTCAATGCCATGAAATAGCTGCGGAAAGACATAGGAATCTTTCTTGGGCTTAGCGGCTATCTCTTCAAGGATAACCTGTAATGGCTGAATGATAGGTACAATCACCTGAGACATGCTGTTACTCCGGGCCGATGTTTTCTGCGAAGGAATTCAAAGCCTTTTCCACCCTCGACAAAATAGACATTGTTGTATTGCAGTCGTCCAGCGTCAGCCAGGTTGAATCCATTGCACAAGTATTGTGCTAAGAATAGCCCAAGTGAATCATGGGCACGCTGCTTGTATGCCTTATCCCAGTTGTCAGGATAACGCTTCTCTATGAACACCTGATACAATTCGGTCATTTCACCAACATTGAGATAAGACTGCTGTCGTCTCTTCCCTCTCGGAATGGAGATAAGCGACTTATCCTTATTCGAGAAAGGATAGCGATCCTCGGGCAGGTAGCCTTGCCGAATGCACTCATTCCATACCACACGGCATGTGCGAAGATACATACCTCGTGTAGCATCAGCTATCTTGCCAATGAGTTTTCCGTCTTGCATCACACCCTCTTTCATGCCTTGATTCCATTTTTCAATCACACTTCTATCCACCATGAAACCTTTTTATCTGCCCCACAATCTTGTTGAACGAGTTGAGAGCCCACTGGTAGTTCTCAGCCGTTCCCACACGATCCTGCTTTTTGAGTGAAGCAATCAGCCCTTCCCAAATGCCAACAAACGATGGATCGATAAGCTGTTGTACCGGCTCCGATATACTGAGTTTGATGAGGTCAAGCGTTAGTGTCTGCGTCTGCTCAAATTCGCACCATCTTTTCCCGGTAGCCATCTAGTATCTTTTCCCAAGCTTTCTTGACGGACATTAGCTGGTTACGAGCACCTGCTACGCTACACACCCTCGTTGAAAGTATTTCTGTTTGATATGGTATCTCCGGCACATTGTAATAGTACCGTTTCCGTTCTATTGTGAAGCACACTGACACGGATACTCATCCGTCTTTTTGTTGGTGCGCTTATCCTGTACCAACTTGATGGAGCAGTACCCTACACGGTTGCAATTAATAGATGCTTTTCAAGACCTTCATAACTCGAATCTGTTAGACGAAAGCCCCTAATTCTGCGAACACTTTGCGAACACCATTGGTGTTTTAAATGCCAAATCATGGGCTATCACGATTTTGGAGCAAAGTAGTAATTTGCTGAATATAAAGCAAATAGAGCTGCTAAATAAAATCATATCACAAAAATCTCACTTTTAACAGACTCCCATAATCTGGAGGTCTAGGGTTTCAAGCCCTATCTGGTCCATGAAACTAGAATAAAAGAGCTTTACAGATCATCGTCAAGGCTCTTTTCGTTTATAATCAAGTAGTTATACGCATAAAATTACGATGATGCAAACGGTTCATTTGGGATAAACTACACCTATATTCTCTTTAATTTTGCTGCACTTAATGCTGTTTTGAGCAAAATATCAGCTAATTTATCCATTGGTTGACTCTGATGTTGACAGATTGTTGACAGATGAGTTGACCTCAAAATGAAAGATTATGCTAACGATTAAAGCAGAAATTCAGAAAAGGTTGGGTACGTCAAGATGGTAGTTACAATGTCTCGTATCAGATTTTACAAAAGATCGCAAGGTGAAACGATTATCTACAAGCCTGTTTGTTACAAAAAGCCGATTTAACCAAACAAGTTTATTATCAGGAAGATTCACTTATTAAGCAGGAAGCAGACAGACTTATCACTCATTACCGTACGATGTTTACCGAAATGCACTCTGGAGGCAGAATTTTAACGTAAAAATGAGATTGTAGCTCGATCTGGACTAATAGGGAAGAAAAGCGATAAGCCAGTAGATTTTATCCAGTTCTCTAAGGAATGGATTGATAAATCTACACTGAAAGGAGCTGTAAATTACATTTCTGCACTTAACAGCCTCATCCGATTTACTAAGCTGTACATACATCAAATTACAAATGATTTTTGCAAGAGTTTATGGCATTCTTAATCCATGAGAGCAAGAGCGAGCGGAGCTATTGAGGCAAGCGTGTTTCCCTCCACTCGCAAATACTTCTCTTTTATTTGATGAGCATTCGTAAACTGTTTAATGAGGCTGTAAAACAATACAACAAACCCGACCAAGGGCTAATCCGTATCAAAAACACATTTGCTTATTTCAAATCCCCAAACAGGAAGCTACAAGGAAGCGAGCCATCACAGCTGAGACAAATCAGGAAAATAGCACAGTTGCCTTATCAGATGTTTATAAAGGCATACACCACACCAACCGCTTCAATCTTGCAAAGACTGCTTCCTCCTCTCATTCTGCATGATGGAGATAAACTCTGTTGACCTTTTTCAATGCAACAGAATATGATGGTAAAGTTACACCACTATCGTACCAAGACAAAAGGGAGGAGAATGGATACTAAGATGGTAGTTACTGTTCCCCAAGATTCTTATCTCTATTTAGCAAGTACAGAATGGGGAGGTAAACGAATATTCAACTCTATCAGAGCTATGCTAATGAGAAAGCTCTTTAACAAAAGCCATCAATAAAGGGGTTGAAGATTAGGGGATATACTTGGAATTGACGATTTGGAATATTATGCTGCACGACATTCATGGGCTACCATCGCCCTTAACAAAGGTCGGAGTAAGCAAATACGTGGTACACGAAGCTCTATCAATCATTGACGAATCTATGCGTAACTGACATTTTACATTGAACGTGACTTCTCAAATGAGAATAAAGGCAAATACTGAAAGTTGTAAAATACGTGTTCGGGAACACAATATGACTAAAACTTCAAAAGAAATATTTTTATAGTCCCTATCAAGAAATAGATCATCTAAGAAAAACTCCATCAGCAGGAATGCAGGTGGAGTTTTCATTACTTAGCAAAAAGAAGAGACAAATGACATTAGATTTTTACCATCATAGATGAAAACGAGTGTACTCTGGGTTTGCAAAGAGTGTTATGGTTTCGATTATAGTGAACTTAGTGAAGAGTTTTCTTTGATACTCCAGCAACATTATCCTTAGCTATGAAGCTGATATACTTGCTAAAGCAACTACCAAAGATGGCAAAGTTGATATTCAGAAATTTGCTTTAGAAACTAACGAGTGCGTTGCCATTCCTAACAACAGAATTTGCAAAGCAAGTGAAAGAATTTTATTCCATTTTCTCATCTATTTTCATTCCTGAATTAGATGATAGTACTATTATTATGAAGCACTATGTCTAATAGCCGCAATCTATTATAGGGACAAGCATCATCTTTTCTCCGAAACACGAGGATATTATGAATGACTATTTTGTTTATTCACGTAGATTTGCCCTGGACCAATTAAAGCTATTTATTGAACTATGCAGTACGTAAAGGACATGGATAATATCAAAATATCTGTTGCCAATAATACCCCCGTCAGTTTGGTAATTATGAATGGTGCTTTCTCAAAAATTATTTGAAATATTGCAAAAGATTTAGGTGACATTACTATGAAAGAGGCCGAAAAAGAATTAAAAGAGTTATCACTCTGATGAACGTGGGCGAAAAGAGTGCCGATCCTCATCTCAATTATTTCATGTTGGGTTCTTATCTCTATACTAAAGTTCTTAATTCAAGATAAAAACAAAAGTAACAACATCACAATGTGATTTCTTACAGAAGTACCTGACAACTTTTGGGATTCTTGACAAGCAAGATAAAAACTCCCAAACTAACAACCTACTAGCAACTATCAAGAGTTTGCATAAGTCAGTAAAAGTAAATCCTGTCCAAAAGCATATAAGGAAAGAGAATACAAAGTAACTTTGTTGCTATAGGATAGCATAATACTCTTAACTATTCTTTTTCAAAGGAGAAATGACGAAAATAAATGTCATTTCCTCATGTCAGCTCTTTAATAAGCACATATTTGTTTTCTGCCATTACTTTTCCTTTATTTACAAAGGTAAAGAATATGACAATAAATTTCTCTTATTCCTTTGACACGTGTTGGTGCCAATGTTGCAGAATATATGGGTGATTTTGAACCATCACTGTAAAAAGGTTAAGTGATATTACAAATGGAAAATAAAAAGTCAGCCAAGTAATCAACGCAGAGATATCTGCAAGTACAGGAACTCAAAACAAAAACAGCATGAAAAAGGAACATTCACGTTGCCGACTTTACGGGAAGCACAAAAACAGTATGACAACATTGAGCTTACAACCAACTCAAGCGATGATGAAAGCAGGACAAAAATTATCTGTCAAGTTCTACAGAGGAAAGGACAACAAGCCTTGTGCTTGGATTGAAAAGCAAGCAAGCGGCAGGCTTCCGATAGAATTAAAAGAAGTAAGTTTTTCCAGGCTTGATAAACTGACAACAGGTAAGACTGCTGATTTTGATGCCTCACCATGCTGAAACCCAGCCTTGGCAGAGGAGCCAATTATACTCTCTAGTGTTGAAGTTGATGCTGGAAAAACACTGGGGCATCAGTTCACACCTCTTTTTAGAGAAAGGCTAACTATGTACAGCTCAAAAGCTTTCCGAAAAGGGATAATATTTTTCGAATCCCAAGAACAGAAGAGAATCTGGAACCAATCAGAGAATACGGAATAGCATTTAAATCAATCACTCGGAGGAGGGAATCATATCTCCCTCCTCCATAATAAACAAAAAAGATTATGGACAAGAAAATTGAAATCTCAATGAGTTATGGCAAGGCACAACATCTTTCAGAAGTCCTGCCACTGATTCCATTCCACAATCTCTGCAGGGACACTTACAGGCATCGAGGCTACTTATGGAGAACTTCGAGCTGCTGAAACTCTATTATCATTGAGACCGAACAGACCCATAGTTATATATGGAAGTGTCGCTGATGAGCAAACATAAAGATGACAACCTCTTTGGCGTGTACGAGGGAGTTTATACCCAAGATATTGTTAACTATATCACAAAATCCCAAGACAGAAACAAAAAGATAAAGATACTAACTACTCCTGAAAGTTTCTATAAGGTGAGAATGCGCTTTGAACAAGTGGAGATAGATATCTATCGGACAGACGGTTATTTCTTATTGTTCGATGAGTGCCAAAAGATTGTCAAAGACTGTGACTATCGTAAGAATATCTCTCTGCCAATGGATTACTTTTTGAATGCAACGATAAGCACATAGTTTCCACCAACACCTCCATCCGAGTTTGCAGTATGCGATTTGAGGATTTTGATATTCTCACTACTCCGCCCAACTTCAACTTCTAGAAACCGATAACAGTCTGTGTCACAAACAATATACTGGAGAGAACACGGCAATTGTTGCTACAAATAGACGAGCAACCTATTTTCTTTTTCGTAAAGCTCCACGGACATCATCCTGTTATGATGGAACAACCTCCGGATTAGAGAGCAATCCCAGCGGTGTTCTGTTCCTACCGACAGTGTGGATAAACTGAAATCCACAGAAGTTTATGTACACACGAGAACTGAGCATAGCACATGGCAAAATACAACTGGATGACAAGTCGTTTTTACAATGCTCTGGATATAGAGTTGGATATAGCCAAACGTTGGTGATGATTACCATTGCTTCATAGCAGATTGACACGATGATAGACCCTTATGGATGCAGTGCAAATTACAGGACGATTTCGTAATGGAACAAACGCTATCTACCATATAAAAGTAACTGATGAGAGAAATCGAGTAAGAGACAAAGAGGCATCATCACACGATATCAATGTGACAAAGAAATATATGAGAAGTTTGAGACTTTTCAAGAACAGCGAAACAGACATAAATCGTAGAGAGCTTTCAGCTGATGCAATGAGAGTTTCTTCTCTAACAGACTTTCTCGAGCGATTACGGTAAAGAGGATGCTTTTCAAAATAGACAACTATATCCACGAAGAATTGGTAAAGGGTGATGTCCATGATTCAACTCGCCTATGCCAAGGATATGATGAGTGTGGATATTTTGAAGTGACCACCTCAGCATAACTTTATAGATATGGTGATTTGAACGGTTGAAAAGTCAAAGTCACATTTCAGTAAAGAGAAGCGGGAAACTGAGTATGGAACAATTGGAAGTGTTGAAAGAAGACGACGGAAATGGCAATGCCAATTCCTAAACGAACCGTCACGTGATTCATTAATAGAGAGGCATGGGAAGTGTTGAGAAACAGGTGATTGAGGGACTGGATTACAGCAAGCTCATTAGAGAAGATAATAATAACCTGCATGAGAAAAAGCCAAATCTCGGATGTTATCGGATGGTCAACAATTCTTTTAAGCCCAAACGTCAGTACACATCTCGTTTCGTAAACAAGAGTTGAAGCGAATACAGAACTATTGGGAGCCGTCGAAGAGTAAAAGCTACTTACTGCAAAAGTTGTAAATGCTGAGGCAGCAGAGAGACGAACGAATGAGGAAAAGAGGCTATTATCTTGTCAGTCCAAAGTTTATCTCCGATGACAGTTTTCAGATAATATTAACCCACTATGGAGAAAAATGTGCTCCTCAGGAATAAAAATCGGCACTATGCTGAATAATGCAACAGCAATATGCACAAGTTTATAACCCACACATGGAATCAACCATCACGGATATAAATGTTATTATATACGCTACAAGCAAACGTAGACATAGCCAGGAGCCAATAAAGAGGTTTTGCAGTCTTACAAGGTACGAGTGTTTACTAAAAAGCCTATATAGTAACTTTGACCCTCACTCAATCCTCAAAATATAGATATTGTAATAAGCAGGGTTCGAGAAACAGGCCTTTCTAAATATGCCCTCTCATCATTACAAGCCAACTGCCATCAGCATACCATGTCCTTTTATCCCCAATCCATACAGATATCTGGCACACAGTACACCATCTTAGATCCCTCCCACGTAAATGCAGGTAGGAAAATAATAGGTCTTAACATTGGAAAAGAAATAGTCCTTTTATAACTTCAGCACACCTTTAGGGTTTATATGTAACAGGCTGAAAGTTGGAGCAATCCTGCTCGAGTCTGTTTTCATTATGCTATTTTCAATCAATATTCCATAATACATTTACAAGTTATGAACAATGTAATTTTAATGCCTGCTGTTGTGCAAGAACAACGAACACTTTGATTTCAGCGGTACTAGAGGATGCCGTTATCATTGAGATACCTTACCGGAGGTATAGTATTTCTTTCCTCGAAGCCAACACCAATGCCATCTCACTTGATGAACTTACCAACACATGTGTTGTTCACTTGGGGTAATCAAGAGTTAACCATTTCACGTGACTATCCATTATACACGATGCTGCCAAGACTTCTATCTGTGGAGAGCAAGTAAACAATCCTGCTATCCGCGTTTCTCATATCATAAGAAGTAGCAGAACACACACATTAAAGCGAAAAGCATCAGAACTTTTAGAATGCGAAAGACACAGTTCTATCAGCGCATATTCGCTTTTACTATCCAGCGGTTATGAAACCTTGAATGGTCAGAGCTTGAACTTTATGTGGGTGGAGTTCGCAATTACAACGATCTCAGCCTTTATAAGACGAAAGCGTGGTGTGGAGAAGTTCTCCTCTTCGTGGGTCTGTGGGAGTAACATGTAACCGGTAACTGGCTGACAGGAGATGGCGTCGAGCTGTCTATCGAAGTAATGAATATCCGTGATTTATATAAAAGCGTGATGGAATTACTCTACCAATTTAACCCTGCTAAAGGATACACCTGATGCAAGCCCTCTCAAACACTTCTCACGGAAACGCGGTTTGCACAAATTATGGGCAGAATGAGAATGTACCAAAGCCTCACCGCAAGGATATACCAAGCAGATCCCACTTACTGATTACAGCAGATCAAATCAACAATGTCTGTCGTGGCTATTTTAGTAATCCTAACTTTGGAACAAAAGACGACAATCTGTCGATGTGGAACTCACAACCTGCTTACGGAATCAACAAGGAAGCTACATTGACGCTTACTTGCAGAGAGCTACGTAAATGCTACAGAGTAGCTGTTGGCATTAATAATGCCCTGCACGGTGATGAGAAGATATAAATGGTTCATTGGATAAGTGGACTATTGATTGAGGGCGAGGCATCCTTTAAAGGGTGTCCTTTTTCAGTACTAACATTTTAATACATAATAACTATGGATATGGATTTCAAAGTAGCGAAATTACCTACAATATAGACCGATTTGTAAAAGCAAAGTAAGGTCATCTGATTCAGAGGAAGCATAAGCATCTACTCCCTACATTTAGAGGGGACGATTGATGCAGGAATATACAAAGTTCTATATCTCAACCAAGCAAACGAGGTAATTACCTCAATACGGTTTCAGAGGGAGAGATTGACGGAGACACTCTGTTGACGTGAGGCTGATACTACAAAGGGCATTTAACCAATGCCACGCAGATAGTCCTGTACATAATCATCAAGTAGCAACCTAAAGCCAAGTTCACAGGATGATATGCTACAAGGAACGTCGAAGAATGCGTGTGATAATAGAGTACATTTCACAGATCGCTTCGATTTTGTCCAGCAGACAATACTATAGTTATCGTGACGAGGAGGATTTATGATCAATGGAAACAGACTTCATTGTTAGTTCTTGACTTTTACTGCGGACCGTCATCAAGATACGTTTAAGTAAGACAACAGATTGAGGTCCTACAAATACAAAGATTTTGAGGTTCTCATACACTCTGAAGACCAAATAGCAGCAGTGAAGAACTGCTTGGATTCATGGTGTGGACTTGAACGAGGAAAATATCTCTGATGATATTCACTAATGGAAAAAGTGAATGTTATTCTGATAATCGAGCTTAAGAAAATTTGCTGTCAGAACAATGTTCACTCCTTATAAAGCCCAAGCATAAACAGCATTATATGAGTTTGAAATGCAGCGTACAGCAGACTGACCTCCATGTGGTCAAGCCATGAATCTGAGCAGTAAATTGGCAAAAGATGAACTACAGATTTCCTTCTTGCAGCAATCGGCTGTTTTAGGATTAAGGGGATATCTGATATTCTTGCCCTGCAGTGAAGCAGATACTTGATGCTGCGGGTTTACCATAGCAGGCGTAAGACAGGTAAGCAGCGAACCATACGCCTAACAAAAATTGCAGGAACATATAAGGGACTGTTACAAGCATATCCAGCCTCTGGGGTGCAGCTCCTATCCTTGTCAGTCAGAAAGGGGCGTTTTCACAGTACAACGCATAATACAGAGAACTCAAACACAAATACAGGTTGAAGAGTAAAGCATTTTAGTGCCACAGTTTGAGAAAAGACATTTGCGACAGTTTTACAGCAGAATAACGACATACTGGAACTGGCACTGGTCAGGCTGTGGAGCTTTTCAACCATTCATCTGTAGCTATAACCAAAACGCTATCTTGGTTTTCTACGACAGGAGGAAATTTTAGAGACATGCGAATGCTCACATTCTGAACAGTGACATAGAAAATAATCCTTTATAAGCCCTTTTCTGAAATCCACCTTTTGCATTTATACAGCTCTTACAGTGAAATTTTACATTATGATATAAACTTTGTGGAAAAGAATATTTAATAAGAAATTTTATATATCTTTTGCAGTTGAACCTTCAGCGCATCTGTGTACAAGTGTACGCTATAAAAGTTCAACTTTGAAAAAGCGGTTTGTTTTAATATCCTTCCTCTAAATGTAGACTCAATAGCAGAGGATGATGACAGCAAGGCTCACGCCAGGATGTGTACCCCTACCAATGTGAATATACACCTCAACGTGAGGCTATTGTCGATTATCCGCGTGAGCCCTCCCGACCACAGAGGATATGCATTCGTCTCCCTTTTTCCAAATAACCGCTTACTTCAGGAAACAGTGGCAAGAAAATTTTCTTATGAATGAGATAAGTTTTCAGTGGTAGTACAGGAAAAGAAATTGGATTTTCTGTAGAATGGGAGTTGCCTAAGACAAAATTAAAGCAGAAACAGCTATAGCATTGGGCATCAACAATTCTTAGTAATATAAACAAATGTAAACCTACAAACATTTGCTTTAAGGATAAAGATGTATATTATTGCAAATAGAATGGAATTAGATAAATATGAGCTTAAATTATAATGAAAAATAGGGTTAGAAGAGATATAATATTGGTCACACTATTAAATTAGTACTTATATAGGTTCTGGTCAAAATTTCAATTCTACATTAGAGCCACATTACAATGATGATATTTCCTACGAAGTTTGTAAATGAAAGAATCAGCAGATAACCCTTCACAGATACTCACCTTTTTATAATGCCATAGCCAATAATGGCAAGATGGTAAAACCAACGTTCCCATAAGAGTGAAACCATTTCTATAAAAGAACAGATTGCAAAGCAAAGAAAACATACAATTGTCCAACAATTGCTTATGCAGAAAAAGTCAAAAAGATGGTCTTGCTCATCAGCTATACCTGATATAGTGAGTATCGCAGGTGAACAAGGAGTTAATACCATGGAAATGGAACAACACTTTACTGCTTACAATTCTGTGGTTATTATCAATCAGATAATCCACAATACAGCATCATCGTTTCTTTGAATGAAAAAGGATTGCCTGCAGAAAGTGGCGTGAGATGGCAGAAATCGTAAAACAAATAGTAAACAATAAAAATTATTATCTATGAAGAATTTACTATTGAAACTTGGATTATTCTTTCCTCTGACTTTATTTGGTGTCCAAAAGCCCATAGTTTTCTTTTTATACTTGATACCAAAGCTGTAGCTGTGGGTAAAAGTGCAATTTCACTTCTTTTTCAGTACTGCAAACACAGCTTTCAACTTTATTTAATGGATATCGTGTTTCAATGATGATTCCAGCAGCTAGGTGTCTTTTTGATATCAAGAACTGTAGAGACCTGGCAAAAGGAATATATTGGTATTTACCTGTAGCATAAAAAGGAAACTAAAGATTCTTCGTGCAATATTGTTGAAAATGAGTTCATAACGTATATAATATGCTATCCTTACAGGTTTCATATAAAATCGTCGAATAAGATGAACTAATCCAGCATATTTTCGCTTAAAATAATCACCAAAATTAATATTACAACAATTATATGGGCAAAAGAATATAAAGAGATAAAACAAGATGAAGATAGCCATTCGTTATTATCTAAAGGTTATAAGTTTACAAACAAGGAATAAACCATATATCTGTACATATGCTCATGCACAAACACCAGAGGAACATTTAATGGTGCTGGAGAATATACATTCTATAGCGATGATAGAATACAAGAGGATAATAGGGAGTAAAGAGGTGTATATCAAACAAAGAGATAATAGTTGATTATCGAAAAAGGACAGAATGGGCTGTGTGTGTCAAATATAATAAATTTAGCAATCGTATAAATATGAAAGAAATAAAAATCAAATCCTTTTTGCTTGCAGTATTGCGTGCTGTGTTGTAATTCTTCTTTTCATCTTGGTTTTCACATATTCCAGAGATTTAATGGACCATGGATTAGTATATCGTTCCAGCTCCTTCTATTGAATGGCTGGACCAAATGTTATCTATTTTAGTGGAGGAAGCCTGATGATAGTGGCTAAAAGAAATACAATGGGCTAACAGGTGTTATGCTATTTAGGGAGAGGAACTATACAGTTCGTCTATATATAGTAACAGAAAAATGAATATGGAGAGACTATAGAGGAGTTTTCAAAAGGAATTTATGTACCTTAGAACGCAGAAAAGGTTAAGCGTTATAAAGACTATGCGCACTTCAAAAGAGCATATCCTGTTTATTATTACATGGAGAAAAATGTTTTCAGCTGCTTGTAGTAGATAAACAAAGGAACAACAATGAAAAGATTACGCTTACAGCTAACGTATTATGTACATTCAAATCTACATTTGCTGATCGTTCGGACTATGGTAGAGTGATGATAATTCAGAAAAGTTTTTCTATGATAATCCTATAGGAAGAATTATAGCTCTTGTTATTGGTATTATTTTATCTATTATAATGATAGCTATAGTTTATAATAATGATAAAAGAATCAAATGAGTGAAAAGGATGCTTAATATCATTCTTTATTGTCCTAATGATTATCGCCATTCTATGTGTTGATGGCTTGAGACAAGCTCAAAAGCACCATTTGAGCAATCATTTGGTGCTGTATCTATACTCTTGCAACTCTCAAAAAGAAGGGCTATGTTGCAATAGAACAAAAATATAGGAGGATGAGTAATGAATACAAATAACACAGCGACAGATACCTTTTCCTTGGGAAATCTCAGGCTGATACATCGTTATTGAAATCACTCATCAAAAGCGTATGGGGTGGACTTTGGGTAGCATAAAACTACAACTGAGCTACCGCTTATGAACAGGCATAACTAATGACAAGGAACGAGGACGTATCAGCAGTATGCTGGTACAGATGAGCTGTTTTTCCAAATTAGGCATCTGATGGCTACGAGCTCTTAACAACACACCAAATTTGAAAGACCTCAAACGATGTAAAGCGTATTTCTACCAATGGATAAGCTCAAAGAGGTTATCAACGAATTGGTAACTAACGGCAGAAGTTCAGCCCAATTTAGACCTCACTTGTTACATGGTAATAGGGAATAGGAGCAATGGGATGCCATATACAACCTGACTGAGTTGCTTATGTAGAACAGAACAACACAAATTGACCTGCTCCATGATGAATACAGGAACCTACGCTGATTTATTTGGCAAGACAAACGATAATACCAAGTGATAAACCATTTGGTATCATTTGATGACATTTTCACTCTAAAGATTCTTATATATCCCAGAATGTAGAAATGTCACTCCCAAACGAGATTTCTGACTGCAAGTACACGTTTACTCGATTTTTCTGAAAAGTGCGAAGCAGCTTGGATTTACAGAATAAGATACTATATTTGTCTCAGATGTCAAGTAATCCCAACGATATAAAGGAAATATGGAGTGACAATGTACTCCTATGATATAGCTTGAAGTGTCAATACCGACACTATAAGATAAAATCAGGTACAGATATGCCTAATGAAAGAAAAACACATTACCAATGAGGCCGTATGAGAATCGCCAATAGGGCAATAGATACTATGTAATACAGCCTCACTTACGGCTCAAATCTTTCGAGTTTTCGCTTAGCTAAAACTTACTGATTTGACAATGGAGCATGATTATAAAAGTAACAACAGGAGAGCAATCTGAGACCCGAAAAGAAGCCAAAAAGAACATGTCGGAGGCAAATGGGCATTTGAGAGATTGGTTAAAACGGAGATATAAGATTTATAAAGGATGGTAATAGCATAGCAAGCGATGGATTACACAACCTAAGCAAAAGAAACTAGAGCTTGTCTAATCCACTGCAAGCATACATATACTTGGGATTATGCCTTATACAGATTTTAAGAATGATATGTCGAGCATCAATCAAGATACATTGGCAAAGTTTTCTTAAATGCGATGTCAGCACGGTACAAAAGAGCCTTACGAGTGTTCCAAGAGAACAACTACTTATCATTCATCAAGATAGATATGGCTGGAGAGAGAAGAATAGATACAGACTAAACAGAACAACTGGTTTGGCGTTTATAGAAAAGATATTGGAGGAAGATATACAAGAGACACATGAAGCTCTATTATTGTTGAAAAGCCTTTGTTACAGCCACTGTAGCTATACAGAGTTTATTATGGTCAGGGATTTACAGAAAATGATGGTTCTTAAACAGAATATGATTGATGAGTGTTGAGACACTAGAAAGCCAGACAATATATCAAAAGGATAGGAAGACGAATAACGATACTTCGGGATGATTTGTTTCTGAAAAACAGAGATCCGAAAAGAAAAGATAATGAAACTATGCCCAGAGGTTATGGGCGATAACTGATTATATTGATGAACATGGACACTACCACTTTTGTGAGACTAAAATCAGCTATGCCCTACATCAAGTTTATAAAACTGAGAACAGGGTTGAATAAAAGAACTGAAAGCTACCTGCAGAAGATTTATACAGGATTTGGCTGTATGAGAAAGGCAAAAGGAACATAGATTATAGAATATGGCACACTGCCACACAGAGTCAAAAATCCCAACAGATAAAGGGAAGAAAAGACGGAATGATATTATTCACGATATAACTACATACAGGCAATGATAACAAAAGAACATTTATAGGAACTCATCAACGAGGCTAAAGTCTTGTTGACATATTGAAGACACTGAATAAGAGGCAGTAAAGCCAATATTGAAGAACTACTACTTTATTAGATAAATACGGCATAGACCACCACGCTCTCCCTATTACAGCTGATACAGGACAAAATCCCTTTGAAAGGATATACTAGTAGAAAATAATGCTTATCAATGCTACCAAACTAAAGAAACGATTGGTTGATGAGGGAATAAGCCAAGACCGCTTTGCGAGATATGCGGACAAGGTAACACCTGGGAATGGCAAACTACTTGTCTTGCAATTAGACCATATCAATGGCATACACAGATAACCGATTGAAGAGACCTGCGCATCGTCTGTCCGAACTGTCATACACAAACAGATACATTCTGTACACGAAAACTTAAACAGCATAGCTATTGTAAGGACTGCGGAAAGAGTTGCCTCTAAATCTACTTGGTGTCCTGAATGTGCGTTGAAACACTAACCGCGTACACAAGATTTCACCCTCAGATAAAGCCCATCAAAGGAAGAATTCTGCAGCTACTACCATTTACTGAAAGTCGGAAGAATGTACGAGTGACAGATAATGCTATCCGTAAGTGGTGTAAAAAGATGGGATGCACTCCACGAAAAGAGAGTTAAACGCATTATATCAAGAAAATACAGATACTGAATAATAGGATATACTACGCCATTCCCAAAACATAGATTATTTCAGCAACAGACCATAATCTGTTGGTCTGTTGCATTATCGAGTTTGTAACTTGTCGTGCGTATGGTGTTGACCGTTGACTCTCCATTCCGCGCAGAGTTCATTAACAGGCTGATAAACTAAAGCTCATATATGAAGCTATGTGGTGAGCCCACGTAATCTGGAGGTGCTTGAGCCTGCTATCAGTCCATCAACTGAAAATCACACTTGCAGATTGATTGAAGTGCTCTTTCTTAAAAGTGAGCCCCTAGGGTGACTCAAAAGAAACTCTTACCAGTGCCCTTTTTGAAATTTCAGGAAATGATATAAGAATGACAAGTTTTCATGACGAAAAGCTTTCTACTATCACAACGAAATAACACTCTCATGTATTTCGTAAATAAATAACCCAGGCTTACGGACTGTGTATGTAGTTGTCAAGAGATGATCCGTTTGAGAAAATAATCCGTCTATTTTCTGTGCCGTAGTTTTCATGAGCATGACCAAACAGATGATAGCGTGGTTTGATTTTCCAACACTTTATTGTGACGACATGTTGCCCCAATGAGTATTGCTGCTTTCGTCCAAGTATCATTGACTAGCAGTTCGATAAATAGCAAGTACATCCCACATTATAAGGTATCAGGCTTTCGGGATGATTGTAGTCTAATCAGAAAATTTTATACCCAATTTCGCACCTCTGTCTTGGAAGTGGACTGTCAGGTAGACCTTTTCTATCGTCTGCTTCCCAAACAGAGATCATGGTTGCCGGTAACAAATATCTTATGCAGGTAGTAACTCTATGAACCAGTTAAGAATTCAAGCTACCTCGTCTTCGGTTCCATATCAGTAAAATCACCACAATGCACGATAACATCAGCATCTGGTAAGTTTGTCAGCTGCTGATGTCGTGTTGTGAGTATCTGAGTTGAAGGATTTTCATTTAATAAAGTATCTGAAACCTTCGAGCATTAATCAAATCTATAATATTATTATGCCTTGAGGTCTCAAATAAAAGGGTAAGATTATCTGGGATAACATTAGAAACATAATCCTCAATAATGAACATATCCTTAACTATGATGCTCTCAATATCTTGAATCCTTAATAGCATAACTCTTTTGATCCTGTCAATTTCAGAAAATCTAGAATTGCATTTCCATTTCCATGAGATACTTATTGATTTCAACGGTAGAAACGTTCATACTCTCTTTATTACGAATTATATGATTGACAATGCAAGCAAAATGCCGGGACAACTGAGAAGCGTTATAATAAAGTGAACGACTGAAACCTTCTTAATATATCAGTCAGCTTGTCTTCTGTAATTTCAGTGGTCATAATAGTTCTCTATCATAAAGTACGATTCCGTAAAGACGAGAAATTGCTCATATAATGGCTCAAATTTTGACTCATGATGACAATGACTCTTGCCTTCATCGACTTTTAACGTCAAGATTCGATTTACCACCGACCTGCAACGGAGAACTCTTTGATCCCATTCAAACATGACAGTTGCTTCTGGATGTAATTTCTCTGTAAAGAAGAAAAGTGCTCTAAAGCGATTTGAAGAGCTCAGTAAAAGTGACATCTTTAATGCATTCCGCTCATTTTTCAAAGTTCATCATAATGTTGTTTGAACAACTGACCAATAGCTACATCTCGTCTTCCATTTACCTATTAACGCTTCCCTTTAAATACTTTAACTGTCCATATACTATAGTTTTGCACGCTTTGTCAACAAAAGGCACAACTAGCAAATATAGTTATTACTCTGATATTTTCATTGTTTTATTATCAAAAATTCTTGTTGATTGAATTGCTTTATAATTTCTCTTATCTTTTTGATTTTTCTCTCCCTTTCTCAATAACGTCTTCTAGGTGTAGATTATCCAACGATTCATGAAATCTGCTCTCATTATGATATTTCACCCACTCATCAATAGCATTTTCCAATTCAGAGGGACAGACATGATTTAGCTTAATCACATTTTCATCGATCATGATATCGTTCTATCTTTCACTGCGTCTGCAGTGCTAGGGTTTGCTCATGGATATGCTGATATGATCTTCCTTACAGAGATACTGTTTTGAGAGAGGAAGCAATACTAACATGGTTCATTATCTTATAACAGACGGAGGATTCTAGGAATGTAACCCTGTCTTCGAATTGCTTTATCGATAGTTCTGGATACAGTCATCAAGTCTATGCTCGAACATAACTCCCAATGGATAATACCTGCGCTGTAGTCATCATTACAGTAGAGAGATGTCTCAGCCCCAACCCTTGACTTTGAAATGGTAAAATCAGTCACCATCTCATTCGCTGAATTTTGTCTTATGATGGAATCATCAGCTAGAATAGAATCGTTCTCCTATACGTTCTATAGACCTCTTTCGTGTATTATACGATAAAAGCAGCTCTGAAAACAAATATCTGACTCTCTTCCAATAAAAACTAGTAATTTCCTAGACGTGAGACTCTAGGGTACTCTAAGAAAATTCAACCACTGATTAGTAGCTTATCGGGTATGCGGTTCCACGTTGTCGGTGCTCTACAATATGTTGCTCTGAGAGCTTTCAAACTCCTATAGCATACTGCTATACCAATTATAAAAGGTACAGTCTTTGGGATCCTAACAAGTGCTTGAACAATACTTAACTAGACGCTGCACGAGCAGAACTATAGGTCTCTCTTCCGCACTGTACGTATATACAGATTCATGCATGGGGCTTGATCAGATGAGTTTCAAGCTTTTTACAACGTCATATCTCACTACCAAATCGGCGAGGGCCTTTTGCCGATATTTTCTGGCAAGTTCCCCGTCATCTATTGCTGCACTCGAATGGTAGTCACCATCAAGGCCAGCTTTTACCGCAGCTCGATAAAATCCATTCCATTTGCTAGTAAAGTCTATCTGAGCATACCATTTTGCAGCAGGGAGCTCAGCAATACCATGTTCCTAATGGTTCTTCCATCACAATTAAAACCATTGATGAAAATTTGTTTCGTGTTGCTGACGAATATCCTTTAACAAGGATTCTGATGTTTCGCTGAGAACCTGCTGAAAATTCTTTATTTGTCATTGTGCAAATATACCTTTTTATTAATATAATTCATACTAAAACCCACAAACTAATTGATTACATGTACTTTGCTTTGACAACGTACACTTTGTGCACCTGCCTATGATGCGATAACATTCTGGTTTGATAGTTTATGAGCTTTCTTTGTTTGTCCAGTGACAGAGGTGTGAATGTCACAACATTGTGGAACAGTTCACGAAACTCCCTTGCATTTCTGAGGTTGGCTGACTGTTCAGAATCTCGTACATCCATCCCAAGATGAGAATATCACAGATCCTCCTCCTGCGGAAGTTTGCTGATAAGACCTTTGACTCTATCTATTTGATGATGTTCCAACAATCATGGTAAAGCCTCTGCGCTTCAACTTGCCATAAAGTCTTTCACTATAGAACAGAGGGTTAAAGGAAAACAAACCTCGCGAGCGTTTTGATTCCCTTTCCGTAAAGAGTTCCATCGTTCTTTTCATGAACAAAGACCAGATGCACAAAGGCTTTGTGCGCTTATTGCTGCTCCTTTTATTGCTGCCAGTCGTTCAATATCTGTAGCTGATGCCAAGACAAAGACGTATTTGAACGCCTGCATCACACTTGCCATCTTCCTTGACACCTCACGTTCATGGATGCATCTGCCCTCACGCTTCAGCATCGTGCCTTCAGTGATTAACACGTCAATATTTGTGGCATATTTCTTCAGTGTCGGGAAAAGTCCTTTGCCCAGATAGCCGTGCTCGCGATAGTCTCCTGTGTGCCAGATGCGTTTGCCATCAGCCTCTATAAGAAACATGTAGGAATCATAAATGCTATGACAATTATAGAACGGAGTAACCTTTATGTCACCTATTGTTATGGATGCAGGAGCCTTCTTTACTTCTGTTCGCGTCCATGTTTTAAATTCTCTCACTTCATCTGCATGAGCAATTGCAGAGACATATTTCATTTCAAGCATGATTTCCTTGTGAAAATCACGTTCTGGCTGCTGGCTGTACTGTTCTTTCTCTTTTTTAATGGCCTCTTCGAGTATCCTATACTTAATTAGCAGCAGTTCTTTGCTTCCTTCTCCAATATACTGATCAATAGGGATGTACCAGAACAAGCCGACATGATCTTCGTGGACATGGGTGTAGAACACAGCTTCGTGTTCTTTCATGTTTTTATCAATAATATCAGTGACCATATCAAAGTCTTGCTCTGAAGTTGTTGATTCACCATTACCTGGAAGATTCTGCCCAAAATCGATGAAGACTCTGGATGTAGTTGTCCATATTTCAGTGATGCAACCACCTATCTGATTAAGACCTCTGTGTACCTGATATTCACGTTTCTCTCCTTTTCCTATGGTTATTTAGGTTGTGATTTCCCTTGCCTCATATAGTCAAGTGCTGAAATACATAGCCCTTCAGATATCTTTTCCTTAATCGTCTTTCCCAGTCTACAAAGGATGTATATCAAATTCACAGCTATCATTTCCATTTTTGAACACCATAGACACCGGATTTTCTTGGTAATTCCTCTTGCTTTAGGGATGACGCAATATCCTGCTGTTCTGCCAATCAGACTTATGTCTTTATAAAACTTTTTGTAACATCATTGCCTCAAGTTTTCTTCAAGTCAATGATATTCTTGAATCATTGTTCGAGCCATCTTCATCACTTTCTTTGAGTTGAGAACAAATTAGGAATAGCCCATCAACATATTCATCGTACAATCTTTGATGTATTCTTCATAGCGACGTTTTTCTTCTTTTGGGATTGAACGTTTACAGGCACTTGACTTTTTGCTTCAATGAAAAAGACATGGTCTCTCGCCCTGATTGGTTCTCGGCCGTGATGACAAAATCTGGGGCACCGAATTCTGACAGAAATTAGATGCAGTTTGATTATGAAAATGTTTCTGTTTCGCCTGCTACTCTCAGAAATACATTCATTGCTGCTTTGCTGCCTTCGTTCCTATTCAAGCAATCACCTGAACAGAGCATTCATTTGCTCTTTCTGAACAACCAATTTCCATGTTCAATTATCTATATCAGACACATTCTTCTAATCTTCTATTCAACCCAAACTATCGAGGTTTCGACATTCTTCTAATCTATTCTATCGC
>BNJU01002647.1_pt1 | contig 46938 bp, 50 predicted proteins | sample 8539281 | NCBI WGS metagenome assembly BNJU01 (sample SAMD00202456, study PRJDB9452) | human saliva metagenome | isolation source: human saliva | place: Japan
TTTCTAATTCATTTTCTGTATAAGACATATTTGTTAGTAAATCTAGAAACCCAATACTACTGGATTTTTTATAAATTCTTCTGCTTTAGTAGTTTTTGTATTCTCTTTCATTTCATCTTCAACTGTCTTTTTATCAATACTTGCAACAATACGATCATAGTAGAGTGTAGATATATTCCTATCCAAAGTTCTTACAGACCACATATTTTCTGCTGCTTCTTGTCAACAAAATATTCTGGTCTTCTCATCAGAAACTCGTGAACTACTCCCGCTTTAGAAGTGGAAGCTTCTTGGGAAGTATCTGCTTTTTGTTAGCCAAATATATTTACTAAGCTCTTCGGACAGTCCCTGCCCTGTTTTTTATTTTCCCTAATATTTCAACATTTCTTTTTCCAATATTTTTATATTCAGTGCCGCATTGTAATCTCTATCAATTTCAATCCCACAGCACTCACACTTTATAACTTCTTTCTGATAATTTCAGTTCTTCTTAACGTTTCCACATTTACTGCAAGTTTTCGATGATGGAAACCATTTATTTATCTTCAAAAATTGTTTTCCTAAAAACATCAACTTGTACTCAAGCATTCTCAAAAACATTCCCCATCCCATTATCTCCTACACTTTTTTCCAAAATTTAATGCCTGGCCTATGCCTTTCATATTCAAATCCTCGACAACCACAGCATTATATATTTCAGACAATTTTTCGATAATTTATGCAAAAATCCTTCGGCAATTTTTGATATACTCATGCAATCTTGATATTTTCTACTTTTTGTTTATACCAATTTTTTAGAAAATTTCACTTTTCTTGATAACGTTTTCTGTAATTTCTTTAATTTTCTTTCTTCCAACATCCTAAAATATTTTGATAATCAGCCCTTTGGTTTTCTAGAACTGACAACAATTCAGACATTGAAAAATCAAGTCCAATTACTTTTATCATTATTACTAGCTACTTTTTGAATTTCTTTTTCAAATTCCATCAAAATAGAAACATAATAATCCATTGCTATTTGTCAATCGTTACTGACTTTATCTTGTAATCCTTCGGTATTTCTCATGATATTTCAATTTCACTCAATTTTGGCAAAACCAAATATTTGTTTTCCTCAATTCTTATTGAATTATTCACACAATTTGTCGTATAACTTTTAACATTATTCTTTTAGATTTGAATCTCGGAAATTTAGCTCTTTTTGAAAGAAATTCAAACGATCGCTTTTACATTCAATTGAGCATTTGAAAGTGCTAGACTGTCTACTTCTTTTAAAAATTGATTTTCACTCTTCAAACTGGCAGGTGTAATTATTTTTATTTTTCCCAGTTTCTTCATAAATTTTATTAGCAATATACAAAAATTGTATTGTAAACAAAGCGAACACATCCAAAAAGTCTTACTTATCAATAATTCCTGCTCTTTTATTTGGATAAATTCTGTATTTGAATGCTAAATTATATTTTCATAAAATTACACCTCCTTTTAATTTTTGAATATTATTTTTAATTATTTTTCTTCGATATTTTTATACAAAATTGTATCATAGACATATCCTTTTTCAATTTCTTTTACAAAAAGCAATTCATCTTCCCTACTTGTAGAAGTCGGAGACTTCTGCTATCTTTTTGTTAAAACTTTTTGAAAATGAGACTATATCAATTGAGTGAACAGTGTTCGCACTTTTTCATAATCTGAGAAATATACATACAATTTCCGCATTTCCCTATAATGTTCTTTCTCTACTAAACTCTTTTTCCAAATTCTTCCTGTCAATTCTTTGATAAATTTTTAACACTTTTTCCTGTATTCAGCTCTTCTTTCTTTCCTCGCTGTTCTTCTTCTACAATTCTTCTTCCAATCTCCCAATATGCTTCCACCATCGCCGAATTTACAGCGGTATATGCTTTTTGTTCAGTATTTTAAGTATTTTTCTTATTTCATTAATGTAATTATTTGATATTCTCCATCAAAAATCCCCTCCTTTTTAAAAATTACTTATTATAAAGTCTATTTATTCGATTTTTATAGTCCTCAATCCATTTTTCTACATAATCAGCCACAATATCATTATTTAAATTTTGAAATATAAAGTGATCATTTCCAAAAAATACCTTCTTTTGGAAGTTTAAATAAAACTGAATTTCCACCTTCATCATTGTATACAAAATTTTTACATTTTTCCAATCTTTCCTGCCAAATTGAGTTGATAAAATTTTAGGATTCCATTTTCAATGTAATCACCAAAAATAAAATGCTATAGGTATTTTTGTGCCAATAATTTTTGTATTCTATACTATTTTCTGCTGCAGGTCCACCTAGGTTCAATTGCAACTATTGCTTTTATATTTTTGGTATAAACAGGTGCTAACCAACCTTGAGAACTCCCTTGAGAATGGCTAATATGCATAGATTTTTTTACTTATTCTCTTGTATACTTCATCAATAGTGGCAGCAAGAGCCTTTAGCAACAACTTCCTGTATTAAAATCAAGTCCCTGTCAGATTTTCATTCCTGTATCAGGAGTCATTTGTTCAAAAAATTAGTCAATTGAGTATTCATCGTCTAAAAATTGCTAGTTTTGTATTTAAAACCGCCTCTATATAAATCAATATTTTTTATTTACTCTTTTTACTTTCAAAACTAAAGGATTTTCCAAAAACAAAATATAGATTCATCACTATAACAAATAAAAATCATATATAAAAACCTTTACTAGCTTTCTATTTTTAGTTTTATTTTCAAGAAAACTCCAAGTAATGAAAATTATAACTAAACATACAAAAAGTAAATATACACTATAATTTTGTTTTATTTCAATTTCTGTAACTTCTTTTTCAATATTTATTTTTGTTCAGAACTTTTAAAATACAAAGTTCGTACTTTAATTGTATGTTCTCCATAATCCCACATTTTCAATTTCTTTTTATTTTCTTTTAAACTTTTATAATCTCATCATCCAGAAAAAATCTATTGAAGTATTTACCTGATTTTATCATTTATAACTAATTTAGGCATACTTTTTCACCTCTTCACTATTTATTATAAAGTCTCATTTATCCCATTAATATGCTTTCAATACTAGCCTCAACCACATCTGTACTTTTGTCCTCTACCGATAAATCTGTTCCCATCTTTTTCAATTACAACAACAACTTGTGCTTGTGCATCCGTATCCCCTGTAATCGCTTCCAATTTATATTCTTCTAAGACAAAAGTGTCACTCACTGCTAAATTTACTGCATTGTAAGCTGCATCAACTGGTCCATCTCCAAGAGCTTCTTTAACCAATTTTTCTCCATCCAAGTCGATTGTAACTGTAGCTTTTGGTTTTTTACCTTCTTGTCTTGAAATTTCAAAGTGAGTCAATTTGATCTTCCTTCGATTTTTGCTGCATCTCCAGCAACTAATGCGATAATATCTTCATCTAAAACATATTTTTTCCTGTCTGCCAATTTTTTAAATTGTACAAATAATTCTTCCACTCTGTCACTTCCAACATGGTCAAATCCTAAAGATTCCAACTTTTGTATAAAAGCGTGTTTTCCTGAATGTTTTCCAAGTACCAAGCTGTCTGGATTTCTTCCTACAGATTCTGGACTCATAATTTCGTAAGTTTCAGGATTTGCTAAAACTCCGTGTTGATGAATTCCTGATTCGTGTGCAAAGGCATTTGCTCCAACAATTGCTTTATTAGGCTGTGTTGCAACTCCTGTCAAACGCTACAATTTACTTGTTGCAAATTACTGATGTCAGATTTGTGTAATATCTCCAACAACCTTTTCTGTTTTCAAAATCATTGCAATTTCCTCAAGTGAAGTATTTCCAGCTCTTTCGCCAAGTCCGTTAATTGTACATTCAATTTGAGTTGCTCCAGCTTGAATTGCCGCAACCGAATTTGCTACAGAAAGTCCCAAATCATCGTGACAATGCACAGAAATATCAACATTTTCAATTCCTTTTACATTTTTTCTCAAATAAGTTATAAGTTCAAACATTTCATTTGGAGTTCTGTAACCCACAGTATCAGGCACATTTAATGTAGTTGCTCCAGCTTTTATAGCTGTTTCATACACCTCTACCAAAAATTCTTTTTCTGTTCTGGTCGCATCTTCTGAAGAAAATTCAACATCATCAACAAATGATTTTGCAAGTTCTACCATTTCTTTTACTCTTTCAAGAATTTGCTTTTGTCATTTTCAACTTAAATTCCCTATGAATAGGTGAAGTTGCAATCAATGTATGTATTCTTGGTTTTGCCGCACCTTTTAATGCCTCTCCTGCCGCTTCAATATCTTTTTTCACAGCTCTTGACAAGCTACAAACTGTTGAATTTTTTACATTTTCAGCAATCATTTTTACAGCTTCAAAATCTCCAGGCGATGCCACAGCAAACCCAGCTTCAATTATATCCACTCCCAAACTTTCCAATTGTTTTGCAATTCTTAATTTTTCTTCAGCATTAAGATTAACTCTTGGTGTTTGTTCTCCATCTCTTAGTGTTGTATCGAATATTTTAATATGCTTTTTCATTGTCTTATTCTCCTTGTAAATTAATTTTTCTTGTTTCGCTTTTTATTTTCTATATCTCAATTTATCAAATTTAAAATTTCTTTCAAAAATATTCACTCTAAAAATTCACTTTAAAAACAAAAATTTACTATTCCTTCACAGCTTCAAATCGCAATCTCACATAATCAGCTATAATTTGTCCATTTTCATTTTTCATGCTCTTTTTTTCCACTTTTTCAGCTATTTCATCAATCAATTTTTCGTGCATTTTTCTGAATATTCACAAAAAGCAGTGCAGAAAAGGTTTGTAGCTATCCTTTTATCCCTGTAGGAAGTAAAGTTGACGAGAAAAACTTATCATTCTTTTTCACTTTTAAGCCATATCTATTAAGCACTTGTTTCTTCTTTTCTGTCGGAAAAACCAGCATTTTACAGCTTTTAAAATTATGTCTTTTTTGCAACTTCAAACATTGCATTTTCTATTTTTTTCCACATTTCCTTTTGGTAAACCCATTTCGACCACAAATCGTCCACCTTTTTGAGTGCTTTTTGTTACACCCTTCCAAAACTTTATCAGGATTTTGATCATCCAATGAATTGCCGCATTGGAAAAATTGCATCAAATTCATTTTTTCAAAATTCATGTTCCAGCATCGCCTGTATCGCATCAACTCCCCAATTTTCTAGTCGCTTCAACAAATTTCTGACTTCATCCAGTCCCAAAACTTGCACCCATATTTTTGAAATTTTCAGTCAATACATTATCTCCACAGCCTAAATCCAAAATATATTCATCTTTTCGATTCAGCTATTCAATCAGTTCCTTCCCATAATCAGAAACAAACCGTATTTTTCTCATACTTTTCCTTTTTCCCCAATGCTGACTTACACCTCATTTTCTAGTACCTTCTTTCTGTACTATTTCAATATTTCTATTTTTAACAAAAATCTTTTTATAATCAATATTTATTAATATTCATTGATACTCAATTCTAAAATTCCAAAAATTCAATTCAAAATTTCTAAAATTCTGACAATTTTTCTCCACGACTCATCGCTACAACCCCAGTTTTCGCAATTTCCAAAACTCCATAATTGTGCATAATTTCCACAATCCACGCAATCACATCTCCTGTAAGTTCAATAACCAATGAAGTTGAGATGATACATCTAAAACTTTTCCTCTGTAAATATCCGCAACTTGAACGATTTGTGCTCTAGTTTCTGGATCAGATTTCACTTTTATTAACATCAATTCTTCTAATAACATTTTCAACTGGGAAAAACTCTTTACTTTTTACAACATCCACAATTTTATAAACTTGTTTCTTGAATTTGATTTAATGTTTTGTCGTTCCTTCACCGTCATTGTCAATCTCGCATAACCAGGTTTATTTGTAACTCCTGCTGTCATTTTTAAAAACAGAATATCCTCTTCATTGAATAAAGACATTATTCTCGACACACTTCCATCAGTATTTTTGCAATTATTAAAATTTCATGCTCTCTATTCTATTTTCTAACACACCTTTCTTTCCGATCATTTTGACTTACAGTTTTTCCTGCTGGAATCATCGGGAATACATTTTCTTTCTTTTTTCAACAACATATCTCGATTAATACACCTTCATCAGATAATATTAAATCTTTCAATTTTGTTCTCAAATCTTCTTTGTTTGTAAGTTTTGCATTTTTAATTCCATACGCTTCTGCAATTTTGATGAAGTCTGGATTTATTTCCAAATCAACGAATGAATATCTCTCATCTTTAAACAATTTCTGCTATTGTCTCAACCATTCCCAAGTAAGAATTGTTCAAAAATAACAACTTTTACTGGTAAATTGTATTGTTTAATCATCACACTCTGCAATGTCATTTGGAAACCACCATCTCCAACGATTAAAACAACTTTTTTATCAGGTGCCCCAATTTGTGCTCCAATTGCCGCAGGAAGTCCAAATCCCATTGTTCCAGCTCCTCCTGAAGTTACGATTGAATCAGGATTTTTGTAAGTAAAATATTGAGCAGCCCACATTTGATGTTGACCAACATCAGTTACTACAATTGTGTCTCCTTGCAAAATATCGTCAATCGCTTTTAGAACTTCTTGTAGCTACTTTATCTTCTCCAACTTTCTATGTCCCAATGGATATTCTTTTTCCATTCAACAACTTTTTAACCCATTCTCGTGAGTTTGTGGCTCAATTTCAGTATTAATATCAGTCAATACATGTTTTTAAATCCCCAAACAATTGAGCACATCAGCCCTTTTATTCTTATCACTCAGCTGGATCAATCGTCAATGTGAATAACTTTGCATTTTCAATAAATTTATTAGGATTTCCAGCAATTCTGTCATCAAATCTAATTCCAGCCGCAATTACTAAATCTGCCTCATCTGTCGCATAATTCGCCGGTACAGTTCCGTGCATTCCTAACATTCCAAGAGATAATTCATGCGATTCAGGAAATGCTCCCTAATCCAAGTAATGTCGTAGCCACAGGTGTTTGTGTCTTTTTCAGCATAGTCAAAAACAATTCCTTTCGACGCTTGATTTCAAAAACTCCCTGCCCTGCAATTATCAACGGTTTCGCTTCTTTTTATCAATTTAATTGCTCTTTTAATTTGACCTGATGTCCTTCATAAGTTGGTGAATATCCTTCCACTCAATTTTTCATCGAAATAATCTCTCAAATTCTTCATATGAATTTGATGAACTTGAATATCGTTTTGGAATATCAATAAGAACTGGTCCTGGTCTCACCTGTTGTCGCAATGTAGTAAGCCTCTTTACAACTCTAGGTATTTCTTTTTATATTTTGAATCAAATAATTATATTTTGTAATTGGCATTGTAATTCCAACTGTATCAGTTTCTGAAAAAGCATCTCTTCCCTAATAAATTTGATCTAACTCTGTCCAGTTATCGCAAATCATTGGTACAGAATCCATATGTGCTGTCATTATTCCTGTAACCATGTTTGTCGCACCAGGCCCTGAAGTCGCAAGACAAACTCCCACTTTTCCAGAAACCTCGCATAACCATCTGCCGCATGTGACAATCCTTGCTCATGTCTTGCAAAAATAGTAATTTATTTTGTCATAACTATAAATTTCCATCAAATATTGGAATTACTGCCCTCCCGGATATCCAAAATATCTGTTATTCCTAATCTGTGTAGTGATTCTAGTAAAAATTCTACCACTGTTTATCATCTTAGTTTCACTCATTGTTTCAACCACCTTTTTCTTAATTTTTATTTTTAATCATCAATCATTGCTTGCATTCAATCTTCTAATTATATATCCTTTTTTCTCAAATTTTGAGTTATTTTATTAATATGTTCTTCTCCATTTGTTTCAACTGTAACTTGCAATTCAACTTCATGGAATCTGTCTCAAATTTTAAACTGATTATGTTCAAGTCTAATTACATTCTGCATTTTTGTTCTGAAAAGAATTTGTGATACAGCCACCAATTGTCCTGGTTTATCAGGCAAATCAACCGCAAATGTAAAAATTCTTCCTCTAGCTACCAATCCTTTTATTAATCATAGATGAAATAGTTAATACATCTATATTACCACCACTTATTATTGAAATTATCTTTTTCCCTGTACATCTCAATTTTTCAATCCTGCCACAGCCAAAAATTCTCTGAATTTTCCGCAACAATTTTTATGTTTCTCAACTAATACCAAAAATGCCGCCATTAACTCATAATCAGATACAGTAACTATGTCATCTACATATTTTTCAATATAGTCAAATGTAATGTCACCAATTTTTAACAGCTGTTCCATCTGCAATTGTGTTTGCTTCATCAAGTTCAACCACATGATGACTTTTTCTAGCCTCCAATGCACTCTGCTGCACCTTCAGGCTCAACACCAATTATTTTTTATCAATGGATTTTTTTAATTTCGCAGCTGAAGTAATTCCTGAAATAAGTCCTCCTCCACCAATTGGCACCTAAAATAATATCCGCATCAGGCAATTCCTCCAAAACTTCTAAAGCGATAGTCCCTTGCCCTTCAATTACATCTTCATCATTAAACGGATGTACAAAAGTGTACCCTTCTTTTTCCTGCAATTTTTTTGCATATCTCATAAGCCTCATCGTAAACTTCCCCAGTCAAAATAACTTCCTGCACCATATCTTCTAGTCGCTTCAACCTTAATAAGCGGCGTATGTTTAGGCATAACAATTACAGCCTTAATTCCTAATTTTTGAGCAGCTAATGCCACACTCTAGTGCATGATTTCCAGCCGATGCTGCAATTACTCCCTTTTTTCTTTCTTCCGTCAATTTCGCAATTTTATTATAAGCACCTCTTATTTTAAATGCACCTGTTCTTTGCAAATTTTCTGGTTTAATATAAACTTCATTTCCAGTTTCATTGGAAAAAATGCTACTGTGAATCAATTTAGTTTTAGTAATCACAGTATTTAATCTTTTCTCTTGCTTCCATAAAATCATATAGTTTATGCAATTTCGTCACCTTCTTATTTTTAAAACTAATATTTTTAACAAGGAGTTTTATTCTAAAACCCCTTGCCATATTTTTTAATACACACTATAATTCAATCTTGCTACTAATCTTCTAAAAATTTCAATTGCTCCTCTATCTGCAGAAGACACATGCATAGCATATTTTTCAAGTATCCTTTTTACTTGAAGTTTTAAATGGTTCCACTTTAGCTTTTTCTAGCTTCAATTTCTTCATCAGAGATTTTAATATTAATTGATCTGTTTGGAATATCACTCTCACAACATCTCCATTTTTGAATAATCGCAATATTTCCACCTGAAGCAGCTTTCTACGAAACGTGTCCAATCGAAGCACCTCTCGTAGCTCCAGAGAATCTTCCATCTGTAATTAACGCAACATCTTTATCAAGACCCATTCCTGCAATCATAGCTGTTGGCGATAACATTTCTCTCATTCCTGGTCCACCTTTTGGTCCTTCATATCTAATAATCACAACATCTCCTGCTACAATTTCTCCACCAACAATCGCTTTAACGGCTTCTTCTTCACTATTAAATACTTTCGCAGGTCCTGTATGTTGCAACATTTCTGGATCTACCGCACCTTCTTTAACAACACATCCATTTGGTGCCAAGTTACCTTTCAATACAGCAATTCCTCCAGTTTTGTAAGCTGGTTTATCCCAAGGTTTGATTACATCGTCATCATTAATGAATGCATCTTTTGCCAATTCTCCTTGTGTTTGCAATGCTACAGTTTTCGCATCTCCATGCAATCTTTCATTTTCAAGCAATCTCTTCATAACTCCAGTAACTCCACCAGCTCTATACAAGTCTTCAATGAAGTATTCTCCTGATGGTGACAATTTACAAATTTGACGAGTTTTTTGCGCAATTTCATTAAAGTCACTTAAAGTCAAGTCAATTCCAGCTTCATGAGCAATCGCAGGTAAATGTAACGCTGTATTAGAAGATCCTCCAAGTGCCATATCTACTGCAACCGCATTTTCAAATGCTTCTCTTGTTAAAATATCACTTGGTCTTAAATCTGCTTTTAAAACTTCCATAATTTGCATTCCCGCTTTTTTAGCAAGTCTTGCTCTTTCTGAAAATACAGCTGGAACAGTTCCATTTCCTGGAAGTCCCATTCCAAGTGCTTCTGTCAAACAGTTCATAGTATTTGCAGTATACATTCCTGCACATGATCCACAAGTCGGACAAGCCATTTCTTCTACAGAATTTAATTCTTTTCTAGTAATTTGCCCAGTGTTATAAGCTCCAACTGCTTCAAATACATTACTTAATCCAATCTTTTTACCTTTATAAACTCCTGCAAGCATTGCTCCTCCACTTACAAATATTGAAGGTATATTCAATCTTGCCGCAGCAATCAACATTCCAGGCACTACTTTATCACAGCTTGGCATAAACACAATCGCATCAAATGGAGTAGCCATAGCAACCGCTTCGATCGAATCTGCAATTATATTTCTTGTAACCAACGAATATTTCATCCCAATGTGATTCATCGCAAGTCCATCACAAATTCCAATTGTATTAAATTCCATTGGAACCTCCAGCCATTCTAATTCCATCTTTTACCGATTGAACCAAGTTTTTCAAATGAACATGCCCTGGTATTATTTCATTAAATGAGTTCGCAATCCCAATTATTGGTTTTTCCATTTCATCTCCTATGAAACCTAACCCTTTTAACAATGATCTATGTGGCGCTCTTGCTGCACCTTTTGTTAAATTATCACTTCTTCCTTTTCCATTTCCTGACATTTTGATTTCACTCTCCTGTTTTATATTTTTTGTTTTATATTTTGTTTTTTAACATTATACACTATATCGAAAAATCTTGAAAAATAAAAAGGCGACCCTTTTTGAATCGCCTTTAAAAGTTAAATTTAACTTTTAATCATTAATATTTGATACAGCATAAATGATTTCGAGTAAAATGTTAATTTATTATTCTAAAAATTAATTAGAATATATTTAGCAACTTCCACTGACTTACAAACTGAATCATTCATATAGACTTTTAAGGCACTATATTTATTATTTTGTTTTTGTAATAATTTCCAGTTGAATAATCAGTAATAGTATGACTAATAATAACATTTTTCCTCCTAATTTTAATTTGTTCAATTCTTAAGTTTATTTTATCAAAAATATTATAATGTAAAATATAGGTTTTTTTATATCAACCATATATTTTATTAATAGTTTTTGCTAAAAACTATAAGAAATATTGTAGTAAATAGGATTCTGACTCTCTTTGGCATACCTTTTGATCTTTTTAAAGGTTTTGAAAAGTTAATGACATATTTAAATTGTTCTTATTATACTTAACTCCAGCAGCTATTCCTGCTATTTTATCCACAAAATCTAAATCTTTATCTTTAGATATTCCAAAAATCTAATCCTATAAATGGAGAAAAATTTTTATTTAATAAAGTTAATGTATTATTTATATAAATACCTTTTGTCTCCAGAAACAGAACTTTCTTTTTAAATCCTCTGACTGTGTACTCACTTCCAATATCAAATTTATTTCTCGAAAGCAATCTGTCGTCTGAATAAGAAGCACCTATATTTAATTTGTAGTTTGTCGCTTGATTTTTTTAGTTAACATAAAAATTTTTATTTAAAAGAAAATCAAAATTGTATTTGTCGAATTCTTTTTTATATGGTTTTTTCACTGAATCTTTGTCATCACTCAGCACCTCCGAACCACTTTAAACCACGTTCATAACCAAAAGAAGCGTACATTGCTCCATTTTTAATTTTATGAAAAATAATTTATCTGTGCCAGTAAATTCGTGTATTTTTTGACTACTTACATCAACGACTAAATCTTCAAAAAGAATTTTTGTTTTATTTAATTTTATCCCAAGATCTCCGCTCCATTTAGTAGTTTTGATTTCTAAAAATGTTTTTGATAAAGTAAAATTTTGCTTTCAATACTTCATTTTACTAACATAATTTCCATTCAATCCTTTCAACTAAATTTCTTACTTTTAGACGCACTCATATCATATCTAAAATTGTAATATCCAAATGGAATATTATATGACAAAAAAATACACGTCTTCTCTATTATCTTTGCTTTTTTCTTGGTTAATCTTTTTATAAAATCCTAAATTTAATACATCACTTAAACCTAGTAAATTATCTCTTGAAAGTTGTATTCTCAATTGTTCACGTCCATAATCCTTATATTGACCATTATTTAAAAATACATATCCGCTAATCTGCTTTTTCTCTTTTTATTCACAAGCAATGTTGAATACCCTTCTTTATCTGAAGCTACTATATCAACTGTTGCACTAGTTAATCCTGTATTCATATTTTCAATTACTTGATCTACATCGAATATATTTAAAACCTTCCTTTTTTTATTAGAAAATATAGCATTAGAATTTTTTGCAACATATCCCTTTTTCACTTCTAAAACAAGATTCTTATTTTTGAATATCAAGCGTATTTATCGTAACAATTGTCGTAATATACCCTTTTTCAAATAATAATTGACATTTCTTTACTAAATTTAAAAGATCTTTTTGTTACATTCCTATTTTTTATATTTTTCCATTGTATTTTTGGAAAGAAGAAATTTTCTTCTCTCCAATCAAATTAATTGTATTAAATACATAACTTTCTAAATTCTCATTATTTTCTATAGTATTTTCAGTTTTATTATTTTCTATTCTAGTGTTATTATCTAGTTTTTCAACTCATTTTCAATATTTTGTGAAGTTCATTAAAATTGTTCAAAAACTCTATCGCTATCCGATTGATTTTTAACTACTGAAAAACTATTTATTGAAATTATAGAAATCATCGAAAAAAATATTTTTCCTAATTTTCATTATTTTTCTCCATTAAAAACTTTTTTAATTTTTTTCTTCAGTAATAACATCTTTAATCGGTTTTGTTTCAATCGAAATTTCAGTTTTATCTTTCTATTTGCATTTATAATTCCAAATATTCGCTTTAAACGGATCTATATTTCCATTTAATTTAAAGTTTTCACCATTAGTTCCTATCGAACTCGAAGCATTAATTCCACCTTCTATTTCAAATGTTACATCTTTTTATTATTTTCATTTCCGTTAACTACAAGATTAGCCTTTTGATTATTTGCTTTTAATAATCCTCCTGTATTGTTAACATCACCTTTTACTACTCCATTAAAAGTTATTCGAAGCCACTATTCCTGTTTGTGACTCAACATTAATTCCACCTTTTTTGCAGTATACGATAAGTTTCAGAAACTGAACCATCTACTAATATTACTGTGTTAGAAGATGCTCCTACTCCTGCATCAAAAATTTACTCCTAATCCTCTGCTATCTTCATATGTCTTAGTTTTCGTATTTGTAACATTAAGATTATTTGTATCTAAATTAACATTATTAGCAGTTAATTTTGCTCCATTTAAATTAGTATCTTTCTCAGTTTTTATCACTAAATTATTTGCTTCAACAACTGAATCTTTTTCCACTATTATTTAATTTTTGTGCTTCCTGTATATCCAGCGTTCACACCTAATCCTACTTTTTGCATTAGCTCCGTCTTTAATATTAACTCCTATTTTTTTCTGTTACTGTTAAACCAGCTTTTACTCCATCAGTTTCTTCAAATTTTTGTTTTTTTCTCCTGCTGAAATATTCAAATTATTTTTACTATCCAACACTACATCATTTGCTTTTTATATTTGTTCCAACTAAATTTATATCGCCTTTTGTGCTTTCTAATGAAACTTTTTCCACCATCTGAAGTAATCGAGTTTGTATTTTTCGATGTTTTTTATTAATTGTATGAGTGTAATCTAAAGATACGTTTTGTTTTGAAACTACATTTAAAAATGTCTTTTTGTAGCTAATTCTGGGAAACTTTCGCTGTGATGTTTTTAGCTGTTTCTACTACTTTTTCTGCTTGTGAAATATCATTACTTTTTACGATATCTTTAATAGTGTGTGTGTCTTTCACTAATACTATTTATTTTATTTGCTGCCTCATTTGATATATCAACTGTTTGAGTTATACCAGCATTAAAGTTATTTCCTTTTTGTTTCGTTATTTTGATATTTTGTTGTTTCAATATTGCTACCCTGTCAAGCTAACATCTTTTTTTCCCAGCAATATCTACACCACCAATATCCAATGTTCCTTTTGAACCAATTTCAACATCATCATTTTTGAAATAATTGTACCATTTTTCCCATTTTTAGAATCAACTTTTTCATTTGATACATTTAATTTAACTCCAACACTTCCGTTAGCAATATCACCAAGATAATCTTTTATTTGGTGTCAATAAATCTTTTACGCTTGAAACTGAACTGCTTTGATTCATTTGTTAATGTATTTATGCTTCCACTTGCTCTCTACTCCTGCTATACCAACTTTTTCCAGAAGCCACAATTCCTACAGTTACATTTGTCGTATTAGAAACTTTTTTTCATTAGCCACCGCTTTATTGATAATATTTCCATCTGATTTTATAACTACTTTACCATTTCCTTCTATTTTAGCTCCAGAATTTTTCAATATCTCCTTTAGAAATAAATACTATATTTTTCTCCTTTTATTGAACTTCCATTAGAAATTTTTTCTTTTGCTATCTACAGAAGTATATCTTGTTGAACTTCCCATAGAAAAATCTGTTAATTTATTTACTTTTTTTCTCAATACCTTCGTTCAACGTAGTTTTTCCATCAACATCTACAACTAAATCTTTTCCAGAATTTATAGCACTTCCTTTTTATTCCTAAAATTTTTAGCTGAAACATAAAGATTTTTCCAGATATTACATTACTTGCTTCAGATGATGTAGTCGATGTTTCAGAATTTGTGTATCGAACTAATTTGTAAGTTTCTTTTATCTTTTTCCTCTAAAGTCATCTGTTGCTTTTTTTCATAAGAAACATTTTTCTATTTGAAACATTTAAATTTTTTCTCCCACGTTTATTACAACTGTACTATTTTTTTATCATTTCCTGTAACTGTACTATTTTTTTAATATCCATATTTTTTTATTCACATTTATCAATATGTTGTCTCCATTTATTTGTGAATTATTTGAAACAATAGCACCTTTTTGAAACAGTAGAATATCTATGGTCATTTAATGTTTTTGTTTCCTTCAATATGTTTTTCTTCATAAGATGAATTTAACAATTGTTGACTGTCAATTTCTAAACTTTCCGCATCTATTCTAGTATTTCCTGTAATATCTGCTCCTTTTTAATTGAACATTGTTTCTTTTTACATTTACAAGATTCCTTCTAATGAAGTTTTTTTAGATACTTCTTGGTTCCCTTTTTCCATTCGTATTTATCGATGTTTCTAAATTAATATCTTTTTTAGCATCAACTAATACATTTTTTTCCAGTCACTTTAGTTCCAAATAAATCAATATCATTTTTTTCGAAACAATAACTGTGTCGTCTCCTGATTTTTATATTTGTATTTCCAGAAATAATTTTATTTCCATTTATTAAAATATTTTTCCCAGCTTCAATTGAATTGTTTGAATTTCCTAATGTAATTTCATTTGACATTCCTTCTGCTGTATTATTTCCGATAACAACATTTTTTTAGATTTTTGATTAGTTTTATTTCCTAACTCAATATTTCCACCTTGTAAAATGATATTTTCTTTTGCTGAAATTAAAGTATTTGCATTTGTATTTAAAGTGATTTTTCCTTCTGTGTTCCATTCAGATGGATTTTTATAGTAGTTCTTGCTTCCAATCTTCTCCTAAAAACAGAATTTAAAACAAGATTTAAAGTAGGATTTTCCACTTGTTTCAATGCATCATAATATCCACTATTTTTTTAGGACTTTGTGCAATAATTTTTAAAGCATCTAATAAACTACCATCATTTAAGGCATTTCTTCCATTAAAATATCCATTATTTACTAAACTTCTATGTTCCCAACGTAAATTAACTTTTATTAATGGCAACAAATCGTTAATAGCAACTTTTTTTGTAAATCTTTAGATACCACATCTCCTTTTCATCACAATATTTTTGCCCAGCTTCTATTTTTTTCCACCGATATTTTCTATAGAACGATTTTTCTCCTGTCGTATTACGATTAATTTCTACATTATTTCCAGCCGCAATCCTAGCTTCTTTTACTGTCAATTTATCCAAATCTTCTATATTTACATCGTTTATATTTACCGAATGATCATAATAAATAATTCCTCTTCGTCTATGTAATTTTGTATCTCCTTCTTTTGTTGTTACTTTTTTTCACTTCCATTCAAAACACTTCTATTAACTACTTTATCAGCTTCCAATGACACATTTTTTTCTTAGCTTCTATTGTTCCACCAATATTTTTCTAAATTTCCTTTAACAAGAATATCTATATCATTTTTCTGAATAAATAGCTCCTTCGTGTTTCACTCCAGCTCCTTTTTTTCTGTACTAATAATATTTATATTATTTCCATACATCGAACCTAGAGAACTTCCATTAATCGCATAACTAGGGCCTCACTGTCCACTTTCACGCTTTCAATATTCCCAGTATTCAAATCAACTTTATTTGTCCCTGCAATTATATTTATATTAGTCTTTTTATTTGAAGCATTATTAATTCCACCATTAATATTAACTGTTCTAGAAATTAATCCAAAATAATCAGAATCTGTAGTAACTCCTTTTTTTCTCCTATATTTAAACTGTTATTCAATGATTTAGAAGTATCTAATACTAAATTTCCTCCTTCTAAATTCACTCGACCCGTACTTTAAATTTAAAGCACCTGTGTTTATAAAGTTTGCACCATTTACATTGATTCCATTTTCATTTGCAATTATTAAATCAGATTTTGCTCCAAATACTTCAATTCCTCCATTTAAATTTGAAGCATTATTCCTTTAACTTCATTTAAAATTACTGCATTATTTGTTAAATTCTGTATTGGCAGTAACTTTTTCCACCTAAAACCGAATTTCCATCGACCTTACTATTATTTTAAAATTACCCGTTATTTTCACCCTACATTAAATTCATTATATTTGTTATGAGAAAGTCCGTTGCTATTTGGATTGACAATATTTATTACATCTGTCCCATTTTCACTCAGACCTTTATTTAGTCCATTTTCATTTTGAATAACAATATTATTCGCTTCTCTTGTTCTCAAATCCCTTGCAACTGCATTTTGTAGAAACGATACCTATACTCACCTGTTAGCAAAAACTTATTAATGTCCCTCTTGTAAATGTTAAAGTTTTTGTTCTTTTTGCTGTATGCTTTTATTTTCTTTTTCAATCATTTTTAAATTATTGCTCATTTTTCTCTTTTCTACTAAAAAAATTAATCCAATTTATAATTTTTTATCGTTTCAAACTTTTACTCATACATAAATCCCTTTTTAAAAATGTTTTTGATAGGAAAAGTCCTCTATTCGGAAGACTTATCCCTTATTATTTTGGTGCTTTTATTTTTATCAAAAACTAAAAATTCCATCTCAACTCTGTTGTAATTACATTATTATTAGTTTTCTTACTATTTATTTTAGCATCGTAGCTTTATATACCAAGCCATTCTTGGATTAAATTCAGTCAACGCTCCTATTCCTGCCCAAGTTTGAGATTTTTTTCCAATCCAATTCCTTTTACAGTAAAGTCTGTTCCTGGCAATCCTGAATAACTTGCTTTTAAAGCTCAAGTCCTCATCATTAAAGGCTCTTTGTGTGTCACATATCCTTGTAACGTTGTTTTTTTACTCCATTTTTTTCCATTTAATTCCTTGAGAAGCTCTCACTCCAACCAATCCACTTGTTTGGCTAAACGTTTTTTTGTCAGCAGTCAATCCAAATTGGCTATTTTCCTCGCTAAATGCACCACGTGTAACACTGTCATGACTTACTCCAACAAATGGTGTCAATGTAAAGTCATTTTTCTTTAAGTCATACCCTGTTTCAAGGTATCCAGATAAAACTTTATCCTTATGATTAATTTTTGCAACACTTCTATCTGTGTCAGATAAAATAATTTCTCTTTCTACATCAGAGTCTACAATTCCATATCCGATTCTTCCTTGAGCATACCAAGGATTCTTTTTATTTCCGACTCTTCCATAAAGCGAAGCTCCTATTCCATCAGCTTTTGAAGTTCCTCCATGTCTGTTGAAATCAGCTTGAGCTTTAGAATAATTTATTGCAGCTCCTACAATTACATTGTCTCCTATTTTCTTATCTACTCCAACTTGTGCAGCATAAGTTTTTGTTTTTGCCTCTCCAAATCCATCTTGAGCTAATTTTCCAGTTCCATGAATTCCACTGAACCAAACTCCTCCATTTTGATTGTCTAATGTTCCTAACATCGTTAATCTATTTGTCAAATCTTTGTTTACAGTTTCAGAATTTTGGAATGTCAATGCTTGTGCTGAACCATAAATTTGTCCAGATAAACTATCTAAAGCTGCTACTTTCGTAGAAGTTGCCAATGTATTTTGTAATACTGCCGCCTGTTTTGATAATGGTTCATTTGTAGCCTTAATAACTCCTCCATTTTCATCAATTTTCTCATCTAAAGCAGTAAATGATTTTTCCAAATTACTTGCAACATTGCTCCAAATCTCATCTTTATGATCACTAGTTTCTGCAACATATTCTTCAACATTTTTTCTACTTAATGTCGCTTTTATTTCATTTTCTCCAACTTTTTCAACTTTTCCATTCAATAATCCACTAGTTTCAACATTAGAGAAATTACCTTTTATTCCTGTTCCAGACGTAATCGCATTAGTTTGGATTCCTTTTTTAGTTACGTATTGAGTTTCTCCATTTTTTTCTGCTGACAATTCTAATGTCGAATTATTCAAATCAACTTCTCCAGAAACTTTCATTTCTGAACCAAGAGTAGAAATTAATCTCGAATCAGCTGAAGCTACATATCCTCCATTAACAAAAGTATTTCCATTGTTAACTACTGTTCCACCATTGCTAATTCCATTTTCCAATCTTGTATTATTAGTTGCCAACGTTCCGTTTCTTCCAACATTTACTTTTGAAGTATACGATTTTCCATTCATTACAACCGCTCCTTCATTCAACGTTGTATTTCCTTTAAATGTACTCGCTCCATTTAACACTAATGTTCCAGCTCCATTTTTTACAAGTCCTACATCTCCTGTAATATCATTGTCAAAACTATAAGTTCCTGCTGTTACATTCATTTTAGCATCTCCACCGTCAGCTGTTAATCTACTATCAAATGCTGCAGGCCCTTTTGTAGCCTTTTCCACATCTAATAATCCCCAACCGTAAACATCATCTACTCCTGCTTCTCCAATATCAGTTGCAGTTGATAAAATTGTTTGTTTTATTAGGTTTCCATCCATCCAAGGATATTTTTGTTTAACTAACGCTGCTGTCCCTGTAACTGCTGGTGCTGCAAATGAAGATCCTGAAGAAATCATTCTTCTACCATTAATATCAAAAACATAATCTGCCATCGCAGAAACTGTCCAGTTTTTAGAAACTCCAGCTCTCGAATATGGCTCTCTATTTTGCCAAGAAAAATCTCTCAACTGCCCACCATTTCTAGCGGCAAGTCCTACAACATTAATCCATCCTTTTTCTAAATCTTTTTCAAAGTAAGGCAATCCACCTTGTAGCGATGAATTAGCATCTCCTCTTTCGTTTCCTGCAGCCCAAATAAATAATGAACCGTCATTTTCTTTATTAATTTTATCTTTCCAAAAATCTTAACACATCTTGATCCACTTGATGTCCGTAATAATTTGAAGAATATCTACGATTTGGATCATTATGAAATTCTGTTACTTGACTATCAATCCCAAAAAGATTGGTTAAATATTCTAGCTCCTTGATTATATAATGAATTGTAGTGATCAGCAGTCGCTTTTATTCCACTTCTACCATTACGAGTTATCGTAACATCTGTTCCAACAATTCTCGCATTAGGTGCAATTCCATTCGCAGTATTTCCTGCAATCATTTCTGATACCTCAATACCATGTGTCGCATCACTAGGTGCATAATTATTAGAACGAACATTTATGAAACGATTCCCAAATTTATTTTGTAAATCTCTTTGCATTGATGGATTATTAAATCCTGAATCTAATACTCCAACAATAACTCCTGAACCATCTATTCCTTTCTCAACATTTCTCTTATTATTCGGATCATTCGAATCATATCCTCTCGTTCTGTTATTCCATCTTATTCCACCTACAGGAATATTTGGAGCAACAGGTTTATTAGGTGTTGCAATTGGATTAGTTGGTTTTATAATTATTGGACCATCATTAATTGGTTGTGTTTCAACTGGTGGTACTACTATCGGATTTTCCACCACAGGTGGTTGTGGTCTTGGTTGCACCACTATTGGTTGTGTTGGTTCCGTCGGTTTCGGTTGCACCACTATTGGTTGTGTCGGTTCCGTCGGTTTCGGTTGTACCACTATTGGTTGTGTCGGTTCCGTTGGTTTTGGTTGTACCACTATTGGTTGCGTTGGCTCTGTTGGCTTCGGCTCTGTTACTATCGGTCGTGTTGGTTCTGTTGGCTTCGGTTGTGTAACTATCGGTTGTGTTGGTCTCGTTGGAGTTCCAGTTACTATCGTTCTAACCGTCGTTTTCCCATTAATTGTCGTATAAATAGTAGTCGTCGTTACACCATTTTCGGTTTTTGTAACATATCTTGTAGATGTATAATTATTTGTAGGCGTTGTTCCAGTAATTGGTCTGTATATTGGATTGTAATAATTATTTCCTACATAATAATTTCCATAATTTGTTCTGTACCCTGAACTATAGCCAGTTCTTGATGTACTTCCGTATGATGAAGTTCCATAAGAATAGGTACTCCTTGATGTTGGTAACGATGAAGGCTTCAATATCTGTTCTGCTTTTTGCTTGTACTGTTGAAAACATCGACATTACTGTCATCGCCTTTACTAATTTATTTTTTTCATTAATTCACTCCTTTTAATTATGATCTCTCGACCATAATACCTTTCCAATGTAGTTATACTATTTTTATCCTCGCGTAAGAATATTTTTGCTCGACAATTCTATCAAAAGTTTTATACAAATTTCATTATCTTATATTAGAACTTTTGATAATCAAAAGTTAGAAAAAGAAGAATTTTATTTTAAAAGATAACAGAAAAAAATATTTTTAAATGTTAAAATGTAGTATTAGAGATTTGTGAATAAAGTATCTATACTTTGTGAAAAATGTTATTTTTATAGTATCTAGCGATGTATAAGAAAAAGACGATTCTAACACGAATCGTCTTAAAACTATATCTTAATTACAAACCTTGTCGTATGAAATATAATCATTTTTTAAATAATTCTAACAATTTATTACTTAAAACTAATTAGAAACTCCATCTTAAACCTGTTGTAAATACATTGTTATTATTTTTATTACTTCTTAATTTAGCATCGTAGTTTACATACCAAGCCATTCTTGGATTAAATTCAGTCAATGCTCCTACTCCTACCCAAGTTTGAGATTTTTTTCTAATCCAATTCCTTTTTACAGTAAAGTTTGTTCCAGGTAATCCTGTATAATGTGCATCAAAACTCAAATCTTCATCATTAAATGCTCTTTTGGTGTGTTACATATCCTTGTAATGTTGTTTTAGCTCCATTATTAAATCTTACTGCTTTTCCTACTCTCAATCCTACTAATCCTGAAGTTTGATCATAAGTTTTCTTATCTGCTGTCAATCCAAATTGGCTATTTGTTTCTGAGAAAGCTCCTCTTCTAACTGAATCATGACTCAATCCAACAAATGGTGTTACAACAAAGTCTCCTTCTTTATTTTTCAAGTCATACCCTGTTTCCAAGTATCCAGAAACAACTCTGTCATTGTGATTTATTTTTTGTCTAGAAACATCAGTACTACTCAAAAGAATATCTCTTTCAACATCAGTGTCTACAAATCCTACTCCAATTCTTCCTTGCAAATATAATGGATTGTTTTTATTTCCTAATCTTCCATACAATGATGTTGCAAAACTGTCAGCATCTGATTTTCCACCATATCTATCAAATTTGACATCTGCTCTAGAGTAAGCCAAAGCTGCTCCTAATATTAAATTATCTCCGAATTTTCTATCAATTCCAACTTGACCACCATATGTATGAGTATCACCTTTTGCATATCCATCTTGTTTCAATCTACCTTTTGAACCAATTCCAGACAACCATAATCCAAATTTTTCTTTTGAATCATCCATTGTACCCAACATTACCAATCTATTTGTTAAGTCTTTATTAATTGTTTGAGATTGTTCAAATGTTAATGCTTGTGATGATGCATAAATTTGTCCAGACAAACTATCTAGAGTTGACAATGCTGAATGTGAAGACATTGTTTGTAATTTAGCCGCTGCTTTCTTAAATTCTTTTACACTTTCATCATTATTATTTTCAACTTTTTCATCTAAATCTTTCAATGATGCTTCAAGACCTTCAGCTGTATCTTTTTGCATTTGATCTCCATCGATTTTCTTTTAACATACTCGTTTACATTTTTTTCTGCTAACTTTTACATCAACTGAATTACCATCTTGTGTTTTTTTCAGATTTCAATGCTTCTGTTGTCGTAACTGTTGATTTCCTGTTACTCAGTATCAGATGTAATTACATTTACTTTTTTACCTTTTGCAGTTACGTATTGTGCTTCTCCATCTTTTTCTGCCTTAATTGCTATTGTTGAATTTCCTAATTCAGCTTTTCCTTTTACATTAATTCTAGAATCTAAATCACTTTCAATTTTTGAATTATCAGTAGCTACATAGCTAGACAATGTTGTATTTCCAGTATTCGAAATTGTTCCAGAATTTGTTACATTTCCAGATACATTCGCATTTTGTGTTGATAAAGTGGCATTTTGTGCAACAGCTACAGAAGAAGATCTATATCCACCATTTATATACAAGTGTGAACCACTTGCAACAGACGTATTACCTGTAAATGTTGAATTTCCTGTTAATTTTAAAGTACCATTTCCTGTTAATGTCAATCCTGCGTCTCCAGAAATATCATTTGAGAATACATAAGTTCCACCATCAGTAATATTAACTGAAACTGCATCTCCTAAAGCTAATCTCTTATCAAACAATGCTGGTCCATTCAACGCTTTATCAATATTTAAAAGTCCCCAACCATAAACATCATCTACACCTGGATCTCCAATATCAGTTGCTGTAGATAAAATTGTTTGTCTTAATAGATTTCCATCCATAAATGGATATTTTTGTTTAATTAATGCTGCTGTCCCTGATACTGTTGCTGTTGCATTCGAACTTCCAAAAGTAACTACATTTGTACCACCTATTGTTGTTGTATAATCAGCAATTGCTGATACTGTCCAGTTTTTAGCTGCTCCTGCATGAGAATATGGTTGTAAATTATTCCATGACAAGTTCATATTTCCTTTATTCGCATCAGTTCCTTTTTGAGTTAATCCTACTACATTCAACCAACCTTTTTGCAATGAAGGTTCCCAATGTGGCAATGTTCCTTGCAATGTTGAATAAGTTTGTGACGAATTATTTCCAGCAGCCCATACTAATAATGAACCATTATTTACTGCTTTTTTATAAAAGTCCAATATATCTGTTCCAACTGCATATCCAAAATAATTTGAAGATGTTGTGTCTGTAGTAAATCCAGCCAATGATCCTTCACTTCCGAATGATTGATTGTAAATTCTTACACCTTTATTGTACAATGTTTCGTACATTGCAGCTGTTGGATTAATTGACGATGAAGAACCACTTACTTTAGTTGCATCGGCCGCTATTAACGAAACACCTTTTGCTACTCCAGCTGTTGTTCCTCCAATTAATTTTGCGATTATAACCCCATGGTTATCTGTTGGCAAAGTTGTATTTGTTGTATTAACATTTTCATATCTAGTTCCTAATTCACTTGTTAAATCACTAGAATATGCTGAATTATTAAATCCTGTATCGATTATTCCTACTTTTACCCCACTACCATTATATGCTGTATTTGTGTGGTTATGAGGATTTGAAGCGTTGTATCCTGTGCTACCATTCCATTGTATGTTTCCACTTGAATTAAATACCGCATTTACTCCTCCGTTTATCGAAGTTGCATAAGTTGGTTCTTCTTTTTTTGTAACTGTTGGATTTGTTGGAGTAGGGGTAGGAGTATTTGTTGTAGAACCTCCTCCACCGCCACCACCACAACTAACTAAAAGAGCGGCTAATCCTATTAGACATAGTCCTTTTTTATTGTTCATAATAACTCTCTCCTTTTTTATACAAAAATATAATCGAATATGCTTATAAATTCAAATATTAATTTTTTTGTTGTCCAGCAAGAAAGTTACAGTAAAAATCCTCAATTTAATATTTCTTAATTTTTTTCACACAATGTTATATTTTTTTATTTTAGTCTCACCTTTTCATCTTAATATTACTACTTTTTTTAAATAAAAATCAATACTATTTTTAGTTTTGTTTATAATTTTATTTATTTTTATTTTGAAACTCAATTTCTCTATTTTTTTCTATCTTTCTTTACCATTAATTACTAAAAATTATTTTCGTATTACAAGCTCCGATAAATCTATCAAAAAAATCTTTTTTCATATCTTCATTTCCACGAGTAGACATCATTTCAGGGTGCCATTGAACTCCATAAAAATGGATGATTTTTATTTTGAAATGCTTCAACAACTCCATCAGATGCTTTTGCAATCGGTGTTAACCCTTTTCCCATATCTTTAATCATTTGATGATGAAACGAATTTACTCTTGCTTTTTCTCCAAAAATTTCATACAAAATATTATCCTTTTCCAAAATATCGATATTATGAGTTGGCAATTGCTGTAACCAAGTTTGTCTATGTTGAATTTTTGTGTCAATGTACGAGATATCTTGGTAAAGTGTTCCACCGTAATAAACATTCGCCAACTGTAATCCACGACAAATACCTAAAATCGGTTTCTCAGTCTTCAAAAACTCCTCTAAAATCGACAATTCAAACGCATCTCTCTCAGGCGTAATACTCCCAACATTCTGCAAACAATCCTCACCATAAAGCACTGGATCTGGATCTCCTCCTCCTGCTAACAACAATCCATCCAAATGCTGAATCTGCTCTCTAATAACTTCCAAATTTTCATGAACTGGCAACACAAACGGAATTCCTCCCGATTCCATTACCGCTTTACTATAATCCATCGAAACACTTGTCAAGTAAGAATTTTGTCTTTCTGGATTATTTTCGTAAGATGATGTTATTCCTATTACTGGTTTTTCTCATTTTTTTCTTCCCTTCTATAAGTTAAATCTAGATTACTATTTTAAATTCTATTTTTTTAACAATATACTCTTTTTCTATTATTCAAAACTTTCAAATAAAACTTCAAGCAAATAAATTCAACTACATTCTCAATCACTTTATTTTCCTATTATTTATCTGCTCTCAATTTTTTGTAAAACTCAACAAAATTTCCATATGTTACCATATCAATTTCCTTTTGCGAATACCCTCTATTTTTTTCAAGGCTTTTGCAATATTTTTTACTTCAGTAACATCTTTTACACCTAAAAGTCCTTCTGGATCCTCTCCCTCAGGCGTATAATATTCACCCAAATCAAGTCCAAATCCGATCTTATCCAACCCAATTCGTTCCGCAACATATTCCATGTGATTTAACAATGTTTCAAGATTTTTTTCTTCAGGATTTTGACTCACAAAACCGTGATAACTATTCATTCCAACCATTCCACCACGCTCTTTTATAACAGCTAATTGATCGTCAGTTAAATTTCTCATCGCAGGACAAAGAACTCTCGAATTTGAATGTGTCGCTACAAATGGTTTTTTCGCATGTTTTGCCACATCCCAAAATGTTTTATCATTAGCATGTGAAAGGTCTAACACTATTCCCAATTCCTCAATAATCTTAACCGCTTCAATCCCTAAATCAGTCAATCCACGATTTGGATCTCCTTTTTGCCCAGTTGCAAAAGCATTTGTCTCATTCCAAGTCAATCCAATATGCCGAACGCCCAACTGCTCCAACAAATAAATATAATCCAATTTATCACCAATCCCAGGCAATCCTTCAATCCCAAGCATAACCGCAAACTTATTTAATTCCCTAGCCTTCTCAAAATCATCAGCCTTTTTAATTATATGAATAATATCCTCGCTCGATGAACCTCTTCCGTCATAATTCTCAAATTTTTTTAAAAAAATCCTCTTCTGGTGTCTGTGTCTTCATCGCATTTTTGATAAATCACAAAAATTCCACCAGTAAGTCCACCTTCCTCAAATTTTTTTCTTTATATTTATTTCTAATTACATCTTTATTCCCTTTTTCATATTGCCAAAGTGTATCAGTCCACACATCAGCGTGCATATCAAAAAAACATTCTTTTTTCCTCTCTTAATTTATTTATTCATCACAAAAAGAATCAAGAAAACTCTCTAAAGTCCTCTATTTCTCAAATGAAATTTCTTTAGTCTTCACATTAATTTTTACAAGTCGCTCCTAAAGGAACTGTCGCCAAAAATGGTTTCGCATGACCACTTTCAAAATTGTAAATTACTGGCTTTTCATAATCTTTGAAAAAATCTTTTAACATTTCCATCACACCGTAATTTTCATCATATTTATTTCCACAATCAGCAAAATTCCCAAAAATTATTGCTTTACACTCATCAAGTTTTCCACAATTCTTCAAATGAGTCAGCATTCTATGAATCGAACCAACTGGCTCTTCCACATCCTCTAAAAAAACAAAAATTTTATCTTTTACATCAATTTCATACCAAGTTCCTAATGTTGTAGCATTATCACTAAATTTCCACCTGTTATAATCCCTTCAACTTCATCAAAATTATTATTTCCAGTTTCCAAAACAGAAATTTTCGATATAATCTGGATTTTTTATGAATCCATTTTTTTCATTTTCCAATGCTTCTAAAAACGAATTTTTTTCGTATAATTATTAAAATTCTCAAACATATTTGATTTCACCATAGGCCCATGATATGTACCCAAATCACACTTCTGATTAAAAACAACATGCAAATTAGTGACATCACTATATCCAACAAAAACTTTAGGATTATTCTTTATCAACTCATAATCAATTTTATCCAACATAAGCGATGCACTATATCCCCCTTTCGCACAAATTATCCCCTTTATATCCTCTCTCGAAAAAGCCTCATGTAAGTCAGCCACCCTAATTTCAGGACTTCCAGCCATATATCCACCATAACTCTCCGTCAAACTTTTTCCAAAAACAGGATTAAACCCCAAATCTTTTATCGCCTTCTCACACTTCTCCAAATCCTCTGGAAAAATCGGCGATGACGGACAAAACACAAATACATTGTCCCCTTTTTTCAACGCTTCAGGAAATTTCATTTTACCACAAATTCCTTTCTATCTAATCTTAATTTTTTTATTTTATTTTTTTAGCAATTTCTATAATTTTATCATATTATTATGTTTTTAAGACTTAATGTACTAAAAATTTTTAAAAAAAGAAAATATAATGCTAAGTCTTTTTTTGTTTCTTTTTACAACAACAAAAATAAAAAAAGAAATTTCTAATAATTTTTTTAAAAATAGTATTTATTATTTTCAATTTTTTTAGTGTATAATATAAGTCGAAAAAAATTAATAAAGGAGTTATTATTTAAATGAAAAATAGAAAAATTTAGAGAAAAAAATACTTATGATGAAATGGTTTATAAATCTAATCCTTTTAGCTACTCAAGTCCACTTACTTTAGAGGCTTGTGGTACACTTTTTTTGGTTTGGAACCCTACGAGTTCTACAAAAATTCTCGAATCTTAGAATTAGGATGTTCTTTTGGTGGAAACATTATTACTCAAGCATTGTATTATCCTGACAATTACTATGTTGGAGTGGATTTAACTGAAGAACAAATAAATACTGGAAAAATGATTGAAAAAAATGGGATTGAAAAATATCGAATTACACCAAAAAGATATTATGGAAATTGATGAAAGTTTTGGAAAATTTGATTACATCATTACTCACGGAGTTTTTTCATGGATTCCAGATGCTGTAAAAGATAAAATGATATCAATTTGCAACACTAACCTAAATGAAAATGGATTAGCATACATTTCTTACAATACTCTTCCTGGTTGGAAAGAAGGACAAAAATTAGAGATATGATGCTTTATGTAAACAAATATTTTTAAAGATGAAAGTTTACAAACTAAAACTGAAAGAGGAAAAGTTTTTCTTAGAAATTATGATTGAGCAAATGAAACTTTATACAGATATTTCTGAGAAGAAAAAGAATTTATTGCACTTATGGAAAAAGTTTTTAAAAATGCAAAACTATTACGTCGGACACGAATACTTAGAAGCAATTAACGATCCAATGTATTTTTTTCTGAATTTGCAGAAATGCTTGAAAAGAAAGGGTTAATACATGTTTCTGACATTAACTTGAGATTATCTTTCGCAAGTATTTACAAAAAAAGAAACTAAAGATAGAATCGAACAATTATCAGGTGGAAACCATATTATTAAAGAACAATGTATCGACTTCATTTTAGATACTCAATTTAGAAAAATCTTTAATTTGTAAAAAAAGTCAAGCTGAAAAAAATTGAATTTTACAGAATCTATTAACAATGAAATTTTTGATAAATTCTACTACATCCCTGAATATTCTGAACAAGAAATCAACAATTTTTCCAGAAGTTTCAGAATTAACAAAAAAATTATTGGAAGAAAAAAATATTTTTCCAAGTATCAGTTGTTAAAGATTTCTACAAAGAAAAAGGACTTTCAGATGAAGAAATTGAAGAAAAAAATTAAAAAAATTCAGAGCATTCTTATTAGTAAATATGATTGATGGAAAAAGTATCTTACTACTGCTCTAACTTTGAAAAAGTAAAATTTGAAGAAAACAAAGTTTACGTTCCAGAAAAATTCATTAAATATCTTGATACAATCGTTGACGAAAGCAACACATTTATTGGTGCTTCTAATTACAGAAACCAACTTATTAATGGCTTAAACGCAATCGATGTTATCGTGATAAAAAGCATTGAAAGAACCAACTACCAAAAAGAATCTTTTTAGAAGCATTGAAAGATGTACCTATTTACAGACATACTGATGAAGGAAGTTTTTGAAGTACCAGCTGAAGAATATCTTGAAGAAGCACTTAAAAAAATTTGAAAATTTACATTATTTTTGTAAAGAAATAGGAATAATTGATACTATATAAATTATAATATTATACAACAATTTATTGAATTGTATAATAAATTGTAATAAATTCAAAAATATTTCATTATATAATTTATTAAATACATAAGTTTTATATATCATTATATTTAAAACTTATATATAAAACATATTGATTTTTTTATAAAAAAATTTGTTATTATAAATACATAGAAAAAAATAACATAAAAAAATTAAAGTGAAAAATAAAATTTATAAAAATGAAATGTGAGGAGGAAGTATTATGAAATTAGTTACTAGGATAAGGGACAACAAAAAGAATAACAATTTATTTTTTTATGATCCTTTATTATTGCTAATTTTTAATATTTCTTTTGAATAGATAAATGAAGTCAATAATCTTAGGGTTATTGGCTTTTTTTATTTTTATCAGAAAAAAATTATTTTTTTAAAAATGAGAAGCCTGTAAAATATTACGGGCTTTTTTTGTTACTAAATTTTAGTAAAAATTTTGTTTATGAGTTATTAAAATTTGAAGATATTTGATTAAGTGAGTTCTACTTAAATTATTGAATTTAAAAAAATGAAATGAAAAAAATGGAGGAAAAAAAATATGATAAAAGCGGGAATTGTAGGAGCGACAGGTTATGCTGGACAGCAATTATTATGGATTTTTAAATAATCACAAAGAGGTTGAGATAGAATGTATTTCATCGCATTCGTTTGCGGGGGAAAAATATTGGAGATATTTATAAAAATTATAAGAAATATTTTGAGAAAAAAATTGATTTTCGATTGAAGAAGTTAAGGAGAATTTGGAGAAAATTGATGTTTTATTTTTTTAGCTTTACCTCATGGAATGTCGGAAGATATGACGAAATTGGCTTTGGAGAAAGATGTAAAAAGTTATAGATTTGGGAGCGGATTTTAGATTAGACGATTCAAAAATTTATGAAAAAAATGGTACAAAGTGAAACATAATTATCCAGAAATCAATAAAAAATGCAGTTTACGGGCTTCCAGAAATTTACAAAGAAGAAATTAAAAAAATACGAAGGTTGTGGCTTTCGCCTGGATGTTATCCCACTTCTGCTATTTTTAGGCGTAGCACCGTTACTAAAAAAATGGGCTTGTTGATACGAAAAAAATTATTGTTGATTCGAAGTCGGGAGTTTCGGGAGCTGGAAGAAGTGCTAAATTGGATTTAATTTATGCTGAAGTTAATGAAAATTTTAAGGCTTATAATATTTTGAAACATAGACACACGCCTGAAATAAAAGCAAGAGATGGATAAATTATCGAATGGAGATATTAATTTAGTATTTACTCCGCATTTGTTACCGATAAATAGAGGGATTCTTTCGACAATTTATTTGGATGTGAAAGATGAATTTAAGGAAAGTTTGACGGAAGAAAAAAATTTATGAAATTTATAATGAATTTTATAAAAATGAGTATTTTGTAAGAGTTACTGAAAATTTGCCAGAGATAAAAAAATGTGAAAAAAATAGTAATATTTGTGAAATTGGTGTTCGATATGACAAGGAATTTGGGAACATTGTTGTTGTATCGGCGATTGATAATTTGATAAAAGGTGCTGGTGGACAGGCGGTTCAGAGTATGAACATTTTATTTGGATTTGATGAAAATGAAGGATTGGAATTTTTTTGTCGATGTATTTATAAAAAAATATTTTTGTTAATAAGATTTTATTAATAGAATGTTACAGATAAAAAAAGAAAGGAGCGTGTGATTCATAATTTTTTTATAAAATAATTAAAAATTATTTATCATACAAAAAGTTATATGAAAATAATAGAAAATGGAACGATTACTGATGTTAAAGGAATTAAAGCGACTGGAATATCAGCAAAAATTGAAAAAAAGTGGAAAAAAAGATATGGCTTTTGATTTATAGTGAGGAAAAGGCGGTTTCAGCTGCGGTTTTTACAAAAAATTTGGCAAAGGCTGCACCAATTATTTTGAATATTAAACATATAAAAAATGAGAATACTCAGGCAATTGTAGTAAATAGTGGAAATGCAAATTCTTGCACGGGAGATACTGGACTTGCGAATGCTAAAAAGATGACTGAGCTAGTTGCGAACAAATTGGGATTGAGTGCTGAAGAAGTTTTGGTTCAGTCGACTGGAATTATTGGGGTTCAGCTTGATATGGAAAAAATTGAGAATGGGATTGAGAAAGTTGTTGAAAATTTGTCGGAAGATGGCGGAATTGATGCGGCTACTGCGATTATGACTACTGACACCTTTGTTAAGCAAATTTGCTTGGAAATTGAAATTGCTGGGAAAAAGGCGAAAGTCGCTGGAATGTGTAAAGGTTCTGGAATGATTCATCCAAATATGGCGACAATGCTTTCATTTACTGTAACTGATGTAAATATTGAAAAATCTTTGTTGCAAAAAATGTTTTCTGAAATTGCTGACAACACTTTCAATATGATTTCAGTTGACGGAGATACAAGCACAAACGATATGGCTTGCGTTTTGGCGAACGGACTTGCAGGGAATGAAAAAATTGTTGATGAAAATTCAGCTGGATATGATGAGTTTAAAAAGGCGTTATACAAAGTGAATGAGGAATTGGCTAAATTAATTGCGAAAGATGGAGAAGGTGCAACAAAATTGATTCAAGTTACAACAAATGGAGCAAAAACATTGGAAGATGCGAAAAAAGTTTCAAAATCAGTTATCACTTCAAGTCTTTTTAAAGCGGCAGTTTTTTTGGTGGTGACCCAAATTGGGGAAGAATTTTGTGTGCGGTTGGATATTCAGAAGCTGATTTGATGATTGATAAAGTTAATATTTTCTTAAAAGCTGGAAATGATATGGTTCAAGTTGCGAAAAATGGTATGGCACAGGATTTTGATATTCCAAAAGCTGAGAAAATTTTAAAGGCTGAAACTGTTGAAATAATTATTGAATTAAATGATGGAGAGTTTGAAGCGACTGCTTGGGGATGTGACTTGAGTTATGATTACGTGAAAATTAATGCGGAGTATCATACTTAATAATTTTTTTAAAATAAATTTATAATTTTAAGAATTTTTTTGTTAGTAGATTTTTTTCAAGATAATTTTTAAAAAGAATTATTTATAAAATTAAATTTTTGAAAAACTAAAAATAAGAAAAATTTTAATAAAAGAAAGGGAAAATATGATTTCAAATTTAGATAAAGCGAAAATTTTAGTAAAGGCGTTGCCGTTTATAAAAAAATATCATAATAAAACGATTGTTATTAAATATGGCGGAAGTGCGATGGTTAATCCTGTTGCTCGGGAACAGTTCATTCAAGATGTGGTTCTTATGAAATATGTTGGAATAAATCCTGTGATTGTGCATGGTGGAGGGCCTGAAATAAACGAGATGCTTCAAAAAATTGGAAAAGAAAGCAAATTTATTGCAGGAAATCGTGTGACTGATGAAGAAACGATGGAAATCGTGGAAATGGTGCTTTCTGGGAAAGTTAATAAAGGAATTGTGTCAGATATCAATAAATATGGAGGAAAAGCTGTTGGTCTTAGTGGAAAAGATGGAAATATGGTTTTTGTTGAGAAGAAGTTTGTTGAAGTTGATGGAGAAAAGGTTGATATTGGATTTGTCGGAGAGATTAAGGAAATTAATACGGAAGTTATAAAATTATTGGAGTCGAATGATACGATTCCTGTGATTTCTTCAATTGGAGTTGACAAAAATGGTCAGACATACAATATTAATGCAGATTATGTGGCAGGTGCAATTGCTGGAAAATTACAGGCTGACAGACTGATATTTTTGACAGATGTTGATGGAATTTTGCTTGACTATAACAATAAACAGACGCTTATTGATGAAATCGATGTGGAAAAAGTGAACGATTTAATCGAGCGAGGAATTATTAGTGGCGGAATGTTGCCAAAAGTTACGACTTGCTTGAATGCAATTGAAAATGGAGTGGAAAATGTTGTTATTCTAAATGGTAAATTGGAACATTCTGTAATTCTTGAGTTGTTTACAGTCGAAGGGGCTGGAACATTAATTAAGAAAGATGCAAATTTAGAGGATTAAAATTATTTGAAAAAAGAAAATATCTTAAAAGTAAAAATATTTTGTAAAAATTTTGAAATTAAAAACTAGAAGATTGTCGAATATTTTCTAAAAAAATTAAGAAAGAAGTGATTTAATGTTATTAAATGTATATAGCCGTTATAATAAAATTTTTTTGAAAAAAAGGAAAAGGAACATATATTTACGATAATGAAGGAAATGAATATTTGGATTTTGTGTCGGGAATTTCAGTAAATTGCTTGGGACACGCAAGTCCTGTGATTACAAAGGCTTTAACAGAGCAAAGTCAGAAATTGGTGCATATTTCTAATTTGTATTACAGTCAACCACAATTGGATTTGGCAAATAAACTTACGGAAAATAGTGAAATGGAAAGTGTTTTTTTACAAACAGTGGAACTGAAGCGATTGAGTTGGCTTTTGAAAATTGCTCGAAAATATGGGAATAATTTGTCATACGATGAAAAATGGAAATAAAATTGCTGATAAAACAGAAATAATTTATATGAAAAATTCATTTCATGGAAGAAGTACTGGAGCGTTGGCAGTCACAGGTCAGCCGAAATATCAAAAACCGTTTGAGCCATTAATGAAAAATGTTACAGACTGTAATTTTAATGATGTTGAAGATTTAAAAGCAAAAGTAAGTGAAAAAACTGCTGCTATTATTTTGGAACCAATTCAAGGAGAAAGCGGACTTGAAAGTGCTACTCCTGAATTTATGGAAGCTATAAAAGAATTGAGTGAAAAATATAATACACTTGTGATTTTTGACGAAATTCAATGCGGAATGGGAAGAACTGGAAAATTATTTGCCTATGAAAATTTTGATTTAATTCCAGATATAGTTACAATTGCAAAATCACTTGGTGGCGGAGTTCCAATCGGAGCTTGTCTGACAAAAGGAAAAGCAAATGACGTGCTAGTTCCTGGCGACCACGGTTCAACTTACGGAGGAAATCCTTTAGTTTGTGCCGTTGCAAATGCTGTTTTACATGAATTAATTGACAACAAATTAATTGAAAAATGTTGTGGAAAAAGGTCAGTATTCTGTGGAAAAAAATTGAAAAAAACTAAAGGAAAAAAATTTGATTTTATCGAAGAAATTCGTGGAAAAGGACTTCTTTTAGGAATAAAATTTGATGAGAAAAAAGTTTTGGCAAAAGATGTTGTTTTAAAAAGCATTAGAAAATGGGTTGTTGCTAGTCGGAGCTGGAAATAATGTTGTGAGATTTTTTTCCACCATTTAATGTAACAAACGATGAAATTGACAAAGCTATTTCAATTTTTGGAAAAAGTTTTTTTGAAAAAAATTTCTTTTTAGTAATTGAAAATTATAATTGTAAATTAAAAAAATTATTAAGGTAAAATTATACTGAAAGAACGAAAAAAATTTAGAGTTAAAAGGGAGATTTTTATGAAAAACCTTTAGAAAAAAATTGCGATACTTTTTTTCTTTTGGTAAGTTTGATGAATTTTTGGTGCGTCGAATATTGAAGGGAAAAATTGCTCAGATTAGAAAAAGATTTTTGCAAGTACTAATGCTGTGAAAAAAATTATGTTATTAAGGAAGTTGAAGATCCAGAGCAAAGTACAGATGGTAGCATTGTGAAATATTTTTTTCGCAAAAATGGAATTGTTAAAAAAATTGTAGTTGAACATTTTGGAGAAAGTTGGAATAGTTTGACAGAATATTATGTAAAAAAATGGAAAAGTTTATTTTATTTTTTTGATAAGTCTGAAAAAAATATAATGTGCCATATTATGTGGATTCTAAGTGGTATAAAGAAAATAAGCTAAAAAAATGGAGAAGTTTTTTTGATAAAAAGAAAATCGAAATTTTTCTGAACAACGATACTATTTTTGATGAAAATGAAAAAAATTGATTCGGTATATTGGTGAGAATAAAAAGGTTGTTGAGAATGGATAAAAAAATTGAAGGAAATTGAGAAAGATATATTGAAAGAATATTATAGAATAAAAAAATTAATATAGAGTTATAAATAAAAATTGGCAAAACTAAATAATAACAAAGGACAGAATCTTTTGTTATGATATGATAAAAAAATAAAAAAATTAAGGAGAAATTATGTTAAAAGGAAAATCATTTTTTAAAAATTATTAGATTTTACAACAGAGGAATTGCAGTATTTACTGGATTTGGCGAAAAAATTGAAGATAGATAAGAAAAATGGAACAGAGAAGAAAGCGATGGTTGGAAAAAATATTGCTTTGATTTTTGAGAAAACTTCTACTAGAACGAGATGTGCGTTTGAAGTGGGAGCTTATGACCAAGGGGCAAATGTCACTTACATTGGGCCTTCTGCATCACAAATTGGAGATAAGGAATCTATGGAAGATACTGCAAAAGTTTTGGGAAGATTTTATGATGGAATCGAATATCGAGGATACGGTCAAGATTTAGTCGAAACTTTGGCTGAACATTCGGGAGTGCCTGTTTGGAATGGACTTACAACTGAGTTTCATCCAACACAGATTTTGGCGGATTTTTTGACAATTACAGAGAAAAAAGGTAAATTGAAAGGAATAAAATTCGCATTTTTAGGCGATGGAAAAAATAATATGGCAAATTCTTTAATGATTGGTGCTGCCAAATTTGGAATGGATTTTAGAATTGTTTGTCCGAAAGAATATTTTCCTGAAGAAAAATTAGTTGAAGAAGCTAAAAAAATTGCCGAAAAAACTGGTGGAAAAATTTTGTTGACAGAAGATAAAATTGAAGGTGTGAAAGATGCCGATGTCGTTTATACTGATGTTTGGGTGTCGATGGGAGAGCCAAAAGAAGTTTGGAAAGAAAGAATCGATAAATTGCTTCCATACCAAGTAAATGCTGATTTAGTAAAGCATTGTTCAAACGATTACTTATTTATGCACTGTTTACCAGCGTTTCATGATTTAAATACGAAAGTTGCGAAAAAAATATTGAAAAAGAATATGGTTTGAAAGAAATGGAAGTTACTGACGAAGTTTTCAGAAGTAAAAATTCTGTTGTATTTGATGAAGCAGAAAATCGTATGCATACGATAAAGGCTGTGATGGTGGCAACTTTGGGAGAAGGAGAATATCCATTATAAAAAATACAAGAGTGTCTACAAATTTGTAAAAAGAGAGTGTCCATAATTTTGTGTAAATTAATAGATGAATTCAGTAAATTCAATACTTTGCTATTCGGTTCTATTTACACAAAAAAATTTTTTTACACTCTCATAAAAATATAAGATTTTTTTATAAACCTTTTTACACAGAAATTACACTCTTTTTTTATTTTTATTTAATTATTAAAAAAATACAAATATAATTACAATCTATCAGATTTTTCAACTTCTGTTTCATAGATTTTTTTGCTCAGAAAATTTTTGATAAGAATTTTTCTTTTTCCCCTCAGATATTTTCTTCTCTTTTATTAAAATTTCATCTTTTGAAAATCCTAAAAATTCCTAAAAAGAAAAAAATCAAAAATTAATTTATTCATATATTCCTTTCATGATTTTATAAAAGTTCCAAATCCAATACTTTTTCCTTTTTCCCAATTGAGAAATAATCTGAAATTTCAAATTTACAGAGAAACTTCCTATAAACGCTATCATATTTACATTTTTTTAAATCTCTTGATCTTATTTCTAAATTTTTGAGATACATAAATTTTATCTTCTCTATCAAGCCAAATTCCTAATCCTTTTTAAAAACTTCTAATATATTATTCGTAATAGCTTGTTCCAATGTATATTCTCTTTTCAAGTATTTTTGCATAATTTTTTTCATTTAATGGCAAATAAGGCGTCACAAATCTATACTCGTACATTTTTATCGCCTGTATATTTTATCTCTTCATCCATAAATTAGATTTTTTTAGGATTGTTTTTTTCTGCTATTTTTAATTTCAAACTCTCCTAAATATAAAGTTTTAATTACTCTATTTTTTTCTCCTCCTTTTATGTCGATAAAAAAACCAAATAATATGATATAATTAACCTATAAAAAAATTTGAAATTTTTCAAAAAAAGGAGAATCTTTATGCTAATTAGAGAAGTATCAGAAAAAAACTGGCATAACAAGTGATACTCTTAGATATTATGAAAAAAATAGGATTAATAAAAAAATATTTCTAGAGATAAAAAAATGGTATTAGAAATTACTCGGATGAGGATATCCAGTGGCTCGAATTTGTAAAATGTATGAGAGGAGCTGGTCTCTATTGATGTATTGAAAAAAATATGTGAACCTTATGGATAAAGGAAATAATACGATACTTGAAAGAAAGCAACTTTTGGAATCTCAATTAGAAATATTAAAAAAATAAAAAAAGAAAGAAATTGAAACAACTATTAGTAAATTAAAATATAAAATACAGAATTACGAAAAAAATTTTTTTAATAAAAGATAGCAATAAGTCTCCGACTTCTATAAGTGGGAATTGATATTGGGATATTAGAAAAATAAAAAGACAGGGTAGGAACTACCCGAAGAGCTTGATAAATATATTTGGCTAGCAAAAGCAGATACTTCCCAAGAAGCTCCCGTTTCTAAAAAGTGGGAGTAGTTCACTAAATGAGATATAGAAAATTATCTTTAGATATGAAAAATAATTTACTATAAATTAATAAGAAAAAAATAGAAAAGAAAAGGGTAAAATGATGAAAATATTAATAATACGATTTAGTTCATTTGGAGATGTTGTTTTGACAACACCAGTAATAACAAAAATAAAAGAAAAAAATACCCTGAAGCACAAATAGACTTCATTGTCTACACTACTTTTTTTCTGAAGCAATAACTCTAAATCCAAAAAAATACGGAAAAACTATTTTTGTTTGATAAATACAAAAAGCAAAGATAAAAAAATACATTCGTGATTTAATCGATCAATTAAAATTAGAAAATTATGATTACATAATTGATTTACATTCAAAATTATTATCTCGAATTATTGGAAAAGGAATTTCTTTAGGGAAAAAAATACAAAATATCTAAAAATACAAAAAAAGAAAAATGGTGGAAAACTCTGTTGGTAAAATTAAAATTAACACCTTACCATGCAGATTGCACGATTGTGGAAAGCTATTTTTTTCTGCTTTTAAAAAAATTAAATTTAAAATTTGAGACAAAAAAATATTGAAGAAGGAAAAAGGAGATGCTCTCGAATTTTATTTTCAGTAAAGAAATGGAAGAAAAATCTAGTACAAAAAAATATTCTTTAGATAAAAAAAGATTATATTGTTTTTAGCTCCAGGAGCTTCTAAATTCACAAAAAAATGGCCTTACTACAATGAATTATCAAAAAAAATTTTTAGAAAAAAACCAATTTTTAGAATTTTTTCGTTATTGGTGGAAAAGAAGATTTTTGAAAGTGTTGAAAAATAATAATGAGAGAGTAATTAATTTATGTGGAAAAAAATATCTTTTTAAAGAAAGTGGAATAATTTTAAAATATTCTAAATTATCCGTAGTAAATGATTCTGGACCATTCCATATATCCAGAGCTGTAGGAGCAAAAACTTTTTGTATTTTTTTGGACCAACAGATCCAAAAATTATTTTCTTTTGAAGAAAAATACGTATTTATTCCAAAATCCAAATTGTCCACCACATTCTTTATATGGTGATGATAAATTTCAAAAAAATATTCAAGATGTATGTCAGACATAAAAATTAGAGGATGTTTTTTTAAAAAAATTATTTCAGAAATATAGAAAAATTTAACAATAGATAAATAAATTATCTATTTACAATCAAAAATTTTTAGAAAGGAGATATCAAAATTTTTAATTAAATTAAGAATTTGATATAGAAAACATGAAAAATATTAGCTTTTTGAAACTTCATGTGATGAAACTTCAGTTGCAATTGTTGAAGATGGAAAAAAAGTTTTAAGTAATATTATATCAACTCAAATTGATATTCATAAAGAATATGGAGGTGTTGTTCCTGAAATAGCATCGCGTCATCACATTGAAAATATTTTACCTGTTTTTTTATGGAAGCTTTAGAAAAAAATCAAAATGTAGCCTAAATGATATTGATTATATCGCAGTCACAAATACACCTGGATTAATTGGTTCTTTATTAGTAGGATTAATGTTTGCAAAAATCAATAAGTTATGCAAACAAAAATACCACTATTACCTGTAAACCACATTGAAGGTCATATTTTTTTCAAACTTTATAGAAAATGACATCCAATTACCAGCTATTTCTCTAGTTGTTTCAGGGGGACACACAAATTTATATTATTTAACAGAGAAAGATTCAAGTATTAATATTGAATTATTAGGTGAAACTCTTGACGATGCTATCGGTGAATCTTATGACAAAGTTGCACGAGTATTAGGATTACCATATCCTGGCGGACCTGAAATTGACAAGTTATCTTTAAATGGAGAAGATACTTTAAAAATTAAAAAAACCTAATGTCGAAGGATACGATTTTTAGTTTTAGTGGAATCAAAACATTTGTAACAAACTATGTCAATAATCAAAAATGAAAAAAACAACAATATTTCAAAAGAAAATGTTGCAAAAATCATTCCAAGAAACAGTAATTGAAGTCTTATACGACAAAGTATCCAAAGTAATTGAAGACAAAAAAAGTAAAAACTGTACTTGTAGCAGGTGGAGTTTCAGCAAATAAACGATTACGTGAAAAGTTTGAAAAATCTAAAAATAAAGTGGAAAATATATATTTTCCAAAACTTGAATACTGTACTGATAACGCAGCAATGATTGCTGCTGCTGCATATTATAATTTAAAGAAAGAAAAAAATTTAAAAAAATATGTATGAAATCGATGCTAAGTCAACTAAAGAAATATAAATATATATAAAAAGAACTCAAATAATATATTATAAGATATTATAGAAATGGATAAAATTCAACAAATAGGTAAGAAATATTTCAACAAAAATTGATGAAATAATTATTATCATAAATATAACTAGAACTAAAAAAAGTGACTATTTAAAGAAAAAAAGCGAATTAGTAGGATGATAAATATGATTACTAGAAAAAAACAGGAAATATACTAATAAGGAAATATGATATATGGAAAAAAACGTTGGAAAGTATTTTTTTGAAAAAAATAGTTCGTGGAAATATTTTTTTAAGAGATACTAACAAATGAAAGAAATATGAGCGTCTATTACTTCTTCCATCATGTTCACCAAATTTAAATCCAATTAAAAAAATTACGGGCTAATCTCAAGAGAAAACTAAAATATATAACCCATAATTTTACTTGAAGAAATAATTACTTCTATTTTATAGTAAAACTGCTTTTAAAAACCAAACTTAAAAAGCTATGTTTGTTTACTCGAAATCAAAGTTATACAATTTTTAATAGTTTGATTTTTAAATAGGTTCAAGTATCTATAATTTTTGAGAGTGTGAAAATTTTTTTGTGTAAATAAGAATGCTAGATTTATATAATCTAATCAGTTTACACAAAATTCTGGGCACTCTTTTAATTTTATGTAAATAATTGTTCAATATATTTATCACGTAACTCTACAAAAAAATTTCGCTTTTTTTGAATTTGGCTTTATTGATTGAAATAAATGAAACACTCCAGATATTACATTCAAATCAACTTTTACTCCTGCTTCCAATAATTTTTTTGCAAAACTTATATTCTCATTAACAAATAAATCCAATCCTCCTACAATAATAAAAGTTTTTGGTATTCCTTCAAAATTACTTGCCATAATAGGTGAAAAATATGGAATTTGATCTTTAGGAATCATCTTATCACCTGCTAAAACTTTCCATGCAAACTGATTAGAAGCTTTCGTCCAGACAAATTCTCCAGCATAATTATTATTATAAGGACAATCATCCCCACCTGTTCTATAATCAAGCATTGGAGCAATTAATATTTGTCCAATAAGATGATACTCTCCTTCATCACGCACCTTCAAAGACAATCTTGCAGCCAATCCTCCCCCAGCACTTTCTCCCATAATTGCCACTTTTTTCTCATCTATCCCAAGATTTTCAGCATTCTCAAATAAATATTTTAACCCCTCATATGCATCTTCTAAATCTTGTGGAAATGGTAATTCTGTCGCTAATGTATACTCTACACTGATAATTTTCACATTGTTCTTGTTAGCTATATCTTTTAAAACATTTTCATTCATTCTAGCATCACCCATTATATAACCACCACCATGCATATAATAGATTACTGGCAATTTCCCTTCCGTTAAAATATCTGGTTCAAAAGACATACAAAGCAACATCTCGATCACCATTTTTTTCACTAAAATTTTTCTCACTATATTTAACTGTTTTTTTGACGCTCTCTTTCCTCTTGCTATATTATTTAATATACTCTCATCAGTTATATCCAACAAAAAAATTACTAGCTATCATCTTATACTCTATATCTACTAAATGAAGCGATTTAACCATCTCAACACCTCTATTCATAAAATAATCAATTTTTTTATTCATTACAAATTAATTCAAACTTTTTAAATCAACAATAAATATTTATAATAAAACTACTTTTAAAACTAAATTAAAAATCTATAACTATTTAATCAAAACCTAAATTTATACAATTTTTATTAGTTTGATTTTTAAATAGGTTCAGTATAAATTTAGAAAATTTCATCTTAAGATTTTTTTATAAATATTAAAGAAAAAGATCAACTCATATTTTAAGTTGATCTATATAACAGTTTTCTAAATTCTATAAAAAAAGTTTGGCAATTTCCTATTTTTCCCTAGACAGCTCTAAGTATCTTCGGCGTAAACAGACTTAACTACTGGGTTCGAAATGTAACCAGGTGTATCCCTGTCGCTATTGTCACCAAACTTAAAAATTTAATAAAGACAATGAGAAATAAATAGTACGGTAAAAAAAGAATAATAAAAGCTTTCGTAATATTAGTACTGGTCAGCTAAATATATCTCTATACTTACACCTCCAGCCTATCACCACCTGTTCTCGATGGATACTAAAAGAACACTCATCTCAAAGTGGGCTTCTCACTTAGATGCTTTCAGCGATTATCCCTTCCAAACGTGACTACTCAGCCATGCCACTGGCGTGACAACTGATACATCAGAGGTTTGTCCATCCCGGTCCTCTCGTACTAAGGACAGATCTTTTCAATATTCTAGCGCCTGCAGTGGATAGGGACCGAACTGTCTCACGACGTTCTGAACCCAGCTCGCGTGCCTCTTTAATGGGCGAACAGCCCAACCCTTGGGACCTTCTCCAGCCCCAGGATGAGACGAGCCGACATCGAGGTGCCAAACACTTCCGTCGATATGGACTCTTGGGAAGTATCAGCCTGTTATCCCCGGGGTAGCTTTTATCCGTTGAGCGATGGCCCTTCCATACGGAACCACCGGATCACTAACTCCTACTTTCGTACCTGCTCGACCCGTCAGTCTCGCAGTCAAGCTCCCTTATGCGTTTGCACTCTTAGGTTGATTTCCATCCAACCTGAGGGAACCTTTGAACGCCTCCGTTACTCTTTTGGAGGCGACCGCCCCAGTCAAACTGCCCACCTAGCACTGTCTCCGATACCAGATTAGAATTTCAACAACATATGGTTGGTATTCCAACAGCGACTCTGTAACAACTGACGCCATTACTTCATAGTCTCCCAACTATCCTATACACACATTGCCAAAACCCAATGCCAAGCTACAGTAAAGCTCCACGGGGTCTTTCCGTCCTACTGCAGGTAGTCGGTATCTTCACCGACATTACAACTTCACCAGGCCTCCAGCCAAGACAGCTCTCAAATCATTTCACCATTCGTGCAGGTCGGAACTTACCCGACAAGGAATTTCGCTACCTTAGGACCGTTATAGTTACGGCCGCCGTTCACCGGGGCTTCAATTCGGATCTCTCAATCCTCCTCTTAACCTTCCGGCACTGGGCAGGTGTCAGCCCATATACGTCGCCTTTCAGCTTAGCATAGACCTGTGTTTTTGGTAAACAGTTGCTTGAGACTCTTCACTGCGACCTATTTCCCCTTGAAGTGTTTCTCTTCTCAAGTAATATAGGCACCCCTTCTCCCGAAGTTACGGGGCTATTTTGCAGAGTTCCTTAGCTAGAGTTAGCCTGTCGGCCTTAAGTTTCTCACTCTGTCCACCTGTGTCGGTTTACAGTACGGGCACTTAATTTCCTTCTTAGAAGTTTTTCTTGGCAGTGTAGGATTTGTGACTTACACCAAGAGGTGCTTACCCATCAGTTCTCACGTTTAAGCATACGGATTTACCTATATGCTCACGCTACTTCCTTAGAAAGGCTAAACCGTCAGCCTTCTCACATACCTTCCTGCGTCACTCCATCAGTAAAAAAACGTTAATTAAGTGGTATAGGAATATTAACCTATTTTCCATTCGCCTGCGCTACTTAGCCTCGGCTTAGGTCCCGACTTCCCCAGGGCGGACAAACCTTCCCCTGGAAACCTTGGACTTCCGGCCGGCGGGATTCTCACCCGCCTTCTCGCTACTCATTCCTGCATTCTCACTTCTGATACCTCCAGCAGGCCTTACAGCCTGCCTTCATCGGCTTACAGAACGCTCTCCTACCAAGATGCGAAAGCATCTTCCACAGCTTCGGTTTATGTCTTAGCCCCGTTACATCTTCGGCGCAGATACTCTCGACCAGTGAGCTATTACGCACTCTTTTAAGGTATGGCTGCTTCTAAGCCAACCTCCTGGTTGTCTGTGAATATCCACCTCCTTTCCCACTTAGACATAATTAGGGACCTTAGCTGGTGGTCTGGGCTGTTCCCCTTTTGTCCACGGACCTTATCATCCATAGACTCACTCCTAATCATTAATATATGGTATTCGTAGTTTGCTTGATTTCGGTAAGCAATACGCCCCCTAGATCATACAGTGCTCTACCCCCACATATCTTAAAAATTAAGGCTGCACCTAAATGCATTTCGGAGAGAACGAGCTATCTCCCTAGTTCGATTGGCTTTTTCACCCCTAGACCTATCTCATCTCCCAACTTTTCAACGGCGGTGAGTTCGGTCCTCCACTAAGTCTTACCTTAGCTTCAACCTGGACAGGCCTAGATCACTAGGGTTTCGCGTCTATGACATACGACTTGTCGCCCTATTAAGACTCGGTTTCCTTCGGCTCCATTCTTTTTAACCTTGCCATATATCATAACTCGCAGGATGATTAACCAAAATCCACGCAGTCACTCTTGCGAGCTCCTACCGTTTGTAAGCACACGGTTTCAAATTCTATTTCACTCCCCTTACTCAGGGTTCTTTTCACCTTTCCCTCACGGTACTCTTCTCTATCGGTCAACAAAAAGTATTTAGCCTTACGCGATATGGTCCACGCTGATTCACACCAAATTCCTCGTGCTTGATGCTACTCGGGTGCTTTTAAGTTTTACTAATAGTTTTATGTTCTACAGGACTATCACCTTCTTTGGTCCAGCTTCCCAGCTGTGTTCCACTTACTCTACTAGTAAAAATGACTTTATGGCTATTAGTCTATTAAAGTCCCTCTACCCCCATATACACAACGTCGCCAACTTACATGTATATGGTTTAGGCTATTCTCCGTTCGCTCGCCGCTACTTAGAGAATCGTTTTTACTTTCTTTTTCCTCCCGTTACTTAGATGTTTCAGTTCACGGACTTACCTCTTTCGTATATGTGATCTACACATATAGGTTTTTCCCATTCGGAGATCTTGGTATCAAAGGTTATGTGCACCTCCACCAAGCTTTTCGCAGCTTATCACGTCCTTCATCGGCTTTTTTTGTTGCCTAGGCATCCTCCGTGTGCCCTTAATAGCTTTTTTTATTCTAACTCTAACAGTTTTTCCTGTTTTCATTGTAATCTTTTTACCTACTATTCATTTCCCATTGTCCTTATACTAGAAGAAACATAATCCAAACAGATTTAGTATTTATATACTCCTTAGAAAGGAGGGTGATCCATCCGCACCTTCCGGTACGGATACCTTGTTACGACTTCACCCCAATCACTATCCACACCTTAGGTACCTTCCTCCTTACGGTTGAACCAGTAACTTCAGGTGCAAACAACTCTCGTGGTGTGACGGGCGGTGTGTACAAGACCCGAGAACGTATTCACCGCAACATTGCTGATTTGCGATTACTAGCGATTCCAACTTCATGAAGTCGAGTTGCAGACTTCAATCCGAACTTAGATTGGCTTTTTTTAGTTTTGCTCCACGTCACCGTTTTGCTCCTCTTTGTACCAACCATTGTAGCACGTGTGTAGCCCAGATCATAAGGGGCATGATGACTTGACGTCATCCCCACCTTCCTCCTGCTCTTCGCAGGCAGTCTAGTTAGAGTCCCCAACTTAATGATGGTAACTAACTATAGGGGTTGCGCTCGTTGCGGGACTTAACCCAACATCTCACGACACGAGCTGTCGACAGCCATGCACCACCTGTCTCTACGTTCCCTGAAGGCACAGCCTGTTCTCACAGGCCTACGTAGGATGTCAAGATCTGGTAAGGTTCCTCGCGTTGCGTCGAATTAAACCACATGCTCCACCGCTTGTGCGGGTCCCCGTCAATTCCTTTGAGTTTCAACCTTGCGGTCGTACTCCCCAGGCGGATTACTTATCGCATTAGCTTCGGCACAGACACTCTTCATGCCCACACCCAGTAATCATCGTTTACAGCTAGGACTACCAGGGTATCTAATCCTGTTTGCTCCCCTAGCTTTCGCACTTCAGCGTCAGTTGCTGTCCAGTGGACTATCTTCATCATCGGCATTCCTACACATATCTACGAATTTCACCTCTACTCGTGTAGTTCCGTCCACCTCTCCAGCACTCTAGATATACAGTTTCAAAGGCAAGCTTTGAGTTGAGCCCTAAGTTTTTCACCCCTGACTTGTATATCCGCCTAGATGCCCTTTATGCCCAATAATTCCGGATAACGCTCGCGACATACGTATTACCGCGGCTGCTGGCACGTATTTAGCCGTCGCTTCTTCTGCAGGTACCGTCACTTTCTTCTTCCCTGCTGAAAGCACTTTTACAATCCGAAAACCGTCTTCGTGCACACAGAATTGCTGGATCAGAGTCTCCTCCATTGTCCAATATTCCCCACTGCTGCCTCCCTGTAAGAGTAAGGGCCGTATCTCAGTCCCCTTGTGGCCGTTCATCCTCTCAGACCGGCTACCTATCTTCGTCTTGGTGAGCCGTTACCTCACCAACTAACTAATAGGACGCAAAGCTCTCTCTAGCATCTCTTTTTCATTAAAAGCTTCATGCGAAACTTTAATAATATCTAGTCTTATCAGTCGTTTCCATCTGTTATCCCAGACTAAGAGGCAAGTTCTTTACGCGTTACTCACCCGTCCGCCATGGTTATCACGGTGCAAGCACCGTTTCCCCATTGACTTGCATGTGTTAAGCATTCTGTCAGCGTTCATCCTGAGCCAGGATCAAACTCTTCATTCAATATTTATTTTCACCTTTTTAAAGTCTTATTGACAGGAACTTTTTTTATTATTAAAAGTCCTTATTTATCACATCTTTTATGGTATATGCTTCTTCTATTTATTTGTTTATTGTACATGATACATTTCCGTATCGACAAGAGGTATTATATCAA
>BNJU01004288.1_pt1 | contig 46902 bp, 41 predicted proteins | sample 8539281 | NCBI WGS metagenome assembly BNJU01 (sample SAMD00202456, study PRJDB9452) | human saliva metagenome | isolation source: human saliva | place: Japan
GTGATAAAATGGTTCTTCTGTTAAATGTGTGACGCTTTTCGTATTGCTTTAACAGAAGAACCATAGCTACTCATTAAACAAAAACATGGCTACGACAGTCAACTATCTATCCTATTATCCCCTATCATTGAAAATCTTTTCGTTTTAAGACTTCGAAATTCTGCAGACAAGAGGGTTGAAAAATCATTACATAATTTCAAAGAAAATATCTATAACTAACGGCAAAAAAACACATAAGAAGCAGGTTTGCAATAAACAGAAAAGTCAAGCAGTTACCAAGTAGTAAAAGTAAAAGGTGCTTAATAGGACTTCAAAAGGGCGTTAGTAATAGCCTTAAAAGGGCATCTTTTGCAACCCAAAAGGGCGTCTTTTAAAAGCCAAAAGAGCATGTATTGGGTTTGAGTTGTACGAAAATAATTTACAAACATAATTTAATAAGGGAATAAGCAGGTTGTAGATGACAGATAGACATCGCACCTAATTACATTTATCATGTAGTTTATCCCCTTTATAAAACCATCTAATTGGAGGTAAGCTTATCATGTATGTGGATTAATCTCATTCTATTAACATTCTACACATTTAACGGAAGAGCCATAAAAATATGGGCTACACACTTTTAAGGACAGTACCAAAATAGCCTGCAAAATGACCTATACGCTTTTTAAGACAGTACCTGAGAAATAGTTTCATTAGACAACATAATAAGAAAATAAAATATGGATAAATACACCTGAACTATGTCCGTAATGTATTTTATCCATATCATTATATCTTATATCTTAAATGCTTTATGGGAAAGCTCCTTTAATGGAATAAAGTAGTAACTTTTTCCAGCAACAGATATAGTATTCAAACGTCCAGATCTGAAACGTGTCTCAAGATTAACAAGCTTCTTGAACATCTCCTTATAAGCCTGATCCCATTCGCTTTCATTACACTTCTTACGGCGAATATCCTTTATGCGTACTATATAATTCAATGCATCAGAACTTGGAACTGAAACGCGATGATAATAAACCTTTGAAATGGCAGACTTCGTACTGAGAGCCTTGCGATAAGAAAGCATGTTTACCAGCTTGCTCTGACGCTTAAAGTTATTTCTCAATACTGCAAGCTCTTGGTTTCCAAGAGAGTCTGCATTGATATAAGGCATCAAATCACGATAGCCATCAATAAGATTCTGCATTTCAGCCTTATCAAAAAGATAGCCCTCATCGTAAGTTGAAAGCTGCTGTGGTGTGAACCACATCTTCTTGAAGAGAAGGTCGTTGATATTGTTCTTATCAAGTTCGCTTACAGAAAATGCAGAACTATCACAGAGGTTCACAATCTCCTGTGTTGGAACAGCACGGAGTACACCATACTTATTCTAGTGCACTACGTGTCACGTTAACGAGTTCGTTGTTACGTGCATGAAGCTGCATAAACAGTGAATCAAGGACATTTGAGAGGCCTGCGCTTGAGAGTTCAGAATAAAGTTTTGGATAAACAAAACCACCTGCAATAACACTATTCTTCGGTGCATCGAGCAGATAAACATTCTCATTATCAGTACTCATATCTTTGAACGATCCATTCTTTGTCCATTTTGGTTCACAGAGATAATCGCCAGAGAAATTCATATACTCCAAGATATTATTATCAAGCAGCTGCTTAGACTGCAGAATGAAGTCTTGATAAGCCATACCATCCTTTGAAAGAACTTGAGCAAGAAGAAGAGTTGCTGAGCGTGAATAAATCTCAGAGTTAATATCCGATGTGAAGGTTGGGAACTCATCAGTACCCAAAATAATGAACACATTATTATCAAACTTAGAATAAGGTGTCTCTCTAAAGATTGTATTCATCGCATCGTGGAAGCCATAGCCACCAGTAGCACCAATAGTATTTGGTGAAGTCATCTTTGTAAGATAATCAATCCACTTACCAAAAGTCTGTTGTAGGTGAGATGTATGTTTCCCTTCTGAGAAACTGATGTCACCGAGAATTTTGCCTTCGAATCCTTTTGAAACCTTTTCGCCTATACCTTGGAACGCATTAACAAGATTGCGCACAAGAAGACGATCTTATCAAAGAACACGAGGTGAACATTGACATTCTTACTATTCTCAATGAGGCGATCAAGTTCAGCAACAGCAACATCTCCACCCTTTATATTGAGCATTAAAAGTCTTCTTTCTGTCCCATACAGACAACGGAAGATTTACAGCTACTTTCTGGTCTGCAGAAGTGTTTGTCCAATTTCCATCAGCAGTAAAGGGAGATTAGAACCCAATGGGAAGTTCGCAAACTCTGGATAACTTGAATCAAGCAGATAGACGTGATTCTGACCTACCATAGCAGTAAGATCGAGCAGGAATCCATCCGAGTGCCGTGCAGAGAGAGTCTGAGAGTGAAGGACGATCAGAAACAAGTACAGCCTGTTTACTTGCATCATACTTATAAGCATACACAATCTGACCAGACACAAGCTTTCCCTTAGCCTTATCGAGGAAGAAAGGATCACCATAGAGGCTCAGAGAGTCAAGTGTAAAGAAACTCTTAACGTTTGCCAATCGTGACACATTAGATGCTCCGATACGATAGCGTATAGGGAAGTTATTATCTTTAGACACAAAGGCATGGTTATACTCCAGCACACTATTCTTATCAATCCATCCTACGAAAGGCGATTTTTTAGCATCCTTGAAGTGAGTTCTTGAACTGAAAAGCGGAGCAAACATGCCCTTAGGCTGTCCAAGTAAGCTCTGGTCAGCAGCAACAACTTTGTAGAATCCGTTTTTCTCACCAATAACATAGAATGGTGCGCCAAGCTTCTGCTCGCTCAGAATACGCTGTGCATACGGTCCTGCGTATGCCTTGTTATGGTCACGATCAGAGAAGACAATATGCACATCCTTATTGTTGTGTGTCTTCTGCTTTCGTGTATCATCTGTCAGGTAATTAAAACTCTTTCTACCGACAGCTTTTGTCTTATCATATCTTCCCACCTGTGCCAAACTACTCTGGGCACCCAAAAAGAAGAATGCAAGACCTGCTATAATATGGAACGCTTTCATATTTCCTAATTTTATTTTCCTGTATTTCTTTGAGTTACTTCAATTTTCGTAATATGATGGAAGTCATCTACCTTCACATCGTCAATAGTCACACGTCCGTAACGATTACTCTCAAGGAAGTGTAATCCCTGACAATAGTCTGGGAACACATTATAACGCTCACCATTGATGTGTACGACAACCTGATTACCATTACCACCGAGATAGTTATTGATAATAAAATTACGATGTGCATAGAATGTCTCCTTATCTCTTGCACCCGCATTAGCAATAGCCTGCAGATGTTTCTTGATGCTATTCTGCACCATAGCTAATGTATCTATAGGCTCAGGTTTCTGCTGTTCGCCCTTATCCTCAGGATTCTCAATGATATCCTCTACCTTAGGAAGGATAGTGATAACATGAGATACAGGATATAAAGTGGTATTGGTCTTCAGCTTGACAAGATACTTACCTGGCTCATCATACTTGTAAACCACCTGACGCTCGAAGGCATCAATGGTTCCACTCTCACCGAACTCCCAAAAGCCAGCTTGTCATACCATCACCTTCTGCTGAGAACACGAGTCGCTCACCAGCATAACCCTGCGTTGGTCCGACAATCTTAGGGGATAGAATCAACAGCCACAGTGTCCTTGGTAATCTTCACGATATCAACAGTTTTTCTCTGTGATAATCTTACCGTCGACCTGCAGTGTGATGAGATACTTTCCAGCCTGTCGGTAGACATAACTAATGTTAGGATTACCAACGATACTGTCGCCATTACCCATTTTCCATAAAACTCTTTTGTCAACAACTGCTGCAGAGTCATTAATGGTAAACTTCAGTGGCTCATTCACTTCCAACTGGCTGTTCGCATTACCGTCCTGAATAGAAAAAGTCAAGATTCTTGTTGACATTGCGTGAAGGAAGAAGCAAAGCCACCAATAATCCGACTACGGCCAGTGCCGAAACAATAGCCAGAATGATTTTTTGTCTTTCAGTCATAATTATTGTTATTTAATTTATTATATCATATAGGTTTCAACATGTCAGTTCTCAGCCACATACTACCTTCTGTATAGCAGTAGACCTATGCTCTGTAATCATTGCAATAGCATAATGGCTGATGCACATTTTCACGTTGATAAATGAGAAACAGAATGATAGTTTTCATCAGCTATTCCTGCAAATGATTCAAACGAGAAAACTGCTAACAAACAACTTATCTAATTTTAGTCTTCATCTCTTCGAGAATCTTCTTTCTGTCCTCCTTATTCTTGGTCGTCCAGTAGAGTTTCTGCTTTATGTCGAAATAGTCTTGCACCGTTTTGAATGCACGCATACAATAGAGGTATTTCTGATCATAAGAATGTTTACGATAGTTGTCCTGCAACTGTGTCATACGATCCTTTATCTCACTGATACGCTGTGTCTGCTGTATCTCGAAATTAAGCGAATCAATATCCTTCTTCAGCGTAACCAGTTTCTCTGTCATTTGCTTCTGATCCTCAAGGATAGCCTCAGCATCATTGATTTCTGTCACAGCATTTCCAGTAATTGATTCTGGAATAGGTATAACATACTTACAAAGGAGGATATAGAGCAAAAGCCACAGAAAAGCATAGCAGAAGCGTAAACTTAATGCTGGACCATATCTTTTCGTCTCTTTGTCATAATAATAAATTATTAATCTCTTTTTCTATTTAAAATCTCCGTTGCCTTCTGAATCTGTTCCATAATGTAGTCTAAGTCACGCTTCTCATCAAAGTAAGTTGCAGTAGTTTCCTGCGTAGCTTGCAGCTGATCGAAGAGCGTCTTATAGAGTACATAATGGGTAGTGTCATTGTCACCACGATAGATTTCATCCTGCATATCCTGTCTGTGACGAGCAATAATCATCTGATACTGTGCCTGCTCATTATCCGTGCGCTTCTCAGTAACAAGATTGTTCATATCCTTGAACATCTGGTCCATACGGAAGTTATAGCTCGCCTGCTTACGGAACACGTCATCATAACGTACTTTCTTTTCGTCTACCAAATTGATACCCCGCTCAGCGGTTTTCAATGTGCAGACAGCAAAAGAGTACGAAAAAGCAATAGCGTGAAACTAAAGATGAAAACAAAAGAGTTCTTTGCCTGACGGCGTTCTTTTCTATTCTTTTCTACCATTTGTCAAGTGTATCTATTAATCCCACACCTTCCATGACTTGCGCTCACTCTCAGAGGCCTTGCCACTATTATCTTCGCTAATGATAATATTCTCCTTGATGAGTCCGACATATTCGAGTTCGCTCAACTTATGGAAAAGCGTATCAATTACATTGAGGAATGCCGCAATACTCGTAAAGAGAGTATTCAACTCAAGGTGATTATAGATCAGATGGGCAATATCGCTTGTCTTGTGCATAAAGTCAGACGGCTTAATATTTGTCCACTCATCAAAGTATTGCAACAGTGTTTCAAAGTCCTTCTCAGGTAAAGAACGGAGCGAGGTGAGCAGAAGATTAGCTAATGCATTCGCAAGGCGCACCGTGTAAATTGGTGGCTGCTCAGCTGCAATATTCTTCAACTCAAAGCAGTGTTGGCTATAGAAATTCTTCACCACATCACAGAGAGCGAAAGTATTGTCTGCAAGCATACTGCGGTGAGGGTTAGAAATATTCTTAGCATATACCTTGAGAGCATTGCTATGAATACGCTCAAGTATTTCTGTCATATTCTCTAAAGCATACATAGCCCTCTCAGAGTAATTGATACGCTGAATAGCTGGTATATATTCGTTATCTATAGAGAATGCACCACCGTCAACGATAACTTTTCCTGCTACTATGCTATTACCTTCAAGGAAGGCCTTATTAAGATTCTGCTCCAATACGAGCTGCAAGGTAACCTCTGGCAACACGTAAGGATGATGGAGCGGGGTCGTTTCAGGATCAGGCACTCCAACTGGCAACATCTTGTAAGGATTAATAGTGATGAGGATGCAGACTACCTGACGTGTAGAAAGATCAATGTCGATATCTTTGAGCGTACACTTAGGTGTGAAATCTCCATAGAGTTCCTTTGAAAAGAGAATATGGTAACCATTACGGGTAACCGCATTACATGCTCTCAGTTCTACAGACAATGTTTCTGCAGACTCACCCTTAATATCTAACTCAATAGAACTTTCTTCTCTTTCAGACTTTTCACCAAATCCGTAGTTATAGCTTGTCAGCCCCTCTTCACGGTTCTGTCTTAGCATCTCAACTACATTGTAATAGGTCTCAAAGAAATGGGTATTATTAATTTTTCTGGCCGTTAACCCAGTTTATTGGCAAATGCTCAATCTTCTTCATGTTGTATCTGGTTTATACTTTTTACTCGTTTTATATAGATAACTTGATTCTTCTTTATTTTGTTTTCAGAGGCTGTGCAGCGTGGGTCCAACATTCGAATAAATAGCGGATAACGGAACCATCGACTCGTATAGAATATCCAACCACTTTCAGCACCCTCCATATTGATTTCAATCTGTGCCTGTGGGAAACGACGATTTTGGTCTTCAACAAGCCAGTCAAACCAGTCACCCAAAGCGATACCCTCAGCCAGACGAACAGAAAGAGTAGTATAGTCGAAATCACCAACCTTCCTCTTAAGTTTTACCTTGACAGTTAATGCCTTGAAAGTATCGAGGTTGTCCCAATAATTACGATTAAATCCACTATGATTGATTCTCCACAAGTCATAGATAGCTGGCTGTATATTTCGGAAATACTTGAAACTACGGAAGACGAAGTAAGGAATCATAAACCAGCAGACAGCTGTCATTGCCCAAGGTGTATATTCCAATCCTCCACTAACCCAGTTGAATACAAGATAGTAAATCCACATTCCGATAATACCAGAGAGTACTGTTACCAGAAGCTCAATAGACATATCATCGTTCTTCTTACTAATGAACACGCGCAATGCCCACAGATAGAAAAATCCAAGAATGAGATAAGGAGTAACAGTCAGTACAAGTCCTCCCCATACATATTCATTCTTCAAATAGCCGAAGAGAGAAGGGAGTCCGAGGAAAAGTCCTGCCAAAAGGGCAAAGACAATAATCCTCTTCATGCTCAGCTGCTGTCGAATAGACTTCAGTGCTCCCATAACGAACACCATAACCATTGCAAGAAGCGGAGCCAATAAGTATTTCAAAAAGAAAAATATTAAAGGTTTCATTATTTCTTCTTATAAATTCGTATCATAACCTAAATAATTCTGTCCTAAGACGAGTTCTGTATTTGTCGTGACAGTATATATTATCTTTATATCTCTGGACGAAAGGAGAAAGAATGACAGCACATACTTGACTGTCTCCATCTGCTTCTTCAAAACACTTTCCTTTATCGTATCATGAAAACAGAGTTTTACTTCAACATCATCCAGTTCACATAGTAATTGTCCATCAAGTCCAGAGTCAACACCTAACATACAATCACCTAAACTAACGTAAGGAAGATCTTCCTCATAATGATAGACGTATCGTATCTTAGCATCAATACCACAGACGATTAAAAGTAATTCTTCCAATGCTGAAAGGTTCTCCTTATATTGCTCTACCTTGAGAAGATACAGGAACATCTTGTATCGTTCATCAACAGTAAGAGGAGCTGTCTTTGAGAAGAAAAGACTGGTAACATTCTTGACGATAACATTCTCTGACGGATTTTCAAACAAGGACAACTGTCGTTCAAAGATACGTACACTATCATGGAACATCATTGTGTCGAACGGAGAAAAAAAGTGTATCGCCTTCTCTGCCTTCTTTCTATTCTCTCGAATCGCTTCAACCACCTCCTTGTTGCTCATTCCTGGCGAACTAAGGGAAATTGGGTGGAACATGAACTCAGGCAACTGATGATAAAAACCATTTCTTGCAAGGTTAAGTATCAGTCGATCTCTTAATTGTCCGTCCTTATAGACTTCCTCTTTCTGCAATTCGATAATATCCTGAGAGTTCACACGGCTATTCATTCCGTGAGTCACAACAACGGTCTTATCAAGCAAATCCTCCCCAGTAATAAACTGCAATTCAGCATAGAAGACTTCCGCAATAAGATGACGTGCATCACTATTACTGAATCCTTCTAATTCTCTGTTAGAAGTTATTATGCGTGATTCCATTGCAAATTACCATCTTTATAGGTTGCTATTATGTGGTCGCCAGGCTTGATAGTCTCTGGAGACAATCAGTTTGGAAATAGTCTTCTTCAGATAAGTTCTTACTACACCAGCAATAGGACGCGCACCATACTGTGGCGAGAAGCCCTTGGAAGTAAGATAGGCTATCGTCTCTGGTGCTAAATCCAACTGAATATCCTTCTGTTCCAACAACTGCTTCTGCAGGCGTGAGAATTGGAGAAGGAAAATCTGCTGAGCAACCGCCTCGGTAATAGGTGAGAAAGGTACAACCTCTGTCAAACGACCAAGGAACTCAGGACGGAAGTACTTCGACATAACTTCTATCAGTTCATTAGAGGTTGGCTGATGTCCCTGCTGAATTTGTTCAGCAATCCATTGACTACCAATATTAGAAGTAAAGATGATGATAGAGTTGGAGAAGTCACCTTCACGTCCTAATTTATCATGCACCTTACCCTCATCCATAATCTGCAGGAAGATATCATAAACACTACTATGTGCTTTCTCAATCTCATCAAAGAGCACAACAGAATAAGGCTTCTGACGGATTTTTGTCACAAGCAAACCACCCTCTTCATAGCCTACATATCCTGGAGGAGCACCATACAATAGGGCTGCAGAATGCTCTTCCTTGAACTCCGACATATCGAAACGAATCATTGCCGTATCATCATCAAAGAGAAGATCGGCCAACGATTTTGTCAACTCTGTCTTACCCGTACCAGTTGGACCGAGGAAGAAGAATGAACCGATAGGCTTCTTTGGGTCGCTCAGTCCACTTCGTGACTCGATGATTGCATCTGAAAGGGTACGAATAGCCTTATCCTGTCCCTTTACTCTTTCATGCAACTTGGTTTCGATACCCAAGAGTCGGTCTTTCTCCTGTGCCTGAATCTTTCCGATAGGAATACCGGTATCATCTGCCACAACTGATTCTATTTCTAATGAGGTAACCTTCTCGATACCTTTCTGTGAAAGAGTTGAGAGTTCGCTCAACATCTTGCCAAGCTTATCTAATTTCTCCTGTGTAGAATCATCATCCGTCAGTACGAAATCGTCTTCTATCTTTGAAGTCAGAACAACACTCACCTTATTAAAGATTGTGTGATAGAGTAGATGTAAGTCGAAATCGCTCACATCCTCTACTGGCATTGCCTTGTACTTCTCATACTGCTCCACAAGCTGCTCTACAATACCTGCAGCATTCTTATTGCTCAGTCTTACTGAAGCTGCCGTGCTGTCGATAAGGTCTAAAGTAGAGGCTGGTTGGCTCTTCTCCTTATAGTATCTATTAGAAAGATTATATGCACTAATAAACGACTCCTCAGTCATTGGCAGACTATAGTAAGCCTGCAGAATTGTTCTATGCTTTAATAATGCACTGCGAAGAATATTCGGTTCAAGTTCCTCTACATTAATAATATTCAGTCTATTTGCAATGGAATGCTTTTCAATGTGCTTACGGAAAGCATCCATAGAGAGAATCATCAGCAATGTGACTGCACCATCGCAAATTTGTGCATCAAGGTTGTTGAGAATATAGGTAGCTGCTGTTGGATTACCACTTTCGAGTAACAACTGCAAGTCGTCAATGACAAGCACACCACGACTCTTTGCTTGATTCATCTTCTGCAAAAAGTCCTCGTAAGTTTTTGGTAATCTCCGTTTCATTGCCTGATTGTGCAAGAATCTTTGATGTATTCAGCCCTACTAACGATGTTTGGTTGATTATCTCATCCTGGTTGATTTCCATTTCGTGGGCAAGTGCTCTAATGATACCCGTCTTACCAACACCCGGAGCGCCTACAAGAAGAATACCTTGTCGCTCAGAACGTTCCAACGTTTCCAATATCAGACGTATTTCCTTGCTACGACCAATAATAGACTTACCTTCTTCTAAGAGTTCTGCTCGGCGAAGATCAGAAACATACTGGATAGAACTACCCATATCCATCTCTGCCACTGGAGATAGAGGCGATGTAGAAGCCTCAAAATATTCCATTATCTCATCCTCTGTCACACCGATTGATTCTATCTGTTGATGAGAGTAAACCACTCCATCTCTGACAATTGCTGAGAACACACACAAGGCGTCTACAGAGTCTGTACCAAGCTTAATCTTTGAGCGTTCAGCCTCGTCAAGCACCGTTTCTACCTCGTGGTCGGAGATTATCTCACCAGCTTCATGCTCAACACCAACATACATCTCACGATAAGTCTCAAACCAATCGCTAATATATGCTACTTCCTTTTGCATTGAGTTCAGGATTTCACGCAAACCTGTCTGCTCTGTCAGCATAGCTATAACAAGATGAGCTACGCCGAACGACAAGTGTTTGTCCTGATGTGCCATTGCCTTTGCCAACTTAATGGCGGCTATGAGGCTATTGCTGTAATTTTGTGTATTCATACGAAAAATATCTTGTAAGGAGTATTATTGATTGAACGCTTTGAAAGTTCATCTTCTAAGAACCTTGTCATTGCAGGCAAATCAACACCCTCTTCTTTACTTGTCCGTGAAAGTTCAATTCTCACTTCTGTTGTACGGATAATGCCGCGTCGTACGTCGCTCGAGATAGCGATACCATCTCTTATATCTACGGACTTAACCTGCTTTCCCAAACGGAAAAATACAAAACTCTTTATATCTTCTCGCGTAACAATGCGATCCTTTGATAGCAAACCATAACGCAGACGATTAATTAAATCACGCTCAGATTCATGGGCATTACCTTGCTTTGTCGTTGTTTGGAAAAACAATCCACTGGTTGAGAATTTATCGTTATCAGATTGATAAACTACTGTACGACTATCCAGACCATTAGCGACCTCTGCATCAGTAGTCCAATAACTCACCTCAACCTCTGACGTCTTCTTGTAAGGATGTGTGAACAAGAAGGCTCGAGGAATACTTGGATTGAGTAAAGTCAAAATGCTCTTTTCTATGTTCTCTATATTATCATAGAGATTATTCAGCTGATCCGTGAGCGTATCTATCTCCATACTCTCAAAAGCACTTCCGTCTTCATGGATTAACTGAATTAGTTTGTTAATCAATATGCGAGCATTGTCCGAGTCAAATCTTTCTATGTTTCCAAAGTAAAGACTGTAAGTTCCTGTAGAGGACTCGCTATAATTATGCGCAATATCCACATACTGATGATTAGCATCGTCATGGAAGGATTCTACATTCAGGAGGAAACGATTCTCTTTACAAGGGAGGGCTACGATGTTTCCTTTTCGTGCAAAATTATGTTGTACTGTTATCAAAGTGCGATTGACAACAGGATAAGTATTGAGTAGAAAACGTATCTTCCCTAAATCCACATGATTAAACATCACAGGGAACTTTAGCTTTAACCATACCAGCTTACTACCTTCATCACCATCTTCATCAGATACTTCCCATTCTGAAGGATAGGTACTGAAAGGGTTAGATGAGAGAGCTTTTGAATCCAGGCTTATCTGAATAAAGTTATTTGCATAGTAGTCACTAATTTCATCGAAATAGTGATATTTCTCACTATGTTCAAGTGGGAACTGTGGAACCGAAACGTCTAATCTCTCTCCTACTCCATCATAGACCTGCACATCTCTTAGGAATGGAGTGAGGTTATTGTCCTCTAATAGTACACATAACACAAGATTATGCGTTGAGCGAAGTAGACTCTTTGTCATTTCCAGTCCTATCCAAACAACACCATCTTCTGACGGCACTACTACGTTTGGAAGTTCTGTTTCTTGCAGACTACCCTCATAAGAATACATGACCCGACTATCGTAAGATAGCCCCTTTATCTTAGCATTTACCAAAGGATAATTACTGAGAGGAGAGAAATCAAGGTCTACCCATCCCTTCTCAAACATCATCTTCCTCGTGTAAAAACGATCCTGTGGCGTAAGTAAACGTGATTCGTCATCCTTAGGTTCCACACTCAACAAAGCATGAGAAGGCATTGGAAGTGACCACTGTTGAGGCACTAACAAACATGCCAAACGATGCAGAACACTTGAATCAGAATCTGAGATATTCTGATGAAGTCTACTACTATTATAGGCTATTACGTCAAGAATTAAATCAATAACAGGATCCATCTGCCGCAAATCTGTGATATTCCACAAATCCATTGCAAATCTTCTAAGACGTTCTTTTATACTCTGTTGCCTTTTATCTATCATATTTTATATTCATATCTAATAATGATGTATCTCATTCCTATGAGCTACTTGGTTCTTTAACAAGACTATCAATGGTTTTTATACTCTCCCATAGTGTCTACTCACCTATAAACCGAATATTCTTAGAATGTATCTCGCAATGATTGTTATAAATAACCTGCGAGCTACTATCTTCCTCATCTTGTCTCTTACTGAACACATGTATCTTTGTATCCTTCAGCTGATAGCTTTTTCTCTCCAGACACAAGACTTATCTTGAATCGGTTGTTATATTTACTTACCTCTATATTCAACACACCAGGTTTCATCTGCCCTGTCGGTCCAAAGATTTCAGGATATACTTTAAGGATCTCGTTCTCATCGAAGAAAAACTCTCCAGTGTAATCAATATCGTCCACATACCATGACAAATGCATCTTCTTTAGAGCTGCCATGTCTTTAATCCCTTTCGTAGCTTTTAGGTCATATTCTTCGCCTGTAGGGAAATAGCAGATTATCCTTACTCCAAACTCCATTGAGCGTGGACTTTCTGCTGTGATAATCGCTCTCTTATCCTCGAAAGTGATTTTTATCTCGTATGGATAACGTTTTGCATATTTATCCCACAAACCTAAAGGAATACCATTTACCTTCAGATTCTCGATGGCACCATCAAAATAACACGTGCATACAGGGCTTGTACGGGATAATACTTTGGCGCCGTTAAAGCGGGCTGCCATACGAAAAGTGAATCGTTTTTCATATTACCCATTGCTCTTTTGCTGTCACACGATATGCAACAGAAGAAAAGTAACAAAAATGTTAAATCGATCAGTATGTTGAATCGCCCCATCTTATAGTTTACTTTCCTTTCTATCTGCCAAGCTTACTGTGATATTGGACTTATATAAAGATGTGTATTGAAGTTGAATTGCTGATCATTTCTGACAATAAGACCACTTACCCACAAGCGTACACGCTTTCGGGCATTAGGAAACTTATCTTTGACATCTTCCTCAACCTCAGTAAGTTCCACTCTTACATGGACATCTTTTAGACGAGGTTCATACTTAATTATAGTGGCTTCAAGTGACTGTCTGACCTTATCTTCCCAGTCTTCGTTTTTCAAAACTTGATTGAACCCAAGTCCCATATAATCGAACCGTAATCCTCTCTTCCTTCCACTTCACCATGACGAGAAACCACCAACATCATCAGATGCTGGGCAATTGACTCCTCATAGGAACATCGCTGAATTTGTCCATTTAAAGCCCCTGATAAATCCAAAGGCAGTTTTAGATAGTTCATGTCACACCAAAATATTGTGCAAATATATATTATTTTTAATAGATATGGGCAACTTTTTCTGTTTTTAATATTTTATAAGTATTTAATTGATACGTGAATTCAACAAGCAAGTGCAAATTTACTTAATTTGTTCGTAAAAGCACTCATGTGGTGTTTTAAATTCTAATTTCTTTCTTAGTCTCATGTTAATTTTCTTTGCATACTTGACATTTTCCCCTTTTTGAGTTTTTCTCATAAACAGCATACTTGTACTGCGCACTATTGCCCGGCTTTGTGCGCTTTTGTTTGTACTGCATTTGCTTAAGCTGTTTCCCAATTATAGCGTCCTCTTACCCCACTATTACGTCTTAGTTCACGAGACACTGTACTTAGACTTACATTTATTGCTTTGGCATTCTCTTTTTGTTTCGTTCTATTTTGGAGTAGCACAGAAATTGTGTACCTTTTGCTCGAGATTAATTGTTTGTACATAGCAATGCAAAATACTAATCTTTTGGGAAACAGAGATCTCCCTTTTTTATTTTTATGCATTACTTGTTGATTTTCCACTCATGGGGGCTGCTCGCCCCCAAACCCCTCGGTGTTTTCTGGTATAGATTGTTAAGCTAAACCTACACTTGGAATTGCAGTTCTATGTTAAACTTGCGACAGCTTTTTCTCTTATGAATTGAGTTTGTAAACTATTTTCATTCAATTCAAAACCTATACGTGCTCTTTTGGCTTCTAAAAGACGCCTAATTGATTTGCAAAAGATGCCCTTTTGAGCTCTAACTAACGCCCTTTTGAAGTCCAATTAAGCACTTTTTTTTGCACGACTTTATAACTAATTGATTTTTCTGTTAGTTGTAAACTTGCTTTTTACAAGTATTTTTATCTTTATTTATAGAGTCTTTATTTGAAATAATGTAATGATTTTGAAACTATATCTTGGATTTTTGAAGTGTTAAAATGATCAGTGTTGGAGGGTGATAATAGAATGGATAGTTGACAAACTTAGTTATGTTTTTGTTTAATGAGCAACTTCTGTTTCTCCTTAAAAACTATGCGAAAAGCGTCCACATATTTAATAGAAAAGACAACTTTCTCAAATGTAATAGTAATGATTAGTTGCAGGGAACAGTCTTCGAAGGAAACCCCTATAACCGAAGGTCCATCAAGAAAAACAGTGAGGAGTGAGGTAGACTTAATAAAGGAGTATAAGCATGAAGTCAGAGTCTCACTATAGAAAAACGTGCAAAAGTAGGTTTTTCATGCACTATGAATGATCTACCAATACTCTTTTTAGCATTTATCTTACAACATCTATGAAGATAGGTTTCACATTTTGGAGTAGCAGACAATTGGTGGGCTGGTCATTCCAGCCTACTTTTTTATATTGATGAATCTATTTATAAACTTCTTTAGGCGTAATGGACTTTATAAAGAACTTTGTATAAAAAGTGCTTCTTAGACAACCTTTTTGAGAAAAAAATACTCAGCAAAAATATAATAAAAATTAGCTTATAAATGTCTTTTTCACATTTAATTTGCGAGAATTACGTATAATTTTTATAGCTTTGTGCCTGATTTGAGTATAATTGTAACTATTAGATAAAACTTAAAGATAATAAATATGGCCATTTATGATTATGGAATTGGAGGTAATGAGGTAAATGTTGACGCTAATGAGTCAATTGCCGACATCCCTTCCAACAGAACGTTATTAGTACAAAAGTTAACCGATGAGGCTCCAGTAAGTCCCTGAAGCGGTTTATGGTTTACAAACAGTAGAAGATGTCTTTCGAACATTTCTCACCATCTGTTACACTTGAGATGCAAGATGATAACGGTGAAGATGTTACAGAGACAATGCACTTTAAGAATCTTGGAGATTTTGACTCAGAAAAGCTAAAAGAGAATAGTGCATTTCCTTTAGTAAACTTGATGTTGAGAAAGAGCAGAATATAAAGATTGCTCGTCAGCTTTTCATCAAATAAAGCCTTACTGAAAGCTTTTGGCTAATCCAGAAACCCGTCAAGCTGTAATAGATTTGTTACAGAGTTCACTTGACGAAATTAAGAACACAGAAGCCAAGTAAGAATCAAAAACTAAATTGAAAAATGGACAATAATAAAATAAAGGCTAAAGAACAGCAGGCTCCTTCTATAAGTAAAGAGTACTATTGCACAGCAGGAACCTCTTCTGCTGCCAGTGCACTTGACAAACTGAAAGAGTATGGCGGATTTTACTTTCTTAGAGAATATCATTGACGGCTTTTTCTAATCTGAATCCTTCACGTAAGGCACGCCGAAACATCTTCCTCTCTGATGCACAATGGGAGAATGATCGTAAGGTTTTAGCTAATCGTCTTGAAGTTTGGATTGATCTCTTAAAATCTGGTCAGTCTGCTGAACAGATGAGAGATAAAGCTAAGGAAAGAGCCTTGCATGTTGAGGACTTACTGAATAAGAATCTTAGTAAGGTTTTGGCTCGTACACGTGAGACTTGAGACTTCTTATCGTTCAGTTGCTTTATTCTATCGTAATACAGAAAGTCAGAAGGTTAAGAATATCACTATTGTCAATGCTGAGATGGATCAATTGACAGACTTAGACAACCCTGTTTTCATTGACTATATCAGCAACGAGCTTAAGCATAACTTCGACCGTCTCGACCTTCGTCGTAACTATTCTCTGCTTGTCATCCCTGGATATTTGGGCTCTAACGCTATCCTTGACAAGTGGGGTAAGATTGCACACAGCAATAAGGTTATGCTTCTAACTGACTTCCAGGATTTGGAAACACCAGACGATGTTGTTGATGTCTTCTTTAATGCTGACCATTCTGGTGGAGATGTATACAAGTCAAACATCATTATGACATGTAACTGGCTCTTAGGACGCCAGAAGGTAGTACAGGTAGGAGAAGAAGACAATCTTTACGTACCAGGCTCATCTGCTCTCGCAGGTAAGATTTACAGCACATTGATGTCACAGGTAGTTGCCGGAAAGAAATTTGGTGGTCTTAATGATGTTGAAAGCGTACGTTTTGATTTGAAGAAAAGCGAGATTTCAGAAATCGAGCGCATGGGTCTTGTACCAATGGTCAACGAGTATAGTAAGGTGATGGCATTCTCTGCTAAAACACTCTTCAATGGTGATAACCTTGGATTGCAGACTTACTCTGTTGTTCGTGTATTCGATTATATCTCTAAAGGTTCTTTTCGACTTCCTGAACCGCCGCGCATTCGAGAACTGGACAACTCGCACAGAGGCTGACTTGAGAAGCCAGATTGTAAAGTTCCTTGATAGCATACAGGGTCCAACTCGTCTGATAGAAAAGTTCCGAGTGATGAGAATTGAGCAAGATCCAAAACCAGAAGGATCGTGTATTACTTGATATTCACATCACTCCATATTTCCCGCAAAGAGCTTTTTGTTATTCAGCTTCGAGGGTCGTAAGGAGAAGAACCAGAAGAGGCTAACTGGGAAAGCCAGTACTCACAAGATAAATAAATTACTCTTATTTCTTGGGTCATCAGAAAATTAGAGTGATAAGACTTGTTTCTACACTCAGATTTTTTTAGATGTAATGGACATTTAGTAGGCTGGTTATTCCAGCCTACTTTTTTGTATTTATGAATCCATCTATAAACTTCTTTTGTAGACAAGGGTTTGAAAAAAATCATTACATAATTTCAAAGAAAAACATCTATAACTAACGGCAAAAACACATATACGAATCAGGTTTGCAATCAACAGAAAATCAATTAGTTATAAAGTAGTAAAGTAAAAGGTGCTTAATTGGACTTCAAAAGGGCGTTAGTTAGACTTCAAAAGGGCACCTACTGCAAGTCAATTAGGCATCTTTTAGAAGGCAAAAGAGCATGTGTTAGTTTTGAACTGCGTAAAAAGTGTTTACAAAAAAAGTCAATAGTATGAGAATAAATTGTTTGTAAAAGACAGATAGACATCACACCTAAATTACATTTATCATGTAGTTTATCCCCCCTTTATAAAACCATCTTATTAGAGGTAAGCTTACCATGTATGTGGATTAATCTCATTCTATTAACAATCTACGCATTTAACAGAAAAACCTTTTTTTATCTTCGTTTATTGATTACTTTTCTGCTTTTTTAGTGGGTATTCCTTATCCACAATTCGTTTGATAATATAATTGCGAATTTCTATTGGAATTCCAATGATGAATATACATGGTAAGAAAACGGGAAAGAAAAGCTTGCCGATGATGTTCCATGTATTTTTCAGAAGTCCTCTATTCAGTTGCCAAAGTGGTTCCATATCAAGAATTGTACTTCCAAAAATGACGGCCCAAAGAACTATTAACAATAAAATACTGCCAACTACATAAATGTTCTTTGCACCACGATTAAACACCTCTATTCGTTTGTCGCGTGGAACTCGCTCCAGTATCTTCACCTGCTTGGTAATCTGATTTATTCTTTTCTTCCTTATCCATATTTTTTTAATCTGATAAATCTATAAATTTACCAACAGCTTGTCCTATTATGTTTATATACGACTTTACATCTACCACTTGCAAATTTTTGATGGATGCTTTGCCTCCCAATGCCAAGGCAGGGACATAGCCATAGCACTGACCATATTGCAAAGTAGGTAACTTTCCCTTAATATTTAAATAAGGTCGGGAATCAAAAATACTCCTTGTCTATAATAGCCGTTTCATCCCCTAAAGTAAAAGTTTAAAAGAAAATCCATATCACCTAAGATTTCGCTTGTGCACTTTTCTTATATTTATAAACAAGATTCTATTTCCCTCATCAGCTGAAATCGTCCAATTATCATTACCCTCCCATATTAACAAATCTCCTAAAGCCGTAACACCAAATACGATAGAAGGTTCTAACAACTTATCAATGTAATCAAATACAAATTCATACTCATCAGGATTAATAAACTGTATAAAACCATCTTCATAAATACCATAGCCCATATTTTGCCAGATGGTTAACAGCACATCAGGTAGTACTCCTTTATATTTATTGATTGTTTTAATAGGAGCATCACTATACTTGGTGTAGTTGTTTTTATTTCTTTCTTCAAATGTTAATCGTGCCATAATCTTATCTTTTTGTTACTCAGAACTTAGGAATTGGAGTTAAAACAATACTACGCCATCATTGCGTTGTCAAGCGTTACTCGTCAACCAACTCAATCCTTTAGCCCCAAGCGCTTCATGTCTTCTCCATAAAGACGGTTAAACTCTTTTGAAGACAATTCATGCGCAAGATAAAGTTCAACAAACTTTTTGTTAACACTGGGCTTGATGGTAATATGTTCATCCATATCTAAAGTTTCATGTCCTGACAACGCACGCTTAAAGAAGATGGGAACAGGATTATCCTTTGTGCCGTAGGTTGAATCCTGCCATTGCTGACGGTTGACATAGGCTGAGAAACTTTTAATATCAGGTGTAATGGACATTTGGTAGGCTGAAAAACTCTCGGAATTCTTTTATTTAGTCATCCCTTAAAAACTATATTTCAGCATAAAGCCTGTACTGACAAGCTCTATGCTGATTCTTTTTATAAGGTCCAAAAGAACTCTCATAGCTCTTTTGAAGTTATATGCTGCCGCCGCTAATAATACATTGATAGCATCTCCTTTCACACCTTTATAAAAGTTGCGAGATAATCGATGGTCTGCTTTAAGATGTCCTATGGTTGGCTCTATACCTGCTCGTTTACAAAATAGTTTGTGTTTCTTTTTCTTTTGGTAGTAGCTATCTTTAGCTTTAGGAGTGTCTGGAATGAGTATCTTTGTCTGCCCAATCTGCTTTACACCTCTATACCCTCTATCTCCTGCTAACTTATCAACCTGCTTTTCCTGTCATCCTTTGGGTTTGTTCCAACGTCTTTTTCGATAGTATGCCCATCATATTCATTCCTAAAAGAACATGCACCCAAAAATAAGTCCTGACCATGAGCGAAGAATAGATACTTTATTACCAAACTCATATTGCTTATGTTCCTTACCTTTGCTGAGGCAAACCACATCTGGTTCGTGCAGAGAATATACTTTGTTCTTTGACTTTCGATTCTGAGAAAGAACTCTATAATATAGTTCAAACATCTTCTCATATCCTTTCTTTCCCTCAAGATTACGCTCTAATTCTCTTACCAATCTTCCTGCTATGGTTCTTAGTTGTCTATCTGCCTTAAGAGCTTTCTTACGATTCTTGGGATGATTACGAAAACGTTGGGAACAGTAAAATCCCTTTCAACGTACGCGTGTAACTCTGTCGTAGAGGAAGACACTTGTCATGAACTATCTTCAGAACGTTTTTGATTATCTTTTTATGCAACTTCGCATCTGTAGGATAGGTTATATTCTTCTCCTGCACGGTAGAATCAATGAAAGCCGTATCAAAATGATCTTCGTCATCATGGTCGGTATTAACACGGATGCTCTCTGCTAATATTAACTCCATACCTTCCTCACCTATACGATTTCTGAAGTGAACTAACTCGGAAGCGTCACAGGGTTGTTTGGGCATAAATTCAAGTCCACCACAAAAAATATTGATAGTAAGCATTCTCACTCCATTGAGAAACCACCATTTCATCTGAAACATTACGCAAATGTTTTTAAGATTAAAAGACCACACATCAAGCGAATAGGATGAGCGGGGCGACCATTAGTATTGCAATACAATGGAGAAAAAGCATTTTCAAAAACACTCCCCAATTAATCTTATTACTAAGTTGGAAAAGGGATGTTGATGACTAAGCATGTCCTCTAAAGAAGAGAACATAGAGAGTCTGTTTGGATGTACTGTTTAAGCATAAATATCTGCAAGATTTATAATGTAAAGGTACAAAAACTTGCAGATATAAGCAAATGATTTGTAGTATAATATACTGTGAATCAGAGGAATATTAGGCTTTTTAAGGGTAGACTATTTACTACCCTTTGCAGCATTTGAAAATCTATGAATAAAAAAACTGTATCTTCTGTAATAAACAAATGTTAAAAAGAATGGGCATCGACGTTCTGTTCAGATGTATTCCTGCAAGGATTGTGGTAGACAATTTCAAGGTGGTCTGCGTATAAATAATATTTCTCTATGGAACGACTATCTGACGGCAAATCGAGACGATATCTCGATCTATCCACTCTTTATAAATGTTCAGAACGAACCATACGACGTAGGTTGAGCCTTTAGTAGTAGATAGCTTTACTGCTACTTACCCCAAATCTGCAGTAATAATATTGGACACAACATACTTTTTCCAGGACATTTGGTGTGATGCTGTTTCAGGATGCTTCATCAGGCAAAATACTCTATCGCAAGTTTGTCAAAAACGAAACTAACAGAGATTATCTTGATGGACTTCAGTATATTGCGGAGCGTGGAACTATGATAAAAAGCAGTGGTGTGTGATGGGCATGTAGGGACTTTTACAAGCTATAAGTTTCTGTCCCTGTACAAATGTGTCAATTTCACCAATTTCAGATAGTTAGAAGACTCCTTACTAACAACCCACATTTGCCTGCAGGCGTTGAGTCTGTTGGCATTAATGAGAAGGATGTTCTCTATGAGAAAAAGAAGAGTTTATAACCGCTTTTTAATAAATGGTGTGATAAATGGAAAGAGTTCCTAAACGAACGAACTCTCCTAATCTCGGGTAAGACAACTTATACACACAGAAGGCTGAGAACGGCAAGACGTTCTATTAAGACACATCTGCCATGGATCTATACGTGTGAGGAGTATCCGGATATGCAAATACCTAATACAACAAAACCTGTTGGAAGGATTTAACTCACAACTTAAAAAGAGCACTACATAATCATAATGGATTGAATGAAGCTAACAAGAAGAAGTTTATAGATGGATTCATAATACAAAAAGTAGGCTGGAATAATCAGCCTACCAAATGTCCATTACTAAAACCCGAGAGTTTTTCAGCCTACCAAATGTCCATTACACCTAATATCATAAAGATAAGTTAGTCTCTGAACTTCTATGTCATCATACCAGATTTTTTCGCCACTACCCCTTTGAATAGTATTATAGCTGCCTTTAAAAGTAACAACCCCTAAATACTTCTTATGTTCAGGGGAATAGAAATAATACATATTATAAGTTGCCGAGCGTGTTTGTGCTACTCCCATAAACCATCCGCTGGTAGTAAAGATATCATCATCCTTTTTAATTTTGTGACGGTCTTTAGGAATTTTTACTACTATTGTGTCTGAATTCTTTATATATGTATCAGCATAAGAGATAGCATCTTTATTTCCACCGAGCGTAAACCTTGTTATAATAAAGATAAGTAGTGGTGCACCTATAAGAGATGCAAAGACTGTTCCTGCTGTTGAGAAGATTTTAATTCCACCTATTGAAAAATTATTTGCCATTGATATTATGAATTTGCGATGATACCCATATAGTTTGCATTACATCTGCATTATCCTCATCACAAAAGTACAAATAATATGGGGCGTTCTCAACTTTTTAATCACGTTTCTTACTTTGCAAGCAACTTGTCAACTCGTAAATCAGTCCACTTGTCAACCAGTTCAATCCTTTAGTCCCAAGCGCTTCATGTCTTCTCCATAAAGACGGTTAAACTCTTTTGAAGACAATTCGTGTGCAAGATAAAGTTCAACAAACTTCTTGTTAACACTGGGCTTGATGGTAATATAACCATCCATACCACCTAAAATCTCATGACCAGAGAGCGACCTCTTAAAGAAAATGGGAACAGGATTATCCTTTGTGCCATAGGTTGGATCCTGCCATTGCTGACGATTTACGTAGGCTGAGAAACTTTTAATCTCATAAAGGAACTCTAGCCTTTGGACCTCTAAGTCTTCATACCAAAGCTTCTCTCCATGACTTCTTGGAACAGTATTATAACCGCCTATAAAAGTAACAACTCCTAAATACTTCTTATGTTCAGGAGAATAGAAAGAATACATATTATAAGTTGCCATTCGTGATTGTGCTACTCCCATAAACCATCCGCTGGTAGTGAAGACGTCGTCGTCGATATCTATTTCAAGGCCATTTATAGGTGTTTTTACTACTATTGTGTCTGAATTCTTTATATACGTATCTGCATAAGGGATAGCGTCTTTATTTCCACCAAGTGTAAACCTCGTTATAATAAAGATAAGTAGTGGTCCACCTACAAGAGATGCAAAGATGGTTCCTGCTGTTGAGAAGATTTTAATTCCTCCTATTGAAAAATTATTTGCCATTGATATTATGAATTTGCGATGATACCCATATAGTTTGCATTACCTACTGTATCATTGTTGTCGGAATAATTTAACTCCTTCATTATTTCTCCAGTCTTTCCTTCTATCTTATTTTCTACCCAGTTTGACCCTTCATCTACCGCATAACCAACTGCTGCTCCTGCAAGACCTAAACCCAAAGACTTTCCAAAATTCTTAAAGCCTTCTTTCCATGCACCTGTTTTAGCAGCTTTTACAGCAGCAGTTTTTCCTCCCTGAGTGCTTGCTGCTTCAGCAAGAATATCTTGTTGTTCGAGTACTGCTTGAATTGATTTATGCATCAGTTCCTCAGAAGATTCTTTACACATCTGTTCTACTAATTCTGCAGAAGCAATAGAAGTCGCACTTGCACCATTTGAGGTACGCGTAGCTACTTGAGACCCCCAAGTAGCAGCTTCCGCACTTGCATCGGCAGCTTGTGTTCCATAAGCCAAAGACTCCAAGCCTTTCATTTTTGCCTCTCCTATTTTTGATGCTACCTGTGCATCTATCCTTGCAGCCTCACCCACTCCTGCCTTATTTGCTTTTACACCTGTAGTGATACTACTTTCAACAACAGACTCTCCAGTTCCTACCCCAGTAGTCATACCTGTGTTTTTTAAATTTCCCATAGGGTCATACTTTTGGTTGGAGTTGTCCGTCTCACTAAAGTCAAAGCCTCCAAAGTTCAGTGCACCAGTGTAGAAGAACACTGAGAGGGCTAAAAGCAAAAGGATTGGCTCCTCCTGTAAGACCACCTATAGCACCTTGAATGAATTTTACTTTTCAGCTGAACATATATTTCTGCTGCATTCATTGCTGTAATATATAATGCAGCTTTTTAGCTTGTTCAGGATTAACAATGATATTAATTAATCCTCCTGTTGTACAGAACATATAGGATCTATTCAGCAGGGCGTTTTTTCTCTATTAAAACATTTATATGAAATTGATTCCAAGATGATTCCAGTGTGTTATCACAATCGTGGGCAACCCCTTTTATCCTCTATAGCCTGCATAACCCGGCTGCTAAAGTTCCAACAGCTATTGCTGCACCCACCATCCAACCTTCGATAGCTACAACAGATAGTAAGGCAATACCACCAGTTGCTACAGCAGCAGCGACTATCAAAGGCTCCAACTGCAACACCAGCAAGAAATGTTAATAGACCTCCCCATTTCTTTATTGGCATTTTGCAAACAAATGTGTCAGAGATTTTTGTCATCAATATTTAGTAACGGCAACTTTGAGGCAGTATTGATAACATTACCATCCTTATCAACTCTCCATATTTCTCGCGGTGTTCCGCAGGTCATATTAGTACAAACTACATTCGTACCATGTCTTACATAGGATTGTCCCATAATTTAAATTGTATTAGTCAGTCTTCGTATTTGTAAGTCGACACTCAATGTAACATTATCAGTAACTTCTTCTATAACACTCAGTGAACCTTTCTGAAGGCATCGTTCAGCCTGATTAATCCAAGATTGTTGTGTAAAGTTGATGTTATACTGCGTAAAGCTATATTGTATCAAAGGTTTTATCTTCTCATCATATTCTTTGCGTATTGTCTCGTCAAAACGAGAATCTGGTGCATTTTTACCACTGCATTCCCATAACAATGTCCCATCTTCTTGAACCTCAGACTTTCGTTGTGTTTCCAAACTGAATTTATTTTCAGGGAAAAGGCGCGATGCGTAAGGGATGGTATCATTCCCAACACATAGCTGGTCAGAAACTAAATGTTGACCAAAGAAAATAGAGTAAAAGGGATTGGCTATCAAACTCTCCATAAACTTATCATACTGGTATATTATCTTATCTTCCAGTTTGATGAGATTGTTCAGCGCATTACTTCCTGCCGTACCTTTCAGGAAGTTATATTTGTCCGTTAGCTGTTTTTTCTCCTCATCCCATAATGCTGTGATTTCGTTATGATTGAGAATCTTTGTTATTAGTCCAGTATCGGGGTCGATACCTATTATGGCATTGACCTTCATATTCTCTAATTCATTAATTAGGGTTATTGACTCCACATATTGTTCTGGAAAAATAGAAGGAATGTCATCTTTAACACTGAAGGCAAAGCCCTGTGTTCCTTCTGCATCCGTAAATCTCTCTACTGAGTAATCTTTCTTACTGACAATAGTACTGACAGGTATCTCGTCAAGCTTCGTGGTGATGGTCTGTACACAACGGTACTTGTAATCTCTTTGTGTCAGACCACCTTCTTGAACGTGACCGTGTAATCGATCTATTAAACTCATTATCTACGTGTTATTTAATATTGACAACTCCGCCTTTACCTTGGTTAATGTTGACAGGGTTACCCACAATGTCTACAGGACCATCAGCTGAAACGGTTACACCCAAATTTTCATCTGGTCCGACAACAGTCTGTGTTGTTCCCTTGACATATATATTCGGAGATTCCAGCGTAATGCTTGATTCATTTATTATAATCTTACTTGACTTAACTGATAATGTTATCGTAGAATTTCCATCCAGTGTTATGTTTCCTGCACTGTCCATATTTAGCAAACACTTTCCCTTACCGACATTCACAGAAGCATTATTTCCTGCACTTACCGAGTGAGTAGCTTTTGCTTTCAACGTAGAGTTGCCACCACCATCAAAATTCATGCTTACACCGCCTTTGTCGTGCAATGTTACGCTACCTGCAGAGTCATCAAGCTTAAGGGAACTACCGCTTCGTGTGGTGAGGCTCTTGCAGTTGTTGCCCTGGCCACCGCCACCACCAGTTGTTCCATTAAAGAGGCTACCCAAAACGTATGGTCTTGCTGGATCTCCATGGCGGAAGCCGAGGAGGACTTGGTCGCCTACCTCTGGGATAAATACAAAACCACGGTTGCTCTTTACATCGTCACTGCTACCACCATCTGGTGTCATCACACGCACCCAACCTGTCTGCATACCATTCGTTTGCCAGTTCATACGCACACGCACACGGCCCTTACCCTGTGGGTCAGCATTGCTAAGCACGGTTGCCATCTGTGTCTCTGCTAATGGCATACGCACCTTTGGACTTGGCAGTGCCTTTATCGTTGCAGGGATAGCCTTGAAGCGGTTCTTATAGTAGCTTCCTTGGCTCACCTCGTGGGTTATCTCGATAATGATAAAGTTACCCAAGCTCTCCTTAGATATGTTTCCTACACGCTCTAAGAAAGAGCTGTAAAGACTTACAACAGAACCTACACGCAGGGTTGGCACCTGACTCTCTGCTGTGATGTAATGTGTCTCAGCCGTCTCAGCCGCCTGCTTACGCCCCATGTAATTAATAAGTTCCGACTCATCGCTGATACGTGGCAATGCACGCTGTCTTGCTGGCTTTGAGAACAATCCTAATGATGCACGGAAGGCATCGCCCGACAGTTTATCATGTCCAATGGCTTGGTCTGGTGTCATTCTCTCCATCTCACGGTCCGAACCAGAGTGGTAAGAGAATACCTGCTCTGAACGTGCGAGTGTCTGCAAACCAATGTCAAGTGACGATAGCGTCGTTCCGTATTCCAGTCTAATAGGATCAGCCAATTTCTTTGGTTTTCCGAAGATTAGTTTAGTTCCATCGTAATACATCCACTCTTGATACTGATGAGCAAGACGACGGATAAAGTCGAAGTCGGACTCTTCATATTGACAGATATAGTCCTTGTTCTCTTTGAATTCTGGATTTAACTCTAATTGCACCTTCGCTTGTTCGCATAGCTTTTTCACTACATCCCCAATGGTTGTATCATTCCATGAGAAGCAGCTATGTGCTGTCTCCATTCTGTAAGTAGCAGAATAACCTGAAACGATGATACACCCAAAGTCGCTTCCCTCTCTGTGTAACTGTATGTTTGTCACCACACCCACGAATATCGGTGTTCCAGCAGCCTTTACGACGATGCTTTCGCCCAGCCATTTTTTACTATTCTCGCTGATGTTGTGCACATATCTATTGCCACCAGATTCAAGTTCAACCGACATTTGGAATCGGTGGTGTTTACCTATGTTTTGTTCGATTTGTAGAGAAATAAAAGAAGAAAGAGACTTCTTTCCTATGCTGATAGTGATTGGATTGAATGGAATTGACATTGGATGTTTGTGTTTGAAGTTTAAAAGCTAATTAGCTTATGTGTCATTATATTTAGAATCTTAAGGGAAAGCAATCAGAGCATGTAGGATTGTTACAACTCTCCCTTTAAGTAAAGAAATGGAAAAGGACTATGCCGAGCATAGTTCGTCCTGCATAGTCCTTCTGTTTCCTAAGCTTATGTGCGAGGCCAACGGTTGTCGAGCTCGGCATTGCCCACAGTGATATTCTCAGCAGAGAAAGTCATAGCGATGGTCATAGGAGCCTCGTTGTTAACGTCGAGTGTCTCCTTGTAGTGAACGATGTAAGCATTCTTGAAAGAAATCTCCTTCATCTTAGCATCTTCCTCGCTCTTCTTGTAGATAATCTTACCCTCAACAGGCTTGAACTGGCTGTTAAGCATAGCCTCGATGGTAGAAGTGTCATCAGTAGACTCGATAGTTACACTGATGCGACCGCCAGAGATGCTTGATGCAGGCTGACCCTTCTTGTCAGTTGTGCGGCTGAACTCATAGTTAGAAAAGAGTACATCATACTCCTTACCACCTAATTCCAAAGTTGCTCTAAATGAACTCATAATTGAAAAGTTTTTTTAAGTTGTTAGAAAAAAAATGATTAATAAGGCACCCTTTATCATCTCCCTAATATTATAGGGAAATAAAAAGAGAAAACCTCAACAACTTCTTGAAGTCCCCTCTGTACGGCTGTTAAACAGTCTTGCTCTTGGAAGAAGAGGAAGATTCACAATCTGTTGTTTTTATGATGCCAAAAGTAGAAAGATATTTTTTTATAAAAACAAAGAAAAACACAAAATAACATGGGTTTAACATCTGATAAGCAAAATCATTACCTCACTTCGAGGGTAGGAGGAACACCAAGTCATTATAAGAATAAACTTGTCAACTTATCAATTTATTTACTTATCCACTTGTCTACTCGCATAGGTTTGTAAATAATTTTCAGCCTCTTAAAATTCAAATGATGCTTAATAGGCTTTGAAAAGACGCCCTTTTGGCTTGCAAAAGATGCCCTTTTGAGGTCTAACTAACGCCCTTTTGAAGTCCAATTAAGCACCTTTAGTTTTATTGCCTTGTAAGCAACTGACTACTAAGTGTTTATAAAGCCATTTGAAAACTTGGTTTTAAACGTATTTTTCTTACTAAAAACGCTCAGTAGTGTAAAGACTTTTCGGTTCATTTTGCTTCTTCCGAAATATGGAGTGATAAAGTAAGTCTACTACATATAAAAGACATACAGAGAGGGGAGAACACGGAGGTGAAAGCATACAGACAATATCACAGAGGTGCCGAAGGCACAAAGAGCGACAGAGGTGTAGTGCATGTATTGCTGATAGCTTTGGTAATAAACGTTTTTAGCCCAAATAGGTCATCAGAGCCTAAACGTATTTTTGTTTTTATTATCGAGCAGATTGTTTGTCTTTGGAACGCAGGCATAGCGAACTACGTCAAGTTACAAAGACAAACAAGATACCGACAAGAAAAATACTTGCAGTTCCTGCCTGCTGAAGTAATAAACCCCAAAAGAGGCTTGAGTTTTATGAATCAAAAAAGGTGAAAACTCATCATCTTCTATGAGAGGAAAGGGCGAAAACTCTCTCTTTTCACACTTTTCAATCATCAGAATACCCATAAATGAGTATTGCTGGGGAGAATAAGTTTTATTAACTTTGCACTCCATTTTAAAAAACAATATTAATATTTATAAACAATAAGTAGACTTACGTGCTTAGCAACGAATACAAACCTGTTGAGATATGTAGAAATATCAAGGGACTAAAAAGCATTGTAAGGCAAAAAAATATCACTATGCATTATAGAATGAAGATGCTGCCTCTGCTCCTCGCACTGACAACAGCCAGTGGGTATGCCCAAAACTCACAAGATAGTCTGTCCAGACCAAAGAGCATACTGACAGATTCAGTTCATAAACTGACGGAGGTAGTAGTAAGTTCAAATCAGATGTTGGGTAGTAAGTTTGAAGCCAGCAACCGTACTGGTTCAGCTTATTATATTTCTCCAGCAGAGATTCTGAAATTCGGCTATACGGATATCAACCGTATGCTCAAGAGCGTTCCCGGTGTGAACGTGTATGAAGAAGACGGTTACGGTCTACGTCCAAATATCAGTTTGCGTGGTACAAAGGCTGAGCGAAGCGAGCGCATCTCACTGATGGAGGATGGTGTGTTAGCTGCGCCTGCACCTTACTCAGCTCCTGCCGCTTACTATTTCCCAAATGCTGGACGTATGTATGCCATCGAGGTACTAAAGGGAAGTAGTCAGGTGCAGTACGGTCCGTTTACCACGGGTGGTGCCATTAACATGGTGTCTACGCCAGTACCTTCGAAGTTTACTGCCCGCTTGAACACCTCCTACGGCAGCTATAACACACTGAAGTCGTATGTAAGTATTGGTAACGGCTTTAAGCATACAGGCTTTTTGCTTGAGTATCTTCGATATCAGTCTGACGGATTCCGCAAAGACGAGCCAAATGAGCGTACAGGTTTCAAGCGTAACGACCTTATTGCAAAATTCTTGGTACGTACGAATAAAGATGAAGGTATAAACCACCTGCTCGAACTAAAGTTCGGCTTTGCCAATGAGACTTCAGACGAAACCTATCTGGGACTATCAGAAAGCGATTTTGCACATCGCCCTTACTTCCGTTATGCTGGTGCACAGAAAGACAACCTTAAAACCCGTCACACACAATGGGTAGCAACCTATCTGATTGAATCGGGTAATAAATTGAAGATAACAACCAATCTATATTATAACTATTTCTTCCGTAACTGGTATAAACTTAACGAGGTTCGAGCAGGTATTACCAAGGCTGAGCGTCGTTCTATATCTGATGTACTGGCTGACCCTGAGACTAATCAGGACTACTTCGACATCGTTACAGGTAAGAAGGACTATGCTGGTGAAGCACTAATGTTGCGTGCCAACAACCGTGTGTACCATTCGCGCGGTGTACAGTCGAAGGCTGAATACCGCACAATGCTGTGGGGTGGCTACTTGACAGCCGAGATGGGACTGCGCTATCATGCCGACAGCGAAGACCGTTTCCAGCATGACGACGCCTATGCTATGCAGGGATGGCAGAATGAGCCTCTTCCTTGCAGGTCTGCCAGGCAGCCAATCGAACCGTATCACTACGGCACACGCCTTCTCGGGCTACTGGATGGGAAAATGGTCGAAGGGTATTGTCACCTTCAATGTGGGTATGCGCTATGAAGACGTAGAACTACTAAACCGCAACTACACCACATCAGACCTTCGCCGTACAGGTATGGTACGCATCGAGACACCTAACCATGCACGCGCGCTCCTTCCAGGTGTGGGCTTCAATATCAAGCTACTGCCAGAGCTCTCGCTCATCGGTGGTATCCATAAAGGTTTTGCACCACCAAGTGCAACGCTTGACCAGAAAGCAGAGAGCAGTGTGAACATCGAGTCGGGACTACGCTTTACTACGAAGAAACTTCGTTGTGAGGCAATAGCCTTTGTCAACAACTATTCAAATATGTTAGGGTAGTGACCTTGCTGCACAGGGGCGGTCAGGGTACACTTGAGCAGTTCAATGTGGGCAAGGCAATGGTAAATGGTCTGGAACTTCTTTGTGCCTATCACCCACTGCCACGCCATCTGGGATTCCAGTTGCCTATCCAACTCTCCTACACCTACACAAATACCAAGATGAAGAACGACTTTGTTAGTTCAGCTTGGGGTTCGGTAGTCTATGGCGACGAGATACCTTATATATATAAGCACGCCTTCAATGCGCAGATAGGTCTGGAGCATAAGTTGGTAGAAGCCAACCTCGGTGTACGCTACAATAGCGATATGCGTACCGCACCAGGACACGGACGTATTGCAGAGCGTGAGAAGATTCCTGCACACCTCATCTTAGATGCTACAGTGAAGGGGCACGTAAGTAAAAAGTTAACACTGACGCTGAATGCCATCAACCTGACTAACAAGAAATATCTCGTTTCACGCCATCCATCAGGACTGCGTGCTGGTCATCCTTTTGGTATCTATGGCGGTCTGCAACTGAAACTGTAAGGCAGCAGGCAAACCATAATAGATAGAATAAAAACAGAATCATCATTATAAAACAGTAATGTACAGACTTATAAAATTAAATAGAATACTAACAGTAGTCTTCTTCCTCTTCACTGTCCTTACCGCTGCTGCACAGACAGCAGGTACGGTTTCGGGAATGGTGAAGGACGAACAGGGAGAAGCCCTCATCGGTGCTTACATACAGGTGTTGGAGACGAAGGCGAAAGCCGTTACGGACGTGGATGGCAACTTCACCATCAAGGCTTCAGCTGGCCAAACAATACAGGCAAGCTATGTCGGAATGGTCAGCAAGAGCGTAAAAGTTACAAACGGTCACACTCTAAATATCATACTAAAAAGCGACAGTCGTCAGATTGACGAGGTCGTTGTGACAGGTTATCAGAATATCCGTAACCGTGTCTATACTGGTGCAGCAACCTCAGTAAAGATGGATGACATCAAACTTGAGGGTATCGCAGATATTTCGCGTATGCTCGAAGGTCGCGTGCCGGGCTTATCGGTTCAAAATATCTCTGGAACGTTCGGTTCTGCACCTCGTATCAACATCCGTGGTGGTGCATCTATCATCGGTAACGTACAACCGCTGTGGGTTATTGATGGTGCGGTGTATGAAGACCTTGTACACCTCAGTCTTGACCAGTTGGCTTCTGGTGATGCTGTCACGCTCATCAGTTCGGCTGTATCAGGTCTTAACCCAGCAGATATCCAAGATATTCAGGTACTGAAGGATGCTTCAGCCACATCTGTCTATGGTGCCCGTGCACTAAATGGTGTGATTGTCATCACTACGAAGACGGGCCGCAGGGACAGTCCGATGCGCGTAACCTATTCCACAGAGAATACCATCCGAATGAGACCTCGCTACAGCAGTTTTGACCTACTCAACTCGCAGGAAACCATGTCGCTCTATCAGGAAATGAACGACAAGGGCTATTTCGGCATCAGCAATTCGCTTTACGGCCGTCGCAGCGGTATCTTCTATCAGCTGTATAAGGCAGTGAGCACTATCAATCCAGCTACTGGCGAATACTATCTACCGAATACTCCAGAGGCAAGACTCGACTTCCTTCGCCAGCGTGAATATGCTAATACCGATTGGTTCAACCTCCTATTCACGCTGAACCCAGTCACCAACCACGCCATTACACTCTCTGGCGGTGGCAAGAACTCCGCAACCTATGCATCTATCGGTTACTACCATGATGCTGGGTGGACCATTGCCGATAAGGTGAGCCGTCTTACAGCCAATCTGAAAAATACCTTCTATATCAACGATAAGCTGACAACAACCCTTAGCGTACAAGGTAACATCCGTTCGCAGAAGGCACCAGGAACAATGCCACAGCGCAAAAATAGTACCATAGGTGTTTTTGAACGCGACTTCGATATCAATCCATTCTCATATTCTCTCGGTACAAGCCGTACCCTCAGCCCTTATAATGAGGATGGAAGTCTTTCTACTACCGCAACAACTGGGCACCATTCAATATCTTCAATGAATACGCCAATAATAAGATGAATATTGACGTGCTTGATTTCAAGATACAAGGTGAGGCTACGTATAGGCTCAACAATAATCTTGCTATCAAGACCTTGCTCTCAACTCGACACGCACACACCAGTACGAGTCATGAGGTGCATGAAGGTTCTAACCTTGTACAGGCTTTTAGAGCCAATGAGAATCCCTTTGTTGCCCAGCAGAATATCTATCTGGTGCACGACAAAGACAATCCCGCAACTACAGCCAAAGGTAGGTCTACCTAATGGCGGTATCTATAACAAGACAGAGGCTACACTCAAGAGCTTCCTTGCCCGTCTTGCCTTCGACTTCGACAAGCGTATCAGCGAGCACGACCTAAAAGCCTTCGCTTTCTCAGAGTTCCGTTCAGCAGTTCGCACAACCAATCCTTTCCAAGGCTATGGAATACAGTATGATCGTGGTAATCAGGTCTACACAGACCCTTTAATCTTCAACAAACTGATTAACGAAGGAAGTGATTATTTCAATCTGCATAAGCGCACTGACCGTGGTATTACCTTCTCTTTCAACGGTACTTATGGTTATGCTGGTAAGTATGTATTCAATACCGTGCTCAATGTCGAGGGTTCTAACACTTCGGGCAAGGGTGCACGTGCCCTGTGGCTACCTACTTGGAATGTCGGAGGAAAGTGGAACATAGATCAGGAAGACTTCATGAAGGAGAATAAGACCATTTCCCGTCTTGCCCTGCGTGTCAGCTATGGTCTTACAGCAAAGATGAACGAAGAGGCTATCAATGCCAATGCTATCTATAAAAGCGGTATTGTGAACCGTCATTCCTTAGACGACAGAGAGAGCAAATTCAACATTCTGCATCTTGAGAATCGTGACCTTACGTGGGAAAAGATGTACGAGTTGAATGTTGGTGCTGAGTTAGGGCTCTTCGACAATCGTATCAGTACAACACTGGATATCTATCAGCGTAATACCTTCGACCTTATCGACCTTGTCCGTACATCTGGTGTTGGTGGTCAGTATTATAAGTATGCCAACTTTGGTGATATGCGTACAAGAGGTATAGAGTTGGGTATTCATACAAAGAACATCGTCACTGAGGACTTCAAATGGTCAACCAGTCTCACGGTGAGTGCAATGGATCAGAAGATTACGCGTCTTCTCAATAGTCCTAATGCCTTTGATATGGTAGCAGGAAGAGGTAGAGGCAACATCGTGGACTATCCTCGTGGTTCGCTCTTCTCTTTCAACTTCCAAGGACTAAACAATCAGGGACTTCCAACATTCGACTTTGGACGCTATCCAAGCAATCAGAGCGAACTTTCAAAGATTGCTGGTGCCGACTTCCTTGATGCACAGTATGCTAAGTCCTATCTTATCTATCACGGCCCTATCGAGCCACGTGTCATAGGTGGTCTGTCCAATACACTGAAGTACAAGAATTGGGAGCTATCTTTCTTCCTCACAGTGCAGGCAGGTAACAAGATTCGTCTAAATCCTACCTTCGACCCTGAGTTTGCAGACTTGAATATCTTCTCTAAGTCTTACTATAATCGCTGGCTCAACCCTGGTGATGAGTACAAGACCGATGTCCCTGTACTCCCTTCTCAGGAACTTATTGCGGCTGTGGGTAAGGAGAATATCGAGCGTGCCTACAATACATACGACTATTCGCAGCAGCGCGTAGCTGACGGTAGTTTCGTACGCATGAAGAATATCTCTTTGGCGTATACCGTTCCAGAAAATTTCCTTAAGAAGATACGTCTCCACTCAATGAATTTAAACCTGAATCTGACAAATCCGTTCCTGATTTACTCAGACAAGAAACTCAAAGGACAGGACCCAGAGTATTATAAGTCAGGTGGTGTGTCAATGCCTACACCAAAACAGTACACAGTAACATTGAACGTTGGTTTCTAACAAGACAGAATATGAGTACAAAGATATATTTACTACTGTTTGCAGCGGCTGCCTTCCTTTTCAGCGGCTGTAATAACTACCTCGACAAGAGTCCCGACTCGGAACTCGATGTAGAGATTGATACTGAGGAGAAGATTGCCGAACTCCTTACGGGTGCTTATCCCGAAGCAAGCTATATCCCCTTCCTCGAACCACGTACAGATAATGTGGAGGAACGTGCAAACGGTATCCACTCACAACTGAATGAGTCAATGTTCTTCTGGGAGGATTATGACCAAGAAGACCTTGACACACCACTGAACTACTGGAATGCTTGCTACAAAGGTATTGCACAAGCAAACAAGGCACTCGAACTACTCAGCCGCTATCCTAAGACCGACCGCGTGAAGGCATTATATGGTGAGGCTTTCCTACTGAGAGCCTATCTCCATTTTATGCTCGTCAACATCTGGGCAGAGCCTTATGGTGGAAAGGCTACCGACATGGGTATTCCTTATATCACAAAGCCTGAGAAGCACGCCCTTGTCGACTATGAGCGTGGGACTGTCAGCGAGGTCTATGATCGAGATAGAGAAGGATTTGAAGTTGGGTATCACCCTTGTTTCAGATAAGTACTATAAACATCCGAAGTTCCATTTCAACAAGAAGGCTGCCTACGCCTTTGCTTCCCGTTTCTACTTAATGAAGGGTGATTGGAAGTCGGTGGTTGCCTATGCTGATTATGTTTTGGGCGGTGACCCTAAGCAGCAGCTTCGTCCATGGCGACAGTATGCTAACGAGTATGAGTTTAATCATAAGAATCTCTTTCGTCGTTATAATGCTACTGATGAGCCAGCTAACCTACTGATGACAACAACCGAGTCACGTCTGGCTCGCACATTACCTACGGAGAAATATGGTCCGACAATCGGAACCGTTGACAAGGTCTTTACACAAACAGGAATCGAAGGTGCACGTGACTATGAGAAGATGAACTTCATCGGTACTTATATCTTCACCGCATCACCTGCCCCAGTAACAACAGGTCGCTATCTGGCTAAGTTTGATGGCTTTCTAATGTAGAGAGCATCGGTTCAAAGCCTCGTGGTCTTTATGTGACTAATGTGCTCTTCACCGTTGATGAGGTACTTCTAAACCGCATGGAGGCGTATGCAATGCTCAAGGAGTATAATCGTGCTATCGATGACTACCTGCAGTATATGCAAGGTAAGTTTGGCTTCTTCCCTTCTATCGAACGTGCTGTTTATACATCAACCAACAGCAACAACTATAATATCTACACACCGTTCTATGGCTTGACGTTGAAGCAGCTGGCAATGGTAAAGCTCTTTCTCGACTTCCGTCGTAAGGAATTCTATCAGGAAGGTCTTCGCTGGTTTGATATCCGCCGTTTCCATTTGGCTGTGAAACGTTCGTCAAAGAGTTCATACTACTTCCCATTGGAGAAAGATGACCCTCGCAAGGTTCTACAGATACCTGCTGAGGCTATCCAGCGTGGTCTGGCTCCTAATCCGAGGGAGCGTAATGAGCCTATCAGATAATGTGAACGAATATAAAGCATAACAGTCAGTATAACAAGTTGTCACACCATCTTATAACTGACGAAGAAAAGTAATCAAACAAATATGAAGAAGATATTTATAACCCTCCTCGCAGCACTCATCCTTGTAGGATGTAGCGACGAAAAGCTGAACGACAGAAGTGTGGTTGATGAGGGAAGAAAACAAATAGAGAGCACTGAGCGTGACAAGTGGATTCTTGACAATATCACAAAGCCATACGGCATTGAGGTGGTCTACCGCTGGGAGAAGAATGCAGGTGCAACGGGTACGTTCATCTATCCGCCAAAGATAGAAAAGGTGCGTGCCGTGCTTGAAGCCGTGAAGACACTCGGACTGGAGACATACGAACTTGACGAGGTTGGCGGGAAGGGGTTCCTGCGAGGACGTGCACCCATCAGACTCTATCTCTATGGTGGAGCTAATCCTGATGAGAACGGTGTAGAACGACTCTATAACCACCGCTTGACAGCGGCAGAGATGTGTCTTTACCACGTCAATGACTTTGAGGCAAGTGATTCCGACAAAGTCTATGTCCTTATGCGCAGCGTACATCATCAGTTGGCTAAACGTCTTATGCAGCTGATACCCTATAACCGTGACAAATTCCTCAGCATCAGTGGTAACCGTTATACAGGTTCAACAGAGTTGATATCTGCCCCACTGAGTATGCCCATACAGGAAAGGAGAAGTTTGGACTTGATGGTTATGCCAACAAACGTGGCTTCTATACGATGCTCTCCTTCCTCTCGGCTGAAGATGACTTTGCTGAAATCATCAGTGCGACGCTGACCTCTAAGCCTAAGGAACTGGCTGATGCGGCCCTTACCGCTCAGACTCCCGACACAGACATCGACCCAGAGGTGTCACAGCGTTACGCCAAGGAGGCCGAACAGGCTTACAAGGAATTTATGGCGAAGCAGGCTTTTGTCAATGAATATGTACAGAAGTCTTGGCAGATCGACCTCAAGCAAATGCAGGATATCTGTGTCCGCAGACTATACTCTTACGTAAAACAGCATTAAAGAAATGAATTACAGAAATATATTCCGATACTGCTTAATGCTGCCTCTGTTGCTACTGGCAGCCTGCTCGTCCAATGATGATGTCTTCGATAAGTCGCCATCACAACGCAGCAGCGAAAGCATTGCATCCCTGAAAGATGAACTTGTAAACGCACCACACGGTTGGAGGGTAATCTATTTCCCAAAGACAGACTCACTGTTATTCTCTAATCCCTCAGAACTGATACCACACAGCGGATTCAGAGGCCGTTATGGTTATGGTGGCGACTGCTTTACAATGAAGTTCAATGCTGATAACACGGTAGAGATGCGTGCTGACTACACTGCTCAATCAGTGGCAACTGCACAGAGAAGTGAGTACCTTGTCAGCCGAAACAGCTATACACAGTTGAGCTTCATTACCTATAATTACCTACACCTGCTGGTCAATGATCGTTTTGCTGGCTCTTCCGACTTCCTTTATGTGGGTAAGAATGAGGATGGAGAACTGGTGTTCCGCACAGCTTCCTATCTACAGCCAGCCCGTGAGTATATCGTCTTCACGAAGCTTAAGAGCGCGGAGGACACACTACTGACGGTACAGAAAGCCTACGAGAACCGTTCCTTCTTTGAGCAGATGATCAATCCACAGTTGCTTATCCATCGGGGTGGCCGCACCTATTTCCGCAGTGATCTCTATATCAAGCGCAAGGTAGAGACTAACGAGGCACTGCTGAGAGAAATAGAAGAAAAGAAGTATTATCTCTTCCTCTTCACTCAGAAGAAGAACCCGATACCTGACTATCCTGCAAAGGAGATAACTGGTTTAGGCTCTGGCTACTCTGGTACAGAACAGGGACTCACCTTCCGTGCTGGGTTACGTTACGATAGCAAGACCATGTTCTTCGACTTTGAGCGTGTTGGCGACCGCTTTGTAGCAGAACTTGTTTCGGTTTATGACCCACTTTTACGTCGTAGCCGTCTTGTCAGCAAGCACCTTCATCCCGAAGGAGAATTCACGGGTATCCGTGCAGAGATTTACGATGCTCCAGTGGAATAATACCATTGAAGACATAACGAACCGATAAGAAAGTAAAAGTAATGAAAATGAAACGAAGTAAATATGCTGTTCTCTTCCTCGCACTGCTTGCCGTGGGCTGTTCGCGAAGCAGCGAGGATTATCCAGAGGAAGATTATAATAAGCTCTTCCCATTTAGTGGAATAGAGAAGCCGAAGATGTCGTATGAAGACCAAGTTATACAGTTGGGTGACCCATACGCCTCTGTATCCGACTTTGTTTACCCTGGCGTTGAAATCACACAAAACGTTAGAACCTATAAGGTTACGCTGACCTGCTCGTTCAAGGAACACACCAGTACGGATGAGGCAGGCACAGTTGGTAAGGTAGATTCACGCTATGTCATCCGCTATGTTGATACGGATAAGAAATTACGTACGATAGCAACTGACAAGCGTGCACAGGGAACAGACTTCCTGCTGACAAACAATAAGGAACATACCGTGACTTTCACAGCGCAGTCGGGCTTCCCGATGTATCTCTGGGTGAACGGTGTCGGTCCTCAGAACTCTTCTGTGCACGCCACCATCTCGGCTGTGTCAGAAGACGGCTTCACCATCGTAAAGCCCTTAGCCGTACACGAATATCAGAATCAAGAGGGTATTGATAAGATTAAGGCACCCTTCTGTGCTTATATCATCCTCCCGTAATATACAAAAGAATGAAACAGAAAACTTTTATATATAGTCTCCTGCTCCTACTTGTTTCGACACTATCATCGTGCAGTCAGTGGGAAGGAGAAACAGTAGAATCGGCTTACCGAGAACCACAGATTCCTGACCCTTCCTATCAGTTTAAGCGCAACGGAAGCAGCAGTGTAGACTATCTCGAGTGTAGTTTGCTACGTGACCCGCTCGACTATATCTACAGTAGCTATCTCAAACCTGCCAACATTATGTATGAAGGTACGATGACCCGTGTCAAAGGATACTATAATAATGGTGAGTTTGGTTTGAAACCACAGGAAGAATTAGCAGCTTCATCGCTCCATAAGGCTGATAGAACACGTATTCTGAAAGATGTGGAAGATATCTTCGAGACCACTGGAAAGCTTAGTGGAATGGGACAACCAAGCCCTGGAACCTATAGAAATCATAGAGCTGTACAGGGTGAAGGAGGCTATGTAGGTATCCACATCGGCGATGTGAATATTGCCTTCGCCAACGAAAAGGGACTAATTGTTGCAGAAATGTTCAATGGTATTGTCTGGGGAGGTATCTATTTGGACAAGATTCTCAACGTGCATCTCAATGACAGCCTCTATACGGATACTCGTCTACGCAGCGAACATGAGCGTATTGCCCTACTACCGGGACGCAATTATACAGAGTTAGAACATCACTGGGACCTTGCCTATGGCTACTATCAATATTGGTTGCCTTACGTGCAGGCTGGCGGATTGCCAGTATTGCGTGAGAGCCGTATCAAACTCTACAATGCTTTTGCTCGTGGCAGATTGGCTTTGACAGAGTATCGCTATGAGGAAGTGTTGCAGCAGCTGCAAGTGATAAGGGCTGAACTATCAAAGGTGGCGGCTGTAAGAGCAATGAACCTGCTGGTGAGTGATATTACGGTGGGCAATCTGGAGGAGGATATCAATAATGCGCTGGTTTTCCTTTCACAAGGCTGTGGTGCTGTCTATGGCCTACAATTCACGGTGCAGGAATCGGGCAAACCTCATTTGAGCTATAACCAAGTGATGGCATATATCAACGAACTGACTGCTGGTAACGGACTTTGGGATAAGGAGCGTCTCTTAGAAGATGAGGCTACGACAGGTTCACTCAAGCACGTCGCTGCAGAGATAGGCAAGGCATACGGCCTAACACTTAACGACGTAAAACGTTCATATTAAACAAATAGCATATAAGTTATGACACATAAATTTTATTTCATTATAGCACTGCTGTTGCTGCCACTTATAGGTAGAGCACAGCTGAACAAGGAACTCTTGCGCAATGGTGGCTTTGAGGAGTATGCACAGCCTGTAGCACCTCCCGTCAACAATGATGATGATGAGGGCGACGAGGGAAGAGAGGAGGAAGAAGAAGCAGAAACCTTCAATCCTTATCAGAAGCCACTTTTCTGGTATATCAGTGATCAACTGGGCTACTCAAGGGTGAAGGATGCACACAGCGGAGAGTTCGCCATAAAGGTTTACCCTAATGGTCATTCCTTCTACTCACGTGACAAAGACTTCAATATCAACTGTATCAATATCAAAGCAGAGGGCGAGTACAAACTTTCTTATTGGTACAAGGGTAAGGCGAAGAACCCAAACATCGTTGCAATTGTCGACTGGTACAAGGGGAATAAGATCGTGAGAAAGGATCGTCTAAGCAGTGAGAAGGTCGCACGGTTCACAAGCGAATGGCAACAGAAAACGATTACACTGACTGCTCCTGCTGGTGTTGACAAGGCTGGTATTGGCTTTGAAATCGAATACGACGCCTCAGCGAACGATGGTGGTTATATCCTCTTTGACGACATCTCTTTCATGCAGACTAAGGAAGCTCAGAAAGAACCGACACTTGCTGCACCGACTGCTGTCAAGGCACAGGTGCAACAGCGTGAGATAGAGCTCTCTTGGGCAGCTGTCGCCGAGACTGGTGTTACCTATGAGATACGTTGTAACGACAAGGTCGTAGCGAGGACGGAAGGAACTTCTTACGTTGTCGAAAAGCTTACACCTAACACTTCTTATCGTTTCACCGTGACCACCATCAAGGGTGAGGAAACCTCAAAGCCTTCTCAGGTGGTTAGCGAGCGTACAATACAAATGAGTGAGAATGCTGACTATGAGGGCAGAATCCCTTATCTCTATACTATACGTGAAGACGGAGCTTGTCCACAGACATTACGTCTTTATTATAACGATCTGGCAAATCCAGATGCTCTCATCACCTATAAGATTGACGGAGTAAGCGTTACACCAGAGGGAAGTGTTCTTACTTTCCCAAGCAAGGGGCGTCATATCCTGCAGATTGAAATAGAGGAAGCCCCAGAACGTAAGTGGGAAATTGAATATAAACTGAATGTCGACTAACAATGAAAAAAATACTTTTTTATTTATTACTCCTCTGCTGTGGAGTTAGCTTTGTAGCTTGTAAAGAGGATGCATCAGATGACAGGAGATTCAGGTAGGGAGCCGATGACCTCAAGGAGGTAACATTGAATAAACTTACTACCCGAATGATTCTGCTGCAAGGCGGAAACGGTAAGTATATTGCCAATGTGGCTGACTCAAAGGTGGCTGGTGTTTCAATCAGAAGGACACCTTGCGCATCAATGGTATTCTCGAAGGTAACACCTATGCCACGATTATCTCTGGCGACTACAAAAAGGTGGTAAACATCAATGTTGTCGTGCCAGAACTCAGTATCAGTCAGTCTGAAATCAGACTTTATCCTCGTGACGAAAGTAAGTTTATCAGTCTGAATGGTGGTGGTGATGTTGTCGACTTAAAGATAGATGACCCCGATAAGATTATAGATGCGAAGTGGAATGCGAAGACGAATATTCTGGAGGTACAGGCCTACTATGAAGGTGAGGCAAAGATAAGGATTATCTCGCAGGACAAACGTGAGAAGACACTCAAGGTTGTTGTCCGCTGTGAGGGAACAGCCGACCGTGTAGGTATCTACGGCACTACTTCTCACAGTCTTTATGAGCAGATGAATACGGTGATGGCGGTGCGTCGTCCCGGTGTCGGTGTCTGGCTCTGTAACGGTACACGTCCTTACACCTCGCGCAGGGTATTGAAGATTACACCTGCCGTGGTCAATCCTGTTGTCGGTACGCAGGTGGATGTTTCGCTCTCTATGCTCTATCCAAACGAGTTTGCTTCCACAAAGATTAAGGGAAGGTAAATATAAACTCTATGTTGAGGAAGTAAGAGAGAAGGATGTCGTTCTGAGGGGCAGAGGCTTTAAGTTCGTCATTCCATACGAAAAGAAATAAGAAGTTTTCAGGTAAAAATAAGACCCGCCAGGACTTGTTCGGGCTAACCGCTTGTCAGGCGGGTCATATATAAAATCAAAAGTAAATTATCAATCAATTATTTTAAAAAACAATTATGCAATTATTTACATTCAGGAAAAAAATGTGCTTATCATAGCACTGACATTAATCTGCTCAGCTTCATTCGCACAGAAGACGGTGACATTAACTCAAGGCAGGCGAGACTTTTCTAAGCACATTACTACGGCAGAGAAGTATAAACTGACTTCGTTGACAGTTTCTGGTCCTATCAATGGTACTGACGTGCTGTTTCTCAGAGAGATGGCAGGCCGTGATGTTGATGGAATGTCAACAGATGGTCAGCTAACAACACTCGACTTGTCAGATGCGAACATTGTTGCGGGTGGTGCTAACTACTATAAGGTGAAGAGGGTTGTCTACAAAGTATTATAATAATGCAGAAGATGACGTGGTAGGTTTTTATATGTTCGCTAACTGCGGAAACCTTACCAGTGTAAAGTTGCCTAAGACTGCTAAGAAAATTGAGCTGTATGCCTTTAACAACTGTAAGGCTCTGAAGGAGTGTACGCTTCCAGAGCAACTGACAGAGGTTGAGTAGCTATGCCTTCACCAGCACAGCACTGACTGAGATTAATTTCCCTTCTACGCTCAATCACCTCAATGACAAGTCTTTTAACAAGTGTTCTAATCTAAAGACGATTCGCTTCACTTCTTCAAAAGTGCCAGACTTCGACAACGAGCCTTTTGCAGATTGTCCAAACATTGAAAAAGGTATTTGTACCAGAGTCACTGGTGGAAGACTATGAGGAGCAGTTGGACCTTCCTGAAGAGGTTGAATTTGTTGGTGAGGAGCCAACTACCATTTCTTCTCTTTCATCGTCAACTGATGCTGTTGAGGTAGCACGCTATAATGCTGCTGGCCAGCGTATCAGCCACCCTGTAAAGGGTTTGAATATCATCAAACTATCTGATGGCAAGGTGATTAAGCATGTAGTACGTTAAGCTTTTTATCTGCAGTAAAAGATAGGAGCTAAGGCTCTAAAATATTTATATAATACAGTCATATCCCAGTATCATCTACTGAGATATGACTGTTTTTTAATATAAGACTACTTTTTGAACTTTAACCCATTAGATATATATAAAAAGATAAACTACAAGATATAATGCAGAAAAAGGCAAACGAAAATATGTCTATCCATTAGTATGTCTTTCTGTATTCTACAAACTGCTTATTCCCTTATTAAACGACTTTTTGTAAAATTATTTTCACACAGTTCAAAAACCAATACATGCTCTTTTTGGCTTCTAAAAGACGCCTAATAGGCTTTACAATAGATGCCCCTTTTAGAGTGTTACTAACGCCCTTTTGATGCCCCAATTAAGCACCTTTTTCTTGTACGACTTTATAACTAATTGATTTTCTGTTAGTTGTAAACTTGCTTTTTACAAGTGTTTTTGTCTTTATTTATAGATATTATATTCGAAAATATGTAAGGATTTTTCAGGGTCTTATTTATGTTTTCGTAAGTGTTGAAATGAAAGGGATGCGGTGTTGGAGGGTGATGCATCCACGCATTTAACTCAAAACCAAATAAAAGATGTTAGGGAAACAATACTATCGTAAGAATGTACATATTGCGGTCTAATGACCTATTTGGGTTAAATGAAAAAGAGAGCAAAGGAAATGTTTAAAAAAGGAAAAGAGGATGCGTCTGTTTTGACACATCCTCTTTCTTTATCAGTAATACGCTTAACCATTAACTGGCACAAACTTTCCGTTGATATAGTTTTAAAAGTATAGGTCTTACTCTTGACAGTCTTCAATAAAAACTTGTCATCTTTATATCTTAACTCACAGTTGCCTCCATCTTTTGAAAGAACAGTAACGGAAGACAAACTACCGTTCTTCCAGCGGATGTCTAACTCAAAGTTACCCTTTGCACAAAGACCCTTCACTTCTCCATCTTTCCAAGCATCTGGCAATGCTGGCAGTAAATGGATAAAGCCCATGTGACTTTGCATCAGCATTTCGGTTACACCCGCTGTACCACCAAAGTTACCATCAATCTGGAAAGGAGGATGAGTGTCCCACAGGTTATCCAGTGTACCATTCTTCAGCAAGTTTCCAAAGAGTTTATATGCTCGGTTTCCATCATGCAGGCGTGCCCACTGGTTGAGCTTCCATCCCATACTCCATCCTGTAGCTCCGTCACCACGATGATTCAGTACCACCTTTGATGCCTCTGCCAATGCTGGCGTTGTGATAGGTGAAACAGTATGTCCAGGATGTAAGCCAAACAAATGGTTCACATGGCGATGCTGATCGTTTGGATCGTCAATATCCTTCGACCATTCCAACAACTGACCATAGCGTCCTACCTTATAAGGTGCGATTTTTCTCAACACTTCTTCCCATTGCTTACGCTCCTTTTTATCTACATTCAAGACTTTCGAAGCATCTATAGCATTCATCAATATCTCACGGATTACCGCATGTACGAAGGTCGTACCTTCATCAATTGGTCCATGCTCTGGTGAGGTTGAAGGTGCTGCTGTATAAGTACCATCTGGCTTCTTCCATAGATAATCAACGGCAAAGATAGCACTACTCTTGATGAGGTCATATCCCACCTCCTTCAAGAACTTCTTATCTCGTGTATAGTCGTAGTAATCCCACACGTGAGTAGCAAGCCACGGACCCGCCATAGGATTGAAGTTCCATGACATATCTTCACTTTCCAATGGTGCAGTGAACCCAAAGATGTTTCCAGAGATAGAAGCCGTCCAACCTCTTGCACCAAAATATGCTTTCGATGTCTTCTCACCCGGCTTAACTAACGTACGGATGAAGTCTATCAGCGGAAGCGTACATTCTGATAAGTTTGTAGAGCCTGCTGGCCAATAGTTCATCTGTATATTAATATTGTTGTGATAGTCTACTCTCCACGGTCCGTCTACATTATTGTGCCAGATACCTTGCAGGTTAGCAGGTAGGTTGCCAGGTCGTGAACTGGCAATCAGCAGATAGCGGCCAAACTGGTAGTATAGTTCCTCTAAGTAATAATCTTCCTTACCCTTGCGATAGTTTATCAAACGCTGTGGGGTTGGGATGTCTTGAGTTTTTTTGTCCATCATTCAACGTCAAAGAAACACGATTGAACAAAGAGGCATAATCCTTGTAATGTGCTTGAAGTAAAGCATCGTAACCTTGTGCCACAGCCTTTTTCATCCATGCAGCAGTTGTCTCTGATGGGTTCACACCTACGTATGCTCGAGGGTTCTTAAAGTCTGGATTGAAGTTGACTTATAGTCTGTGTCCGCTGTAATCAAGAAAACAACTTCGTTAGCACCATTGATACTCAACTTCCCATTGTCATTACTGATGGTACCACCTTGGTTTAGAGCTTGGATGCGGACTACATACTCCATCTGGTTATTGTCAAGATGTGCCTTGAATACCAAACCATTGCTTCCATCTGCTTCCATCTTACCCGTCGATACTGGGTTTGATTCGTAACTGAATACTAAGTTCTGCTTGCCCGGTTGGTCTGCCTTGAAACGTACAACCATGATATTATTCGGGTAAGAAATGAAATAGTTGCGCTCATATCTCACACCATCCTTCTTGAACTGTACCGTTGCCAATGCCGAATCCAAGGAAAGAGCACGCTTATACTCGCTCATACCGATAGAACTCAACCCCGTCTCTATATAAAACTCACCCATAGTGGTGAAATTACCAAAGCGGAAAGGGTTTTCTTTCCAAGATTCATAAGGGACAGTACTATTAAAGTTCTTGCGTGTCAGTAACGCAGCCTTCTTTTCATCACCCTCGATGAATGCCTGACGGATTTCATTCAGATAATGTGCCGACTGCTTGTTCACATTCCAATATGCATCGGCACCAGCTGACGTATTTGGACCACCACGCCACAAGGTTTTCTCGTTGAATGTGATGCGCTCAGCCTCTATAGAGCCCATAATGTTGGCACCTAAGCTACCATTTCCAAGCGGGAGAGATTGAGACTCCCAGTCAGCATCTGGATTCTGAGCAGTATCACCAGCTGATATAGGCTTTTTCCCATCTTTCCATAATTCAGGGGTATGTCCCCACCATATAGCTTTGTTTACCAGCGTAGTAGGCCTGTCAAACCAGATGGTAAGCCCATCCTTTACGTCAGTAGCATTTTGCAGAGGTGCAACGCTAAACATGATTGCTAAATGAAATAATCTTTTCATTATAATCTTAATTCCGCAATGATTTAATTTAAGTAATAATATAGTATCTGAGCAATAAAAGCTGATCAGGATTTTGTCTTGCCACGAAATTCACTTTACTTAGTGTTGGAAGAAAGCCTTGAATTAAGCAACAGACAATGGCAAAAGTACAAATAAAAACCGACATTCTCATTGCTTTGGAGGAATAATTCCTGTAATAGAGAAGTTTGGAGAGACTGTAAGTCGGTATGTCTTGGGTATTTACATAAAGAAAGAACGATTTACTCCTGTTTATGAATAAATAGAAAAGGGGTTATGTCATTTGACACAGCCCCTTTTCTATATTTTACATTACATAAGGTAAGTCTTAACACGCTTATAAACTTTCAAACACATTTGCAATCTAAAAGTCTACTGCGAAACCTTATACCCCATGAATTGTGGTCTTTAGTAACCCCTTATCAGTCTGTCAGTATCTTACGCGCATGAAGGACACTTTC
>BNJU01003304.1_pt1 | contig 46865 bp, 63 predicted proteins | sample 8539281 | NCBI WGS metagenome assembly BNJU01 (sample SAMD00202456, study PRJDB9452) | human saliva metagenome | isolation source: human saliva | place: Japan
GAAAGTTTTTGTTTTCATTTTTGTAGAATATGCTTGATGCCAATACCGGAAGCCATGCCCGCCAGAGCCAAGGTTTCATAGATTAGCAAAGTAAATCAGTATAAACTCACCAAAAGTTATGATAGTAAAAAGCAAAAGAGCAGTCCGTTACCAATTAACCACCAAAGTGAGAAACGGAAACGGTAGCTATAGAGTAGCGATATAATCAAGATTACCAGAGGTGTAAAGAAGAGAATATTATTTACGTAGAGACTCTTGAGCAAAAGGGGGTCAGAAATAATTAGTGATAACAACTGATAAAGTGGCCAGTAAAAGAAAAAGATGACCAAATAATAGGGGAGATGGGAATAGAATCTAGGCATGATAATCACCTCGTTTTAAAAAACAGACAACTTAGATTTCTTGCTATGATTATTATAGCATATTTAAAACAAGAAAGTAAATCTGTTGACAAAGAAGTTAGTTATTGGTAGAATAGGGATTGTCGTAAAGACAAATAACTTCTTCTTGGTTACAGGCATGCCAACCTGTCACTCGGATGAAGCCAAATAAAAAGGAGAAACATCATGGCAATCTCAAAAGAGAAAAAAAATGAAATCATCGCACAATATGCACGTCACGAAGGTGATACAGGTTCAGTAGAGGTTCAAGTTGCTGTCCTTACTTGGGAAATCAACCACCTTAACGAACACATCAAACAACACAAAAAAGACCACGCTACTTACCGTGGATTGATGAAAAAAATCGGTCGCCGTCGTAACTTGCTTGCATACTTGCGTAAAAACGACGTTAACCGTTACCGTGAGTTGATTAACTCTCTAGGACTTCGTCGCTAATCTTGCGTCTAAACCGTTTCTATACTTCGTTGGCTTCGGCTCGATGTACCATTAGTACAATCTTCGCCTCGTCGCCTAGTCTATAAACGGTTTATCCAGCAAGACTGGAGCTCTCTGATTTTCAGAGGGCTTTTTACGTTGTCACCTTACCTTGGTATGCTCAAGTATAATCTTCGGTTACGGTTCCTAGCACTGTAAGGTAAAATAAACCAGATATTCTTCCTACGGGGAGATTTTTTTGTTTTAAAAAAATTCAAATCATCACTTGACAAGTGAGTATTCACTCACTATAATAGATTTATCTTTAAAAAGTGAGTGCTCGCTCACCTAGGAGGAAGTAAATGAAAACATTGCTACATTTACAAGATTTACAAAAATCTTTTGGTCAACAACTTGTGTTAAACCACGTTGGTTTTGAATTACAGTCTGGGGAAATCATTGGTCTAATCGGTCCTTCTGGTGCTGGTAAATCAACCATGATTAAAAACCATGTTAGGGATGGAAAAGGCAGATAGCGGTATCGCTTTAGTCTTAGACCAGACCATGCCCAACCGTCATATTCTGGGAGATATTGGCTATATGGCCCAGTCAGATGCTCTGTATGAGGCTTTGTCAGGACAAGAAAACTTGGAATTTTTCGGCCAGCTAAAAAGGGATTCCTAAAAAGATTTGACAACTGAAATTACCCATGTGGCTCAAGTGGTAGACTTGACAGTTCATTTAAATAAGGCCGTGTCTGGTTATTCCGGAGGGATGAAACGACGCTTGTCGCTGGCTATTGCGCTTTTAGGAAACCCTCAACTCTTGATTTTGGACGAACCGACGGTTGGAATCGACCCTTCTCTTCGAAAGAAAATCTGGCGAGAGTTGATGGCGCATAGAGACAAGGGCGTAGGGATTTTGGTCACAACTCACGTCATGGATGAGGCAGAGCTGACAGATAAGGTCGGTCTACTATTAGGTGGGAAAATCATAGCCTTTGATACACCATCCAAGCTAAAAGAATCTTATGGTGTTTCAAGTATTGAAGAAGTCTTTTTGAAAGCAGAAGGAGAATGAAATGAGAACAATTGCCATTGCAAAAAAAGTCATCAAAGAATTGCTACGTGACAAACGGACACTGGCCCTAATGTTTGTGGCACCAGTCTTTATTATGTGGCTGATGAACCTCATGTTTTCGGCTAGTGCAACGGTGACTGTTAAGCTAGCGATACAAGATGTGCCAAGTAGTTTGGTAAGTAGGATGGATGACTTAGAACATGTCAGTGTCAAAACATACAAAGACTTGGATCAAGCTAAAGAGGCTTTAAACGATGGAAAAGTAGATGCAGTTATCTCTTATAAGGATGGGGAATATCATGTAGCCTATGCTAATACAGATGCCTCTAAAACTTCGGTGACCCGACAAGTATTACGCACCAGTATTGCCAGTGAAGACACCAATCAATTATTAGCCCGTGTGAAGCAATCCCTTCCACAATTAGAACTAAAGGTAAAATCTCCTGAAATTAAGGAATCTTATGAATATGGTAACGAGGACACCGGCTTCTTTGCTAAAATGATTCCTGTTTTGCTTGGGTTCGTCGTTTTCTTCTTTGTCTTTTTGATTTCAGGGGATGGCACTCTTGAAAGAACGTACTAGCGGAACCCTAGATCGTTTGTTGGCAACCCCAGTTAAACGTTCGGAAATTGTTTACGGCTATATGTTGTCTTACGGCTTTATTGCCATACTGCAGACAGGAGTAGTCGTTCTAGCAGCCATCTGGTTGTTGAAAATTGAAGTTGTCGGAAGTCTGTTAAATGTTATAATAGTTAATGTGGTACTGGCTCTGGTGGCACTAGCCTTCGGAATTCTCTTGTCTACCTTGGCAAAATCAGAATTCCAGATGATGCAATTTATTCCTCTTGTGATTATGCCGCAACTCTTTTTCTCAGGAATCATTCCACTTGATTCAATGGGAGACTGGGCAAAAACGCTAGGGAAATTCTTGCCTTTGACCTACTCAGGTGATGCGATGAGTCAGATTATTCTTTACGGACGTGGACTTGGAGATATTTTACCAAATATTGGTGTTCTACTAGTCTTCCTTGTCGCTTTGACAGTTCTCAATATTGTCGGCTTGCGTCGTTACCGTAAAGTATAAAATGTAAATATGCGAGGATGAAAATGAGTGAGAGTGTTTTTGAGTCGTTTGAAGCTTATCTAAAGGGTGCAGACTATCCCAAGGGAAAGAAAAAAATCATGCAGGCGGCGGTCGATTTGATTTCTACTAAGAGTTACAATGGGACCTCCACCTTACAAATTGCCAAACATGCGGGACTTAGCCAAGCAACGCTCTTCAAGTATTTCAAGACCAAAGAAGATTTATTAACGGCTATTTTGCACCCTGTTGTTCCAGGACTTTTCGGTCGTTTTTTTGAAGAACTTTTAGCCTTAGAAACGACTGAAGAAAAGGTGCATTATCTGGTCCAAAATCGTATGGCCTATCTCAAAACGAATCGCGCTTTGATGAAAATTATTCTTCAGGAAATTTTTTCAAATAAGAAACTGAGAAAAGAACAACTTTATATTTGGAATACTCTTCAGGATAAATTATTAGTACTCCATAAGGAATTGATAGCAGATTCACGAGTGAATCCTGAAATCACGGTTCCTCAAATGGTTCGTATTTTTATAGGTCCCTTATTGGCCTACTTTGCCCAACTCTATATCGTTAGCGACAATAGTGACATAAGAGAAGAAGACTTGAATTTGTTGGAAAAACAGATTTTAGGTGGTTTGTGGAAATAAACGCCGACTGAAATGATATTTCTTAAAATAAAACACAAAAAGGACATGTTTCTGACTAAAGCAGATTTATGTCCTTTCTTTTCAGTTATGTACATTGTTTAATTGGTTTTTCTTTGTGATTCTTGGGAAGTAGTTCCTATGAAATCATATTACAGTGGTTATTTTTTTGATATAATAATTCTTAAAACTTAGGAGGCAACAGATGATACACAAACATGAAATTCCAATTTTAGAGTTTGCCTGCTATCCTCTGGTAGAGAACTTAGGAATTCCCTTTTTCTTTGAGTATGCCTATTCTTCCTGGCAGAGAGGAAGCAATGAAAACTCAAATGGCTTACTAAGAGAATATTTCCCAAAGAAAACAGATTTAGCTACTATTTCTGATGAGGCTTTGAAAAAGACCTTATATGACATCAATCACCGACCACGAAAGTGTTTAGCTTACAGAAATGCTTGTGAAGCCCTAGAGGATGAGTTCAAGTAAATGTTGCACTTATTCTTACAATTTATCTTTCACTAAAAATTTTGTACAATCTTCGCCTCGTCGCCTAGTCTATAAACGATTTATCCAGCAAGAATTATGATGCTAAGGGCGTCAAAAATCCGTATGAAAATAGGGAAAGGACACCGTGTTCGATGAACACAAGGAGTTTCATCTTTTTCACTAGGATTTTAGCCCGGGCTCAAATCAGCTCTCTGACTTCAGAGGGCTTTTTTATTGAGGTTTTATCGGTCACAATTTTGGAGACTACAAAAACCTCAAATGGTATCAGCTAATGACACCATGAAGGTGCGCAGCTACTCGGCTTGAAAAGCCGAGTAGCTGTCTGCAAGCCCCTTCGGAGAGCCCACACTTTACGAAGTAAAGTATAGTATGTTATACTTTACATGGAAGTAGTCACCGAATTCCAGTTAGAAATTACTTTGTAACTACGTTTTGAGGAGGAGTAAAATGCTTTCCTATGTTCGAAATTACCCACTAGCGATAGCTAAATTAATGTGTCTGTGCTCTCCTAAAATCTGCTGATTTATTACTGACCAATACAGGAGGTTTTTTATGGGACAGACAATCATATCTGCTATTGGTGTTTATATTTCCACCAGTATCGATTATTTAATTATTTTTATTTATTTTATTTGCACAGCTATCACAGAATAAACAAAAAAATGGCATATTTATGCGGGGGCAATATCTAGGCACAGGCTTACTTGTAGAGGGCGAGTTTAGTTGCTGCTTATGTCGTTAATTTCGTGCCTGAAGAATGGATGGTTGGATTGCTTGGTTTAATCCCTATCTATTTAGGGATTCGCTTTGCAATTGTTGGAGAAGGTGAGGAAGAAGAGGAAGAAGAGGAAGAAATTATTGAAAGATTGGAACAAAGCAAGGCAAATCGACTGTTTTGGACAGTTACATTGCTAACAATTGCGTCTGGAGGAGATAATTTAGGTATCTATATACCTTATTTTGCTTCGTTAGATTGGTCACAGACCCTCGTGGCCTTGCTTGTGTTTGTAATCGGCATAATTATCTTATGCGAGATTAGTCGGGTGTTATCCTCTATTCCCTTAATATTCGAGACAATTGAAAAATACGAGCGAATCATTGTGCCCTTAGTATTCATTCTACTTGGACTATACATCATGTATGAAAATGGCACGATAGAGACTTTTCTGATCGTGTAGATTTTTTTCACTAGGATTTTATCCCTGAGCTCAAATCAGCTCTCTGACTTCAGAGGGCTTTTTGCGTTGGCACCTTACCTCGATATACTCAAGTATAATCTTCGGTTACGATTATTAGCACTATAAGACCAACTATATTTATTTTTTTCTCATCTTGTTCCATTGTTGAAAATATGGTATACTTTTTCATGAGAATTTTCTAAATTTTTAATATTCTGTCAAAGGAGGTTTGCATGCTTTTCCAAATTTTCTGGAAGCCGACAAGACCAGCAATTTGTGTTACTTTTTAGTTATTTTTGCTAGGTATTTTTAGGGATTTTCTCTTTCTAGCAGTTTCAATGGGATCTGTTGCGATTGAACTAGGAGATACCTATCGGATTATTTTGAGCAGGTTGGGATTTCCTCTTGAGATAGGAGAGGTTTCCAAGTCTACTCTTGCCATTGTATGGAACATGAGATTCCCTCGAGTATTGTTAGGTCTGATAGTAGGAGCAGGTCTGTCTATGTGTGGTAGCGTGATGCAGTCTACAGTGAACAATCCCATCGCTGAGCCCTATGTCTTAGGCATATCTGCGGGTGCAACTCTAGGAGCAACCTTGAGCATCATTCTTGGTTTAAAAAGTGATGATTAGCCTTGGAGCTTTTCTTGGAGCTATCTTGGCAACAATTGCTGTCCTCATCATTGCCTCTATGCAGGGAAGGATGACGACTTCCAGTCTGATCTTATCAGGAACGGTGGTCAACGCTCTCTTTCTGGCTTTTTCCAACTTTATTATCTCAGTTGGCGCTAATGCGGATAGTGTGATGACCATTAAGTTTTGGACCATGGGCTCGCTCGCTGGAACTTCCTGGGCAGACTTGGTCCTGCCAACTATAGTAGTAGGAATGACCTTTCTATTTTTCTCTACTCAGTATCGTGTTTTCAATGCGATGATGATGGGAGATGAGGCTGCTTTAACTTTGGGTATTCCCTTACGCTTTTATTGGTATCTTTATGTGACCATGGTGGCTGTGTTGACAGCAGTCTTAGTAGCGACCTGTGGGATTATTGGATTTGTCGGTCTGATTACTCCACATTTAGCTCGAGGGTTAGTAGGAACGAATTACAAGAGGCTTTTTCCCGTTGCAACCTTGCTGGGTGCCCTCTTTGTCATCTGGGCAGACGTACTCTCTCGTATCATCATCCCAAATGCAGAGCTTCCTATTGGTATTTTCACAGCCTTAGTAGGTGCTCCCTTCTTTATCTATATTGTTGGAGGTAGGCGAAGGGAGGTGAGGGTCTGATATGGACTTGATTTGTCAGGATATCCATTTTGGACTAGGTGAGAAAAAAATCCTCAAAGGAGTCTCTCTTAAGGTTGAAGGGCATCAATTTCACACGATATTAGGACCAAATGGAAGTGGAAAAACCAGTCTACTTAAACTCCTCTATCGTCAGGAAAAGGCGGACAAAGGCTTGATAAGCCTAGATGGAAAGCCGCTGGAGCATTGGTCACTCAAAGAAACAGCCAAGCAAATGGCAGTTGTCACCCAGTTTAACCAGCTGCAGTTTGATTGTACAGTTGAAGAAATCGTCTTGCTGGGAAGAACTCCCCACCTCTCTTTTTTACAGAAGGAAAGGGAAAGAGATTTTACCCTCGTTCAAGATGCCCTCGTTAAGGTGGATATGCTTGAAAAGAAAACTCGTCTCTATTCGTCTCTGTCAGGGGGAGAGAAACAGCGAGTCTTACTAGCCCGCGCCTTGGTGCAAGAACCGACTCTCTTGCTCCTTGACGAACCAACCAATCACCTGGATATCAAGTATCAGCTAGACTTGTTGGCCATTGTGAAGAATCTCAAGGTCAATGTTCTAGCTGTCCTACATGATATTCAACTTGCTTGTCGCTATTCGGATTATCTCTATCTGATGAAAGAGGGAGAAATCCTTTACCAAGGGACTCCAAAGGAGACCATCACCCCTGAGTCATTGCAAACTGTATACGGAGTGCAAAGTCAGGTGACTTGGACCGAGGATCAGCAAGCCATGATTCACTATTTATAAGAATGAAAAGGAAAACAAGATGAAAAAAACACTAAGCATTTTACTCGTAACAGTAGCTACCCTAACCATGGCAGCTTGTAGCAATACTACTACAGAAAAACTACCACACAGTCTAGCACAGAAACAAGTCAAAAGGCTAATGCAGAGACGACTTATCCGCTAACTATCAAAACCTATGATGCTAAAGGGAATGAAGTCGAACAAGTCTTTGACAAGGCACCTGAAAAAGTGATCACCAACAATCTTTCAACCACTGAAATCTTATTGGAGTTGGGGTTGAAAGATAAAATTGTTGGCATGCTCAATCCAGACAATGCTGTGACGGACAAATACAAGGACGCGATTGCGACGATTCCTCAAATTGGGGATAAAAAAACAGTCTCACAAGAGACAGTCCTTTCTTATGAGCCAGACGCTGTGATGGGGCGAAACATGATGTTTTCTGAAAAATCCTTGGGGACAGTTAGCACTTGGAATGAAAATAAAATCCCAGTTTATACTCAAAAAGCTTCTCTCTCAACAATTCAGCAAGATTTGGGGAATATCGTAGAAGATGTCAAAAATCTTGGAATGATTTTTAATGTTCAGGACAAGGCCAATGAATACGCAGCCCAATTACAAACTAAAATTGACGCTGTTAAGAAAGCAAATCCAGCAAGTCAAGGTGAAAAGAAAAAGGCTTTGATTATGGTTGCTTATAATGATGAAACCTTCGGTGCCTACAAGTCTGCTTTGCAAGAAAGTTTGCTGAACCAACTTGGTTATACAAACGTTGCTACGGGGACGTCAGGCTTGACCTTGGAAAATCTCGTGTCAATGGATCCTGAATTGATTATCTATGTAACCAGCGATCGCAATAAAAAATTGGATGAAAAAGCAGTAGAGTTGATGAAGGCAAATGCTGTTTTGGAAAGCGTTCCTGCTATTAAGAATCAAAAAATCATGACCATCTCTTACGATGAATTGATGGACTATGGTCCAGCAGTGATTGATTCCCTTGAGAAAATCAATGACTTTATCAATAAATAATGAGTTTGATTGGGAAGGAATTCAAGTCAAAATCAGCCTTCCTTCTAACTACGACCCCAATCAAACCTATCCGGCTATTTTATTGAATGATGGAAACTTGGACTTCCTATCGTCCCTTTCCGAATCTGTGATTTTAGTGGGCTTGACCTCTAAAAATCGCTTAGATGACTACACTCCATGGAAGGCAGCAGCTCTGAGAGATGGAGCTCCAGATTTTGGAGGTCAGGTCAATGCCTATCATGATCATTTATTTGGAGGTCTTTTAGACAAGTTGCAGTCGCTTTATCGCATGGACGAAACTCGCCTTGCTTATGGAGGCTACTCACTAGGTGGTTTGGCGGCAATCTACAGTCTTTTCAGCTTTGACAAGGTTTCCTGTGTCTTTTCGATCTGCGGTTCCTTTTGGTATCCTGATTTTGTGACTTATTGCAAGGAAGAAAATGTGGAAAATTTGGACTGTTTGCTGTATTTACAGAATGGTCAAACAGAAGGATCACACCATACTAATCGCTTGGCTCAAGCACCAGCCTATGCTGAGCAAATCCATACCAGTCTTCAGAATGCTATCCGAACGGCCAGTTTGTCTTTGACCCTTATGGGCATCATGAACAAGTGGATGAGCGATTTCTAGCTTTTTCTAGCTGGTTGGCCCAAAAATGGAAAATCGAATAAAAGATTTATCCCTTGGCTTTTGCCAAGGGATTGTTGTATTTATTTAACCAAGTTTTTCTCTTTTCTTATCTGGATTCCAGATGAAGCTTGCGATGAAGCTAAAGATGATAGTTAGGATAGCGAGGATAATGGCAAGGATGAGAGCAGGTATGCGGATAAACCACCAGAGTGGGTTTGGTTTTTTATCATTGTGCCATTGTTTCGTTTCTTGGTCCAAACGTTGAAATTCTGCTTGGATGCGATTGGCGACTGTTTCAATGCCTTCATCATTTATTTTCTTGATATCTGAGATATCAATTGGATTTCCAAAGTTCATATCGACACGCTCACGGCTAACCAAGCCTTTCAAGGTCATAGGACCTGTGTAGGTAACCGGCATGATACGGACCTTGGCCATTTTGGCAATCAGGGCTACGCCCCCCTTGACATCGTTTGAGTGACGGCTCCCGCTTGGAAACATGATGAGAGAGCGATCACTTTTTTTAAGAACATTGATAGGATATTTGATGGCAGAAGCACTAGGATTTTCACGGTCAATAGGAAAGGCACCACACATGCGAATCCACCAACCAAAGATACGGTTGGTAAAGAGCTCTTTTTTTGGCCATAAAGATAAATTGTTTTGGCTTGGTTGCAAAGGCCATGTAAACAGGATCCCACCAAGTGCGGTGAGGCGCAACCAAAATATAATTTTCATCTTGATTAGGAATTTTATCAGTATTATGATAGTGGGCATTGCCATTGATGGACCATAGGAGCAATACAACCAATCCACGTAAATAAGTATAAAACATGCGATCTCCTTCGATTATTTTCTTGTTATTATTATACCTTATCAAAGGAGGGCTGGCAAACTTTTCCCTTGACCAGGTCCATATTTGGGATGAAATTAGAATTCTTTTAGAAAAAATGGTATGATAGAATTTATGGATAAAAATAAGATTATGGGATTAACCCAAATAGAAGTCAAGGAAAGACAGGCTAAGGGCTTGGTCAATGATTTTACTGCTTCGGCCAGTACCAGCACTTGGCAAATCGTTAAACGAAATGTCTTTACCCTTTTTAACGCTTTGAACTTTGCCATTGCTTTGGCCCTTGCCTTTGTGCAGGCTTGGAGCAATCTGGTCTTCTTTGCCGTTATCTGCTTTAACGCTTTTTCTGGAATTGTGATCGAGCTACGCGCCAAACACATGGTGGACAAGCTTAATCTCATGACCAAGGAAAAGGTCAAAACCATTCGTGATGGTCAAGAAGTGGCTCTGAATCCTGAAGAATTGGTATTAGGAGATGTCATTCGCTTGTCTGCTGGAGAGCAGATTCCAAGTGATGCCTTGGTTTTGGAAGGCTTTGCGGAAGTTAATGAAGCCATGTTGACGGGGGAAAGTGATTTGATGCAAAAGGAAGTGGATACCTTGCTTTTGTCAGGAAGTTTCTTGGCCAGTGGGTCAGTTTTAGCTCAAGTTCACCATGTAGGTGCAGACAACTATGCTGCCAAACTCATGCTGGAAGCCAAGACCGTTAAACCAATCAACTCTCGTATCATGAAATCGCTGGACAAGTTAGCTGGTTTTACTGGGAAGATTATCATTCCTTTTGGTCTGGCTCTCTTGCTAGAAGCCTTGATGTTGAAAAGGTCTGCCTCTCAAGTCATCCGTTGTAAATTCGTCGACAGCCCTGCTGGGAATGTTGCCTAAGGGAATTGCCCTTTTGACCATTACTTCGCTCTTGACAGCGGTGATTAAGTTGGGCTTGAAAAAGGTCTTGGTGCAGGAGATGTACTCTGTTGAGACCTTGGCGCGCGTGGATATGCTCTGTCTGGACAAGACAGGGCACCATCACCCAAGGAAAGATGCAGGTGGAGGCTGTTCTTCCTTTGACCGAAGAGCATGGAGAGTCAGCGCTTGCTAGCATCTTGGCCAGCTATATGGCTCATAGTGAGGATAAAAATCCAACAGCTCAAGCTATTCGCCAGCGTTTCTGAGGTCAGGTAGTCTATCCCTATGATCTCCAATCTTCCCTTCTCAAGCGACCGCAAGTGGGGAGCAATGGAATTAGAAGGTTTGGGAACAGTTTTCTTAGGGGCACCTGAGATGTTGCTGGACTCTGAAGTCCCAGAAGCCAGAGAGGCCTTGGAGAGAGGTTCACGTGTCTTGGTCTTAGCGCTCAGTCAGGAGAAATTAGACCATTACAAGCCACAGAAACCATCTGATATTCAGGCTCTAGCCTTGCTGGAAATCTTGGACCCCATTCGGGAGGGAGCAGCAGAGACGCTGGACTATCTCCGTTCTCAGGAAGTAGGACTCAAGATTATCTCTGGTGACAATCCAGTTACGGTATCCAGTATTGCCCAGAAGGCTGGTTTTGCGGACTATGACAGTTATGTAGATTGCTCGAAAATTACGGATGAGGAATTGGTTGCTATGGCTGAGGAGACAGCTATTTTCGGACGTGTTTCCCCTCATCAAAAGAAACTCATCATCCAAACTCTGAAAAAAGCAGGGCATACAACAGCTATGACTGGGGATGGAGTTAATGATATCCTGGCCCTTCGTGAGGCGGATTGCTCTATCGTGATGGCTGAGGGAGATCCTGCGACTCGTCAGATTGCCAATCTGGTTCTCTTGAACTCTGACTTTAATGATGTTCCTGAGATTCTCTTTGAAGGTCGTCGTGTGGTCAATAACATTGCCCACATTGCACCGATTTTCTTGATAAAGACCATCTATTCTTTCTTGCTTGCGGTTATCTGTATCGCCAGTGCTTTACTAGGTCGGTCTGAGTGGATCTTGATTTTCCCCTTCATTCCAATTCAGATTACCATGATCGACCAGTTCGTGGAAGGTTTCCCACCATTCGTTCTGACTTTTGAACGAAATATCAAACCTGTTGAGCCAAATTTCCTCAGAAGATCTATGCTTCGTGCTCTACCAAGTGCCTTGATGGTAGTTTTTAGCGTTCTCTTTGTGAAAATTTTTGGAACAAGTCAAGGTTGGTCTGAGTTAGAAATCTCAACCCTCCTCTATTATCTTCTTGGGTCTATCGGTTTCTTATCCGTATTTAGAGCCTGCATGCCATTCACTCTCTGGCGTGTCCTCTTGATTGTTTGGTCAGTAGGAGGCTTCCTAGCCACAGCTCTCTTCCCAAGAATTCAAAAACTGCTTGAAATTTCAACCTTAACAGGACAAACATTACCTGTTTATGGTGTCATGATGTTGGTCTTTACCGTGATTTTCATCCTGACTAGTCGCTATCAAGCCAGAAAATAAAGAAAGGCTGCAATCTGTGGATGAGTCTACTGAAAAAGTCATCAAATTGATGGCTTTTTTGTTATACTAGAGATGAGGTAAAATAATGCTTGATAATCAGTTAACTATGGATGTCAGTCCTTATTCTAGTTTGTATGATATCGTGGTTCCTAAAACCCACTTTTTACGTCAGCTAACTGAATTCTGTGATTTTAGCTTTATTTATGATGAACTAGAAAAGAATTATCGTCCCGATTTTGGGCGTAAAGCTTATTCACCGATTATGATGTTCAAATATCTCTTGTTAAAAGATATTTATAAGTTATCAGATGTAGATGTGGTAGGACGTTCTTTGTCAGATATGGCCTTTAAATTTTTTCTTGGTCTAGCTCCTGAAGATTCTGTTATCGAGCCATCCTCTCTGACAAAATTTAGAAAGCTAAGAATTAAAGATGATAAACTATTTGATGTATTGATTCAGAAGTCTGTTCAAATTGCACTCGAACATAACTTGATTAAGAGTAAAATCCTCATTGTGGATGCCACTCACACCAAATCTCATTATAATCATAAGAAACCTCAAGAAATCCTTAGAGAGCGTTCAAAAGCTTTACGTAAAACAATTTATCAACATTCAGAAGATATCAAAATAGAATTTCCAAAGAAACCTCAAGAAGATAACCTCGAAGCAGAGTTGACCTATACAGAGGAGTTAATGGCTGTGGTTGAAAAACACGAGGAACTCTTAGCCCTACCGGCTGTTTCTCAAAAGTTCAATTACCTAAAAGAGGCTGTCGAGGACGACTTAGAACATTTGGAAGCTTCTGTTAAGGAGGAGGCTAGGCTCGGACATAAGACAGCCGACAGCTCTTTCTATGGATATAAAAGTCATATCGCTATGACGGATGAACGGATTATTACTGCTTGTGTGGTCACTTCTGGCGAACAAAGCGATGGGAAATATTTACCTGAATTATATGCCAAAACAAAGGAAAATAGTCTGGACATCGAGACTATTATTGGTGATGCGGCTTATTCAGGAAAGGACAACATTCAACTAGCTCGCAAAAGAAAAGATTCATTTGGTGTCAAAACTGAATCCTTCTGTTTCAAAAAGGTTACCGTAAAGAAGAGGATGCGTTTGAATTTAATAAAGATGCAGGGCTATTTGTCTGTCCAGAAGGACACATGGCTGTTCGCAAAAGCAAGGACAGGGAAAAACATCAAAATAAGAATCAAGTTGTCACTCATTACTTTGACATTGAGAAGTGCAAGAGTTGCCTTTTCCAAGGAAGGATGTTATAAGGAGGGGCAAAGTCTAAAACTTATTCAATAGCCATTAAAGAGTGACGACCATCTTTTCCAGAAGAAATTTCAGGAAACATCTTATTTTAAAGAAATGGCCAGACATCGCTATAAAATCGAAGCAAAGAATGCCGAACTAAAACAGAGACATGGCTTTGATGTCGCGAGAGCATCGGGTCTTTTCAGCATGGAGTTACAGGCAGCCACAACCATCTTCGTGGTCAATATGAAACGAATTATGACCTTAATAAATACAAAATAACCGAGGAACTCGCTCAAATTAACGATAGATTCCCCGGTTTTCATTTCATTAAAAGTAAGAGACCTATTTTTTCAGTGGACTCCTGTGGATTGCGGTCTTTTTAGGTGCAGAAGTGCTAGTTGAAATGTGGTATAATAAGAGGTAATAGAGTTTGGAAAGTGAGAGAAGATGATTTCAAAGAGATTAGAATTAGTGGCGTCCTTTGTGCCACAGGGTGCCATTTTACTAGATGTGGGAAGTGACCATGCTTATCTGCCCATCGAGTTAGTCGAAAGAGGCCAAATCAAAAGTGCCATTGCGGGTGAGGTGGTGGAAGGTCCCTACCAGTCTGCGGTCAAAAATGTTGAGGCTCACGGTCTAAAGGAGAAAATTCAGGTTCGTTTAGCCAATGGCTTGGCAGCTTTTGAAGAGAGTGACCAAGTGTCGGTCATTACCATTGCAGGTATGGGTGGTCGTTTGATTGCTAGAATTTTAGAAGAGGGCTTGGACAAGTTGGCTAATGTAGAGTGTTTGATTCTCCAACCAAATAATCGTGAAGACGACTTGCGCATCTGGTTGCAAGAAAACGGATTTCAGATTGTAGCAGAAAGCATCCTAGAGGAAGCTGGGAAATTCTACGAGATTTTGGTGGTGAAAGCTGGACAAATGAAGTTATCAGCCAGTGATCTTCGCTTTGGACCTTTCTTGTCCAAAGAAGTTAGTCCAGTCTTTGTCCAAAAATGGCAAAAAGAAGCTGAGAAGCTAGAGTTCGCCCTCGGACAAATCCCAGAAAAAAATCAGGCAGAACGACAGATTTTAGTAGATAAAATAGATGCCATCAAGGAGGTGCTCCATGCTAGCAAGTGAAGTAATTAGCGCATATGAAGCCTTCTGCCCTCAGGAATTTTCCATGGAGGGAGACAGTCGTGGCTTGCAAATTGGTACTTTGGATAAGGATATCCAAAGTGTCATGGTGGCTCTGGATATTCGTGAAGAAACGGTGACTGAAGCCATTGAAAAGGGTGTAGACTTGATTATTGTGAAACACGCGCCGATTTTCCGTCCCATCAAGGATTTGGTAGCTAGCCGTCCACAAAATCAGATTTACATTGATCTCATCAAGCATGACATCGCAGTTTATGTCAGCCATACCAATATTGACATCGTTGAAAATGGTCTCAATGACTGGTTCTGTCAGATGTTAGGAATCGAGGAGACAACTTATCTGCAGGAAACTGGCCCTGAACGTGGGATTGGACGGATTGGGAAATATTCAGTCTCAGACATTTGGGGATTTCGCCCAGCATGTCAAGCAAGTCTTTGGTTTAGATAGCCTTCGATTGGTGCATTATCAAGAGAGTGATTTGCAGAAATCTATTTCAAGAGTGGCCATCTGTGGTGGTAGCGGGCAGTCTTTCTATAAGGATGCTTTAGCTAAAGGAGCGGATATCTATATCACTGGTGACATCTACTACCACACTGCCCAGGATATGTTGTCTGATGGCTTGCTAGCATTGGACCCAGGCCACTATATTGAAGTGCTTTTTGTGGAAAAAATTGCAGAGCTTCTTAATCAATGGAAAGAGGAAAAAGGCTGGACAATCGATATTGTACCTAGTCAAGCATCGACCAATCCTTTCCACCATATCTAGTTAGAAGGTGAAGATAATGAAAAAAGTTGCTATTATCGGAGCAGGAATTGTGGGAGCAACAGCAGCCTACTACCTCTCTAAAGAAAGTGACCTAGAAGTAACCGTCTTTGACCATGGACAAGGTCAGGCTACCAAGGCCGCAGCAGGAATTATCAACCCCTGGTTTTCCAAACGCCGCAATAAATCCTGGTACAAGATGGCGCGCTTGGGGGCTGACTTTTATGTGGATTTATTAGTTGATTTAGAGAAGTCAGGACAAGAAATCGACTTTTACCAGCGTTCGGGAGTCTTTCTCCTGAAAAAGGATGAAACTAAGTTGGAAGAACTCTATCAACTAGCCCTCCAGCGCAGAGAAGAATCTCCCTTGATAGGGCAATTAGCCATTCTGGACCAAGCAACAGCTAATGAATTATTCCCTGGTTTGCAGGGATTTGACCACCTGCTCTATGCTTCTGGTGGAGCGAGAGTAGATGGCCAACTCTTAGTGACTCGTTTGCTAGAAGCCAGTCAGGTCAAGCTGGTCAAAGAAAAAGTAACTCTGATACCTTTAGCATCAGGCTACCAGATTGACAAAGAGGTGTTTGATCAGGTTATTTTGGCGACGGGAGCTTGGTTGGGGGACTTGTTAGAACCCTTGGGTTATGCTGTGGATGTCCGTCCTCAGAAAGGACAGCTCCGAGATTATTGGCTTGCCCAAGACATGGAATCTTACCCTGTTGTTATGCCAGAAGGGGAGTGGGATTTGATTCCTTTTGCAGGTGGGAAATTATCCCTAGGTGCTACCCATGAAAATGACATGGGATTTGATTTGACGGTAGATGAAACCTTGCTCCAACAAATGGAGGAGGACGCCTTGCCTCACTATCCAGTTTTAGCTAGAGCGACTTCAAGGGCTGAGCGTGTGGGAATCCGTGCCTACACTAGTGATTTCTCACCTTTCTTTGGACAAGTGCCAGAATTGGCAGGTGTCTATGCAGCCAGTGGACTAGGTTCATCAGGCCTCACAACGGGTCCTATCATTGGTTACTACCTAGCTCAACTGGTCCAAGACAAGGAGTTGACCTTGGATCCTGAAAACTACCCAATTGAAAACTATGTCAAACGAGTAAAAAGCGAATAAGAATTTTACTGAAATTTTAGTCTACCCTCTAGGATGGCAAATGACATTCCCTATCAAAAATGGTAAAATAAGAAAAAATAATCCGAGAATCGAGGAAAGAAGATGCAAGAAAAGATTTTGGTAACGGGTGGAGCAGGTTTTATCGGAACCCACACTGTTATTGAGTTAATCCAAGCAGGTCATCAGGTTGTTGTGGTGGATAACCTTGTTAACAGCAACCGTAAAAGTTTAGAAGTTGTTGAGAGAATTACAGGAGTTGAAGTGCCTTTCTATGAGGCTGATATCCGTGATACAGATACTCTTCGTGACATTTTCAAACAAGAAGAACCAACAGGGGTCATTCACTTTGCTGGTTTGAAGGCTGTCGGTGAATCTACTCGTATCCCTCTTGCCTACTATGACAACAATATAGCTGGGACTGTTAGCCTTTTGAAAGCTATGGAAGAAGCCAACTGTAAAAACATCATTTTCAGTTCTTCTGCTACAGTTTACGGAGATCCGCACACAGTACCCATCTTGGAAGATTTCCCACTTTCAGTGACCAATCCATATGGCCGCACTAAGCTTATGCTTGAGGAAATTTTGACCGATATTTACAAAGCAGACTCAGAATGGAATGTGGTCTTGCTTCGTTACTTTAACCCAATCGGAGCGCATGAGAGTGGTGATTTAGGAGAAAATCCAAACGGTATTCCAAATAACCTCTTGCCATATGTGACTCAAGTAGCCGTTGGAAAATTAGAGCAGGTGCAAGTGTTTGGAGACGATTACGATACGGAAGACGGAACTGGTGTTCGTGACTATATCCACGTTGTTGATTTGGCTAAAGGTCACGTTGCAGCTCTACAAAAAATCCAAAAAGGTTCAGGCCTAAACATTTATAACCTTGGAACAGGTAAAGGCTACTCAGTTCTTGAAATTATCCAAAACATGGAAAAAGCGGTGGGACGTCCTATTCCTTACCGCATCGTAGAACGTCGCCCAGGTGATATCGCAGCCTGCTATTCAGATCCTGCAAAAGCCAAAGCAGAACTCGGCTGGGAAGCAGAACTCGATATCACCCAAATGTGTGAAGACGCATGGCGTTGGCAAAGCAAGCATCCAAATGGATTTGAAGACTAAGAAGATGGTGATGTCAATCATTGTCCCCTGTTTAAACGAAGAGGAAGTACTTCCTCTTTTTTATCAGGCTTTGGAAGCTTTACTTCCAGATTTGGAAACAGAAATCGAGTATGTCTTTGTCGATGATGGATCAAGTGATGGGACCTTGGAACTCTTAAAGACCTATCGGGAACAAAATCCGGCAGTGCATTATATTTCTTTCTCGAGAAATTTTGGCAAAGAAGCAGCTCTTTATGCAGGCTTGCAATATGCGACAGGAGATTTGGTAGTGGTGATGGATGCAGACCTGCAGGATCCTCCTAGTATGTTGCTTGAGATGAAAAACTTACTAGACCAAAATGCAGATTTGGACTGTGTTGGAACACGGAGAACCAGTCGGGAGGGAGAACCCTTCTTTCGTAGTTTCTGTGCTGACCTCTTTTACCGCCTCATGCAAAAAATCAGTCCAGTAGCCCTGCCGTCAGGTGTTCGTGATTTTCGCATGATGACACGGTCTGTGGTCGATGCCATTTTAGCTTTGACCGAGTCCAATCGTTTTTCTAAGGGACTCTTTGCCTGGGTCGGTTTTAAAACCCACTATCTGGACTATCCAAATGTCGAAAGGCAGGCTGGCAAGACCAGTTGGAGTTTTAGGCAACTTTTTTTCTACTCCATTGAAGGGATTGTTAATTTTTCAGATTTTCCCCTGATTATAGCCTTCGTAGCTGGTCTCCTATCTTGTTTTATTTCTTTGCTTATGACCTTTTTTTGTTGTGGTTCGAACTCTCATTTTTGGGCAATCCGACATCAGGTTGGACCTCTCTGATGGCTGTTATTCTCTTTCTCGGAGGCATTCAACTCTTGACCATTGGGATTCTCGGCAAGTACATCAGTAAGATTTATCTAGAGACTAAAAAAAGACCACTTTATCTTATCAAAGAAAAAAGCGACCTTCCTGATTTTACAGAAAAAAATAAAGTGAAAAGACTATAATTTTACATGGAAATGTGCTAAACTAGAGGGAGTGGATTATCGCCATTGATTTAGGCTTCCTGGTTTCCAATCAGGGCACGAGTTGGGCAATTTTTAACAGCCTCTAAGACATCCTGACTAGGAGAAATTTCTTTTTCCAGTTGGTCGGGGTCATCGTAAAAACGCACGATTCCATTATCGTGGTAATCAAATAAATCAGAATAAGTTTGGCAAAGCCCACAGGCGATGCATCGTTCAGGTATAAGTGTGATTTTCATATTTATATTGTAATAAGAAAAGTAAAAAAAAACAAGGAGTAAGGTATGGCAAAAGAACCGTGGCAAGAAGATATTTATGAAAATCAAGAAGAAACAAGATCAGAACGTCGTAAGAGAACTCAAGGTAGAGATGTAATAGCCAATCGTGTTTTGACAATCCTAGCCAGTATTTTCTTTGTAATTGTGGTGGTGATGATTATTGTTCTCATCTATCTTTCATCAGGTGGGAGTAATCGCACAGCAGCCTTGAAAGATTTTCACGATTCTGATGCAAATGTAGTACAGATTTCATCTTCTAGTAGTTCAGAGCAGACATCTTCTAGTTCAGAGCAGACATCTTCTAGTTCAGAGGGTAAGGAAGAATCATCTACTAGCTCAGAACATTCAACAGATCCTGAAGGAACGATTAAAGTTCTAGCAGGAGAAGGGGAAGCAGCTATTGCCGCTCGTGCAGGAATCTCCATTGCTCAGTTAGAGGCCTTGAATCCTGGGCACATGGCTACAGGGTCTTGGTTTGCTAATCCAGGTGACGTTGTTAAAATCAAATAGGAGTTGATATGAAAACAATTCAAATTGCTATTGATGGTCCTGCTTCAAGTGGTAAGAGTACAGTCGCAAAGATTATTGCCAAAGATTTTGGTTATACTTACCTAGATACAGGTGCCATGTATCGTGCGGCGACCTATATGGCTCTCAAGAACCAGTTAAGAGTAGAAGAAGTTGAAGCACTTCTAGCCTTGTTGGACCAGCATCCAATCAGTTTTGGACGTTCAGAAATTGGAGAGCAGCTTGTCTTTGTAGGAGATGTGGATATTACCCATCCTATTCGTGAAATGAAGTGACCAATCATGTTTCAGCTATTGCAGCAATTCCTCAAGTACGCGAGAAACTAGTTTCTCTCCAGCAGGAGATCGCCCAGCAAGGTGGGATTGTCATGGATGGTCGTGATATTGGTACTGTTGTATTGCCACAAGCAGAATTGAAAATTTTCCTAGTAGCTTCTGTCGATGAGAGAGCAGAGCGTCGGTATAAGGAAAATATCGCTAAGGGAATTGAAACAGACCTTGAAACCCTAAAAGAGGAAATTGCTGCGCGTGACTACAAGGATAGTCATCGTGAGACTTCGCCTCTTAAACAAGCAGAGGATGCTGTCTACCTTGATACAACAGGTTTGAACATTCAAGAAGTAGTTGAAAAAATTAAAGCAGAAGCTGAAAAAAGAATGTAAATGTAGAAAAGCCGATAGATTGATATCGGTTTTTTCTAAATTTGTCAAAATGCTGATTTTAAGGTATAATAGTTGCTGTTCGAGAAATTTTGATTTTCAAAGAATAGTGAATGATTATAAGGAGAAACCATGAACAACCTACCAAATTGCCCAAAATGTAACTCAGAGTATGTCTACGAAGACGGTGCCCTACTGGTTTGCCCAGAGTGTGCTCATGAGTGGAATCCTGCTGAAGTTGCAGATGTAGAAGAGGGCCTTGTTGCTATCGATGCCAACGGAAATAAATTGGCTGATGGTGATACAGTAACCCTCATCAAGGACTTGAAAGTAAAAGGTGCGCCAAAAGATTTGAAACAAGGGACGCGCGTGAAAAATATCCGCATCGTAGAAGGCGACCACAATATCGACTGTAAAATCGATGGCTTTGGCGCTATGAAACTTAAATCAGAGTTTGTGAAGAAAATTTAAGCATGTCAAAGCACTATAAATTTGTATTTTATAGCCGTATCTTCTTGTTTCTAGCGGCTTTTACGGGAGTTTATCTTGAAATCGCCAAGCATGGTGGATTTGGGATGCTTCTCTATTACACGGTTCTGTCCAACCTCTTAGTTGCGATTTTTACGCTCTATCTCTTAAAGGTTATGAGCCGTTTAGGTGAAAACTGGCAAAGGCCCAGCCTCTTGCGCTTAAAAGGTGGGGTCACCATGAGTATCATGATTACCTGTGTGATTTACCATTTCCTCTTAGCGCCCATTGCGACTAATTTCTATACTCTGGAAAATTTCCTTTGCCACTATATCGTTCCCCTCTGGTTTTTAGCGGATACCCTCTTTTTTGACAAACAGGGTCAATACAAGATTTGGGATCCAATTGTGTGGACGATTTTACCCTTGCTTTATATGATTTTTGCTCTTTTTAATGGTTTGGTATTGAAACTTGATGTTCCTAATTCTAAGGTCAGTCCCTTCCCTTACTTCTTTTTGAATGTGAACAAGGGCTGGGATGTCGTGTTCAAGTGGTGTCTGATTATCTTTGTTGCCTATATGGTGGCAGGATTTATCTTCTACTTTATTAAGCAAATCAAGAGAAAATCATCCTAAGACACAAGGGATTCATTTTCGAGTTTAAGAAGGAGTCTGTACACCAAAGAGGCTTCTTCTTTTCTTGCTTGTTTGATAATTATCAAAAGAGACAGAAGATTAAGAGAAAATATAGAAAGAGATTTCATGAAACAATTTTTAGAACGGGCCAGTATTTTGGCTCTCTCCCTCGTTTTGATTACGTCCTTTTCCATCTCGAGTGCCCTGCCAGCCATGTTTGACTATTATCAAGGTTATCCTAAGGAACAAATTGAGCTCTTGGCGAGCTTGCCTTCCTTTGGAATCATGATGATGTTATTACTAAATGGTTTCTTAGAAAAATATTTCCTGAGCGCTTACAGATTAGTTTGGGATTGTTGATTTTATCACTGAGTGGAACGGCTCCCTTCTGGTATCAAGCCTACCCCTTTGTCTTTTGGACACGGATTCTTTTTGGTTTGGGTCTTGGAATGATCAATGCCAAGGCCATTTCCATTATCAGTGAGCGTTATCAAGGGAAAACTCGAATTCAGATGTTAGGGCTACGCGGTTCTGCAGAGGTTGTTGGAGCTTCTCTCATTACCTTGGCAGTCGGCCAGTTGTTAGCTTTTGGTTGGACAGCTACTTTCTTAGCTTATAGTGCTGGATTTTTGGTGCTGATCCTTTATCTGCTTTTTGTCCCTTATGGAAAGGAAAAGAAAGAAGTCAAGAAAAAAGCGAAGGAAGTAAGTCGCTTAACTCGAGAAATGAAAGGTTTGATTTTTATCCTAGCTATTGAAGCAGCAGTTGTAGTTTGTACCAATACGGCTATTACTATTCGTATTCCAAGTTTAATGGTGGAAAGAGGACTTGGGGATGCCCAGTTATCTAGTTTTGTTCTCAGTGTCATGCAGTTAATCGGGATTGTGGCTGGTGTGAGTTTTTCTTTCCTGATTTCAATCTTTAAAGAGAAACTGCTCCTCTGGTCTGGAATTACTTTTGGCTTAGGGCAAATTGTGATTGCTTTATCTCCATCCTTATGGGTGGTAGTAGCAGGAAGCATTCTGGCTGGTTTTGCTTACAGTGTAGCCTTGACGACGGTCTTTCAACTGGTCTCTGAAAGAATTCCAGCTAAACTTCTCAATCAAGCCACTTCATTTGCAGTTTTAGGCTGTAGTTTCGGAGCCTTTACGACCCCATTTGTTCTAGGTGCAATTGGGTTATTAACTCACAATGGGATGTTGGTCTTTGCTATCTTAGGATCTTGGTTAATTGTAACATCTATCTTTGTCATGTACTTACTTCAAAAGAGAGCTTAGGATTGGTTTCCTAAGTTTTTCTTTTTGTGAATTTTGTACCCAGACAATATTTGTTTTAGACCCTTGTTTACAGATTATTTTCTTGATAAAATAGAGGTTATGACGAGATATAAAGCAACTATTTCCTATGATGGTTACGCCTTTGCTGGTTTTCAGCGTCAGCCCCATGCGCGGAGCGTTCAGGAAGAAATTGAAAAAACCTTGACTAGATTGAATAAGGGCCAAGCCATTACCGTTCACGGTGCTGGTAGGACTGATAGTGGAGTCCATGCTCTGGGACAAGTTATTCATTTTGACTTGCCATATCAAATGGATGAGGAAAAACTTCGCTTTGCCTTGGACACCCAGTCCCCTGAAGATATTGATGTGATTTCAATTGAGCTTGTGGCGGATGATTTTCATTGTCGTTATGCCAAGCACAGCAAGACTTATGAGTTTATCGTGGATAGGGGCCGTCCTAAAAATCCCATGCGCCGTCACTACGCTACTCACTTCCTTATCCGCTCGATGTGGAGCGGATGCAGGAGGCTGTCAAAAAGCTAGAGGGCACCCACGATTTCACAGGCTTTACAGCTTCTGGAACCAGTGTGGAGGATAAGGTTCGCACCATTACAAAAGCTAGTCTCAGGGTTGATGAGACAGGGCAATTTTTGACCTTTACCTTTTCAGGAAATGGTTTCTTGTATAAACAGATTCGCAATATGGTGGGGACACTGCTCAAAATCGGGAATAATCGTATGCCAGTGGAGCAGATTGACCTGATCTTGGAGAAAAAGGACAGGCAACTTGCAGGTCCCACTGCAGCACCAAATGGTTTGTATTTAAAGGAGATTCGTTATGAAGAATAATCGTATTTTAGCACTTTCTGGAAATGATATTTTTAGTGGTGGTGGTTTGTCCGCGGATTTGGCTACCTATACCTTGAACGGCTTGCATGGCTTTGTAGCAGTGACCTGTTTGACAGCCTTGACAGAAAAAGGATTTGAAGTCTTTCCAACTGACGATGCCATTTTTCAACATGAATTAGATAGCTTGCGTGATGTGGAGTTTGGGGGAATTAAGATTGGTCTTCTTCCTACTGTCAGTGTGGCTGAGAAGGCATTGGACTTTATCAAACAACGCCCAGGAGTGCCTGTGGTTCTGGATCCTGTCTTGGTCTGCAAGGAAACGCACGACGTAGCAGTTAGTGAACTCTGCCAAGAGTTGATTCGCTTTTTCCCTCATGTCAGTGTGATTACGCCTAATCTTCCTGAAGCAGAATTATTGGCTGGTCAGGAAATTAAAAGCTTGGAAGATATGAAAACTGCAGCACAGAAATTGCATGACTTAGGAGCGCCAGCAGTCATTATCAAGGGAGGCAATCGCCTTAGTCAGGACAAGGCTGTAGATGTCTTTTATGACGGACAAAAATTTACAGTCCTAGAAAATCCTGTCATCCAAGGGCAAAATGCTGGTGCAGGTTGTACCTTTGCCTCTAGCATTGCCAGTCACCTAGTCAAAGGTGATGAACTTTTACCAGCAGTAGAAAGCTCTAAGGCTTTCGTTTATCGTGCCATTGCACAAGCAGATCAGTATGGAGTAAGACAATATGAAGCAAACCAAAACAACTAAAATCGCCCTTGTATCCCTATTAACCGCCCTCTCTGTGGTTCTAGGTTATTTCTTAAAAATTCCAACACCGACAGGCATTCTAACTCTCTTAGATGCGGGTGTCTTCTTCGCGGCCTTTTACTTTGGTAGTCGTGAAGGGGCTGTAGTAGGAGGACTAGCAGGTTTCTTGATTGACCTCTTATCAGGCTATCCTCAGTGGATGTTCTTTAGCTTGGTCAACCATGGCTTGCAGGGATTTTTCGCAGGATTTAAAGGAAAAACTCAGTGGTTAGGCCTTATCTTAGCAACGATTGCCATGGTAGGGGGTTACGCCTTGGGTTCTACATTGATGAATGGCTGGGCAGCAGCCCTACCAGAAATTTTACCAAATTTAATGCAAAATATGGTAGGGATGATTGTAGGATTTATTATTAGTCAAAGTATCAAGAAGATTAAGTAATACTCTTCGAAAATCTCTTCAAACCACGTCAGCTTCCATCTGCAACCTCAAAACATTGTTTTGAGTAACCTGCGGCTAGCTTCCTGGTTTGCAAGTATAAAGAGGCTGAGTAAAAAGTCTTTCAAATAAGAAAAACGCATAGTATCAGGTGTTGAAAGCTGATACTATGCGTTTTATTGTGGGAAGATTTTTGAAGAATTTTGAAGAATATTAATCAAAATAAAGCAAGTCTTTGCTGGTGTTTGTAAAGAGGTCGAAGCCGTCCTTGGTAACAACACCGCAGTCTTCGATACGGACACCGACTTTACCAGGGATATAGATACCTGGTTCAACAGAGAAGCACATGCCTTCTTCGATGACCATGTCGTTTCCTTCCATGATAGATGGGAATTCGTGGACATCCATACCGATACCGTGACCAAGACGGTGGTTGAAGTACTCGCCGTAACCAGCTTTTTCGATGACCTCACGGGCAGCACGGTCCACTTCATGGGCAGTCACACCTGGCTTGATAAAGTCAAGAGCAGCTTGTTGGGCTTCAAGAGTCAAGTTATAAATGTCTTTCTTGAATTGGTCTGGTTTGCCGATAGCGACCGTACGAGTCATATCTGACGCATAGCCGTTGACGAGAACACCAAGGTCAAAGAGTAGAAGAGCATCATTTTCAACCTTATTAGCTGCTGGAATACCGTGTGGATTTGCAGCATTATTACCAGTCAAGACCATGGTGTCAAAGCTCATTTCATAGCCTTCACGTTTCATGGCAAAGTCAATTTGGGCGATGATATCTGTCTCAGTCTTATCAAGAGAAATATTGTCAAAACCAACCTTAACAGCCTTGTCCGCATAGAGACCTGCAACCATCATTTTTTGCACTTCATCAGCTGATTTGATGAGGCGCATGCGTTGGATACGAGGAGTGAGGTTGTCAAACTCAGCAGTTTCAAAGACTATTTTCAAGCCATGATATTTGGTCAAGATGAGATTGTCAAACTCAACAGCGACACGTTTGAAATCAAGCTGTGGAAGAGCATGTTTCATTTTTTGCCATGGATTTTCAGAATCCACATAGCCCACAACTGGGAAGGAAACAGTGCTAGTAGCACGCTCAACTTCAAGGGCTGGGACAAAGAGGAGGGGTTCTTGATCTGCTAGGACAAAAAGGAACATTTGGCGTTCATGGGGATCACTGTAAAAGCCAGTGAGGTAATTGATTGTGACGGGGTCAGATACGACAGCGACGTCTAGTCTTTCTGATTCAAGATATGTTACGATTTGTTGTAATTTAGACATATGCTACCTTCTTTCTACCCCTCTATTTTGGCAAAAAAAAAAATGAGAAAATGCAAGGGAGAAGGGTAAAAGAAAAGACAAAAAGAACTCCGACAAGATGTGGAGTTCTTTTATATAATTCCCATTTGTTTAAGAAAAGTCAGCCTTGCTTTTGACATCACTGTATTCTTCAGCGATTTCTTGGCTGAGAATATCTTCATAGGCAGGGAGTTGGATGTCCTGACCATATTTCTTCTTGAGGGCAGTAGTGACTAGGCGATAAGCTAGATTGGCATTACGAGAGAGGATAGGCCCGTGGAAGTAGGAACCAAAGACATTCTTATAATGAACCCCTTCGCCGACTTTTTCTTCGTTATTTCCATTTCCATAGACAACCTGTCCCAGTGGTTTTTGGTCATCAGAGAGGAAGGTACGGCCCTGGTGATTTTCAAATCCATAATAGGTTTCATTGAAATCTTCATTGTGAATCTTGATGTCCCCGATAAAACGGTTATTGGTCTGGTTGAGCGTGTAGTGGCCCATGACACCTAGACCTTCGATACGTCTCCCTGAAGCTTCAACATAATATTGACCCAATAGTTGGAAACCACCACAGATAGCGAGAACCACACCGTCGTTTTGGATGTAGTTGTCAATGCTCTCTTTTTTAGAAGGTAGGTCGTCTGCAATAATACTTTGTTCAAAGTCTTGACCGCCACCGAAAAAGGCAATGTCGTAGTGATTTTCATCAAAGTTATCATGGAGAGAAACGATATCAACCGTCACATGGGCTCCCAGTTTTTCAGCCACATACTTGAGCATGAGGATGTTTCCATTGTCCCCGTAGGTATTCATGAGGTTACCGTAGAGGTGGGCAATGTTGAGCTGATAGGGGTAATTGCCAGCTTTTGAGGAAAGTGAAGTATAAACCATTAGTTCATCTCCTTTCTAACAATCTGACGACTAGCCAGCAGTTCGCGGAATTCAAGCATAGCAGTATAGGTAGCCAGAATATAAGCATGCTTGCAGTCTTGGTTCTCAATGGTCTTAAGAACTTGTTCCAGACTACTTGTTTCAGTGATTTTCTCAGCTGGATAGCCTGTTACTCGTAGACGACGAGCGATTTCAGAATGACGAACACCGCCAGCGTTGATTTCAGGGATGTCCATGTCAGTGATTTGTTCAAAATCAGCATCCCAGATCCAGCTGGTATCAATTCCGTCTGCATAGTTAGCGTTAAGGAGGACAGATAGGCTAAATGGATAAGGTGCTAGTTTAATCATTTCGATAGCTTGGGTCGCACCGACTGGATTTTTAATTAAGACAAGGGTACATTCCTTGTCACCGATATGGAAGGTTTCTTGGCGTCCAAAGACAGCACGGCTCTTGTCAAATCCCTGCTTGATGAGTTGTGAATCTGCACCAAGGAAACGGGCGATGGCAACCGCAGCTAGGGCGTTGTAGATATTGTAGAGACCACCGATTTGAATACCGTATTCTTGTCCGTCAATGACAAAGCGAGAGCGATTGTTGGTCAACTCAACTAGTTCTGTCAAACGATAGTCGAGATCAGGACGTTTACATCCGCAGCCTTCACAGATATAGGCACCCAAGTTTGCATAGGTATTATGCTCATATTTGAGGATGCCTTGGCAGTCAGGACAGAGAATCCCTTCTGTATTATAGTGAGCCAGCTGGGCTGGCCCTTTCTCCAAGTCAAAACCAAAATACTCTACAGGATTTGGAATAGCTGGCTTGTAGAAAAGTGGACTGTCTCCATTAAGGAGAACAGTGGCAGTAGGTACCTTACGAATAGCATCCAAAATCATCTTGTAAGTTGTGTAAATCTCGCCATAGCGGTCCATCTGGTCACGGAAGATATTCGTAATGACAAAAAGGCTTGGCTGGATATAGTCACAGATACGAGATAGACTAGCTTCATCGATTTCTAGAACGGCAATATTTTTCCCAGTTTTAGAAGATTTGGCTGTTAAGAAGGTTGTCGCAATTCCTGTAATCATGTTGGCACCGCTTGGGTTGGTCAGAACTTGACCATAGACCTCTTTTAAAATGCCGACAGTGAGGGCAGTTGTCAAGGTTTTCCCGTTGGTTCCAGTGACAACGACAATCTCGTAGTTCTTAGCTAGGTTTTGTAAAATATCTTTATCAAATTGAAGGGCGACTTTTCCTGGGAGCGTACTTCCTCGGCCAAGACGGCTTAAAACGAAGTGGGAAGAACGCCCAGCTAGGAGGCCCAAAGTAGTTTTTAAGTTCATGTTTCTATTATATCATAAAAGAGGGAAAAGACAGATTTGAGATTTCGCAGAAGTAAAAACAGCCCACAGAGGGCTGTCAGTTAAGATGAGATTTCAACTTAAATCGCAAACAAGTCATTCAAATTCTCAGCCAAGGTTGGGTGAGTGAAGATTTGTTTTGTGAAGTAAGTGTAAGGAATCTTGTTGTCCATAGCAACAGTGATGATGTTGATGATTTCTTGAGAACCTTCTGAGAAGATACTTGCTCCAAGAATTTCTTTTGTTTCAGTATTCACAACAGCTTTGAAAGCTCCGTGAAGGTCTCCATTTACGTGACCACGAGGCATTGCTGCAACAGGAATTTCCTTAACGGCGTATGGAAGTTTCAAATCAGCTGCTTGGCTTTCAGTCAAACCAACTTGTGAAAGTGCAGGTGTGATGAACATGGTGTTTGGTACATTGAGACGGTCTTCAAGAGTGTAGCTGCCATCTCCAGCAAGGTAGCTGTAAACAACACGGAAGTCATCAAGTGAAATGTAGGTAAATTGAAGGCCACCGTTGACATCTCCAACTGCAAAGACACCAGGAACGTTTGTTTGACAATGTTTATCTACTTTAATAGCACCACGTTCAGTTAGTTCAATATCTGTATTTTCAAGTTGAAGTGGTTCTACATTTGGTTTGCGTCCAGTTGCGTAAAGAAGGGCGTCGAAACGGTAAGTTTCATTTTCAGTTACGACAAGCACTTGGTCACCGTCATTTTTAATTTCAGTAGTACGGATATTTTGAAGCAATTCAATACCGTCTTCTTCCATGTATTGTTTAGCAAGAGCTGCGATGGAAGGTTCTGCACGAGGAAGGAAAGTATCCAAGGCATCTAGGACTGTAACCTTGCTTCCAAGTTTGTTGTAAAGGCCAGCAAATTCAAGACCGATATTTCCACCACCAAGGACTCCAAGGTTTTCAGGCAATTTGTCCAAGTTTTGGATACCTGTTGAGTCAAAGACGTTTTTGCTTGTAGCAAGTCCAGGGATTGGCAAGACGTTTGAAACAGCACCAGTGTTAATGACGATTGTTTCAGCAGTCAGTTCTTTCTTTTCATCACCAGCTTGGATTTCGATGACTTTATTTGAAAGGAAGTGAGCTTCCGCATCAAAGATATCTACGCCTGTACTAGCAACAGTAGCATAGTTTTTACCGTTGAGGCGACTAGTGATAGTGTTTTTGGTAGCAATCACTTCTTCAAAAGACAAGTCTTTCTCAGCAGCAACCAGCAAAGTTTTAGTTGGGATACAACCGATGTTGATACAAGTTCCACCGTACATAGCTTTGCTACGTTCAACGAGGGCAACTTTTTTACCAGCTGAAGCCAATTTACCTGCTAGTGTTTTACCAGCTTTACCAAATCCGATAACGATTAAATCATAAGTTAACATTTAGAGTTCCTCCTATTCGAATTTCATTCTAGCACAAGAAAAAAAACTTTTGCACAATTCTGCTACGCTTTAAAAAAGTTTATGAAATAGTGGAAAGTTTAACTTTATTTTCTCAGAAAAATCGTTTACATGACTTTATCGACGGATTAGGCTATCTTTTGCTTCTCTCTTGTGTTATACTAGATAGGTTGCAAAGAAAACAGTACTTTTCTTTTGTTGAAAAGAAGCAACACGATTTTGTATCCAGTATATGAAAATACGTCATAAAAAGAAAAGTATAAACTAAGCCCTATAGGGTGGCTTCGCACCACCTTTAGAAAGAAGAATAACGTGAAATTTAATGAATTAAACTTGTCTGCTGATTTGCTAGCAGAGATTGAAAAAGCTGGTTTTGTAGAAGCCAGTCCGATCCAAGAGCAAACTATTCCCTTGGCCCTTGAAGGCAAGGACGTTATCGGTCAAGCTCAGACTGGTACAGGAAAAACTGCAGCCTTTGGCTTGCCTACCCTTGAAAAAATCCGTACAGAAGAAGCGACCATCCAAGCTTTGGTTATCGCTCCAACTCGTGAACTAGCTGTCCAAAGTCAAGAAGAACTCTTCCGCTTTGGTCGTAGTAAGGGAGTCAAAGTTCGCTCAGTATATGGCGGGTCAAGCATTGAAAAACAAATTAAGGCTCTAAAATCTGGTGCCCATATCGTGGTGGGAACTCCAGGTCGTCTCTTGGACTTGATTAAACGCAAGGCCTTGAAATTACAAGATATTGAAACTCTTATCCTTGACGAAGCGGATGAAATGCTCAACATGGGCTTCCTTGAAGATATCGAAGCTATCATTTCTCGTGTCCCTGAAAACCGTCAAACTTTGCTTTTCTCAGCAACTATGCCAGATGCCATCAAACGTATCGGTGTTCAGTTTATGAAAGAACCTGAGCATGTGAAGATTGCTGCTAAGGAATTAACAACAGAATTGGTTGACCAATACTATATCCGAGTTAAAGAGCAAGAAAAATTTGATACCATGACTCGTCTCATGGATGTGGAACAACCAGAACTTGCTATCGTATTTGGTCGTACAAAACGTCGTGTGGATGAATTGACTCGTGGTTTGAAAATCCGTGGCTTCCGTGCAGAAGGAATTCATGGTGATTTGGACCAAAACAAACGTCTTCGTGTCCTTCGTGACTTTAAAAATAGCAATCTTGATGTTTTGGTTGCGACAGACGTTGCAGCGCGTGGCTTGGATATTTCAGGTGTTACCCATGTCTATAACTACGATATTCCACAAGATCCTGAAAGTTATGTTCACCGTATCGGTCGTACAGGTCGTGCTGGTAAGTCAGGTCAGTCGATTACTTTCGTATCACCAAATGAAATGGGCTACCTCCAAATTATTGAAAACTTGACTAAGAAACGTATGAAAGGCCTCAAACCTGCAAGTGCAGAAGAAGCCTTCCAAGCTAAAAAACAGGTAGCTCTCAAGAAAATTGAACGTGATTTTGCAGATGAGACTATCCGTGCCAACTTTGAGAAATTTGGTAAGGATGCTCGTAAGCTAGCTGCCGAATTTACTCCAGAAGAATTGGCAATGTATATCTTGAGTCTGACTGTTCAAGACCCAGATAGTCTTCCTGAAGTGGAGATTGCACGTGAAAAACCACTGCCATTTAAACCATCAGGTAATGGCTTCGGTGGTAAAGCTAAGGGAGGTCGTCGTGGAGATGACCGTCGTGATAATCGCCGTGGAGACAACCGTCGTGGTCGTCGTGATGATTTCAAAAAAGGAAGTCGTGGCAATGATCGTGATAAGGAAAAACGTTATCGTAAGGATAATAAAAAACCACGCAATACTTCAAGTGAAAAGCAAACAGGCTTTGTTATTCGTAACAAGGGCGATAAATAAGAAAAAGCGGTTCAAAATGAATCGCTTTTTTATATAAGGAGACCGAATGGAAAAAGAAAGATAAATAATATATATTATCCTCTTGTAATATTATGATACACAAAAATAGGGGACTTGTCAATAGAAAAGAAGCAATTTAATTAAAAAAATATTCTTGTTTTTTTCAAATTGCAATTAAATAAGCAATTTTCAGATAATAATTGAAAATTTAAGCTGTTTATGTTATAATGATAGCGATTAAATTCGAGGTGAAAAATGGCACATTTATTAGAAAAAACTAGAAAAATTACTTCTATCCTGAAGCGCTCAGAGGAGCAGTTGCAGGAAGAACTTCCATACAATGCGATTACCCGTCAATTGGCAGATATTATTGACTGTAACGCCTGTATCGTTAATAGCAAGGACGTCTCCCTTGGTTATTTCATGCGTTACAAAACCAATACAGATCGTGTAGAGCAGTTCTTCCAAACTAAGATTTTCCCGGATGACTACATTCAAGGTGCGAACATGATCTATGATACAGAAGCTAATCTGACAGTTGATCATGATTTGAGTATTTTCCCTGTGGAAAGTCGTGCCGACTTTCCAGATGGTTTGACGACCATTGCACCGATTCATGTATCAGGGATTCGTCTTGGTTCTTTGATTATTTGGCGAAATGATAAAAAATTCGAAGACGAGGACTTGATTCTTGTTGAGATTGCGAGTACCGTTGTTGGGATTCAGCTTCTTAACTTCCAACGAGAAGAAGATGAGAAAAATATCCGTCGCCGTACTGCCGTCACCATGGCAGTCAACACCCTTTCTTATTCAGAACTCCGTGCTGTTTCAGCAATTTTAGGGGAATTAAATGGAAATGAAGGGCAGTTGACTGCGTCTGTGATTGCAGACCGTATCGGAATCACCCGTTCTGTGATTGTCAATGCCCTTCGTAAACTTGAGTCTGCGGGGATTATTGAAAGTCGCTCACTTGGAATGAAGGGAACCTATCTTAAGGTCTTGATTTCAGATATTTTTGAAGAAGTGAAGAAAAGAGATTACTAATGACTAAGGCTTTAATTTCGATTGATTATACAGAAGATTTTGTTGCTGATAGTGGGAAGCTGACAGCAGGCGCTCCAGCTCAAGCAATTTCAGATGCCATTAGCAAGGTGACTCGGTTAGCTTTTGAACGCGGAGATTACATCTTCTTTACCATTGATGCTCACGAAGAAAACGATTGCTTTCATCCAGAAAGTAAACTATTTCCTCCTCATAATTTGATTGGGACTAGTGGACGCAATTTATACGGAGATTTGGGGAACTTTTATCAAGAGCATGGTTCAGACAGTCGTGTTTTTTGGATGGATAAACGCCGTTACTCTGCTTTTTCAGGGACTGACCTAGATATCCGTTTGAGAGAGCGTCGAATTTCTACAGTTATTTTAACAGGAGTTTTGACGGATATTTGTGTCCTGCATACAGCTATAGATGCCTATAATCTAGGATATGATATCGAGATTGTTAAACCAGCTGTTGCTTCCATCTGGCCTGAAAATCATCAATTTGCCCTAGGTCATTTCAAAAATACACTCGGAGCTAAGTTAGTAGATGAAAATCTAAATGAAATTTCAGAGTAGTTTGGTTGATGAAATGAAAAAATTTGAAAAAAAGTGTTGACAAGCATCCCAAAAGTTGATATACTAGTAAAGTAATCGACGCGGGGATGGCGGAATTGGCAGACGCGCAGGACTAAGGATCCTGTGACCGCTTTAGGTCGTGAGGGTTCAAGTCCCTCTCTCCGCATAGGATAAGAGTTAGCTGAGGCTAGCTCTTTTTTTCATCTAGTTAAAGTAGAGCAAAAAAATTTTTGCTCTTTTTTCGTATTTCATAAATATTTCATATTTGGGTTTTATAATAGTCTTACAAATATGGAGGTGACAAATGAATCCAATCCAAAGAGCTTGGGCTTATGTCAGCAGAAAACGACTGAGAAGTTTTATTTTATTTCTGATTTTATTGGTCCTATTGGCCGGAATTTCTGCTTGTTTGACTTTGATGAAGTCCAATAAAACAGTGGAAACCAATCTTTATAAATCACTCAATACATCTTTTTCTATTAAGAAGATAGAAAATGGTCAGACCTTCAAGTTGTCAGAGTTAGTGGCTGTGAACAAGATTAAGGGGCTGGAAAATGTTTCTCCTGAACTGGAGACGGTCGCAAAATTAAAAGACAAGGAAGCGGTGAGTGGCGAGCAGAGCGTGGAGCGTGATGATTTGTCAGCTGCGGATAAGAATTTGGTTAGCTTAACGGCTCTTGAGGATTCATCCAAGGATGTTACCTTTACCAGCTCGGCTTTCAACCTAAAAGAAGGGCGACACCTTCAAAAAGGGGATTCCAAGAAAATCCTGATCCACGAAGAGCTGGCTAAGAAGAATAGTCTTTCCCTTCATGACAAGATTTTCTTAGATGCTGGTCAGTCTGAAGCTGGTAAAGGACAAACTGTCGAGTTTGAAATCGTCGGAATCTTCTCTGGTAAAAAACAAGAGAAATTTACAGGTTTGTCTTCTGACTTCAGTGAAAACCAAGTCTTTACAGACTATGAAAGTAGCCAAACTCTTTTGGGAAATAGTGAAGCTCAAGTCAGTGCAGCACGTTTCTATGTAGAAAATCCTAAGGAAATGGACGGACTCATGAAGCAGGTAGAAAACTTGGCCTTGGAAAATCAAGGCTATCAAGTCGAAAAGGAAAACAAGGCTTTTGAACAAATCAAAGACTCAGTTTCTACTTTCCAAACCTTTCTGACCATCTTCCTTTATGGGATGTTGATAGCAGGAGCAGGGGCTTTGATTTTGGTCTTGTCTCTCTGGTTGAGGGAAAGGGTCTACGAAGTGGGAATTTTACTGGCACTTGGAAAAGGCAAGAGCTCAATCTTCCTACAATTCTGTTTAGAGGTAGTTTTGGTATCTCTCGGAGCTTTGCTTCCAGCATTTGCTGCAGGAAACGCAATCACAACTTACCTACTCCAAACTCTACTAGCAAGTGGGGATCAGGCAAGCTTACAAGATACACTAGCCAAAGCAAGCAGTCTATCAACCAGCATCCTATCTTTTGCTGAATCCTATGTTTTTCTAGTTCTGCTTAGTTGCTTATCTGTAGCCCTTTGTTTCCTATTCTTATTTAGAAAATCGCCGAAAGAAATTTTATCATCTATTAGTTAAGAAGGAGAAATCATGACTTTATTACAATTACAAGACCTTACCTACCGTTATAAGAACACTGCTGAAGCAGTCCTATATCAGATCAATTATAATTTTGAACCCGGGAAATTTTACAGTATTATTGGGGAGTCAGGAGCAGGAAAATCCACTCTCTTGTCCCTCCTAGCTGGTCTAGATAGTCCTGTTGAAGGTTCTATCCTTTTCCAAGGAGAGGACATTCGGAACAAGGGGTATTCTTACCATCGCATGCACCATATTTCCCTGGTCTTTCAAAATTATAACTTGATAGATTATCTTTCTCCACTGGAAAATATCCGCTTGGTCAACAAAAATGCAAGCAAGGATACACTTCTTGAACTTGGTCTGGATGAAAGTCAGATCAAGCGGAATGTTCTCCAGTTATCAGGGGGTCAACAGCAACGTGTTGCCATTGCTCGTAGTTTGGTATCAGAAGCTCCAGTTATTCTAGCGGATGAGCCAACGGGAAATCTGGACCCTAAAACTGCTGGAGATATTGTCGAACTGCTCAAATCACTTGCCCAGAAAACAGGTAAATGTGTCATCGTCGTAACCCACAGCAAAGAAGTGGCACAAGCGTCAGATATTACACTTGAGTTGAAGGATAAGAAACTGACTGAAATATAGAATCTAGTTATTAAACTTTAAAAATAGTATTAGTTGGTAACCAGATACGTGTAAAGTAATAATAAACGAAGTGAGTCTTTAACAACTATTTCCCGCAGTAGTGATAGCCTAGATAATAACAAAGTTATTATCTAGGCCGGAATTTTTGAGACATACGGCTCAAAAATTAGGGATGAAATTCCTACAGGAAGTTGCTCCCTGTCCGCACAATCTAAGGGAAATAGTAAAAATAATTTATATAAGTTATAAGACATTGAAATAGAACAACATCTAGAAAGGGAACCTATGTTACACAACGCATTTGCCTATGTTACAAGGAAGTTTTTCAAATCGATTGTCATCTTCCTGATTATTCTCCTCATGGCGAGCTTGAGTTTGGTTGGCTTGTCAATCAAGGGAGCTACTGCCAAGGCTTCTCAGGAGACCTTTAAAAATATTACCAACAGCTTCTCCATGCAAATCAATCGTCGCGTTAATCAAGGAACGCCACGTGGTGCTGGGAATATCAAGGGTGAAGATATCAAAAAAATCACTGAAAACAAGGCCATTGAGTCTTACGTGAAACGCATCAACGCTATCGGAGATTTGACTGGCTATGAACTTATCGAAACTCCAGAAACCAAGAAAAATCTGACACCTGACCGTGCCAAACATTTTGGAAGTAGTTTGATGATTACAGGTGTCAATGACTCCTCTAAAGAAGACAAGTTTGTCTCTGGTTCTTATAAGCTGGTCGAAGGTGAGCACCTAACAAACGACGACAAGGACAAAATCCTCCTGCACAAGGACTTGGCAGCCAAACACGGCTGGAAAGTAGGGGACAAGGTCAAACTAGACTCTAATATCTACGATGCAGACAATGAAAAAGGAGCCAAGGAAACAGTCGAAGTGACAATCAAGGGACTCTTTGATGGTCACAATAAGTCGGCAGTAACCTACTCACAAGAACTCTACGAAAATACAGCTATCACAGACATTCACACTGCTGCAAAACTTTATGGATACACAGAAGACACAGCTATTTATGGGGACGCAACCTTCTTTGTAACAGCGGACAAGAACTTGGATGATGTTATGAAAGAGTTGAATGGCATCAGTGGTATCAACTGGAAGAGCTATACTTTAGTTAAGAGCTCCTCTAACTACCCAGCTCTTGAGCAATCCATCTCTGGTATGTACAAGATGGCTAACCTCCTCTTCTGGGGCAGCTTGAGCTTCTCGGTCCTTCTCCTTGCCCTCTTGCTCAGCCTTTGGATCAATGCCCGTCGCAAGGAAGTGGGAATTCTCCTCTCTATCGGTCTCAAGCAGGCAAGTATCTTGGGTCAATTCATCACTGAATCCATCTTGATTACCATCCCTGCTCTTGTTTCTGCTTACTTCCTAGCCAACTACACAGCTCGTGCGATTGGAAATACTGTTCTTGCCAATGTCACTTCAGGTGTTGCCAAGCAAGCCAGCAAGGCTGCTCAAGCCTCTAATCTTGGTGGTGGTGCAGAAGTAGATGGCTTTAGCAAGACCTTGTCGAGCCTAGACATTTCCATTCAGACATCAGACTTTATCATCGTCTTTGTCCTAGCCTTGGTCCTAGTGGTTCTCGTTATGGCTCTTGCTTCAAGCAATCTCCTTAGAAAACAACCAAAAGAGCTCTTGCTGGATGGTGAATAAGTTTGAAAAAATGAGTCTGGAAATAGCGACTGCATCTTGTTTTTCTATTCAAGAATGATGGATAGAGAATGGATATTTAACAATACAAAATAGAGCCGAAAGCAGTGGTGAAAATCATTGCTTTCAGTCGCTTTCTTTGTACTTTAGTGTTTAAATATGATATACTAAAGCTATGGAATTTATTAGAAAGGAATTTCACAACTTATATATGGAATTGTGCATAAAAATCTATAGAAATCTTATCTTGAAAATAGATGGATAAATCTGTAGAAGCTTGACCATATCGTAAACATAGGCTAGTAGACCTAGGCAGGATCTACTTTGGAAAATATAGAATAGTGAGGAAAAATAAACATTATGAGACAAACAAATGTTAGAGGGAACTTGTCCCTCCGTGGCTTTAGAAAATTAAGAACCGGTGCAATTGTTGCGACAGGTGTGATTTTATTGGGTCTGGGCTTTTTAGCTCCAACTGTTTCAGCCAGTGAACAAGATGGTGTCTGGGTAGCCAGAACAGTTGAGGAAGTGAAAGCTGATATTCAAAATATAGACAATTTGTCACACTACACAATTAAGTGGGGAGATACACTGAGTGCTATTAGTGGAGCAACGGGGCTATCTGTTGATAGTTTGGTTGAGATAAATCGTATTGCAAATAGAGATTTGATTTTTGCTAATAATAAATTGTATTTTAGCGAAGAGGCTTTTCTAAAAGATGGAAATACAGAAGTAAAAAGACAGCGAGTGTCGATTGATAATTCTGGTAGTCGTCAAAGTTATGAAGTTGAAACAAAGACAGATACTGTAACTGGAGAGCAAACTACTACTGTTAAACAAACGACACCAGTAGTTGTGGAAACACCAGCAGCGACTGAACCAAAAGCGGACGAACCAGTGGTAACAACGCCGAAGGCAGACGAACCAGTGGTAACAACGCCGAAGGCAGACGAACCAGTGGCAACAACACCGAAGGCAGACGAACCAGCGACACCAGCACCAAAAGTGGAAGAACCAGCGACACCAGCACCAAAAGCGGAAGAGCCGGCGACACCAGCGCCAAAAGCGGACGAACCAACAGCAGGCACAACACCGAAAGCGGATGAACCAGCAGCAGGCACAACACCAAAAGCGGACGAACCAGTGGTAACAACGCCGAAGGCAGACGAACCAGCGACACCAGCGCCAAAAGCGGAAGAACCAGCAGCGCCAGCACCAAAAGCAGAGGAACCAGCGACACCAGCGCCAAAAGTGGAAGAGCCAGTGACTCCAGCGCCAAAAGCGGATGAGCCAGTATCTCCAGCGCCAAAAGCGGATGAGCCAGTGGCAACAACGCCAAAAGTGGAAGAACCAGTGACTCCAGCGCCAAAAGCAGACGAACCAGCGACACCAGCACCAAAAGTGGAAGAACCAGCGACTGAACCAAAAGCGGAAGAGCCGGCGACACCAGCGCCAAAAGCGGAAGAGCCAGCAACACCGGCACCGAAAGAAGAGAAGCCAGCAACACCAGCGCCAAAAGCGGAAGAGCCAGCGACTCCAGTACCAAAAGCGGAAGAGCCAGCAACACCGGCACCGAAAGAAGAGAAGCCAGCAACACCAGCGCCAAAAAGCGGAAGAGCCAGCGACACCAGCACCAAAAGCGGAAGAGCCAGCGACACCAGCGCCAAAAGTGGAAGAGCCAGCGACTCCAGAACCGAAAACTGAAGAAGAAAAGTTATTAGAGGAAACTAAACAGGATAGCATAAGAGAAAATATTGACGCAGTTGTTAATATTAAATTAGCGGAAATTGAAAAGATTGAGAATTCAGATGAAAAGAAAAAAATTAAAAAGCAAAAATTATATGAGTTAAGAAAGAATGCAGTAGATGACATTAAAAATGCTAAAAGATGAAGAAGAGGCATTAATACTTACAGAAAAAAACATCAAAAATATAATTAATTCTCTTGAAATATCTGGTGAAAAAAATATACAAAAACCAAATTTTGATAAGGATAATTTATCAAATGGACGTAATGATGGAACTACGATTGAAGGTGGTAGTACAGCAATAGGACATGGTTCAGGAGAAGCACCTTCAGGAGCAACGCAACCAGCCTCAGCAGAAGGGACAGATAACTCATCAGCACCAACAGCCCAACCACAACCAGCTTCAACAGAAACTACAGCGGGAACTTCAATGCCCCATCGGTTCAAGCAAGAGCAAGAAGAGTAGCACGTTCAACATCAGAACCAGATGGAACTGTAAATATTAGCTATAACTTCGCTGGAATGCCAGATATTCATGGCTTCCTATCTGATCCGGGAGAAGATAACACTGTCACAATTCCTGCAGGAACGAGTGAAGCACAGGCAAAAGAGCTAGTAAAAGAAAAAATTCAAGCCAAGATAAAAGACTTAGCTGCTAGAGGGTATCATGTGAAAAATGACATTATTTTTGAACAAGATACTACTGTGAAAAATTATAACTACGTCGTTACATTCACTAAGGAGACTACAGGAACTTCAGGTTTCAGAATGGCTCCAGCAGTTCAACCACGCGCTAGCAGAAATCGTAGAAGTCTAGAACAGCCAGCTCCTCAAAAGGTCAAAGTCAATGTTTTTTATAACTTTGATCAAATGAAAGATATTGCAGGTTTCCTAGGAGATATCAATGGAACTTCTCTTGAAGTCGCGGAAGGTTTATCAAATGAACAGGTTAAAGCAGCTGTCAAGAGCCAAGTTGATGCTAAGAAAGAAGAGTTGAGCAAATGTGGCTATACTTTCAAAGAGGACTATGTATATCAATCTAATGGGAAAGATTATAACTACGTTGTAACATTTTCAAAAGCAGCTAAATAATTTTCATTCTATAGAGAGTGAAATGCAAGCAGAGAGAGCGATAGGCTCTCTTTGTTTTATCTAGTGGTCAGTTGCTTACAGACAAAAGGCCAGTAAGAGGCTATAATAGAAAATAGAGTAGGTATTTATTCTAATACTCTTCGAAAATTTCTTCAAACCACGTCAGCGTCGCCTTACCGTATATATGTTACTGACTTCGTCAGTTCTATCCACAACCTCAAAACAGTGTTTTGAGCTGACTTTGTCAGTTCTATCTACAACCTCAAAGCAGTGCTTTGAGCAACCTGCGGCCAGCTTCCTAGTTTGCTTTTTGATTTTCATTGAGTATAAGAAAAATAAAAAATAGAGAGCAGTTAAAGTATGAAAATTTTAATTGTAGAAGATGAAGAGATGATCCGTGAGGGGGTCAGTGATTATTTGACGGATTGTGGTTATGAAACCATTGAAGCCGCAGACGGTCAAGAAGCATTAGAAAAATTTTCCAGCTATGAAGTAGCCTTGGTTTTACTGGATATCCAGATGCCCAAGCTCATTGGCCTAGAAGTCCTAGCTGAGATTCGTAAAACCAGCCAGGTTCCTGTCTTGATGCTGACCGCCTTTCAGGATGAGGAATACAAGATGAGTGCTTTTGCCTCTCTGGCAGATGGCTATCTGGAAAAACCTTTCTCCCTCTCCCTCTTAAAAGTGAGGGTGGACGCGATTTTCAAGCGCTACTACGATACAGGACGAGTCTTCTCCTATAAGGATGCCAAGGTAGACTTTGAAAGCTACAGTGCAAGCCTAGCAGGAGAGGAAGTGGCTGTTAATGCTAAAGAGTTGGAAATTCTGGACTATCTGGTGAAAAATGAAGGACGGGCCTTGACTCGATCTCAGATAATCGATGCAGTATGGAAAGCGACAGATGAGGTTCCCTTTGACCGTGTCATTGACGTTTATATCAAGGAACTGCGGAAAAAGCTAGACTTGGACTGCATCCTCACTGTGCGCAATGTTGGTTATAAATTGGAGCGAAAATGAAACGAACAGGTTTATTTACAAAGATATTTATCTATACCTTCTCGATTTTTAGTGTTCTGGTTATCTGCCTTCATTTAGCTATTTATTTTCTTTTTCCTTCGACTTATCTGAGTCATCGTCAGGAAACCATTGGTCAGAAGGCAACAGCCATTGCCCAGTCCCTAGAAGGGAAAGACAGGCAGAGTATCGAGCAAGTGTTAGAGCTGTATTCCCAGACCAGTGAGATTAAGGGGGGCGGTCAAGGGAGAGATGACCGAGGACAAGTTGGAGGTCAAGGAAAGTCTTCCTCTGGACACAGACCGCCAGACTACCTCGCTTTTTATTGAGGAACGGGAGGTGAAAACGCAAGACGGTGGCACCATGACTCTCCAGTTTCTAGCTTCCATGGACTTGCAAAAGGAAGCAGAGCAAATCAGTCTTCAGTTTCTTCCCTATACCTTGCTGGCATCCTTTCTGATTTCCCTCTTGGTGGCCTATATCTATGCTCGGACCATTGTTGCCCCGATTTTGGAAATCAAGCGGGTGACCCGACGGATGATGTATTTGGATGCCCAAGTGCGATTGCGCGTGGATTCGAAGGATGAGATTGGTGATCTCAAGGAACAAATCAATAGCCTCTACCAGCACCTTTTGACTGTTATTGCGGACTTGCATGACAAGAATGAAGCTATTCTCCAACTGGAGAAGATGAAGGTTGAGTTCTTACGTGGAGCTTCTCATGAATTGAAAACACCGCTGGCTAGTTTGAAAATACTAATCGAAAAACATGAAAGAAAATGTCGGTCGTTATAAGGATCGAGACCACTATCTGGGAGTTGCCTTGGGGATTGTGGATGAGCTCAATCACCACGTTCTCCAGATACTTTCTCTCTCGTCTGTACAAGAATTACGAGATGATAGGGAACAAATTGACTTACTCCAGATGACGCAAACTCTAGTCAAGAATTATGCTTTACTAGCCAAGGATAGAGAACTTCAGATTGACAATAGCTTGAACCATCAGCAGGCTTATCTAAACCCATCAGTTATGAAGTTGATTCTTTCTAACCTCATCAGCAATGCCATCAAGCATTCTGCTCCAGGTGGCTTAGTTCGCATTGGAGAAATAGAAGGGGAACTTTTTATCGAAAATAGCTGTAGCTCAGAGGAACAAGAAAAACTAGCCCAGTCTTTTTCTGACAATGCTAGTCGCAAGGCCAAGGGGTCTGGGATGGGTCTCTTTGTAGTCAAGAGTCTATTGGAACATGAAAAATTAGCTTATCGTTTTAAAATGCAAGAGAATCGTTTAACCTTCTTTATAGCTTTTCCAAAAGTTGTCCAAGACTAGGGAGAGAAAGGGTTTACATAGATGAAGCTAGAAGAAATTCAATCGAAACTGCGGGAAAAACTAGATTTTTTTGTCAAAAAGTGATAAAATGAACAATGTAAATGGGATGACCCATAAAAATATACAGGAGGCCTGATAAAATGGCAATCGTTTCAGCAGAAAAATTTGTCCAAGCAGCTCGTGACAACGGTTATGCAGTTGGTGGATTTAACACAAACAACCTTGAGTGGACTCAAGCTATCTTGCGCGCAGCAGAAGCTAAAAAAGCTCCAGTTTTGATCCAAACTTCAATGGGTGCTGCTAAATACATGGGTGGTTACAAAGTTGCTCGCAACTTGATCGCTAACCTTGTTGAATCAATGGGTATCACTGTACCAGTAGCTATCCACCTTGACCACGGTCACTACGAAGATGCACTTGAGTGTATCCGAGTTGGTTATACTTCAGTTATGTTTGATGGTTCACACCTTCCAGTTGAAGAAAACCTTGACAAAGCTCGTAAAGTTGTAGAATTTGCTCATGCAAATGGTGTATCAGTGGAAGCTGAAGTTGGTACTATCGGTGGTGAAGAAGACGGAATCATCGGTGATGGTGAATTGGCTCCAATCGAAGACGCTAAAGCAATGGTTGAAACTGGTATCGACTTCTTGGCAGCTGGTATCGGTAACATCCACGGTCCTTACCCAGAAAACTGGAAAGGTCTTCACCTTGATCACTTGCAAAAATTGACTGAAGCTGTTCCAGGATTCCCAATCGTATTGCACGGTGGTTCAGGTATTCCTGATGAGCAAATCCAAGCGGCTATCAAACTTGGTGTTGCGAAAGTTAACGTTAACACAGAATGCCAAATCGCATTCGCTAACGCAACTCGTAAATTTGCTCGTGACTACGAAGCAAACGAAGCAGAATACGACAAGAAAAAACTCTTCGACCCACGTAAATTCTTGGCTGACGGTGTAAAAGCTATCCAAGCATCAGTTGAAGAACGTATCGACGTATTCGGTTCAGAAGGTAAAGCTTAATCTAGCTGAATAATACAGATGAAACCTGCCCATGAGGGTGGGTTTTTTGGTGTTTTAAGGAGACTATTAAGCCAGAATTTTGGACTAATACTCTTCGAAAATCTCTTCAAACCACGTCAGCTTCGCCTTGCCGTAGGTATGGTTACTGACTTCGTCAGTTCTATCCACAACCTCAAAACAGTGTTTTGAGCTGACTTCGTCAGTTCTATCCACAACCTCAAAGCAGTGTTTTGAGCAACCTACGGCTAGCTTCCTAGTTTGCTCTTTGATTTTCATTGAGTATAAAAATACCACTTTAATAGAAAAATTTTCAATTTCATAAACTTTAGGCAAACGCTTGCATTCTAGTTTTTATTGGACTATAATAGGTTGGTATAGAGCATTTTGTAGTAATAAAATGTAGAAGGTATAGAAAGTAAGGATTTAGAATACTTGTAGTAAAGACAATGTTGCTATTCCTTACATAGGGAGATAGATATGGCAATGATAGAAGTGGAACATCTTCAGAAAAATTTTGTGAAGACTGTTAAGGAACCGGGCTTGAAGGGGGCATTACGCTCCTTTATTCATCCTGAAAAACAGACCTTTGAAGCGGTCAAAGATTTGACCTTTGAGGTTCCCAAGGGGCAAATTTTAGGCTTTATCGGGGCCAATGGTGCTGGGAAGTCGACAACCATCAAAATGCTGACAGGAATTTTAAAGCCGACATCTGGTTTTTGTCGGATTAACGGCAAGATTCCGCAGGATAATCGTCAAGATTATGTGAAGGATATTGGGGTTGTTTTTGGACAACGCACCCAGCTATGGTGGGATTTGGCATTGCAAGAGACCTATACGGTTTTAAAAGAGATTTACGATGTACCAGACTCGCTCTTCCATAAGCGCATGGACTTTTTGAATGAAGTCTTGGATTTGAAGGACTTTATCAAGGATCCCGTACGAACTCTTTCACTGGGACAACGGATGCGGGCGGATATTGCAGCTTCTTTGCTTCACAATCCCAAAGTTCTCTTTTTAGATGAGCCGACCATTGGTTTGGACGTTTCGGTCAAGGATAACATTCGTCGCGCCATTACCCAGATCAATCAGGAGGAAGAGACAACTATTCTTTTGACAACTCACGACCTGAGCGATATTGAGCAACTTTGTGATCGTATTTTTATGATTGACAAGGGACAGGAGATTTTTGATGGGACGGTTAGCCAGCTCAAGGAAACCTTTGGCAAGATGAAGACACTCTCCTTTGAACTGCTACCAGGTCAAAGTCATCTCGTTTCTCACTATGAAGGCTTTTCGGATATGACAATTGATAGACAAGGGAATAGTCTCAACATTGAATTCGATAGTTCCCGCTACCAGTCGGCTGATATTATCAAGCAAACCCTGTCTGATTTTTGAAATCCGCGATTTGAAGATGGTGGATACGGATATCGAGGATATTATCCGTCGCTTCTACCGAAAGGAGCTCTAAGATGGTCAAATTGTGGAGACGATATAAACCCTTTATCAATGCAGGTGTTCAGGAATTGATTACCTACCGAGTCAACTTTATTCTTTATCGGATTGGGGATGTTATGGGGGCTTTTTGTGGCTTTTTTTATCTCTGGAAGGCTGTCTTTGATTCCTCACAGGAGTCCTTGATTCAGGGTTTCAGTATGGCGGATATCACCCTCTACATTATCATGAGTTTTGTGACCAATCTTCTGACTAGGTCAGATTCTTCCTTTATGATTGGGGATGAGGTCAAGGATGGTTCCATTATCATGCGTTTGTTGCGACCAGTGCATTTTTGCGGCTTCTTATCTCTTTACCGAGCTGGGTTCTAAGTGGTTGATTTTTTTATCAGCGTAGGATTGCCATTTTTAAGCGTTATTGTTTTTGATGAAAATCTTATCTGGACAAGGTATTGTAGAAGTGCTGGGATTAACTGTCCTTTATCTTTTTAGCTTAACGCTGGCCTATCTGATTAACTTTTTCTTTAATATCTGCTTTGGATTTTCTGCCTTTGTGTTTAAAAATCTTTGGGGTTCCAACCTACTTAAGACTTCCATAGTGGCTTTTATGTCTGGAAGTTTGATTCCCTTGGCTTTCTTTCCAAAGGTTGTTTCAGATATTCTGTCCTTCTTGCCTTTTTCATCCTTGATTTACACTCCGGTTATGATCATTGTTGGGAAATACGATGCCAGTCAGATTCTTCAGGCGCTTTTGCTCCAGTTTTTCTGGCTCTTAGTGATGGTGGGCTTGTCTCAGTTGATTTGGAAACGAGTCCAGTCATTTATCACCATTCAAGGAGGTTAGTATGAAAAAATATCAACGCATGCATCTGATTTTTATCAGACAATACATCAAGCAAATCATGGAGTACAAGGTTGATTTTGTGGTTGGTGTCTTGGGAGTCTTTCTGACCCAAGGCTTGAACCTCTTGTTTCTCAATGTCATCTTTCAACATATTCCATCCCTAGAAGGTTGGACTTTTCAAGAAATTGCCTTTATTTATGGTTTTTCCTTGATTCCTAAGGGCTTTGACCATCTCTTTTTTGACAATCTATGGGCACTAGGTCAACGACTAGTCCGAAAAGGAGAATTTGATAAGTACCTGACGCGTCCCATCAATCCCCTCTTTCACATTCTAGTCGAGACTTTTCAGATTGATGCCTTGGGCGAACTCTTGGTCGGTGGTATCCTACTGGGAACAACAGTGACTAGCATTGATTGGACTCTTCCAAAATTCCTGCTTTTCCTAGTTTGTATTCCTTTTGCGACCTTGATTTATACTTCTTTAAAAATTGCGACAGCTAGTATCGCTTTTTGGACCAAACAGTCAGGCGCCATGATCTACATTTTTTATATGTTTAATGACTTTGCTAAGTATCCGATTTCGATTTACAATTCATTTCTTCGTTGGTTGATTAGCTTTATCGTGCCTTTTGCCTTTACGGCCTACTATCCTGCCAGCTATTTCTTGCAGGACAAGGATGTAATCTTTAACATCGGAGGTTTGATGTTGATTTCCCTTGTCTTTTTTGGTATTTCCCTTAAACTCTGGGACAGGGGCTTGGATTCTTATGAAAGTGCTGGGTCCTAAGATGAAGAAACTCAAAGCCTTGTCTCAGGACAGGCTTTTTTAAATAGAGATAAAAATTCTTTGATATCTATTCTCAGAGTGCTATACTTTAAGTGTAATAGCCGATTTAGCTCATACTCTTCGAAAATCTCTTCAAACCACGTCAGCTTCCATCTGCAACCTCAAAACAGTGTTTTGAGCTGACTTCGTCAGTTCTATCTACAACCTAAAAGCAGTGCTTTTAGCAACCTGCGGCTAGCTTCCTAGTTTGTTTTTTGATTTTCATTGAGTATTAGTTGCTAGAGCAAGACACTCATAAAGCCTAGGTTATAGGTAGATAAACGACTGAAGATTTGAAAAAATAGATATGTAGAAGATAACCGTTAAGTCTTATTCTTAGCGGTTATTTAAATTGTTTAATAGCGCTGATATTTCATCAATGATGTTTGACTTTGTGATGTTGCTAGTACTTTAACTTGATTACTACTATTTTTTTGATGGTGTGAATGTTCTGATAATGTCCCCCAGCTAACTACGAAAGTTTTTCGACTCTATATTTTTTTAATGTATGTTAAAAAAATAAATTAATGCATATTAATTTTTTT
>BNJU01001161.1_pt1 | contig 46864 bp, 63 predicted proteins | sample 8539281 | NCBI WGS metagenome assembly BNJU01 (sample SAMD00202456, study PRJDB9452) | human saliva metagenome | isolation source: human saliva | place: Japan
ATGAGAATCCAGGTCATCTTCATCGTCGCGATGAAAAATGGCAATCGTATTCAACTACGCTTATGCGACCATGCTAGCTAAGAAAATCAAGTAAACATGTATGAAGGTTGGGGAATTCCCTAACCTTTTTAAAAATGCCAAATGTTATAAAAAAATGTAATATTTCTGACAATATGATTTTTATTTCAAAAATATATAATTATATTATAAAAAGAACCTTTATGCGTATATATATATATATATATACGCATAAAAATTATAATAGATTAAAAAAATATGAAAAATGTTCTATTGAATTTTTATAGTAAAAGAGTATCATATAATATGATAAATTATTTATTTTGGAGGAAATTAAATGTTTCATAAAGGTAAACACGATCGTGAAAAGCAATTACGTTTTTCTATTCGTAAGGTCAGCTTTGGTGCAGCTAGTGTCGCAGTAGCTGCATTGTTCATGTTTTTAGGAAATGGAGCAGTATCTGCTGCAGAGCAAGGAGTGCCTTCAACTAATGGGGAGACTCTAGCACCGCAACCTAAAGATCAGAATATCCAGAATGGAACCTACGAAGGGAATACAGTAGCTAATAGTCCTGCTGCAACAGTAGAGACAAATACTCAACCTTCAACAGTTGAAAATAGTCCTTCTCCAGAATCAGCACCTCAGAAGGTGGAGACTCTAGATAAGAAGGAATTGACAGATTTAATCAAAGAAATTGATGGTAAGCTTTCTCAAGGCACATACGCTACTAAGACAGAAGAAAGCGTTAATAATCTTAGAACTGTCTTAGAAGAAGCAAGAACAGCTTTAAATAATGCGAAAACACAAGATGAATTATCACAAGCACAAGCTAAATTAGTTACAGCAACAACAAAATTACAAACAAAACCAGAAGAGAAAAAAGAAGCACCAGCAGTTGATACTACAAATGGAAAATCAACTGTAGGTAAAACAGTAGCCAATGCTGAGAAATCTTCAGACTCTAACTCTATTGCAAACTCAGGTTCTAGAGATGAACGTCATGGAAAAGCATTGGATAGAAGTAATCCATTCCGTACAGATGCAACTACAACGGATACACATGCTAATAATGAAGCAGGTGTTAGTATTATAAATGGTAACTTTGAAGAAGGAACAGTTAAACCTACTGGAAATGAAAAAATTGTAACGAATGATGCGAGTAAGGTTGTTGGATGGCATGTTGTTGACCCTAAACAAACTGAAATCCCAATTGTAAATGCAACTACAAGATATGTTGGTTCAGTAGATAGAAATCATCCTTACGGAGTTTTATTAGCGGGTTATCTAAGAGATCATACTAATTTAAATGCTGGGACTGAGAAAGTAGAGACAATAGGGAAAATTTATCAAGATATAAATGTTACTCCAGGTTCAGAAGTTATAGTGAAATATCGTACTGCGAGTTTTGGGGCAGTAGGAGGATTTTCTACGGTAAAAATGACAGTGAAGAATCCTGATACTGGAGAAGTATACTATAGTGGAATGCCGAATAGACAAGGCGGACTTTCTGATGGATTAGCTTTTTATTAATGTCCCTAAAAATATTACAAAGATAAGATTAGAATTTGAAGATGCTGACCCTTATTCACGTAGTTCAACAGGAAAAGATAGATTTTTTATCGAAAAATGGAACTTTATTGTATCCAAGTGGTATTTTAACCAATGTAAGAGTAAACACAGGTGCATATGTTGTTGCTAAAGAAAACCAAACTGAATATGAGGTAACATCGACTTCTAATAATGCAAGTACTACTAGTAAAGATATAACGGTTAAAGTAGAAAATAAAGGGTGGGAAGCTACTGCACGAGGAGTTAAATATAAAGTTGATTTGCCACAAGGAGTAACTGCAACTTACGGTGGTAGAACTTATAGTGGAACAATGGAAATTGATTTAGGTGCAATTGGTAATAAGACAGAGAAAAATTTCACCTATAGACTAAATATCCCTGCAGGAACACCAAGTATCACAAATTTAGTTGGGAAAGTAGAATATAAAACGTGGCAGAATTCTGAGGCAGTACCATATGGAGAAACGAAAACAGGAGTTGTTCTAATTCCAAATCAAAATGTGGTATTAAAAATGTTTAAAACTGAATTGGAAACAGCTGTTGCTGGAGCAGCTAATTTGAATCAGAACGAATATACTCCAGATTCATGGAAAAAATTTCAGGATGAAATTACAAAAGCAAGAGAAATTCTAAATGAAGAACAGAATAATGTTCCTGTTAATCAACGTAAAAGTCAAAATGAGATTAACAATCAAGTTAGTTTATTAAGAGCAAAACAAAATAGTTTTAACAGTTGCAGCTACGACGACGGAAAAAAATAATTTATCAGCTAAAGTAGCTGAGTTAACAAAGGCATCAACAGTAAACAAAACACCAAAGAGTATTGATGAATATAATAAAAGAGTTTAAAAAGTTTTGAACAAGATTACAATTCAATAAAAAAACAGAAGTGTCTAATATTATTGCTAAAGGGGATAGTGCAACTAGAACTGAGGTTGACGCGGCATTAAGCAAGGTAGCGGAAGTAAGAAGAAAATTAGATACAGCTGCGGGATTATTAGTTAATAAAGGTAATAAGACTGAGTTAGAAAAAGCAGTAAGAGAAGAATCTAATGTTAAAGGAAACTTTAAATATTATAATGCAGACAAAACGAAAAGGGATGCATATGATTCAGCGATTACGAGTGGGAAAGATGTGATTAATAATCCAAACGCAACGCAAGCGGAAGTAGATGCAGCAAAACAAGCCATAGAAGATGCCAAAGGCAAATTAGATGGATCAGAGACCAATAAAGAGGCTCTAACAGCAGCAACATCAACAGAAGCAGAAAGTACAAAAGCTAATAATGCGAAGTACTACAACGGAAGTGAAGACAAGAAAGCAGCCTATGATAAAGCAGTATCAGATGGTAAGAAAATCTTAGAAAAAGCTAACGCAACGCAAGCGGAAGTAGATGCAGCAAAACAAGCCATAGAAGATGCCAAAGGCAAATTAGATGGATCAGAGACCAATAAAGAGGCTCTAACAGCAGCAACATCAACAGAAGCAGAAAGTACAAAAGCTAATAATGCGAAGTACTACAACGGAAGTGAAGACAAGAAAGCAGCCTATGATAAAGCAGTATCAGATGGTAAGAAAATCTAGAAAAAGCTAACGTAACGCAAGCGGAAGTAGATGCAGCAAAACAAGCTATAGAAGATGCCAAAGGCAAATTAGATGGATCAGAGACCAATAAAGAGGCTCTAACAGCAGCAACATCAACAGAAGCAGAAAGTACAAAAAGCTAATAATGCGAAGTACTACAACGGAAGTGAAGACAAGAAAGCAGCCTATGATAAAGCAGTATCAGATGGTAAGAAAATCTTAGAAAAAGCTAACGCAACGCAAGTGAAGTAGATGCAGCAAAACAAGCCATAGAAGATGCCAAAGGCAAATTAGATGGATCAGAGACCAATAAAGAGGCTCTAACAGCAGCAACATCAACAGAAGCAGAAAGTACAAAAGCTAATAATGCGAAGTACTACAACGGAAGTGAAGACAAGAAAGCAGCCTATGATAAAGCAGTATCAGATGGTAAGAAAATCTTAGAAAAAGCTAACGCAACGCAAGCGGAAGTAGATGCAGCAAAACAAGCTATAGAAGATGCCAAAAGGCAAATTAGATGGATCAGAGACCAATAAAGAGGCTCTAACAGCAGCAACATCAACAGAAGCAGAAAGTACAAAAGCTAATAATGCGAAGTACTACAACGGAAGTGAAGACAAGAAAGCAGCTCATGATAAAGCAGTATCAGATGGTAAGAAAATCTTAGAAAAAGCTAACGCAACGCAAGCGGAAGTAGATGCAGCAAAACAAGCTCATAGAAGATGCCAAAGGCAAATTAGATGGATCAGAGACCAATAAAAGAGGCTCTAACAGCAGCAACATCAACAGAAGCAGAAAAGTACAAAAAGCTAATAATGCGAAGTACTACAACGGAAGTGAAGACAAGAAAGCAGCCTATGATAAAGCAGTATCAGATGGTAAGAAAATCTTAGAAAAAGCTAACGCAACGCAAGCGGAAGTAGATGCAGCAAAACAAGCCATAGAAGATGCCAAAAGGCAAATTAGATGGATCAGAGACCAATAAAGAGGCTCTAACAGCAGCAACATCAACAGAAGCAGAAAGTACAAAAGCTAATAATGCGAAGTACTACAACGGAAGTGAAGACAAGAAAGCAGCCTATGATAAAGCAGTATCAGATGGTAAGAAAATCTAGAAAAAGCTAACGCAACGCAAGCGGAAGTAGATGCAGCAAAAACAAGTCATAGAAGATGCCAAAGGCAAATTAGATGGATCAGAGACCAATAAAGAGGCTCTAACAGCAGCAACATCAACAGAAGCAGAAAAGTACAAAAAGCTAATAATGCGAAGTACTACAACGGAAGTGAAGACAAGAAAGCAGCCTATGATAAAGCAGTATCAGATGGTAAGAAAATCTTAGAAAAAGCTAACGCAACGCAAGCGGAAGTAGATGCAGCAAAACAAGCTATAGAAGATGCCAAAGGCAAATTAGATGGATCAGAGACCAATAAAGAGGCTCTAACAGCAGCAACATCAACAGAAGCAGAAAGTACAAAAGCTAATAATGCGAAGTACTACAACGGAAGTGAAGACAAGAAAGCAGCCTATGATAAAGCAGTATCAGATGGTAAGAAAATCTTAGAAAAAGCTAACGCAACGCAAGCGGAAGTAGATGCAGCTTTAAGAGTGATTACAGAGGCAAAAAATGCGTTAGATGGGAAAGTAACTGACAAAACACAACTAACAAATACTAATAATGCATTAAATGATTTAATCCAAGAAGATCCAACAAAAAGGAAAAACTAAAGCAACAATAGATGAATATAAAAAGTAAAAGAAGAATCAGAAAACTTTTAAAAAGAAGTAAAAAGTTATCGATAATAAAAAAATGCTTCACAAATTGAAGTTAACAAAGCTTTAGAAATGGCGATTAAGGCAAAAAGATTCTTTAGAAAAATGCGAAAAATCTTTATTAGATGCTGTAGAAGCTAGAGAAGTTGTTGAAACGTTAGCAAATGAGAAAATTGCAAGTATTAAAGCGGATAAAAAACTTTCTGCTCAAGAAAAAAAGAAAAAGGCAATTGATAGAGTTGAGAGATTAAAGAAAAAGCATTAGAGGAAATCGATAAGTCTAAAAAACAAATAGAAATCGATAAAGCTTTACGTACTTTCTTATATCAGTTAGATTTAGAATCATTAGTTTATGATCGCCCAACTTTCGACCTTGAAGCCTACATTCAAGCATCTATTACTGGAGTTGTAAAAGTTGAACGTGGAAAAGCAATTACTCAAGCTGATATCATTTCAAAACTAAGCTTACCAGAGAATGTTACAGTGATTAGTATAGACTTACCTGATACAAATATATTAGGTGATAAGTTTGCTAAAGTAATGTTAAGATTACCAGATGGAACAGAAGTAACTGTAAAAGTACCGGTTAGAGTTGTTGCTTCACAAAATGGGGATTCTAAACCAGAAACTGCTCTTCCAGATTATGGTAGAAATAACGGATCTACTAACACTGAAGCGACAGTGGATAAAGCGAAGTTAGAAGGCGCTATTCGTCAATTAGATGAACTAATCATCCAAGAGTCAGCTAAGTTTGATGCAGAAACTGCACAAGAAGCGACTGCATTATTAGTAGAAGCTAAAGCAGTATTTGCCAATGCAAAAGCAAGTCAAGCAGAAGTGGATGCAATGGTGAAACGTATCGAAGACTTCATGGCGAAAGTTGCTTCATCGACTAATCATGCAACGTCAGCTAATGACCAAGCTGATCAAACGCCAGCTGTAGCTCCAGCTACTACCCAAGCAGCAAATGCTAGCCAAACAGCATCAGCACAAACAAATACACGCACGGTGGCTAAAGAATTGCCAAATACAGGTACAGCAGACTCTACTGTAGCTATGGTAGCAGCAGCCGCAAGTGCATTACTTGGTCTTGGTCTTGCAGGCCGTCGTAAAGAAGATGAAGAAGCTTAATTTATATATGAGTTAATCTAATCTTTTAGTAAAATCTGTATTTGATTTTATAGCTTATATAGAATTCCTTAAAAAGATCTCCTAGTAGTCCATTGATTGCTAGTAAGCGTGCAATAACGAAGATATTAAAAAAATCTCCAGACTAGAGAACTTACTGATAGTTCCTAATCTGGAGATTTCTTATTTGCACTTTTTCTTGTACAACTTTAGTCCATGGTAAATAAGCCTCTAAAACCTCTTTATTAACGAGAGTTTCCTCGTTTGGAATACATTCTATAGTATAGCAGATTGAATCTAGAATAGTACTCTGTGGCTGCTGAAATATTTCTAGAAATTAATTTGACTTTCCTAATCAATTTGTTTATATCTTATTTCAATCTACTATAAATTCTTAACTATTGTTAGAAATTTGATTTTATAGCAGATTAAAACTAGTATAGTATAAAACTGCTGCTAAAATATTTTTAGAAATTAATTTGGTTTCCTAATAAAATTGTTCACATCTTATTTCAATTAATTATAATTCCTCAATCAATTTGCTTTATATTTTATTTCGATTTACTATACTTTTCTTCTGTAATTAAAAATACGATTCTTAATTTTTACGAATAATATAGAAAAAGGAGGGAAATCGTGTTTGTTGCGAGAGATGCTAGGGGAGAGTTGGTAAATGTGTTAGAGGATAAGCTCGAGAAGCAAGCATACACCTGCCCAGCTTGTGGAGGTCAGGTCCGTTTGCGTCAAGGAACAAGTGTACGGACCCATTTTGCCCATAAATCTTTAAAAGACTGTGAATATTCCTCTGAAAATGAAAGTCCAGAACACCTGTCCAATAAGGAATCCCTCTATCACTGGTTGAAAAAAGAGGCAGATGTACAATTAGAGTACCCGATTCCAGATCTTAAACAGATTGCGGATGTGTTTGTAAATGGCAATCTAGCTCTAGAGGTTCAGTGTAGTCCCTTGCCTCAAAAAGTCCTTAAAGAGCGCAGTGAGGGCTATCGTAGTCAGGGTTACCAAGTACTGTGGTTGCTGGGAGAAAAACTTTGGCTCAAGGAGCGATTGACTCGTCTACAACAAGCTTCTTTATTTCAGTCAAAATATGGGCTTTTATGTTTGGGAAGTAGACAAGGGAAAACAGGTTTTAAGGCTTAAATATCTCATTTACCAGGATCTCCGCGGTAAACTCCATTATCAAATAAAGGAATTTTCCTATGGTCAAGGTAGTTTATTGGAAATATTGCGTCTTCCCTATAAGAAACAAAAAATATCTCATTTTACAGTTTCTCAGGACAAGGACATTTCTCGCTATATTCGGCAACAGCTTTACTATCAAAATCCCTTTTGGATGAAAGAACAAGCAGAAGCCTATCAAAAGGGGGAAAATCTCCTGACTTATGGGCTAAAAGAATGGTATCCACAAATTCGACCATTAGTAGGTGAGTTTTGCCAAATTGAGAAGGACTTAACCAGCTATTATCAGTATTTTCAAACCTATTACCAAGAAAATCCTCAAAATGATTGGCAAAAGCTTTATCCACCAGCCTTTTATCAGCAATATTTCTTGAAAAATATGGTAGAATAGAAAGGATGGAGGAATCTAATGGTATTACAAAGAAATGAAATAAATGAAAAAGATACATGGGATCTATCAACGATCTACCCAACTGACCAGGCTTGGGAAGAAGCCTTAAAAGAGTTAACAGAAAAATTGGAGACAGTAGCCCAGTATGAAGGCCATCTCTTGGATAGTGCGGATAGTCTACTAGAAATTACTGAATTTTCTCTTGAAATGGAACGCCAAATGGAGAAGCTTTACGTTTATGCTCATATGAAAAATGACCAAGATACACGTGAAGCCAAGTATCAAGAGTACTATGCCAAGGCAATGACTCTTTACAGCCAGCTGGATCAAGCCTTTTCATTCTATGAACCTGAATTTATGGAAATTAGTGAAAAGCAGTATGCTGACTTTTTAGAAGCTCAGCCAAAATTGCAGGTTTATCAACACTATTTTGACAAGCTCTTGCAAGGCAAGGATCACGTTCTTTCACAACGTGAAGAAGAATTATTGGCTGGAGCTGGAGAAATCTTTGGTTCGGCCAGTGAAACCTTCGCTATCTTGGACAATGCGGATATTGTGTTCCCTTATGTCCTCGACGATGATGGTAAGGAAGTGCAGCTCTCTCATGGAACTTACACACGTTTGATGGAATCTAAAAATCGTGAGGTGCGCCGTGGTGCTTATCAAGCCTTTATGCGACTTATGAACAATTCCAACATACCTATGCCAAAACCTTGCAAACCAATGTTAAGGTGCAAAACTACCGTGCCAAGGTTCGTAACTACAAGAGCGCTCGTCATGCAGCCCTAGCGGCCAATTTTGTTCCAGAGAGTGTTTATGACAATTTGGTAGCAGCAGTTCGCAAGCATTTGCCACTCTTGCATCGTTACCTTGAGCTTCGTTCAAAAATCTTGGGAATTTCAGACCTCAAGATGTACGATGTCTACACACCACTTTCATCTGTTGAATACAGTTTTACCTACCAAGAAGCCTTGAAAAAAGCAGAAGAAGCCTTAGCAGTCTTGGGTGAGGATTATTTGAGCCGTGTTAAACGTGCCTTCAGTGAGCGTTGGATTGATGTTTACGAAAACCAAGGCAAGCGTTCAGGTGCCTACTCTGGCGGTTCTTACGATACCAATGCCTTTATGCTCCTTAACTGGCAGGACAATCTAGACAATCTCTTTACCCTTGTCCATGAAACAGGTCACAGTATGCATTCCAGCTATACTCGTGAAACGCAGCCTTATGTTTACGGGGATTATTCTATCTTCTTGGCTGAGATTGCCTCAACTACCAACGAAAATATCTTGACGGAGAAATTATTGGAAGAAGTGGAAGACGATGCAACGCGCTTTGCTATTCTCAATAACTTCTTAGATGGTTTCCGTGGAACAGTTTTCCGTCAAACTCAATTTGCTGAGTTTGAACACGCTATCCACCAAGCAGATCAAAATGGGGAAGTCTTGACAAGTGATTTTCTAAACAAACTCTACGCAGACTTGAACCAGGAGTATTATGGTTTGAGCAAGGAAGACAATCCTGAAATTCAATACGAGTGGGCCCGCATTCCACACTTCTACTATAACTACTATGTATATCAATATTCAACAGGCTTTGCAGCAGCCTCAGCCTTGGCTGAAAAAATTGTTCATGGTAGTCAGGAAGACCGTGACCGTTATATTGATTATCTCAAGGCTGGTAAGTCTGACTACCCACTTAATGTCATGAGAAAAGCTGGTGTTGATATGGAGAAGGAAGACTACCTCAACGATGCCTTTGCAGTCTTTGAACGCCGTTTAAATGAGTTTGAAGCCCTTGTTGAAAAATTGGGATTGGCATAAGATGGTTGAATCGTATAGTAAAAATGCTAACCATAATATGCGTCGTCCTGTTGTTAAGGAAGAAATTGTAGACTTGATGCGTCAGCGTCAAAAGCAAGTTACAGGCTCTTTGAAAGAATTGGAAGACTTTGCCCGTAAGGAAAATATTCCCATTATTCCTCATGAAACGGTTGCTTATTTCCGTTTTCTCATGGAAACTATGCAACCTAAAAACATTCTGGAAATTGGGACGGCTATTGGTTTTTCAGCTCTTTTAATGGCAGAACATGCGCCAAAGGCCAAGATTACAACCATTGACCGCAATCCAGAGATGATTGGTTTTGCCAAGGAAAATTTTGCTCAGTTTGACAGTCGCAAGCAAATTACTCTCCTAGAAGGAGATGCGGTAGATGTCTTATCAACCCTGACAGAGTCCTATGATTTCGTCTTTATGGATTCTGCTAAGTCTAAATACATCGTCTTTCTACCAGAAATCCTTAAACATTTGGACGTTGGCGGTGTGGTTGTCTTGGATGATATTTTCCAAGGTGGTGATGTTGCCAAGGACATTATGGAAGTCCGTCGTGGTCAGCGAACTATTTATCGAGGCCTTCAAAGACTGTTTGACGCAACTTTAGATAATCCAGGACTCACCGCAACATTAGTCCCTCTGGGAGACGGTATTCTCATGCTTCGTAAAAATGTAGCAGATGTTCAATTGCCTGACAGCGAATGATTTTCAGAATAATTTAAGAAAATATAGTAAAATAGATAGGGTAACACTTATCTCAAAGGAGTAGACATGAAGAAAAAATTATTGGCAGGTGCCATTACACTATTATCAGTAGCAACTTTAGCAGCTTGTTCGAAAGGTTCAGAAGGAGCAGACCTTATCAGCATGAAAGGGGATGTCATCACAGAACATCAGTTTTATGAGCAAGTGAAGAGCAATCCTTCAGCTCAACAAGTGTTGTTGAACTTGACCATCCAAAAAGTATTTGAGAAACAATATGGTTCGGAAGTAGATGACAAAGAAGTCAACGATACTATTGCCGAAGAAGAAAAACAATATGGTGAGAACTACCAACGTGTTTTGTCACAAGCAGGCATGACTCTTGAAACACGTAAAGCTCAAATTCGTACAAGTAAATTGGTTGAGTTGGCAGTTAAGAAGGCAGCAGAGGCTGAATTGACAGATGATGCTTATAAGAAAGCCTTTGATGAATATACTCCAGATGTAACGGCTCAAATCATTCGTCTTGATAATGAGGATAAAGCGAAAGAAGTCCTCGAAAAAGCTAAGGCAAGTGGGGCAGATTTCGCTCAATTAGCAAAAGATAACTCAACTGATGAAAAAACCAAAGCAAACGGTGGAGAAATCACCTTTGACTCTGCTTCGACAGAAGTACCAGAACAAGTTAAGAAAGCAGCTTTCGCTTTAGATGTAAACGGTGTTTCTGATGTGATTACAGCCGCTGGTACACAAGCCTACAGTAGCCAATATTACATTGTAAAACTCACTAAGAAAACAGAAAAATCATCTAATCTTGATGACTACAAAGAAAAATTAAAAACTGTTATCTTGACTCAAAAACAAAATGATTCAACATTTGTTCAAAGCATTATCGGAAAAGAATTACAAGCAGCTAATATCAAGGTTAAAGACCAAGCCTTCCAAAATATCTTCACTCAATATATCGGTGGTGGAGATTCAAGCTCAAGTAGTTCATCAAAAGAATAAAACAGAAAAGGGCCAAGTGCTCTTTTTCTTATGACAAAAATAGTCTATCTGATGGATAAGAGTTTTTTTCTTTCGGAAAAAATGGTATAATAGCAATCAAAACTAGAAAACAAACGGAATTTGGGAAGCAATTTTGTTGTTCTCATTAGATTGGTGATACTATGAAGATTAGTAAAAGGCACCTATTAAATTATTCTATTCTAGTTCCTTACTTACTTTTATCTATTTTGGGCTTGATTGTGGTTTATTCGACAACCAGTGCTATTTTAATTCAAGAAGGCCAAAGTGCACTGCAATTGGTCCGAAGTCAGGGACTGTTTTGGATATTTAGTTTGATACTGATTGCCTTGATATACAAATTGAAACTGAATTTTTTTACGAAACGAACGTCTTTTATTTATCGTTATGTTCGTTGAGCTGATTCTATTAGCTATGGCTCGGATAATTGGTACGCCAGTCAATGGAGCCTATGGTTGGATTTCAGTAGGACCTTTGACCATTCAGCCAGCCGAATATTTGAAAATTATTATTATTTGGTATTTAGCAAATAAATTTTCTAAACAACAAGAGGATATAGCTGTTTATGATTTCCAAGTTTTAACACAAAATCAGTGGCTTCCTCGTGCGTTTAATGACTGGCGCTTTGTCCTCTTGGTATTGATTGGGAGTCTTGCTATTTTCCCAGATTTGGGAAATGCTTCTATCTTAGCTTTGGTTGCCTTGATTATGTATACAATTAGCGGAATCGCTTACAGATGGTTTCTTGCTTTTTTTGGAATTTTAGTCGGAATTTCTGCCCTATCCTTATCATTTATTTCTTTTATAGGGGTTGATAAGTTTTCAAAAGTTCCAGTATTTGGTTATGTGGCCAAGCGTTTCAGCGCCTATTTTAACCCTTTTGCTGATTTGGCAGGAGCAGGCCACCAACTTGCAAATTCCTACTTTGCCATGGTAAATGGTGGTTGGTTTGGTCTAGGTTTAGGAAATTCAATTGAAAAACGTGGCTATTTACCAGAGGCCCATACAGATTTTGTATTTTCAATTGTCATTGAAGAATTTGGCTTTGTGGGAGCCAGCTTGATTTTGTCACTTGTCTTTTTCCTTATTTTACGAATTATCCTGGTGGGAATTCGTGCTAAGAATCCCTTTAATTCCATGATGGCGATTGGAGTTGGGGGGATGATGTTGGTACAGGTCTTTGTTAATATCGGTGGAATTTCTGGTATTATTCCTTCAACAGGAGTTACCTTCCCCTTCTTATCGCAAGGAGGAAACAGTCTCCTAGTCTTATCTGTAGCCATCGCCTTTGTCTTAAATATTGATGCAAGTGAAAAGCGTGCTCAATTGTATGAGGAGTTAGAAGCTCACTCATCAAACTATATGTAGAGCTGATAGTGGAAAGGATTACCTATGTCTCTTCAAAAATTAGAAAACTATAGTAATAAAGCTGTCGTGCAAGAAGAAGTATTGATTTTAACAGAATTGTTAGAAGATATCACTAAAAACATGCTTGCCCCAGAGACTTTTGAAAAAATCATGCAGTTGAAAGAATTATCAACTCAAGAAGATTATCAAGGCTTGAACCAATTAGTTACTAGTCTGACAAATGATGAAATGGCTTATATTTCACGCTATTTCTCTATCTTGCCTCTCTTGATTAATATTTCAGAAGACGTGGATTTAGCCTATGAAATCAACCACCAAAATAATATAGATCAAGATTATCTTGGTAAATTGTCAGCAACAATCAAAATGGTTGCAGAAAAAGAAAATGCGGTTGAAATTCTAGAACACTTGAATGTTGTCCCTGTTTTGACTGCCCATCCAACACAAGTACAACGTAAGAGTATGTTGGATTTGACCAACCATATCCATACCCTTTTGCGTAAGTATCGTGATGTAAAATTAGGCTTGATTAACAAGGAAAAATGGCATAATGATCTCCGTCGTTACATTGAGATTATCATGCAGACAGACATGATTCGTGAAAAGAAATTGAAAGTTACCAATGAAATCACGAATGTTATGGAATACTACAATAGTTCATTCCTGAAAGCTGTTCCTCATTTGACTGCTGAGTACAAGCGCCTGGCTAAAAAACATGGATTGGAGTTGAAACATCCTAAACCAATTACCATGGGAATGTGGATTGGTGGAGACCGTGATGGGAATCCCTTTGTTACAGCAGATACCTTGAAACAATCTGCCATGACCCAGTGTGAAGTCATCATGAACTACTATGATGAAAAGATTTATCAGCTGTATCGTGAGTTCTCTCTCTCAACAAGTATTGTCAATGTCAGCAAGCAAGTCAGAGAAATGGCTCGTCAATCTAAGGATAATTCGATTTACCGCGAAAAAGAGCTTTATCGTCGTGCCTTGTTTGATATTCAATCAAAAATCCAAGCAACAAAAGCCTATCTGATTGAGGATAAGGAAGTTGGAGCTCGCTATGAAACAGCCAATGATTTTTATAAGGACTTAGTTACTATCCGTGATTCCCTCTTGGAAAACAAGGGTGAGGCACTGATTTCTGGTGATTTTGTTGAGTTAATTCAAGCAGTTGAAATTTTTGGTTTCTATTTGGCATCCATCGACATGCGTCAAGATTCAAGTGTTCATGAGGCCTGTGTAGCCGAACTCTTGAAATCAGCAGGTATCCATTCTCGTTATAGCGAACTAAGTGAAGAAGAAAAATGCCAGCTTCTCTTGAAAGAATTGGAAGAAGATCCACGCATTCTTTCTGCTACTCATGTTGAAAAATCAGAGTTACTTGAAAAAGAATTGGCCATCTTTAAGGCTGCTCGGAATTTGAAAGATAAGTTGGGAGATGATGTCATTCGTCAGACCATCATTTCACATGCAACCAGCGTATCAGACATGCTGGAATTGGCTATCTTGCTAAAAGAAGTAGGGTTAGTTGATAAAGAAAGAGCCCGTGTCCAAATCGTTCCTCTCTTTGAGACAATTGAGGACTTGGACCACTCAGAAGAAACTATGAGAGAGTACCTTTCTCTTGCCCTTGCTAAGAAATGGATTGCTTCGCGCAATAACTACCAAGAAATCATGCTTGGCTACTCTGATAGTAATAAAGATGGTGGTTACCTTTCATCATGTTGGACTCTCTACAAGGCTCAACAACAATTGACTGCTATTGGAGATGAATTTGGCGTTAAGGTTACCTTCTTCCATGGCCGTGGTGGTACTGTTGGTCGTGGTGGTGGACCAACTTATGAAGCTATTACATCTCAACCGCTCAAGTCTATCAAGGATCGTATCCGTTTGACGGAGCAGGGTGAAGTAATTGGCAATAAATACGGTAATAAAGATGCTGCTTACTATAACCTTGAAATGTTGGTTTCTGCAGCCATTAACCGTATGATTACGCAGAAGAAGAGCGACACCAATACATCCAATCGCTATGAAGCTATTATGGATCAAGTAGTGGACCGTAGTTACGATATCTACCGTGATTTGGTCTTTGGTAATGATCATTTCTATGATTATTTCTTCGAGTCAAGTCCAATCAAGGCTATTTCAAGTTTTAACATTGGTTCTCGTCCAGCCGCTCGTAAGACGATTACTGAAATCGGTGGTTTGCGAGCTATCCCTTGGGTATTCTCATGGTCACAAAGCCGTGTCATGTTCCCTGGCTGGTATGGGGTTGGTTCAAGCTTCAAGGAATTTATTGATAAAAATCCAGAGAATATCGCTATCTTACGAGATATGTATCAAAATTGGCCTTTCTTCCAATCACTTCTTTCAAATGTTGACATGGTCTTGTCAAAATCAAATATGAATATTGCTTTTGAATATGCCAAACTTTGTGAAGATGATCAAGTAAAAGCAATTTATGAGACTATTCTAAATGAATGGCAAGTTACCAAGGAAGTCATCTTGGCTATCGAAGGTTATGATGAACTTTTGGCTGAAAATCCATATCTAAAAGCAAGTTTGGATTACCGTATGCCTTACTTTAATATCCTCAACTATATCCAGTTGGAGTTGATTAAACGACAACGTCGAGGAGAATTATCAAGCGATCAAGAAAAATTAATCCATACAACCATCAACGGAATTGCGACAGGATTGCGTATCCAGGCTGATACCTATCAAACTTCCTCCTTTCTATAGGGGAAGTTTTTGAATATTTCAAAAAAATTCTCAAAGAGTCTTGACAAGTAGTTGAAAAATGATATAATTTAACCATTCAGAAAAGTAGTCATACAAACTTTTTAGAGAGTCTGTGGTAGCTGAAAACAGATAAGTGGTGATGATGAAAATTGGGCTGGATGTTATTTAGAATTTGAAATCATAAAAATTCGGTGAGCACACCTTATAGTGCATCTCGTAATTGCGAGACAGAGCGATAGGGAAATTCCCTATAATTGAGGTGGTACCGCGCATCGACGTCCTCACACAAGTTTTTGTGTGAGGACTTTTTTGATGGAGGTTAGTATGGAAAGAAAACGATGGCGTCGCTTGTTCAGATAAGTGAAGTAGTTTAAAGGAATTAAAAAGGAGAAATAGAATGAAAAATAAACGTTTAATTGGAATTATCGCTGCATTAGCAGTCTTAGTAGCAGGAAGCTTGATTTACTCTTCAATGAATAACCAGAAGCTAAGAATGAGAAGACAGTTGCCAAAGTTGGTGTCCTCCAGTTTGTAAGCCATCCGTCTCTTGACTTGATTTATAAAGGGATTCAAGACGGACTTGCAGAAGAAGGCTATAAAGATGATCAGTTGAAAATTGACTTTATGAACTCAGAAGGTGATCAAAGTAAGGTTGCGACAATGAGTAAACAATTGGTCGCAAATGGCAATGACCTTGTGGTTGGTATTGCAACACCAGCTGCTCAAGGATTGGCTAGTGCAACAAAAGACCTACCAGTTATCATGGCTGCTATTACAGACCCAATTGGTGCTAACTTGGTTAAAGATTTGAAAAAACCAGGTGGCAACATCACAGGGGTATCTGACCACAATCCAGCTCAACAACAAGTTGAACTCATCAAGGCTCTAACACCAAATGTGAAAACAATCGGGGCTCTTTACTCAAGTAGCGAAGACAATTCAAAAACACAGGTCGAAGAATTTAAGGCTTATGCTGAAAAAGCAGGTTTGACAGTAGAAACATTTGCAGTTCCTTCAACAAATGAAATTGCTTCAACAGTTAACGTTATGACTAGCAAGGTCGATGCTATCTGGGTTCCGATTGATAACACCATTGCATCGGGATTTCCAACGGTTGTCTCTAGTAATCAAAGTTCTAAGAAGCCAATTTATCCAAGTGCTACTGCCATGGTAGAAATAGGTGGTTTGGCATCAGTTGTAGTTGACCAACATGACCTTGGTGTGGCAACAGGTAAAATGATTGCGCAAGTCTTGAAAGGTGCAAAACCGGCTGATACTCCAGTCAATGTCTTTTCAACTGGTAAGTCAGTAATTAACAAAAAATTGGCACAAGAGCTAGGTATTACGATTCCTGAATCTGTTCTAAAAGAAGCAGGACAAGTGATCGAATAATCTGTAATGGAGGAGTTGGGGACATCTCCTCCAATTTTTTACAATAGAAAGCATATAGAAAAGGTTAAGAAACAGATGATATTATCTATTATTTCTCAAGGATTTATCTGGGCTATTCTAGGTCTGGGAATCTTTATGACATTTAGGATTTTGAACTTTCCAGATATGACGACAGAAGGTTCCTTTCCTCTTGGAGGAGCTGTTGCTGTCACTTTGATAACGAAAGGCGTGAACCCATTTCTAGCGACACTTGTTGCTGTAGGAGCAGGTTGTTTGGCTGGTATGACAGCAGGACTTCTTTATACAAAAGGGAAGATCCCAACCTTGCTCTCAGGGATTTTGGTGATGACTTCTTGTCACTCTATTATGCTCTTGATTATGGGACGTGCAAATTTAGGATTGCTTGGAACCAAGCAAATTCAAGATGCCTTGCCTTTTGATTCGGATTTGAACCAACTCTTGACAGGTCTTATCTTTGTGAGTATTGTCATTGCTCTCATGCTCTTTTTCTTGGACACTAAACTCGGACAAGCCTATATTGCTACAGGTGACAATCCTGATATGGCTAGAAGTTTCGGGATTCATACTGGACGCATGGAGCTCATGGGCTTGGTCTTATCAAATGGTGTGATTGCCCTTGCAGGAGCTCTCATTGCCCAGCAAGAAGGGTATGCCGATGTATCTCGAGGAATCGGGGTTATCGTTGTGGGGCTTGCAAGTTTGATTATTGGAGAAGTTATCTTCAAGAGTTTGAGCTTGGCAGAACGTCTGGTTACCATCGTTGTAGGTTCTATCGCTTATCAATTCTTAGTGTGGGCAGTTATTGCGCTTGGCTTTAATACAAGTTACCTTCGTTTGTACAGCGCCGTGATTTTAGCAGTCTGCCTCATGATTCCAACATTTAAGCAAACCATCTTGAAAGGAGCCAAGTTAAGCAAATGACAGCCATTGTAGAATTAAAAATGCAACCAAAGTCGTTAAAAATGGCTTTGATGAAGAAAAGATTATTTTAAATGATGTTTCCTTAGAAATTTTTGAACAGGATTTTATCACGATTTTAGGTGGAAATGGTGCTGGGAAATCAACCCTCTTTAACACTATTGCAGGAACTTTGTCATTAACCAGTGGAACTATTCGTATTTTGGGTGAAGATGTTACCAAGTTTTCACCAGAGAAGCGGGCTAAGTATCTGTCTCGAGTCTTCCAAGATCCCAAGATGGGGACAGCTCCTCGTATGACGGTGGCTGAAAATCTTTTGATTGCCAAGTTTCGTGGTGAAAAGCGTGGACTGTTTCCGAGACGTCTGGCTAGCTATAAGGATGAATTTCAGGCAACCATTGAAAAAGTAGGGAATGGTCTTGAGAAACACTTGAATACGCCAATTGAGTTCTTATCAGGTGGGCAAAGACAGGCTTTGAGTCTCTTGATGGCAACCTTAAAGCGTCCTGAATTACTCTTGTTAGACGAGCATACTGCAGCCCTTGATCCAAAGACAAGTGTGGCCCTCATGGAATTGACAGATGAATTTGTCAAGAAAGATCAGTTGACAGCTCTTATGATTACCCACCATATGGAAGATGCTCTTAAGTATGGCAATCGCTTGATTGTCATGAAAGAAGGACGGGTTATCCAAGATTTGAAACAAGAAGAAAAAGCAAAAATGAAAATCTCTGATTATTATCAACTCTTTGAATAAAGTAGGGAAAATGAGTGAAATGGTTTACTTTTTTTCTGAAATAAAGTATACTATATAAAGTAAACTATGATAACATGGAGGTATTGTGTATGGTTGACAAACAAGTCATTGAAGAAATCAAAAACAATGCCAACATTGTGGAAGTCATAGGAGATGTGATTTCTTTACAAAAGGCAGGACGGAACTATCTAGGGCTCTGTCCTTTCATGGTGAAAAAACACCTTCTTTCAACGTTGTTGAGGATAAGCAGTTTTACCACTGTTTTGGTTGTGGTCGCTCTGGTGATGTCTTTAAGTTCATCGAGGAGTACCAAGGGGTTCCCTTTATGGAGGCTGTCCAAATCTTAGGTCAGCGTGTTGGAATTGAGGTTGAAAAACCGCTTTATAGTGAGCAGAGGCCAGCCTCGCCTCACCAAGCTCTTTATGATATGCACGAAGATGCTGCCAAATTTTATCATGCTATTCTCATGACAACGACCATGGGGGAGGAGGCCAGAAACTACCTTTATCAGCGTGGTTTGACAGATGAAGTGCTCAAGCATTTTCGGATTGGTTTGGCACCTCCAGAACGAAACTATCTCTATCAGCGTTTGTCTGGTCAGTATCGTGAAGAGGATTTCTTGGATTCGGGACTTTTTTATCTCTCGGATGCCAATCAGTTTGTAGATACCTTTCACAATCGCATTATGTTTCCCCTGACAAATGATCAAGGAAAGGTTATTGCCTTCTCAGGTCGAATCTGGCAGAAAACGGATTCACAAACTTCTAAGTATAAAAATAGCCGATCAACTGCAATTTTTAACAAAAGTTACGAATTATATCATATGGATAGGGCAAAAAAATCTTCTGGAAAAGCCAGTGAGATTTACCTGATGGAAGGGTTCATGGATGTCATTGCAGCCTATCGGGCTGGAATCGAAAACGCTGTGGCGTCCATGGGAACAGCCTTGAGTCGAGAGCATGTTGAGCATCTGAAAAGGTTAACCAAGAAGTTAGTCCTTGTTTATGATGGCGATAAGGCTGGGCAAGCTGCGACATTGAAAGCACTGGATGAAATTGGTGATATGCCTGTGCAAATCGTCAGTATGCCTGATAACTTGGATCCAGATGAGTATCTACAAAAAAATGGTCCAGAAGACTTGGCCTATCTATTAACAAAAACTCGTATTAGTCCGATTGAGTTCTATATTCACCAGTATAAGCCTGAAAATAGTGAAATCTGCAGGCTCAGATTGAGTTTATTGAAAAAATAGCTCCCTTGATTGTTCAAGAAAAGTCCATCACTGCTCAAAACAGCTATATTCATATTTTAGCTGACAGTCTGGCATCTTTTGATTATGCCCAGATTGAGCAGATTGTTAATGAGAGTCGTCAAGCGCAAAGGCAGAATCGCATGGAAGGAATTTCCAGGCCGATGCCAATCACCATGCCTGTCACCAAGCAGTTATCGGCTATTATGAGGGCAGAAGCCCATCTACTTTATCGAATGATGGAATCTCCTCTTGTTTTGAACGATTACCGTTTGCGAGAAGATTTTGCATTTGACACACCTGAATTTCAGGTCTTATATGACTTGCTTGGTCAGTATGGCAATCTTCCTCCAGAAGTTTTAGCAGAACAGACAGAGGAAGTTGAAAGAGCTTGGTATCAAGTCTTAGCTCAGGATTTACCTGCTGAGATATCACCGCAGGAACTTAGTGAAGTAGAAATGACTCGAAACAAGGCTCTCTTGAATCAGGACAATATGAGAATCAAAAAGAAGGTGCAGGAAGCTAGCCATGTAGGAGATACCGACACAGCCTTAGAAGAATTGGAACGTTTAATTTCACAAAAGAGAAGAATGGAGTAACAATGGCAACAAAACAAAAAGAAGTAACAACATTTGACGTGCAAGTAGCAGAATTTATCCGTAATCATAAGCAAAAAGGGACAGCAACAGATGATGAAATCAATGCTAGTCTGGTGATTCCTTTTACATTGGACGCTGATGGGATTGAGGATCTCTTGCAACGGATTCAGGATGCAGGGATTTCTATCACAGATAACGAAGGAAATCCAAGTGCACGTGTTCTTAGCACTGAAGAAGAGCCAGAACTTAGCGATGAGGATTTGATTGGTTCAACTTCTGCTAAGGTCAATGACCCTGTCCGTATGTACTTGAAAGAAATCGGTGTCGTTCCTCTCTTGACCAATGAAGAGGAAAAAGAATTGGCACTGGCTGTTGAAGCTGGCGATATCGAAGCTAAACAACGCCTTGCGGAAGCCAACCTCCGTTTGGTTGTTTCCATCGCCAAACGCTATGTTGGACGCGGTATGCAGTTTCTTGACTTGATTCAAGAAGGGAACATGGGTTTGATGAAGGCTGTTGACAAGTTTGATTATTCTAAAGGATTCAAGTTTTCAACTTACGCAACTTGGTGGATTCGTCAGGCTATCACTCGTGCTATTGCGGATCAAGCTCGTACCATTCGTATCCCAGTTCACATGGTTGAAACCATCAATAAATTGGTTCGTGAACAGCGTAACCTCCTTCAAGAATTGGGTCAAGACCCAACACCAGAGCAAATCGCTGAACGTATGGATATGACCCCTGACAAGGTTCGTGAAATCTTGAAGATTGCCCAAGAACCGGTATCTCTTGAAACACCGATTGGTGAAGAGGATGATAGCCATCTTGGGGACTTTATCGAAGACGAAGTGATTGAAAATCCAGTGGACTATACAACTCGTATCGTTTTACGAGAGCAGTTGGATGAGGTCTTGGATACTCTTACAGATCGTGAAGAAAATGTTCTACGTCTACGTTTTGGACTAGATGATGGGAAAATGCGTACCCTTGAAGATGTGGGTAAAGTCTTTAACGTGACTCGCGAGCGTATCCGTCAGATTGAAGCCAAGGCTTTGAGAAAACTACGTCAACCAAGTCGCAGCAAACCGCTTCGTGATTTTATTGAAGACTAAAAGTGAGGATGAATATGGCTTATACAGAAGAGCAAATTGAAAACATCAAAACACGAATTTTATCAGCCTTGGAAGAAGTCATCGACCCTGAGTTGGGAATCGATATTGTAAATCTTGGTTTAATTTATGAGATTCGTTTTGACGGTGACACAGGGCAAACAGAGATTGATATGACTTTGACAACTATGGGTTGTCCCCTAGCTGACCTTTTGACAGACCAGATTTATGATGCCATGACAGAGGTGCCAGAAGTAACGGATACTGAGGTCAAATTAGTATGGTATCCAGCCTGGACCGTTGAAAAAATGAGTCGCTATGCACGCATTGCCCTAGGCATTAAGTAAACATATAAAAGCATGTGAGAGACCGTTGGAAAAGCAAGGAAATTTACCCTTCTTTTCCTCTAGTCTCTCCTTTCTTTTGCTGATTTTATTCAAAGAAAATGATATAATAGTAGTTATGGAAAAAAAGAAATTACGAATTAATATGTTGAGTTCAAGTGAGAAAGTAGCAGGACAAGGAGTCTCAGGTGCCTACCGTGAATTAGTTCGTCTTCTTCACCGTGATGCCAAGGACCAATTGATTGTTACAGAAAATCTTCCAATCGAGGCAGATGTGATTCACTTTCATACAATTGATTTCCCCTATTATTTATCAACATTCCAAAAGAAACGCTCAGGGAGAAAAATTGGCTATGTGCATTTTTTGCCTGATACACTTGAGGGGAGTTTGAAGATTCCATTTTTCTTAAAGGGAATTGTTAAACGTTATGTATTTTCTTTTTACAACCGGATGGAGCACTTAGTTGTGGTCAATCCTATGTTTATTGAGGATTTGGTGGCAGCTGGTATTCCACGTGAAAAAGTGACCTATATTCCTAATTTTGTCAACAAGGAAAAATGGCATCCTCTATCACAAGAAGAGATAGTCAGACTGCGAACAGAGCTAGGTCTTAGTGACAATCAGTTTATCGTAGTAGGTGCTGGTCAAGTTCAGAAACGCAAAGGAATTGATGATTTTATCCGTTTGGCTGAGGAATTGCCTCAGATTACCTTTATCTGGGCTGGTGGTTTCTCTTTTGGTGGTATGACAGATGGGTATGAACGCTATAAGAAAATGATGGATAATCCCCCTAAAAATTTGATGTTTCCAGGTATTTTATCGCCAGAGCGTATGCGCGAATTGTATGCCCTAGCGGATCTTTTCTTGTTACCTAGTTACAATGAGCTCTTTCCTATGACTATCCTAGAAGCTGCCAGTTGTGAAGCTCCTATTATGTTGCGTGATTTGGATCTCTATAAGGTGATTTTAGAGGGAAATTATAGGGCGACAGCAGATAGAGAAGAGATGAAAGAAGCTATTCTGGAATATCAAGCGAATCCTGCTGCCTTAAAAGATTTGAAAGAAAAAGCTAAGAATATTTCTAGAGAGTATTCTGAAGAGCATCTGTTGCAAATCTGGTTGGACTTTTATGAGAAACAAGCCGCTTTAGGGAGAAAGTAAAAAGTGAGGTAATCTATGCGAATTGGTTTATTTACAGATACCTATTTTCCTCAGGTTTCTGGTGTTGCGACCAGTATTCGAACTCTGAAAACAGAACTTGAAAAGCAGGGGCATGTTGTTTTTATCTTTACGACGACGGATAAGGATGTCAATCGCTATGAAGATTGGCAAATTATCCGCATTCCAAGTGTTCCTTTTTTTGCTTTTAAAGACCGTCGTTTTGCCTATCGAGGTTTCAGCAAGGCGCTTGAAATTGCTAAACAGTATCAACTGGATGTTATCCATACTCAGACAGAATTTTCTCTTGGCTTGTTGGGGATTTGGATTGCGCGTGAATTGGAAATTCCCGTCATTCATACCTATCACACCCAGTATGAAGACTATGTCCATTATATTGCCAAGGGTTTTCTGATTCGTCCGAGTATGGTCAAGTATCTGGTCAGAGGTTTCCTGCACGATGTGGATGGGGTTGTTTGCCCTAGTGAGATTGTTCGTGACTTGCTAGCTGACTATAAGGTCAAGATTGAAAAACGCGTCATTCCGACTGGGATTGAATTAGCCAAGTTTGAGCGTCCAGAAATTAAGCAGGAAAATTTGAAAGAACTGCGTAGTAAACTAGGGATTCAAGATGACGAACAGATGTTGCTGAGTCTTTCTAGAATTTCCTATGAAAAAAATATTCAAGCAGTATTGGCAGCCTTTGCAGAAGTTCTGAAAGAAGAAGACAAGGTCAAATTGGTGGTAGCGGGTGATGGTCCTTATCTGGATGACCTCAAAGAGCAAGCCCAGAAACTAGAGATTCAAGACTCCGTTATCTTTACAGGGATGATTGCTCCTAGTGAGACGGCTCTTTACTATAAGGCGGCAGATTTCTTCATCTCGGCATCGACAAGTGAAACGCAGGGTTTGACATACTTGGAAAGCTTAGCTAGTGGAACGCCTGTCATTGCTCACGGAAATCCTTATCTGGACAATCTTATCAGTGATAAAATGTTTGGAACCTTGTATTACGGTGAACATGATTTGGCTGGAGCTATTTTAGAGGCTCTAATTGCAACGCCAGATATGAATGAGCATACCTTATCAGAAAAACTATACGAGATTTCTGCTGAGAACTTTGGAAAACGGGTGCATGAATTTTATCTGGATGCCATTATTTCAAATAATTTCGAGAAAGATTTAGCCAAAGATGACACGGTCAGTCAGCGTATTTTTAAAACAGTTTTGTATCTACCGCAACAGGTGGTTGCTGTACCCGTAAAAGGCTCTAGACGGATGCTAAAGGCATCAAAAACACAGCTGATTAGCATGAGAGATTATTGGAAAGACCGTGAAGAATAGAAAGAGGAAAAGCTATGAAAAAACAATTAATGAGAAGTGGTCGTGATAAAAAGATTGCTGGTGTTTGTGCCGGGGTGGCCTATTATCTAGATATGGATCCGACTATTGTTCGAGTTATTTGGGGTGTCCTTGCTTGCTGTTACGGAGCTGGAATTGTAGCTTATATCATTTTATGGATTATTGCACCAGTAGCAAGTGACTATTGAAAACTAGCTCAATTCATGCTAAGATAATAGAAAATAGAATGTAACGAAGGAGATAAAAATGGCATTTGGAGATAATGGAAAACGTAAAAAAACTATGTTTGAGAAATTAACCTTGCTTATCGTGCTTATCATGTTAGTAGCAAGTATTTTGGGAATTTTTGCAACTGCAATTGGTGCCCTCAGTAATCTATAAAATAGATTCAAGAAAATTTTGTGACTGGGATTTCCCAGCCCTTTTTTAAAGTGAGAAGAAAAAATGAGTATGTTTTTAGATACAGCCAAGATCAAGGTCAAGGCTGGTAATGGTGGTGATGGCATGGTTGCCTTTCGCCGTGAAAAATATGTCCCTAATGGCGGTCCTTGGGGTGGTGATGGTGGTCGTGGAGGAAATGTGGTCTTCGTTGTAGACGAAGGTTTGCGTACCTTGATGGATTTCCGCTACAATCGTCATTTCAAGGCTGATTCTGGTGAAAAAGGAATGACCAAAGGGATGCATGGTCGTGGTGCAGAGGATCTTAGAGTTCGAGTACCACAAGGTACAACTGTTCGTGATGCAGAGACTGGCAAGATCTTGACAGATTTGATTGAACACGGTCAAGAATTTATTGTAGCCCACGGTGGTCGCGGTGGTCGTGGAAATATTCGCTTTGCGACACCAAAAATCCTGCACCTGAAATCTCTGAAAATGGGGAACCAGGTCAGGAACGTGAGTTACAATTGGAACTAAAAATCTTGGCAGATGTTGGTTTGGTAGGTTTCCCATCTGTTGGGAAATCAACACTTTTAAGTGTTATTACCTCAGCTAAACCTAAAATTGGTGCCTACCACTTTACCACTATTGTGCCAAATTTAGGTATGGTTCGTACCCAATCAGGTGAATCCTTTGCAGTAGCTGATTTACCAGGTTTGATTGAAGGTGCTAGTCAAGGTGTTGGTTTGGGAACCCAGTTCCTCCGTCACATCGAGCGTACACGTGTCATACTTCACATCATTGATATGTCAGCTAGCGAAGGACGTGATCCTTATGAGGATTATCTTGCTATTAACAAGGAGTTGGAGTCATACAATCTTCGTCTCATGGAGCGTCCACAGATTATCGTAGCCAATAAGATGGATATGCCTGAGAGTCAGGAAAATCTTGCAGAATTTAAGAAAAAATTAGCTGAAAACTACGATGAATTTGAAGAGTTGCCAGCCATTTTCCCAATATCTGGTTTAACCAAGCAAGGGCTGGCAACGCTTTTGGATGCGACAGCTGAATTGTTAGATAAGACACCAGAATTCTTGCTCTACGACGAGTCAGATATGGAGGAAGAAGCTTACTACGGCTTTGACGAGGAAGAAAAAGCCTTTGAAATTAGCCGTGATGACGATGCGACATGGGTACTGTCTGGTGAAAAACTCATGAAACTCTTTAATATGACTAACTTTGATCGTGATGAATCTGTCATGAAATTTGCTCGTCAGCTTCGTGGTATGGGGGTTGATGAAGCCCTTCGTGCGCGTGGTGCTAAGGATGGGGACTTGGTCCGCATTGGTAAATTTGAGTTTGAATTTGTAGACTAGGAGACTGGCATGGGAGATAAACCGATATCTTTCCGAGATGCGGATGGTAATTTTGTTTCCGCCGCAGATGTTTGGAATGAAAAGAAATTGGAAGAACTATTTAATCGTCTCAATCCAAATCGTGCCCTGAGATTGGCACGAACTAAAAAAGACAATCCATCTTAAATACGTAAGATAAAACTCCAATTATCAGTCAAGTTAACTGTAACAAATAGAAGATAAGATCAAGAAAGGGCAAAATTTGTCCTTTCTTTTTGTATGCTTATACTCTTCGAAAATTTCTTCAAACGATGTCAGCGTCGCCTTACCGTACTCAAGTACAGCTTGCGGCTAGCTTCCTAGTTTGCTTTTTGATTTTAATTGAGTATCAGTTATAGTAGAGTGGAATAGAATATGGACAAATAGATTAGGGAATTCAAATCAAATGTCTAACAAGGATTTAGAAGTTGTATTGTCCTATTCTAGCTTTAAGACACTATATTTTTTTCTATTAAAAAAAGAATTTTTTACAAAAATAGTTGGTTATTTAGTTTATTTATGCTATAATAGGAACAATTACTTTTAGGAGGTGCAGTATGTCTTATTTATTTGAGATATTACCGAGTTTACTGAATGGTGCGAGCACGACTGTACAGGTCTTTGCACTGGTCTTGCTATTTTCGATTCCTTTGGGCGTTTTGATTGCCTTTGCCTTGCAAGTCCATTGGAAGCCCCTCCATTATCTGATTAACATTTACATCTGGGTTATGCGAGGAACCCCCTTACTCTTGCAACTGATTTTTATTTATTATGTGCTCCCAAGTATTGGGATTCGTTTAGATCGCCTTCCTGCTGCCATTATTGCCTTTGTTCTCAACTATGCAGCTTACTTTGCAGAAATTTTCCGTGGGGAATTGACACTATTCCAAGAGGACAGTATGAGGCTGCCAAGGTCTTGAAGTTTAGTCCCTTTTGACACAGTGCGCTATATTATCTTGCCCCAAGTGACCAAGATCGTGCTTCCTAGTGTCTTTAACGAAGTTATGAGTTTGGTCAAGGATACTTCTCTGGTATATGCTCTAGGAATTTCTGATCTTATCTTGGCTAGTCGAACAGCTGCCAACCGTGATGCTAGTCTAGTTCCTATGTTCTTGGCAGGAGCCATTTACTTGATTTTGATTGGGATTGTGACAATTATTTCCAAAAAAGTTGAGAAGAAGTATAGTTATTATAGATAGGAGGCTGCCATGTTAGAATTACGAAATATCAATAAGAAATTTGGAGACAAACAAATCCTGTCTAATTTCAGTCTAAGTATTCCTGAAAAGCAAATCCTGGCTATCGTTGGGCCTTCCGGCGGAGGTAAGACAACTCTCTTACGTATGCTTGCGGGTCTTGAAACCATTGATTCAGGGCAAATCTTTTATAATGGAGATTCCTTAGAGTTGGATGAATTACAGAAGCGAAACCTACTGGGATTTGTCTTCCAAGATTTTCAACTGTTCCCTCATTTATCAGTTCTGGACAATTTGACTTTATCGCCTGTGAAGACCATGGGAATAAAGCAGGAAGAGGCTGAGAAGAAGGCGCGTGGTCTCTTGGAACAATTAGGACTGGCAGGGCATGCAGATGCCTATCCCTTCTCATTATCTGGTGGGCAAAAGCAGCGGGTGGCTTTGGCGCGTGCTATGATGATTGACCCAGAAATCATTGGCTACGATGAACCAACTTCTGCCCTGGATCCAGAATTACGCTTGGAAGTGGAAAAACTGATCTTGCAAAATAGGGAACTTGGCATGACGCAGATTGTGGTTACCCACGATTTACAGTTCGCTGAAAATATCGCAGATCAGATTCTCAAGGTTGAGCCCAAGTAGGAGGTGCCAATGACTAATAAGAAAATTGCTTTAGTATTGGTTTCGCTCCTGACTCTCTTTTTAACAGCTTGTACTCAGAAGGCTAGCGATCCAAAGCAGGATAACTGGGATAAGTATCAAGAGCAGGGTACCATTACTATTGGTTTTGATAATACCTTCGTACCTATGGGATTTGAAGAAAAGAATGGTCAATATACAGGATTTGATATTGACTTAGCGCAAGCTGTCTCTGAAAAATTATGCTTTAAGGTTCAATTTCAGCCAATCGACTGGGATATGAAGGAGACAGAACTGCAAAATGGAACCATAGATGCAATTTGGAATGGCTATTCTGCGACTGATGAACGCCGAGAAAAAGTTGCCTTTAGTATTCCTTATATGGAAAATCAGCAGGTTCTGGTTGCTAAGAAAAGCCAGCAAATTCATTCAATAGAGGATATGAAGGATAAGACCTTGGGAGCCCAAGCCGGTTCCTCTGGTTATTTGGATTTTGAAGCCCAGCCAGATTTACTGAAAAATCGTGTAAAAGACCAGAAGGTTAATCAGTACCAGAGTTTCAATGAGGCCTTGATTGATTTGAAAAATGACCGAATTGATGCCTTGTTGATTGACCGAGTGTATGCTAATTACTATCTCCAGTCTGAGGGTATATTAAATGACTACAATGTCTTTTCAGCAGGATTTGAAAGTGAATCCTTTGCGGTCGGAGTTAGACCAGCTGACAAAAGATTACTACAAGCTTTAAACCAAGCCTTTATTGAACTATACCAAGAAGGAAAGTTCCAGGAAATCAGCCAAAAATGGTTTGGAGAAGATGTGGCAACAAAAGAAGTGAAAAGTAGAGATTGAGTTTTTACTCAGTCTCTTTTTGCATCAAAAAATCCCCTGGCAAGAACCAGAGGATAAGTGATTATTTCATTGTTGGAAAGAGCAATACGTCACGGATAGTAGTTGTATCAGTGAGAAGCATGCAGAGACGGTCGATACCGATTCCCAAACCACCTGTTGGTGGCATACCGTATTCAAGAGCTTCAATGTAGTCATAGTCGATTCCTGTCGCTTCATCGTCACCAAGTTCTTTAGCTTTAGCTTGGGCTTCAAAACGGCTAAGTTGGTCGATTGGGTCGTTGAGCTCAGTAAAGGCATTTCCGTACTCCTTAGTCATGATGAAGAGCTCGAAACGATCTGTAAAGCGTTCGTCTTCAGGATTCTTCTTAGCCAGTGGAGATACAGCTACTGGATGTCCATAGACAAAAGGTTGGTTGAATCAAGTTTCTTCAACAAACTCTTCAAAGAAGGCATTGATGATGTGACCAACTTCAGTGTAGTGTTTCTCAACTGGAACTTTCTTCTCAGCAGCGATAGCTTTTGGCTTCTTCAAAAGTCATGTCTTGCCAGAAATCTACACCAGTAATTTCTTTGATAGCATCAACCATGTGAACACGTTTAAATGGTTCGTTAATTTTGATTTCAGTTCCTTGATAGTTAACTGGTCCATCGCCCTTAACTGATTTAGCAGCGTGTTGGATAATGCCTTCAGTCAAGTCCATGATGTCTTGGAAGTCTGCATAAGCTTGGTAAACTTCGATAGAAGTGAATTCAGGGTTGTGAGTAGCATCCATTCCTTCATTACGGAAGATACGGCCGATTTCATAGACACGTTCCATACCACCCACGATAAGGCGTTCAAGTGAAGCTCAGTCGCGATACGAAGAACCATATCAATGTTTTGGGCATTGTGGTGAGTGATAAATGGACGGGCAGCAGCACCACCAGCTTCGTTGTGAAGAACAGGTGTTTCCACTTCAAGGAAGCCTTTTTGGTCAAGGTAACGACGGATTTCAGAGATGATTTTTGAACGAGTGACAAAGCGCTCAAAGCTTTCACGATTAGAAATCAAGTCTAGGTAACGTTTACGGTAGATTGTTTCAACGTCTGTCAAACCGTGGAATTTCTCTGGCAGAGGACGAAGAGCCTTAGACAAGTGAGTGATGTGAGTTGCCTTGATAGAGAGTTCTCCCATATCTGTACGCATGACTTCGCCTTCGACACCAAGGAAGTCACCAAGGTCTGCTTTTTTGAAGATTTCGTAGTTTTCTTCACCGACAGCATCCTTACGAACGTAGATCTGGATTTGACCTTCGCGGTCTTGAAGGTGGGCAAAACCTACTTTACCTTTACCACGTTTGGTTACCAAGCGTCCTGCGATAGTAGCTGTTTCGTTTTTATCATGTAATTGTTCTTTATCGAGGTCAGCATATTTATCTTTTAATTCTTGTGAATTTGCAGTACGTTCAAAGCGTTTTCCGAAGGGATCGATTCCTTGTTCACGGAGCGCAGCCATTTTTTCACGGCGAACGATCTGCTGGTCATTTAGTTCTTCCATATGTTCTGTTGACATGGGATCCTCCTAGTTTTACTCAAAATTGAATACGATGAGTCATTTTTTGCGATACTCCCATTTTATCATAAATAAGCAAGAAATTCACGGATAATCTTTCAAAACTAAAAAGAACTTGACGCTGAAATCAAGTTCTGTTATTGATAGGAAGTATCATTCCAAGTATCGAGAGTAAATGTTTCAAAATCATGGGTTTCTAGAATGGTCAGGCTGGCATTTGCTAGACCGCCATCTTTACGAAGAAGAGGTTCTTTATAACCTAGAAGAGTACGAAGACTGGCAGTAAGATTGGCACCGTGACCGACAATTAGAATACGCTCAGCTGGACTATCTTTTAATGATTTGATAAATTGGATGGTCCGTTGCGTGGTGCTATAGAGGGATTCGGCTCCAAACATTTGAGTGTCAAATTGAGCAAGATTAGATCGAAAAGCTTTGATTTGTTGCGGGTAAATAGCTTCCAAGGTTGCGATTTTCAAACCTTCTAACTTCCCCAGCTGCCATTCACGGAGATTAGGAACACTTTCTAAAGGACAGGGGGTCTTGAGTTGACTTTTGGATAATCTCAGCAGATTTGACCGCTCGAGGTAAATCACTTGAATAAATCTGATCGAAAAGGAACATCCTTGAGATACTGGCCAAGTTGTTTTAGGGTGTCAATGGATTCAGGAAGAAGGGGAGAGTCTCCACTGGCACCTTGAAAGCGACCTTCTTGGTTCCAGACTGTACGACCGTGGCGGACAAAGTAGAGTTTCATTACTTGCTGTCCTCCAAGATATCTACAAAGTCAGCCTTTACAAAACTAGCCAAGTCTTGTGGTGCGACGATAATGCTGTGACCAACTTCGCCTGCAGAGACAATCATTTGATCAAAGTCTAGAGCAATTTTATCGATAAAAATGGGATAATTGTGTTTCTGACGAATTCCGACAGGATTATTTGCTCCATGAATGTAACCAGTTGTTTTTTCCAAGTCCTTTTGTGGAATCATGCTCACTTTTTTATTGCCAGAAATTTTGGCTAGTTTCTTTTCCGACAAGTGTTGAGTGATAGGGACAATTCCGATAATCGGTCCTGTTTTATCTCCCAAAAGAGCCAAGGTTTTGAAAATCTGATCTCGTTCATAACCTTGAGGAAGTTCTCCTTCTAGGGCATTGATTTGAATCCCCTGATGTGGGATACCTGCTTTAGACAGGATTTGTTCCACCAATGTTTTTTTGATTTTTAACTTTTTTTGCCATTATTTATACTTATCCTCCAATTGGCTCATCCAAATACCAAGCCAGATTCCCAGTGCAAAGAAGAAGGCGATGATGACATACCCAACAAGAGAAATACCGGTGTATTGGATACTTTCAGCGTTTCCTGCATTTGGAATCAAGATCAAAAGGGTACTTGATAGGACGATCCCGATGATGAAATGATAGACGCGTGAGTGATAGTTGTTTAAGGCATAATCCATCAATTTTGAAAAAATGATGAGAGTTGCACCTGCCCCGATTCCAATCGGGAAGAAGGTTCCCAAGAGGTCAAAGGTTTTAAAACCAGTCAACATAGGAGCATAGAGGCCCAAAAATCAAAAGTAGATTTGATGGACTGAGGCCAGGAACCAATACGCCAAGAGCCAGCAGTGCACCTGCTAGGACGAAAGTTAAGAAAGCTGGCGCTAAGGTTCCAACAACAAAATTTAAGGCATAGAGTCCTAATCCAGAAATGATAAAGGTTGTCCAGAACCAAGCTAAATCAATCTTGTCTCGGTCAGATTCTCGAGTTGATTCTTTGAGAAGGCTAGGAACTGTACCAATGATGGCACCCGCAAAGCTCCATAAGACAAAGACCTGATAATTTTCAAGCAGGTATTCAATCGGGTAGGAAAATAAGCCGATTCCCAGAAGCATACCGATGGCAACTGGAATAAAATACAAAACATTTTCTTTAAAGTCTTTAAAGGGATGGGCCAGAAAGCCAATCATCCGTTCATAAATTCCTAAGATTGCTGCTAGAACCCCTCCGGAAATTCCCGGTAGAATAAATCCAAGAGCAATGACAATCCCTTTAATAACACGTGCTAACCATGAGAGCATATTTTTCCTCCAACTATTTCTATTTCAAAAAAATCCTTACTATATTGTATCACAATCAAACACAAAAAAAGAAAAAGCAAATGATAAACAAATGCTTTTTAAGGTTTTTAAAAAGAGTTTTTCTAAAGGTTTCTTCTTTGTTTTTTTAAGGAAGAGATGACGTTGATATCCAAATCGTGGTCAAAGCCAGCAATTTTTTTCCCTTTAGAAGTGTATTGGTGAATATCGTAATCTAAAGTCAGTCTTAGGAGTTTGCCTCGTAAAAATCCTGAGTCAGAACCATAGGAAGGAATCCAAACAGACGTAAACTTGTCTGTATCAATACTGTGTTCTTCCATGAAGTAGACTCCCAACGTAGATTCCGATATTTTTAGCACCTAGTGATTCTAGTTTTGCACGAAAGGCTTCAACACCTTCGTTCATATTGGACATGGTTTTTTCTTCTACATCTAGCCAATAGTAACTAGGGCTGTATGGTGAAGAGGCGTTATAAAAAACTTCAGCGGCTTTTTCCATTTCTTGGACACTTTTTCCAGCTAAATAAGCATAGACACCAACTGGGACATTTCGTTTTTGAAACTCCGTGATATGGGTTTTAAAGGCCTTATCTACCCCATTAACAAAGGCAGCATCGTTCTCTTTGGACGTTTGAGCACCACTATGGACACGAACGATAGCTCCAGAAATGTTTTGGGAAAGAGTATCGTAATTAATTTCTTCAGGGCGTTGCCAACCAGAAACATCAATTACTGGTTTATCTATATTATGTAGTGCTTGTGTTTCTACTTGCGCGATATTTGACTTTGTTTTTACAGGATGGTCCTCAAAACGAGGGCGATTCAGGATTAAAATGAAAATCATAATCCCAAAAAAACCAAACTAAAATAAGCGGATTAATTTTCTTTCTCATATCTCATCATTTTACCTTAAAAATGAAAAAAAATCAAAAAAAATACTCAAAAAATGGGTTAAGGAAAGGACTTGGGAGCATTTTTTCATTCAAGAGCGCGGAATGATTTGAAATATGGTATAATAAAAGGGAATTTCTAGAGAAAAGAGAAGATTATGTCAAATTATGCCATTATTTTAGCAGCGGGTAAAGGGACTCGCATGAAATCTGATTTGCCAAAAGTTTTGCACAAGGTTGCGGGTATTTCTATGTTGGAACATGTTTTCCGTAGTGTGGGAGCTATCCAACCTGAAAAGACAGTAACAGTTGTGGGACACAAGGCAGAATTGGTTGAGCAGGTCTTGGCTGGACAGACAGAATTTGTGACTCAATCTGAACAGTTAGGAACTGGTCATGCAGTTATGATGACAGAGCCAATCTTAGAAGGTTTGTCAGGTCACACCTTGGTCATTGCAGGGAGATACTCCTTTAATCACAGGTGAAAGCTTGAAAAACTTGATTGATTTCCACATCAATCATAAAAATGTGGCCACTATCTTGACTGCTGAAACAGATAATCCTTTTGGCTATGGACGAATTGTACGTAATGACAATGCTGAGGTTCTTCGCATTGTTGAGCAGAAGGATGCTACAGATTTTGAGAAACAAATCAAGGAGATCAACACTGGAACATATGTCTTTGATAACGAGCGTTTGTTTGAGGCTTTGAAAAATATCAATACCAATAACGCTCAAGGTGAATACTATATTACAGATGTCATTGGCATTTTCCGTGAAGCTGGTGAAAAAGTTGGCGCTTATACTTTGAAAGATTTTGATGAGAGTCTTGGAGTAAACGACCGTGTGGCTCTTGCAACTGCTGAGTCGGTTATGCGTCGTCGTATCAATCATCAACATATGGTCAATGGTGTTAGCTTTGTAAATCCAGAAGCAACTTATATCGATATTGATGTTGAGATTGCTCCTGAAGTTCAAATCGAAGCCAATGTTACCTTGAAAGGGCAAACAAAAATTGGTGCTGAGACTCTTTTGACAAATGGTACTTATGTAGTGGATAGCACTATTGGATCAGGAGCTGTCATTACCAACTCTATGATTGAGGAAAGTAGAGTTGCTGACGGCGTAACTGTCGGTCCTTATGCCCATATTCGTCCAGGTTCAAGCCTAGCTGCCCAAGTTCATATTGGAAACTTTGTTGAGGTTAAAGGGTCTTCAATCGGTGAGAATACCAAGGCTGGTCATTTGACTTATATCGGAAACTGTGAAGTGGGTAGCCATGTTAACTTTGGTGCTGGAACCATTACAGTCAACTATGACGGCAAAAACAAATACAAGACAGTTATTGGAAACAATGTCTTTGTTGGTTCAAACTCAACCATTATTGCGCCAGTTGAGTTAGGTGACAATTCCCTCGTTGGTGCTGGCTCAACTATTACAAAAGATGTTCCAGCGGATGCTATTGCTATTGGTCGCGGTCGTCAGGTCAATAAAGACGAATATGCAACACGCCTTCCTCATCATCCTAAGAATCAGTAGGAGTCTGTCATGGAATTTGAAGAAAAAACGCTTAGCCGAAAAGAAATCTATCAAGGACCAATTTTTAAACTGGTTCAAGATCAGGTTGAATTACCAGAAGGCAAGGGAACTGCCCAACGGGATTTGATTTTCCACAATGGAGCTGTCTGTGTTTTAGCTGTAACGGATGAACAAAAACTCATCTTGGTCAAGCAGTACCGCAAAGCCATCGAGGCTGTCTCTTACGAAATTCCAGCCGGAAAATTGGAAGTAGGAGAAAATACAGACCCTGTAGCAGCAGCCCTTCGTGAATTAGAGGAAGAAACAGCCTATACAGGGAAATTAGAACTCTTGTACGATTTTTACTCAGCCATTGGCTTTTGTAATGAAAAGTTAAAACTATACCTAGCAAGCGATTTGACAAAAGGTGGAAAATCCGCGTCCGCAGGATGAGGATGAGACCTTGGAAGTCCTTGAAGTGAGCTTAGAAGAAGCCAAGGAATTAATCCAATCAGGTCATATCTGTGATGCCAAGACAATTATGGCTGTTCAGTATTGGGAATTGCACAAAAAATAGAGGAGGTCAGTATGGGTAAACCTTTATTAACGGATGAAATGATTGAAAGAGCTAATAGAGGCGAAAAGATTTCAGGTCCTCCTTTGCTAGATGATGAGGAGACAAAAATTTTACCAACCTCTTCTTCCCGTTTTGGTTATGCCAATCCTAAGGATCATGGTTTTAGCCAAGAAACCTTGAAGATTCAGGTCGAACCGTCTATTCATAAAAGCCGTCGCATTGAAAATACCAAGAGAAATGTCTTCAATTCTAAGTTGAATAAAATCTTATTTGCAGTCATCTTTCTCTTGATTTTGCTTGTCTTAGCAATGAAACTTTTGTAATAGAAAAGGAATTGAAATGAAAATAGGAATTATTGCGGCTATGCCAGAAGAACTGGCTTATCTGGTCCAGCATTTAGACAATGCCCAAGAGCAAGTTGTTTTGGGGAATACCTATCACATAGGAACCATTGCCTCTCATGAAGTCGTTCTTGTAGAAAGTGGAATTGGTAAGGTCATGTCTGCTATGAGTGTGGCGATTTTAGCTGATCATTTCCAAGTAGATGCTCTAATTAATACGGGATCAGCTGGGGCAGTAGCAGAAGGTATCGCTGTTGGGGATGTCGTGATTGCTGACAAATTAGCCTATCATGATGTGGATGTTACAGCTTTTGGCTATGCTTATGGACAAATGGCGCAACAACCGCTTTATTTCGAATCAGATAAAACCTTTGTCGCCAAAATCCAAAAGAGTTTATCTCAATTGGATCAGAAACTGGCATCTTGGTTTGATTGCTACAGGAGATAGTTTTTGTTGCAGGAAATGACAAGATAGAAGCGATTAAGTCTCATTTTCCCAGATGTTTTAGCTGTTGAGATGGAGGGGCAGCTATTGCTCAGGCAGCGCATGCTCTTAATCTTCCAGTCTAGTCATCCGAGCTATGAGTGACAATGCCAACCATGAAGCAAACATCTCTTTTGATGAGTTTATTATCGAAGCTGGACGTCGCTCTGCCCAAGTCTTATTAGCCTTTTTGAAGGCCTTTAGATTAAGCGAAAATTTGACAGTTTTTTTCTAGCTTATGATAAGATTTAAGTAAAGAAAAGCTAGAAAAACGTTTCAGAGGATATTATGAGTATTGAAATGACCGTCAGTGAGATTGCAGAGGTCTTAGGATTATCTCGCCAAGCAATCAATAACCGTGTCAAAGAATTACCAGAAGAAGACACAGATAAAAATGATAAAGGGGTAACAGTCGTTACCAGAAGTGGCTTGATTAAGCTAGAAGAAATCTATAAAAAAACGATTTTTGAAGATGAGCCTGTCAGTGAAGATGTCAAGCAACGTGAACTGATGGAGATTCTGGTTGATGAGAAGAATGCAGAAATTCTTCGTCTCTATGAACAATTAAAAGCCAAGGATCGTCAGTTATCAGAAAAAGACGAGCAGATGCGTATCAAAGACCGTCAGATTGCTGAGAAAGACAAACAACTCGATCAGCAGCAACAATTGACCCTTCAAGCCATGAAGGATCAAGAAAATCTTAAGCTAGAGCTGGACCAAGCAAAAGAAGAAGTCCAATCAACTAAGAAAGGCTTTTTTGCTCGTTTATTTGGAGGATAATCAAGGAGCTGTTTAGGTTAAATGCTAACCTGATGGCTTCTTTTATTTCTAATCTAAATAGTATAGTTGATCAAGTAAAATAACAGTAGAGGAGAGGTATAGAATGGAACGATTAGAAGATTACATTGCTTTTGACTTAGAATTTAATCAGCATGAAGGACAAACACACTTGATTCAAGTATCGGCAGTGCGTTTTAGAGATGGTCAGGAAATCGATGCCTATGATTCCTATGTTCATACCAGTGTACCCTTAAAAAGTTTTATCAATGGTTTGACTGGGATTACAGCTGAGACTCTAAAAGATGCTCCCCCAGTGGAGAAAGTTATAAAAGATTTCCAAGAGTTTGTGGGTTCTTTACCCATGGTTGGCTACAATGCTGCTAAAAGTGATTTGCCTATTCTAGCGGATCATGGTTTAGATTATAGCCAGCAGTATAAGGTGGATTTGTATGATGAAGCTTTTGAACGTCGGAGTTCGGATTTACATGGTATTGCCAATCTCAAATTGCAAACTGTTGCCTCATTTCTTGGATTTCAAGGTCAGTCTCATAATAGCTTAGAGGATGCTCGTATGACGGCGCGTGTTTACGAGTCCTTTCTAGAGTCGGATCAAGCTAGAGAATTGTTAGGGACAGAAAGTAGTCTATCAAATAATCCTTTTGGGGGCTTGGACTTGTCTCAATTATTTGACTAGGAGTGCCTATGAAACCTGAAAAACCTAAAAATCTAGGTTTTAAGCAGATATACTTTAATCTAGATAAAATACTCTTTCTATTTTTCTTGACTTTTCATGATGATTGAGTTTGTCTGGTTACCATCAAATTCTTGGATTGCTGGACTTTTACTCCGTCAGACAGGTTATCTCTTTCTTTCCTACAACAATATTTTTGCCATTATAAAGGGTTCTCCCTTTGTTAGTCTTGCTTTATTTGTTCTTGTAATCGTTAATTTACTGATCGCCTATTACCAGATAGGACTTCTCTTTATCGGTGCTCGACACCTCCTCTATCATGAAAAGAGGACCTTGCTGGAGTACAGTCGCAAGGTCTTTCACCAAAGTTTCTTGTTTATGAAGCAAGTCACGTTTGCAAAGATAGCCTTTATCTTCTTTTATGTCATGATGCTCTTTCCATTGATTCGAAAGATTTTAAAGATTTACTACCTCAATAAAATTGTCATTCCAGACTTTATCGTTGATTATGTGGAAGACAAGTATTGGCTAGTAGGTATAGTGGTTACTATTCTAGCTTTACTGCTATTTTACATTTCAGTGCGTTTGATGTTTGCCCTACCTCAGCTTTTATTTGAGAAGAAAACAGTCAAAGAAGCAGTCAGATACAGTCTAGAGAAGACAAGAAAGCACTCCTGGTTTTATATTTGGAACTTGCTTTGGATTGTCGTCAAAACCTACCTATTTTTCATTCTTTTATTGATTCCAATCTTGGCAAGTCAGGCACTGATGGATGGTTTGACCCATAAGGAATCTCTTGTGCTGGGAATTATCAACTTTGTCTTGATTAAGAATTTCCACTATATGGCCTTGACTTACTTTCTCATTAAGTTTGTTTCCTTCTTAACAGGAGAAGAACTAGAAATCACACCAAGGAGAAAGAAAGACCACTGGATGAGATGGGGAGTGATGGGCTGTGCTGGTATCTTTTTCGCTCTTGAGGGTTATGTTTATTTAGAAGCTCCAGTTGCCAATAAACCTTTAATTATCTCTCACAGGGGAGTATCTAATAAGAATGGTGTGCAAAATACAGTCCAATCTTTAGAAAAAACGGCTCAGTTATCTCCAGATTTCGTTGAGACAGATGTTCAGGAAACAAAAGATGGCCAGTTTGTCATGATGCATGATGCCAATATCAAGAATCTGACAGGAGTTAATGCCAATCCTCAGGATCTAACTTTGGAAGAATTAACCAAACTTGATATTTCAGAAAATGGTTATCATAGCAAGGTGTCTAGTTTTGATGACTACCTCAATAAAGCCAATGAATTGCATCAGAAAACTTCTTATTGAGATTAAAACCAGTCGAAAAGATAGCCCAGATATGATGAAACGCTTTATGGAAAAATATGGACCTGTTCTTAAGCAGAATGGTCACCAAATGCAGTCCTTAGACTACCATGTGATTGACCAGGTGTTGGCCTATGACTCACAAATTCCAGTCTATTTCATCCTTCCTTATAATAGTATTTTCCCAAGAACGAAAGCTACAGGTTACACCATGGAGTATTCAACTTTAGATGAAAATTTTGTCAACAAGCTTTGGAATACCGATCAAAAATTGTACGTGTGGACCATCAATAGTTCAGAGTCTTTTGATAAATCTGTTCAGCTAGGAGCTGATGGCATGATAACGGATGATTTGGAAATGATTCAAGATCAAGTTACCATTGCCCAAGAAGACCCAGAGTATACTGAATTGCTTTTCAAACAGGCCATGGAATTCTTTAATTTTTAGTAAGCAAAAAGAGGTTGAGCAAAAAATCACCTCTAAAATATCAAAAAAACGAGCGATGTATCAGTTGGATATGCTCGTTTTATTATGCCATGGTTTATAATTGATACCCAATGAAAATCAAAGAGCAAACTAGGAAGCTAGCCGCAGGTTGCTCAAAGTACAACTTTGAGGTTGCAGATAAAACTGACGAAGTCAGTAACATACGTACGGTAAGGTGATGCTGACGTGGTTTGAAGAGATTTTCGAAGAGTATGAAATAAGAATAAAACAGGAAGTAATGCCTATGAAGTGGTTGAAATAGGTTATTTATGTCAGATGTAAAAGGGTTACTAACTTCTGCGTGAAGAAGGCTTTTGAATTTATGTCAAACAGAAAATGGATGTTTTCCCTTTTGGGGCAGATGAGAGAGTATTTTTGGCATGTGCAGAGTTTATGTTAGAAATAAATAAACTGTCATAACATCGCTAGGATTCATCTTTATGAGTATGAATCTCACAAAATTGGTCAAGAATCTAGCATCTAAAACATCAATTATACAAAAACACAGTCTCTCTTTAGCTTGATTGTGGTCAAGACAGAAGTTACTGCGCAGTTTTATTTTTTGAGTTGATTTTTTCTTAGATCATGTGCTTACTGAGGATTGCTTTTATTTTCTGAAGTTGGCGGATTGACCTGTTTTTCGTTTTCAGTAGCAGGTTTACTTGGAGTAGGAGCAGGAGTAGAAGAATCCTGAGTTGCTGCTTTCTGCTCTTCTTTTTTCTCTTCCTTGACGCTAGCTTTTGGTGTTTCCTCTTGCTGTATTTTTTCTTGAGAAGTGTTATTTTCCTTATTGGGACGAGTGTTTTCCTGAGGGGCTTCCTTTTGAATTTCTTTGACAATTGTTGTCGTCTGGCTTGTCGTAGGTTCTTTTTTAGTATTTTTGTTATTATCCAAGGCGTTCATAATCGTGATACTTGCGGTAATCAAGCCAAGGATACTAGCGATAGTAGCAACGGTTTTTTGAAAGACTGTAAAGCCTTTTTTGATGTGTTCTGTTTTTGGTTTTGAAGTTCTACGATAATTAGACATGTATTCTCTCCTTTAATTAAAATTTATTATACCGCATTTCTTTAAAAAAATCTTAAAAAAAGAGGAATTGCCCTTTCTTGTCGCAGGCTCCGTTTCATGATACAATAGAAGGAGTGATTTTAGAAAGCGTGAGAAAACATGATTTACTTTGATAATTCGGCGACGACCAAGCCCTATCCTGAAGCACTTGAAACTTATATGCAGGTCGCTTCAAAAATTTTAGGAAATCCATCTAGTCTCCATCGTTTGGGAGACCAGGCAACACGAATTTTAGATGCTTCCCGTCAACAGATTGCAGATTTAATCGGTAAGAAAAGTGATGAAATCTTCTTTACATCTGGTGGGACAGAAGGTGATAACTGGGTTATCAAGGGTGTGGCCTTTGAAAAAGCCCAGTTTGGCAAGCACATCATCGTATCAGCCATTGAACATCCAGCAGTCAAGGAATCAGCTCTTTGGTTGAAATCTCAAGGTTTTGAAGTGGATTTGGCTCCAGTAGATGAGAAAGGATTTGTCGATGTTGAGGCGCTAGCAGATTTGATACGACCAGATACGAACCTCGTTTCCATCATGGCAGTGAACAATGAAATTGGCTCTGTTCAGCCCATTGAGGCTATTTCAGAACTGTTAGCAGACAAGCCGACTATTTCCTTCCACGTTGATGCGGTTCAGGCACTTGCCAAGATTCCGACTGAAAAGTATCTGACAGAACGAGTGGATTTCGCGACTTTTTCTAGTCACAAGTTCCACGGAGTTCGTGGTGTTGGTTTTGTCTATATCAAGTCTGGCAAGAAGATTACACCTCTTTTAACAGGTGGTGGTCAGGAGGGCGACTATCGTTCGACAACTGAAAATGTTGCAGGGATTGCAGCGACAGCCAAGGCCCTCCGTTTGTCTATGGAAAGGCTAGATATCTTTAGTAGTAAGACAGGGCAGATGAAGGCAGTGATTCGTCAAGCACTTTTAGATTATCCAGATATATTTATATTTTCAGATGAGGAAGACTTTGCCCCTCATATCCTGACTTTTGGAATCAAGGGTGTTCGTGGTGAAGTCATCGTTCACGCCTTTGAAGACTATGATATTTTCATCTCAACGACCTCTGCTTGTTCGTCCAAGGCTGGGAAACCTGCAGGTACCTTGATTGCCATGGGAGTGGACAAGGATAAGGCCCAGTCAGCCGTGCGTTTAAGCCTAGACCTTGAAAATGATATGAGTCAGGTCGAGCAGTTTTTGACCAAGTTAAAATTAATTTACAACCAAACTAGAAAAGTAAGATAGGAGCATTCATGCAGTATTCAGAAATTATGATTCGCTACGGAGAGCTGTCAACCAAGGGTAAAAACCGTATGCGTTTCATCAATAAACTTCGCAATAATATTCAGACGTTTTGTCAATCTATCCCCAAGTTAAGGTAACAGCAGATCGCGACCGTGCCCACGCTTACCTCAATGGAGCTGATTACACAGCAGTAGCAGAATCACTCAAGCAAGTCTTTGGAATTCAGAATTTTTCTCCAGTGTATAAGGTTGAAAAATCTGTAGAAGTTCTGAAGTCTTCTGTGCAAGAGATTATGCAGGACATCTACAAGGAAGGCATGACCTTTAAGATTTCTAGTAAGCGTAGCGACCACAACTTTGAACTTGATAGTCGTGAACTCAACCAAACGCTTGGAGGGGCTGTTTTCGAAGCAATTCCAAATGTGCAAGCTCAGATGAAAAATCCTGACATCAATCTTCAGGTGGAGATTCGTGAGGAGGTGGCTTATCTTTCCTATGAAACCATTCGAGGGGCAGGTGGCTTGCCAGTGGGAACTTCTGGGAAGGGCATGCTTATGTTATCAGGGGGAATTGACTCACCTGTAGCTGGCTATCTAGCTCTTAAACGTGGGGTAGATATTGAGGCCGTTCACTTTGCCAGCCCACCTTATACTAGTCCTGGTGCCCTCAAGAAAGCGCAGGATTTGACTCGTAAATTGACCAAGTTTGGTGGCAATATCCAGTTTATCGAAGTGCCTTTTACTGAGATTCAAGAGGAAATCAAGGCTAAAGCTCCAGAAGCCTATCTTATGACCTTGACCCGTCGTTTTATGATGCGGATTACCGATCGTATTCGTGAGGTACGAAATGGTTTAGTTATCATCAATGGGGAAAGCCTTGGTCAAGTAGCCAGCCAAACTCTTGAAAGTATGCAGGCGATTAACGCTGTGACCAACACTCCCATCATCCGCCCTGTGGTTACCATGGACAAATTGGAAATCATTGACATCGCCCAGGAAATCGATACCTTTGAAATTTCTATCCAACCTTTTGAGGACTGCTGTACGATTTTTGCACCTGACCGTCCTAAGACCAATCCTAAGATTAAGAATGCAGAGCAGTATGAAGCACGCATGGATGTTGAAGGTTTGGTTGAACGAGCAGTAGCAGGGATTATGATTACTGAAATCACACCGCAGGTTGAAAAAGATGAAGTGGATGACTTGATTGATAATTTGCTCTAATCAGAAAATCCAGAAGAATTTAGAAAAATAATGAAAAAAAGTTAGTTTTTAATTCCAAAAACGGAAGCAAAACTAACTTTTTTCTATAATTGTGATATAATGAAATAAAATTTTTGAATATAGAGAGTTTTCTGACAATGAATCAATCCTACTTTTATTTAAAAATGAAAGAACACAAACTCAAGGTTCCTTATACAGGTAAGGAACGCCGTGTACGTGTTCTTCTGCCTAAAGATTATGAGAAAGATACGGATCGTTCCTATCCTGTTGTTTACTTTCATGACGGGCAAAATGTTTTTTATAGCAAGGAGTCTTTCATTGGTCATTCATGGAAGATTATTCCAGCTATTAAGCGTAATCCTGATATCAGTCGCATGATTGTCGTTGCAATTGATAATGATGGAATGGGGCGGATGAATGAGTATGCGGCATGGAAGTTCCAAGAATCTCCTATCCCAGAGCAGCAGTTTGGCGGTAAGGGTGTGGAGTATGCTGAGTTTGTCATGGAGGTGGTCAAGCCTTTTATCGATGAAACTTATCGTACAAAAGCAGACCGTCAGTATACGGCTATGATTGGTTCCTCACTAGGCGGCAATATTACCCAGTTTATCGGTTTGGAATACCAAGACCAAATTGGTTGTCTAGGGGTCTTTTCTTCTGCAAACTGGCTCCACCAAGAAGCTTTTAATCGCTATATCGAGCGCCAGAAACTATCGCCTGACCAGCGTATCTTTATCTATGTGGGAACGGAAGAAGCGGATGATACAGACAAGACCTTGATGGCTGGTAATATCAAACAAGCCTATATTGATTCGTCTCTTCGGTATTACCATGATTTGATAGCAGGTGGGGTACACTTAGATAATCTTTTCTTGAAAGTTCAGTCTGGTGCCATCCATAGTGAGATTCCATGGTCGGAGAATTTACCAGACTGTCTCCGTTTTTTTGCAGAGAAATGGTAAGTTAGGAAAGGAGAAAGCCAATGCATATTGAAAACCTTAGCCACTGGAGTGGACATCTTAACCGTGAAATGTATCTCAACCGTTATGGACATGCTGGGATTCCAGTTGTGGTCTTTGCTTCATCAGGTGGTAGTCACAACGAATACTATGATTTTGGCATGATTGAGGCCTGTGCTTCCTTTATCGAGGAAGGCCGTGTTCAGTTTTTTACCCTATCCAGTGTGGATAGTGAGAGCTGGTTGGCCACTTGGAAAAATGGTCACGACCAAGCGGAGATGCACCGTGCCTACGAACGCTATGTGATTGAGGAGGCCATTCCTTTTATTAAGCATAAGACAGGTTGGTTTGATGGTATGATGACGACAGGTTGCTCCATGGGCGCCTACCATGCTGTTAACTTCTTCCTCCAGCATCCAGATGTCTTTACCAAGGTGATTGCTCTTAGTGGTGTTTACGACGCACGTTTCTTTGTCGGCGATTACTACAATGACGATGCTATTTACCAAAACTCACCAGTAGATTATATCTGGAATCAGAATGACGGCTGGTTTATTGACCGTTACCGTCAGGCTGAGATTGTGCTTTGTACGGGTCTTGGAGCCTGGGAACAAGATGGCTTGCCATCTTTCTACAAGCTCAAAGAAGCCTTTGACCAGAAACAAATTCCAGCCTGGTTTGCTGAATGGGGACACGATGTCGCCCACGACTGGGAATGGTGGCGCAAACAAATGCCTTATTTCCTTGGAAATCTCTATTTATAAAAGGAGTTACCTATGAATTACCTTGTTATTTCTCCCTACTATCCACAAAACTTTCAACAGTTTACAATTGAACTAGCTAATAAAGGCATCACAGTCTTGGGGATTGGCCAAGAACCTTACGAGCAATTGGATGAACCTTTACGCAATAGCCTGACCGAGTATTTCCGTGTTGATAATCTTGAAAATGTAGATGAAGTCAAACGTGCAGTTGCTTTCTATTTTATAAACATGGCCCAATTGATCGCATTGAGTCTCATAATGAATACTGGCTTGAGCTGGACGCAAGTCTTCGTGAGCAATTCAATGTTTTTGGTGCCAAACCAGAGGATCTCAAAAAGACGAAATTTAAGTCTGAAATGAAGAAGCTTTTCAAAAAAGCAGGTGTCCCTGTGGTCCCTGGAGCTGTTATCAAGACGGAAGCAGATGTTGATCAAGCAGTAAACGAAATCGGTCTTCCAATGATTGCCAAACCTGACAATGGAGTGGGAGCAGCCGCGACCTTTAAGCTTGAGACAGAGGACGATATCAATCACTTCAAGGCTGAGTGGGATCATTCAACTGTTTATTTCTTTGAGAAATTTGTCACCTCTAGCGAAATTTGCACCTTTGATGGTCTAGTGGACAAGGATGGAAAGATTGTCTTTTCAACAACTTTTGATTACGCCCATACACCGCTTGATCTCATGATTTACAAGATGGACAATTCTTATTACGTTCTCAAGGATATGGATCCTAAATTACGTAAATATGGTGAGGCAATTGTCAAGGAATTTGGCATGAAAGAGCGTTTTTTCCATATTGAGTTCTTCCGTGAAGGGGACGACTACATTGCCATCGAGTACAATAACCGTCCTGCAGGTGGTTTTACCATTGATGTTTATAACTTTGCTCATTCCTTGGACCTCTATCGTGGATATGCAGCCATTGTCGCAGGAGAAGAGTTCCCAGTGTCAGAGTTTGAACCGCAGTATTGTTTGGCTACTTCTCGCCGTGCAAATGCTCACTATGTCTATTCTGAGGAGGACTTGCTTGCCAAATATAGTCAGCAGTTCAAGGTTAAAAAAATCATGCCAGCGGCCTTCGCAGAACTTCAAGGAGATTACCTTTATATGCTGACAACTCCGAGTCGACAAGAAATGGAGCAGATGATTGCAGATTTCGGACAACGTCAAGCTTAAGGGACTATAGGGTTAAGGAAAATGACTTTCTTAATCCTTTTGTTTTTTATGAGAAACACAGCAGATTGAAACAAGAATAGGACCAAACAGCCTCGTAAAGAGACTGGGACAAAAAGATTTTGATTTTAGGAATTCTTTTATTATAAATTTTTAAAATCGATAGATTAGGAAAAAAAGCGAACAAGATAGAATTCTGAATGTCAGATAACTCGTTTTGTTCGCTTTTTTTATATTTAAGGTTAGACTTTTGTCCCAAACTCTTTTGAGGTGCTTTTTGATATGAGCCCAGGTTTTCTCAATAAGATTTTTACTCAGGTGAGTGGGGAGGAATAAGAAATAAAGCTACTTTTCTGGGGCTTATTCATAGTAGGTGTGATTCTTTTTTTCGAGTGTAGCCTATAGCTTTGAGAGCATAGTGGATAGTATAGTAGATTGAAATAAGATGTGAACAAAGTGATTGAGAAAGTCAATTTTTTCTAGAAATGTTTTAGCAACTGTAATGTGCTATTCTAGATTCAATACGCTATAGTTGGATGACAGCCAAATTCAGAAGCTATTTCAGTCAAATAAGCGTCTGGATTGTCAGTAAGATAGTTTTTAAGTCTATTTCTATCAATTTTTCTTGGTTTTATTCCTTTTACTTGATGGTTTAAATCACCTATTTTCTCTTTTAGATAATGGTATTACGTGAGATTTGGAAAACGTGTGATACTTCTGTTATACTACCTGTTCGCTTACAATAGGCGAGAACTTTTTTACGTAAATCTGTTGAATATGGCATAAGATGACTACACTACATTGTGTACTATCTTTAGTTCATTTTATCATATCTCTGTCGAAACAGGTTACTAATATTAATGTACGGGCTCTATGTATGTCAAAAAAATAAGTTCAGTTATTGAATAGATTTTACTAAACGAGATAGAAGAATAATTTGAGTCTTTTATGCAATCTCCATATAGGATTCATTACGACAGAT
>BNJU01001300.1_pt1 | contig 46856 bp, 45 predicted proteins | sample 8539281 | NCBI WGS metagenome assembly BNJU01 (sample SAMD00202456, study PRJDB9452) | human saliva metagenome | isolation source: human saliva | place: Japan
AGCTAGTGAGGTCATGCCAAAGAGGCTAAGGACTGTTGAAGCCAATTCATCTTGACCTGTTTTTGGAAGACCAGTTGCTGGTGTAGCAGCTACTTCTGCTTGACCACCCGTATGATAAGTGACAGCGACTGGTTTGTTTGTTGCCACTTCTTTTGTTTCGCTTGCAGCTGGTTGAGCTGGAGTTACTGGGCTTTCAGGTTGAGGAGTTGGGGTAGCAGGAGTTACTGGAGCTACAGGATGGACTGGATTTACAGGACTTACTGGATCAACTGGCGCTGGCTGTGGTTGTGGTTCTGGAGTTGGTTGAGGGGTTGGTTGTGGTTCTGGAGTAGGTGTTTCTTCTTCCACTTTTTCCACAAAGGTCTTGTTGCCCAAGATTGAAGCAGACAACTTTCTTCCCTGCCTTATTCACATCTTCGATGTATTGGATAAAGACTTCAGTATCTGGATTAATCGCACCGATCAATTTTGTATCACGGAAGACTGAGAAGCCATCTCCGCCACCATACAAGAAGTCGTTGATAATCGCCTTGTAGGTCTTGTTGCGATCAATTTCAGTTCCGTCTGCCTTGTAAGCTTTCACGACCTTATAAGGATTTTCTTCTGTTGCATCGGCTGGTTTCGTATAGGTGTACTTGATCCCTGCCATTTGCAAGAAGTAGAGTTCTTTCTCATCATATTGTTGGTCCAAAGCTTTGTAGATTTGGTCCCCAGTAATTTCTACTACTTGAAGGATATTTCCAAATGGTTGTACCGCTTGAGCTGCACCCCAAGTTACTGTTCCGTCTGGTTTCACAACGAGGTCTGCACGGATTCCTCCATTATTTGGTAAAGGCAAAGTCAACATCTGGATAACCTGATTTTTTGGCAATATCTAGTTGCGCTGCTGTGACCAAATCTCCAACAGCACTTTCTTTTTGTGCATTCAATTCACGAGTAATATTTTCAGCCTTGTCTGCTGTACCGATTTTTGCTTCTGTTACTTTTTTAACCGTCGCATTGGCATCATCGATGATCGCTTGAACCTTGGCATCTTTTGCTTTGCCTTTAGATGGATCTACCGCAATAATTTTAGCAGTTGGAGCTTTGACAAAGTCAGCTGTATCTGTATCTAGGACCCCACGGACATCCGAGTAGGCTTTCCCTTGAGACGTACCTTGAACGATCAAGGTATTTCCGACCATCCCGTTTGTATATTGGTGGTTATGACCTGCAAAGACGATATCCACTGAGTTTTCAGGATAGATTTGATTTAATTTTTTGATCATGTCTGCAGCCGGACCTTCTGCTACACCATTTTTACTTGTTGCAGCAACGTGAGCCAAGACAGCGATCGCATGAACCCCTTGGTCATTTAATTCACGCGCATATTTAGCAATTGATTCTGCTTCATCCAAAACACGGTATTGTTCATGATTTTTACGCAAAACAAGATTTGGGAATTCTGTCGTAACAACCCCGATAAATCCGACCTTAACAGTCTTGTCATTGACTGGGATTTCTTTGATGGTATAAGGTTTCCAGTCAAATGGGATTTTGTTGGTATCTTTGTCAACCAAGTTGGCAATCACGACTTCTTGTTTAGAAGCTTCATGAGGATACTCATCGACGATCTTGTTGAATTGACCAGGTGTTGGGGCTTCTCCCTTCATGATCCGGTTGAATTCACCAAGTCCTTCGTCAAACTCGTGATTTCCAAGGGTTCCGTATTCAAAGTTCATTTCATTGAAGACTTTTACAGTTGGTTCATCTTGAAGGAGGGCAGAGTTGGCTGGACTAGCTCCGACCATATCTCCAGCTTGCACACGGATGCTGGCATTTGGCGTTCCGGCATTCTCCGTTTCAAAGTCTTTTTGTGAATCGTTCAAATAGGTTGCCAAAAGTGGGGCTGTTCCTGCGTTCTTCACAGTTTCGCCTTCTAAACGAGCTGTCCCTGTTTGTTCCAAGGCACCGTGGAAGTCATTGACGCCCATGAACTGCACGGGCAATTCGTCTGCGAAAACGCTATTGATCGCAAAAACACTAAGACCTGCAGCGACCGCTAGGATACTGCTTTTCAAGATAACTTTTTTCTTCATAAAATACTCCATTTTCTAATGTAGGACACTTCTCCAAAAAGAAGAACACAGAACAGTTGATTTGCTGCAATCAGCTCTTCCATTTTACTATTTTTTCGGTTTTACTTCAATATTTTCCTAGAAACTCTTACAATTTTATTAGAAAACGCTTGATTTCCGAACAACTATTTTCAGTCTCTTCCTTTTGTTACTTGCTGCTCCTCACAAAAAAAGCCGGATTACTCCGGCTCTTTTTCTTATTTATTCACGTTTTCCCATTTCCAGTTTTGAACTTCTGGAATGTCGTCTCCGTTTTCACGGATGTAGTCATGGTGGAAGGCGATTGTTTCATCCATCTTCGCTGCAAATGCGCTTGCTGCATCTCCAAGAGCTGCATTGGCTGCATCTTGTGCCAAGTGGAAGCGATCCAACTCAGACATCACACGCATATCAAATGGTGTGGTGATATCTCCGTTTTCACGGTAACCATGTACACGAAGGTTATGGTTGTGACGGTTGAAGAAGATATCACGGATCATGCCTTCATAACCATGGAAGGCAAAGATGACTGGTTTATCAGTTGTGAAGACTTTGTCGAACTCTTCATCTGAAAGTCCACGCGCATCAACGGATGGGTGACGCAATTTCAAGATATCCACAACGTTGACAAAGCGGATCTTCAATTCTGGGAAGGCTTTGTGCAAGATTGTGATAGCTGCAAGAGCTTCTAAGTTTGGCTCAGTACCTGCAGCTGCAATAACAAGATCTGGCTCTTCATCTGCTGAAACAGTTGATGCCCAATCGATCACCTTGTATCCTTCACGAACCAATTCTTCTGCTTCAGCTGCTGAGTAGAATTGAGGACGTGGGTGTTTAGAAGAAACGATCAAGTTGATCATATCTTCTGCCTTGAAGGCTTCATCCATCACCGCAAGCAAGCTATTGGTATCTGCTGGCAAGTACTCACGGATATATTCAGGAGTTTTCTCAGCCAAGTGAGTCAAGATACCTGGATCTTGGTGAGTGTAACCATTGTGGTCTTGTTGGAAGACAGTTGAAGTTGCAATCAAGTTCAAGGCTGGGTAGTTTTTACGCCATGTTGTATGGGTCTTAGACTTACGCAACCATTTGAAGTGTTGAGTGATCATAGAATCCACAACACGAAGGAAGGATTCGTAAGAAGCGAAGAATCCATGACGACCTGTCAAGACATATCCTTCAAGCATACCTTCTGCTTGGTGCTCTGACAATTGAGAGTCAATGACACGACCAGCAGGGCTCAAGGCTTCATCGTAGTCTGGTTTCATACGTCCTAACCATTGACGGCTTGTACGAGTGAAGACTTCTTGAAGACGGTTTGATTTGGTTTCGTCTGGACCAAAGATACGGAAGTTATCTGGGTTCGCATCTACCAAGTCTGCCGCATACTTACCAAATTCGATCATGTCTTGAGCCATGATTTCACCTGGTGTGTTGAATTGAAGGGCATGTTTCTTCCAATCAGCTGTGTTCATTGGTTTGATCACACCAGCATTTGTGATTGGGTTCATAGCCATGCGACGGTCACCTTTTGGTGCAATTTCAGCAATTTCGGAACTAGTTTACCAGTTTCGTCGAACAATTCAGCTGGACGGTAAGATTCCAACCATGAAAGAAGGGCATCGACATGCTCCATGTGGTGAGCATCTACTGGGATTGGAACTTGGTGCGCACGGAATCCACCCTCGATTGGTGTTCCTTCCCATGCTTTTGGACCAGTCCAACCTTTAGGAATACGAGCAATCAAGACAGGGTAAACTGGTTGAGTTGCTTCTTCAGCAGAACCTTTACGAGCTTCTGCTTGGACTTTCTTGATTTCTTCAATTGCTTCATCCAATTTTTCAGCGAACAAAGCGTGGGCAGCTTCGTGGTCTTCTGAAATTGCAGTGACATTCGCAAAGATTGGTTTCCAACCAAGACCTTCAAAGAAGAGGGCCAATTCTTCGTCTGTTTTGCGTTCGAAGATGGTTGGGTTGTGGATCTTCCCACCATTGAGGTAGAAGATTGGAAGGATAGCCCCATCGTTGACTGGGTTCAAGAAGGTATTTGACAACCAACCAGCCATCAATGGACCTGTTTCTCCTTCACCGTCACCGATAACTGTGGCAGCAATCACATCTGGATTATCCAATACAGCACCTGCAGCGTGAGAAAGGGCATAACCAAGTTCTCCACCTTCGTGGATAGATCCTGGTGTTTCAGGCGCCGCGTGAGAAGCGATTCCTCCTGGGAATGAGAAGATCTTACACAAGTGTTTGAAACCTTCTTCATTTGTGGGATGTTTGGATTTAATTCAGTATAAGAACCATCTAAGTATGAGTTCGATACCATTACTTGTCCACCGTGACCTGGTCCTTCAATGTAGAACATATCCAAGTCGTATTTGTTGATGGCACGGTTCAAGTGAGCATAGATAAAGTTTTGCCCTGGTACAGTTCCCCAGTGTCCGATTGGGTGAGCCTTCAAGTCATTTTCAACGACTTCGCGCTTCAACAATGGGTTATCTTTCAAGTACATTTGAGCAGCTGAAATGTAGTTGGCTGCACGCCACCAAGCGTCTACTTTATCCAAGTAAGCTTTGCTGTTATAATCGACAGTCATCTTGTCTCCTCACAATTTCTAGACAGGTCTGTTGAACAACCTGTTCGTTTGATGAATAATTTAAACAATCTGTTTTCCAGTCAAACAGATGATATTGAAGAAAATATTCAATATTACTTCTATTCTATCAAGAATTTCCCTTTTTGTACATTAGAAAGTAAGAAAAATATTCTTTGAACGTCAAATTTTAATTTTCTACTAAAGTGGTTCCATTCCCTACAGAGATAGGTTTTTAAAAAAAGACTTTGCTGATTTTTGCAAACGAGCAAAGTCCCAAATGAAATGGAGTCGGTTAAATGACTTTTTGACCTTTCTTGTAGACATCTGTCACGAGATTTGTCGCAAAGAAATAGAAGAGATAATCTAGATTTGGTGCATCAAAGATGGTAATGTCAGCCTGTTTGCCAACATCGAAAGAGCCGATTGTTTTAGCACGATCAACTGAATAGGCTGCATTGATGGTCACCGCATTGAGAATTTCTACTGGAGTTAGGCGCATCATGAAGCAACCCAGATGCATGGCAAACTGGAGATTGGCTGTTGGACAAGACCCTGGGTTGCTGTCCGTTGTTAGGGTGATAGCCATCCCAGCGTCCAACATCTTACGAGCCGGTGCATAGGTATCTTCCATGAGGCTGAAGGTTGTAGCAGGCAACAGATTGCCGATAACTTTGGCTTTTGCTAGTTTTTGAATCCCTTCATCCGTAATCACCATCAAGTGTTCTGCACTAGTAGATTCCAATTCAGCCGCCACGTCAACACCACCAATGGATTCGATCTCATCGGCATGAATCCGCAGTTTGAAGCCCATCTCCTTAGCTTTAGAAAGAAGATAGCGGGATTCATCTGCTGTAAAGACACCTTTTTCACAGAAAATATCACAGAACTCAGCTAGCTTTTCTTCCTTCACTTTGGGAAGCATTTGCTCCACAATGAGATCTAAATATTCTTGGGAACGGCCCTTGTATTCTGTTGGGATCGCATGGGCTGCCATAAAGGTTGATACCAGATCAATTTCATGATCCCGGTCCAAGGCAGCTACTACATCTAGTTGGCGTTTTTCAGTTTCCCAATCCAAACCATAGCCACTCTTGGCTTCGACAGTAGTCACCCCATGACGCAACATGTAATCCAACAGTCGTTCGGACTTGTCATAGAGATTATCGAAGGAAGCTTCTCGTGTCGCCCGAACCGTGCTCAGAATTCCACCGCCTTGAGCGAGGATGTCTAAGTAAGAAACACTGCTAACTTTTTCGCAAATTCATGTTCACGACTGCCTCCATAGACCAAGTGGGTGTGGCAGTCAATCAGGCCAGGAGTCGCAACTTTTCCTTCACAGGATTTCACTTCCGTATGGTCATCAATCAGTTCTGGATCTGGTTGACCTGTCCCAACTGCAAGAATCTTTCCATCTTTAATGGCGATATAAGCATCGGAAAGAATTTTTGCCTCTGCCATCTCCTTGCCATAGAGAGGATGACCTAGATCATTCGGACAAAACAATTGGTTAAAGTGGGTTAATAGGATATCAGCAGACATATGAAACATTCCTTTCTATTTCCATTGTTATTCATTTTACAATTCTACAGGAAAAGCGTCAAAAAAAAGTCAAAAAGTTTTTCCCTCATTTTTTTTTGCTTTATTAAAAATTATATTTTTTTTTGACTCTTTATTGACGTTTCTTCGATACAATAAAGAAAATATAAATTCACAGTCCAACTATAAGGAGGGTTCTGCTATGTCATTTATAGACGAGAAAGAAATTGCAGCTGCTATGTCTGTCAAACTTGACTTTGATGTCCTACCTGAAAAGGCGACTTTTCAAGAAGGCATCCGTCGTGCACCTGATAGAGGCTTCCGCTTAACGCAAGCTCAGACTGAAATTGCCCTTAAAAATGCTTTGCGTTACATTCCTAAAAAATTCCACCAAGAGTTGATCCCAGAATTTCTGGAAGAACTAAAAACGCGCGGTCGGATCTATGGCTATCGCTTCCGTCCAAAAGATCGCATCTATGGAAAACCAATTGATGAGTACAAAGGAAAATGCACAGCTGCTAAGGCTATGCAGGTCATGATTGACAACAACTTGAGCTTTGAAATTGCTCTTTATCCATATGAATTGGTCACTTATGGGGAAACAGGATCTGTCTGTGCCAACTGGATGCAATACAACTTGATCAAGAAATACTTGGGAAGTCATGACAGAAGACCAAACCTTGGTGGTTGAATCTGGTCACCCTCTTGGCCTCTTCAAATCGAAACCAGAAGCTCCTCGTGTCGTCATTACCAACGGTCTCTTGATCGGTGAGTATGACAACATGCGCGACTGGGAAATTGCTGAAGAGATGGGAGTGACCAACTACGGTCAGATGACGGCTGGTGGCTGGATGTACATCGGTCCACAAGGGATCGTTCACGGTACTTTCAACACCCTTCTCAATGCTGGTCGTCTCAAACTCGGTGTGCCTGATGATGGCGACTTGACCGGTAAACTCTTTATTTCATCTGGTCTCGGTGGAATGAGCGGAGCTCAAGGGAAAGCAGCTGAAATCGCAAAAGCGGTGGCCATCGTCGCTGAAGTGGACCGCTCTCGGATCGAAACTCGTCACTCTCAAGGCTGGATTAGCCAAGTGACAGACAGTGCCGAAGAAGCTGTGAAATTAGCTCAAGCAGCACTGGAAGCTGGTGAATCCACTTCGATTGCCTACCATGGTATATCGTAGACTTGCTCGAATATGTCAACGAACACCAAGTCCATGTTCATCTCTTGTCTGACCAAACCTCTTGCCACAACGTTTATGATGGTGGCTATTGCCCAGTTGGCATTAGTTTTGAAGAACGGACACGTTTGCTGGCAGAAGACAAAGAAACCTTCCGCCGTTTGGTTGATGAAACCTTGGCTCGTCACTTTGCAGTGATCAAAGCCTTGACAGCTAAAGGTACTTACTTCTTCGACTACGGTAATGCCTTCATGAAATCTGTTTACGACTCAGGCATCAAGGAAATTTCTAAGAATGGCTTGGATGACAAAGACGGCTTCATTTGGCCATCTTACGTAGAAGATATCATGGGACCTATGCTCTTTGACTATGGTTATGGTCCATTCCGTTGGGTCTGCCTCAGCGGTAAACACGAAGACTTGATTGCAACTGACCATGCAGCCATGGAAGCGATCGATCCAACTCGTCGCTACCAAGACCGCGACAACTACAACTGGATTCGCGATGCGGAAAAGAACCAACTGGTGGTTGGTACACAAGCACGTATTCTCTATCAAGATTGCATGGGCCGTGTCAACATTGCATTGAAATTCAATGAACTCATTCGCCAAGGTAAGATCGGACCGGTCATGATCGGACGTGACCACCACGACGTATCTGGTACAGATGCTCCATTCCGTGAAACCTCCAATATCAAGGATGGATCGAACGTTACTTGCGACATGGCGGTTCAATGTTACGCTGGTAACGCTGCTCGCGGTATGAGTCTCGTCGCTCTCCACAACGGTGGTGGTACTGGTATCGGTAAAGCCATCAACGGTGGATTTGGTCTTGTCCTAGACGGTAGCCACCGGATCGATGAAATCATCAAATCTGCCATTGCCTGGGATACCATGGGCGGTGTTGCTCGTCGGAACTGGGCAGGAAATAACCATGCCATTGAAACAGCGATCGAGTACAACCGTCTCCATGCAGGAACAGACCATATCACCATTCCTTATCTGGCAGATGAAGATTTGGTCAAAGAAGCCGTTCAAAAATTGTTTTAACATGATAAATTGTAAAATATAGTGCAACAAAAAAACTCATAGCGTTTCATTGGTGTAAACTGTAAGTAACCACACAAACAGAACCCGAGGAAAAACTATGAGCTACTCCCATCTTACCATAACCGACCGAATAAAGATAGAAACTTACTTGGATTTAGGTTTGAAATCTTGCCAAATTGCAAGTAAACTTGGCTTTCATAAGTCTACCATTTCAAGAGAGTTAAGACGATGCCAAAATGGTTACTCCGCCGTCTTAGCACAGGAACAGTACGACCACAGGGCTAAGCAAAAGGGTCGGAAGTCATGTTTGACACCAAAGTTGAAAAAGGAAATTGAGAAGGGGTTAAAAGCCTCTTGGTCACCTGAACAGATTTGTGGTCGCTATCAGCTTGAACAAAAGCCAATGGTAGCTTTTAAAACCATCTATAACTGGCTCTATGCTGGTTTGATTGATCTGGATTTAAGCGTCCTGCGCCGAAAGGGAAAAAGTCGACAGCCCAAAGAAACACGTGGGACATTTAGGATTGGCACGTCGATTGCCAAACGTCCTAAAGAGGTCAGGAATCGTGAGACTTTGGCCACTGGGAGCTCGATACTGTGGTGTCTTCCAGAGGCAAAAGTAAGGGCTGTTTAGCGACCTTTCTAGAGCGAAAAACTCGTTTTTACTTAGCTTTCAAGATACCAGATAGAACAGCCCAAGCCATGTTTTCAGCTATCGAACAACTTTGTAGGCTATTTCCAAAAGAGGCTCTTAAAACCTTCACTTCAGACAGGGGAAAAGAGTTTGCCTGCTATCCTCTGGTGGAGAACTTAGGAATTCCCTTTTTCTTTGCGGACGCCTATTCTTCCTGGCAGAGAGGAAGCAATGAAAACGCAAATGGCTTACTAAGAGAATATTTCCCAAAGAAAACAGATTTAGCCGTTATCTCTGATGAGGATTTGAACAAGGCTTTATTTGATATCAATCACCGACCACGAAAATGTTTAGCTTACAGAACTGCTTGTGAAGCTCTAGAGGATGAGTTCAAGTAAATGTTGCACTTATTCTTGCAATTTATCACATCAAAAAATAAAAACTGAGAATGGGGAGGAAAATGCACAGACTCCTCCCCAACTTCTCCTATAAAAAGAGGTAATCATATGGCAAAAATTGTTGAGTGTATTCCAAACTTCTCTGAAGGACGCAATCAGGCTGTGATCGACGGATTAGTAGCCACAGCAAAAAGTATTCCAGGTGTCACTTTACTCGACTACTCGTCTGACGCCAGTCACAACCGCAGCGTCTTTACACTCGTTGGGGATGAAGAAAGCATTCAAGAAGTGGCTTTCCAATTGGTGAAATACGCTTCTGAAAACATTGATATGACCAAGCACGAAGGCGAACACCCTCGTATGGGGGCAACGGACGTTTGTCCATTCGTTCCGGTTAAAGATATCACTACAGCTGAATGCGTTGAGATTGCTAACAAAGTGGCTGAACGCATCAATCGTGAATTAGGTATTCCAATCTTCCTTTACGAAGATGCTGCAACTCGTCCAGAACGGAAGAACTTGGCCAAAGTGCGTAAAGGACAATTTGAAGGAATGCCAGAAAAATTGTTGGAAGAAGACTGGAAGCCAGACTACGGTGAACGCAAGATTCACCCAACTGCAGGGGTTACAGCTGTCGGTGTCCGTATGCCACTCGTTGCTTTCAATATCAACCTTGACACAGACGACCTAGAGATTGCCAATAAGATTTCTAAAATCATTCGTGGATCAAGCGGTGGATACAAATACTGTAAAGCGATCGGTGTCATGCTAGAAGATCGCAACATCGCCCAAGTCTCCATCAACATGGTCAACTTGGAACAATTCCCATTGTATCGTGTTGTGGAAACCGTTCGTTTCGAAGCACAACGTTACGGTGTTCGCATCATCGGAACAGAACTCATTGGACTGGCTCCTGCTAAGGCTTTGATCGACTCTGCTGAATACTACTTACAATTAGAAGACTTTGACTACAGCAAACAAGTCTTGGAAAATCACTTGTTGGGTTAGAAAGGGAGTTCTATGAAACTAGTTGACTTAAGTATTACGGAGTTTGCCAAGGTCCTTGGTTCGGATGCTCCAGCTCCAGGTGGTGGTTCTGCTGCTGCCCTATCCGCTGCAAATGGGATTTCCCTTACAAAAATGGTCTGTGAACTGACCATTGGAAAGAAAAAATACGCAGAATTTGAAGACCACATCAAAGCGGTTCACGAAAAAAGCGCTCACCTCCAAGACCAATTACTAGAAGCCATCGACAAGGATACAGAAGCCTTCAACGTCGTATCAGCTGTCTTTGATCTTCCAAAAGAAACGGAAGAAGAGAAAGCTGCTCGTCGTGAAGCCATGCAAAAAGCTTTGAAACATGCGACAGTATCTCCTTTCTCTATGATGGAGCTCATCGTTGAGGCTCTTGAAACCACCAAAGATGCTGTTGGCAAGTCCAACACCAATGCGGCGAGTGACCTAGGGGTAGCTGCTCTGAATCTTAAAGCTGGCCTTCAAGGGGCTTGGCTCAATGTCTTGATCAACATTTCAGGAATCAAGGACCAAGACTTTGTCCAAGAATACCACGGTAAGGGACTCAAACTCCTCCAAACCGGTTCTGATCTTGCAGACAACATTTACCAAACCATTTTAGAAAGTCTATCATAAACCTAACAAACAAAAAGAAAGAAGGGATTCTATGGTTTTATCGGATATTGAAATTGCCAATTCTGTCCAAATGAAGCCCATCACCGATATCGCTGCTGAACTTGGATTGACCGAAGACGATATTTCGCTCTACGGAAAATACAAGGCAAAAATTGATAGCAACCAACTGGAAAAACTCAAGGATAAAGAAGATGGAAAGCTGATCCTCGTGACAGCCATCTCTCCGACACCTGCTGGAGAAGGAAAGACAACCACCTCTGTTGGCTTGGTCGATGCCCTCTCAGCTATTGGTGAAAAAGCCGTCATTGCCCTGCGCGAGCCTTCTCTTGGCCCTGTCTTTGGGATCAAGGGTGGAGCTGCTGGTGGCGGGTACGCCCAAGTGGTTCCAATGGAAGATATCAACCTTCACTTTACCGGAGACTTCCATGCCATTGGAATTGCCAACAACTTGCTTGCAGCCTTGATTGACAACCACATCCATCATGGCAATGAGTTGGGCATCGATTCTCGTCGCATCACCTGGAAACGGGTGGTCGATATGAACGACCGTCAACTCCGTCATATTGTCGATGGCCTTCAAGGAAAAACAAACGGGGTTCCTCGTGAAGATGGCTTTGACATCACAGTGGCTTCTGAAATCATGGCCATTCTCTGTCTCTCAGAAAATATCCTTGATCTCAAAGAACGCCTTGATCGCATCATTATTGGGTACAACTACCAAGGACAACCGGTCACAGCCAAAGATCTCAAGGCTGGAGGGGCCATGGCAGCTGTCCTCAAAGATGCCATCCATCCAAACTTGGTGCAAACCTTGGAGCATACTCCTGCCATCATCCACGGCGGACCATTTGCCAATATCGCCCATGGCTGTAACAGTGTGCTAGCTACTAAACTAGCCCTCAAATATGCAGACTATGTCGTGACAGAAGCTGGTTTTGGAGCAGACTTAGGCGCTGAAAAAAAATTCATCGACATCAAGTGCCGCATGGCCGGACTCAAACCTGCTGCCGTTGTCCTCGTCGCAACCATTCGTGCTCTCAAGATGCATGGTGGAGTTGCCAAAGCGGACCTGGCTACTGAAAATGTCCAAGCCGTGATCGATGGTCTGCCAAACCTGGACAAACACTTGGCCAACATCCAAGAAGTCTATGGTCTACCTGTGGTCGTTGCCATCAACAAATTCCCGCTGGATACAGAAGCAGAGCTAGAAGCTGTCTATGAATCTTGTAAGAAACGCAATGTAGATGTGGTCATTTCAGATGTCTGGGCAAAAGGTGGAGCTGGTGGTCGTGACTTGGCTGAAAAAGTCATTCAACTGGCTCAAGAAGAAAACCACTTCTCTTATGTCTATGACGAAGAAGACAGCATTGAAACAAAATTGACCAAGATCGTCACAAAAGTCTATGGTGGTAAAGGCATCAGCTTAACACCAGCGGCCAAACGCGAACTGAAAGAATTAGAAGCTCTTGGCTTCTCGAACTACCCAATCTGTATGGCCAAAACCCAATATTCCTTCTCAGACGATGCGAAAAAAATGGGAGCACCAAAAGATTTCACAGTTAAAATCAGTAACCTTAAGGTGGCTGCCGGAGCTGGCTTCATCGTAGCTCTAACTGGTACCATTATGACCATGCCTGGCCTACCTAAAGTTCCTGCCAGTGAAAAGATTGATATCGATGCCCACGGCAATATCACTGGTCTCTTTTAAGAAAGAAGGCGTCCTATGGTGACTCTCCTTCATCTTACCCCCGCAGATTATCAAATTTCTACCTGGTCCGGTGGCCAAACCACCCAACTCTTTCTCTCCCCAGAGGGAGGAAGCTATCCAGATCGGACCTTTGACTTCCGCCTCTCTACTGCAACGGTAGAGGTTGAAAAAAAGTAACTTTACCGATCTCACGGGCTACCACCGAATCTTGATGCCCTTGAATGCCTCCATTAGGCTCACCCATCACCATAAAGAAGTGGTTTTGAACCCCTTTCAAAGCTACTTCTTTGATGGGGGAGATCCTGTATCTAGCCAAGGGACTTGTCAAGACTTTAATTTGATTTACAAACCTTCTTATCAGGGGCATATGAGTGCTATATCCCCAAAAGAGAGTGTCAAAAGTCAGAGTCGCTATCAATTGATCTACGCTCTCTGTCCACTAACACTCGAATGGGGAAACAATCATTCTCAAACTCTCCAAACTCACGAGCTCCTGGTGATCGAACAAGCATCTCCTCTTCAAGAGATGACAATCACGTTTTTACCCCATCAGTCTGGGGAGCACCGATTGCTATCTGGACTGGACTACAATAATGTTCACAAAGGAGAAACATTATGAACGGAGCACATAAACAGTCGATTGAGGAACAAGAAAAAGCGAAATTCAGCTTTAGCGGTGCCACTCTTTACGGTATCAACGCCGTAATCGGATCTGGTATCTTCCTCCTCCCTCAAAAAATTTATTCTGGCCTCGGACCAGCTTCTCTAGCTGTCATGTTCGGGGTTGCCATTCTCGTCATGCTACTATCAGCCTGTCTGGCTGAAACAGCTGGCTACTTCGACAAAAACGGTGGAGCTATGCAATACTCAAAAGCCGCTTTCGGAGACTTCGTTGGCTTTAACGTTGGGATTCTCGGTTGGGCCGTTACTGTTATCGCTTGGGCTGCCATGTTAGCCGGCTTTGCTAAGATCTTCATCATCACCTTCCCAGCATTTGAAGGCTACAACCTTCCGATCAGTATCGGTATGCTGATTCTCTTGAGTCTGATGAACATTGCCGGTCTGAAAACCTCTAAGATGTTTACTCTGACAGCTACTGTTGCAAAATTAATTCCAATTGTCCTCTTCTCACTCTTTGCCATCTTCTTCATTTCCGGTGGCGTGAGCAAAGGCAACTTCACACCTTTCCTTCAATTGGAAAGTGGAACAAACCTCTTCAGTTCTATTTCTAGTACAGCCGTCTACATCTTCTACGGTTTCATCGGATTTGAAACCATGTCTATCGTTGCAGGGGAAATGCGCAACCCTGAAAAGAACGTTCCCCGCGCTATTCTAGGTTCTATCAGTATTGTATCTGTTCTCTACATGTTGATCATCGCTGGAACAATCGCCATGCTTGGTGGTCGCATTATGCAAACCGGTGCACCGGTACAAGACGCATTTGTCGAAATGATTGGCCCTATCGGAGCTCCACTCGTTTCTTACGGAGCCCTCATTTCAATCGCCGGTCTAAACATCGGTGAATCCATCATGGTCCCTCGTTTTGGTGCCGCATTAGCAACTGAAAAACTCTTGCCAGAAGGGCTTGGAAAAACAAACTCTAAGAATGCCCCTGTCATTGCCATTATCATTTCTGGTATCTTCGCCTTCTTACTCTTGTTATCTGGCTCTTTCGAAACATTAGCAACCTTCAGTGTTGTCTTCCGTTTCTTCCAATACATTCCAACTGCTTTGGCAGCCATCAAACTCAGAAAAATGTACCCAGACAAAAAGGTTACCTTCCGAGTACCATTTGGTCCCGTTATCCCAGTTCTAGCCGTTGTGATCAGTATCTTGATGATTGCAGGGGACAACATGATGAACTTTGTTTGGGGTGCCATCGGCCTAGTGATCGCAAGTGGACTCTACTTTGTTTTCCACGGTGATAAACTACATAAATCGAAAACCCTTCCTCACTAATTTTCTTTACACAGTAGATGGGAACAGAGACGGGAGCGAAGCTCGGTTTTGCTCCCTAACCCATCTAGGACTCCACGAATATCAAACCTGAGCCCTTTTCTCTATGACTCTTTTCAATTCTTTTAGATCAATAGACAATGGGCCCATGTTTGGTATTCAAACCGAAGTAAACAACACTACTTCCACAGAACAACTATTCATAATCGGAGGTTTTATATGACTCAATTGATTCATTTAGATGGTAATAGCTTAACACTCGAAGAAGTCATCGCTGTAGCTCGGCACGGTGCCCAATGTGAGCTTGATGAACAAGCCAAAGAAGCCGTTATCGCATCCCGTAAATCGTTGATGACATTGTCCGGGAAAAACGAGTCGTCTATGGTGTAACCACTGGCTTTGGTTCCCTCTGTAATGTCAGCATCTCTCCAGAAGATACTGTTCAACTGCAAGAAAACCTGATTCGAACTCACTCATCTGGCTTCGGTGATCCACTTCCTGAAGATGCCGTTCGTGCCATCATGCTGATCCGTATCAACTCACTCTTGAAAGGTTATTCTGGCATTCGTCTGTCAACTGTTGAAAAACTGTTAGAATTGCTCAACAAAGGAGTCACTCCTTATATCCCTGAAAAAGGCTCTCTCGGAGCTTCTGGAGACTTAGCACCACTTGCTCATATGGTTTTACCAATGTTGGGTCTTGGACGCGCCTACTACAAAGGAGAACTTCTCAGTGGTCAAGAAGCCTTAGATCGTGCTGGAATTGAAAAGATCCAATTAGCTGCCAAAGAAGGGCTTGCCTTGATCAATGGTACGACTGTCCTAACCGGTATCGGTGCTCTTGCGACTTATGATGGTATCCAATTGCTCAAACTCTCTGATATCGCTGGTGCTCTCTCAATGGAAGTTCACAATGGAATTACCAGTCCATTCGAAGAAGACCTTCATTCCATCCGCCCACAAAGTGGACAATTGGCAACTGCTCGCAACATCCGTAACCTTCTTGAAGGAAGCAAGAATACCACTGTTGCGACTCAACAACGGGTACAAGATCCTTATACACTTCGCTGTATCCCTCAAATACATGGAGCCAGCAAGGATTCTATTGCTTACGTAAAAGAAAAAGTTGAAATCGAAATCAACTCTGTCACAGATAACCCAATCATTACCAAAGAAGGACACGTCATCTCAGGAGGTAACTTCCACGGTGAACCGATGGCGCAACCATTTGACTTCTTAGGCATTGCCCTTTCTGAAATTGGGAACGTATCTGAACGTCGGGTGGAACGCTTGGTCAACAGCCAACTCAGTAAATTACCATCCTTCTTGGTCAAACACCCTGGACTCAACTCAGGCTTCATGATTACCCAGTATGCTTGTGCATCCCTGCATCGGAAAATAAAATTTTGGCTCACCCTGCTAGTGTCGATTCTATTCCATCTTGTGAAAACCAAGAAGATTTCGTCAGCATGGGAACGACTGCCGCTCGTAAAGCAGCAGAAATTCTTAAAAACTCACGTCGCATCGTTGCTACTGAAATCATGGCAGCTTGCCAAGCCTTGGATCTCAAGCCAGAAAATCATGAACTTGGTAAAGGTACAAAACCAGCTTATGAGCTGATTCGTCAAAAACTGAACTTCATTGAATTTGACAAAGATATCGAAATCTTTGAAGAACTTAATAAAGCATCTGCTGTTGTCGAAAGCGAAGAATTCTTAGCAACCATCGAAAAAGCAGTTGACTTAAGCATTCAATACTGATACAGTAAGAATAAAGCAAAACAGAGGCTGGCGATCTTCTCAGCCTCTGCCTGCTTTCAGAAAAATAAGGGAGGCGACAAGCTTGCTCACAAACTACTATCCAATGACCTACAGCTACTACCAAGGTAGCATCGAGGACAATCCCTACACGGCCAAATGGGGAATGGTCACCAAATTTTTAGACCTAAACGACGAGACCCTCACTCCATTTGAGGGGATGACCTTTGGGATCATCGGCTTTAAGAGCGACAAAGGAGTCTATATCAATAATGGGCGTGTAGGAGCAGTCGAGGGTCCTACAGCCATCCGTTCTCAAATCGCTAAACTTCCATGGCACTGGGGAACCAATGTGACAGTGTATGATGTGGGAAATATTGACGGGCCCAACCATTCACTAGAAGAACTCCAAGAAAGTCTCTCGCAAGCGATCCAGCGCATGTACCAATTAGGGATCCAACCTATTGTCCTAGGAGGCGGTCACGGAACTGCTTACGGCCACTATCTAGGGGATTCAATCCAGTTTAGAAAAAGATGAACAACTGGCTGTGATCAATCTGGATGCCCACTTTGATTTGCGACCTTACGACCAAACCGGTCCCAATTCTGGAACAGGTTTTCGTCAAATGGCTGATCATGCGAAAGAAAAAGGTCAGGACTTCCCTTACCTCATCCTGGGGATCCAAGAGCACAATAATAACCTCTTCCTCTTTAATTACGTTGCTAAAACACCAAGCATTGATTTTTTAACTGGCCAAGATCTCTTCCAGATGAGCCACCAAGCCATTCTGGATCGAATCGATCAATTTTTAGAAAACCAAACCGCGATCTATCTGTCTATTGATATGGATTGCTTTGCGGTCGGCTCTGCTCCTGGTGTTAGTGCCATCCAATCACTTGGTGTCGATCCTAAACTAGCCCTCCTGCTTCTCCAACACATTGCTGCTAGTGGTAAGCTAATCGGATTTGATGTCGTGGAAGTTTCTCCTCCTCATGACATTGACAATCATACTTCAAATCTTGCTGCGACCTTTATCTTTTACTTGACCCAAATATTGGCGCAACAAAAACTGAACTAAGAAGATTTCTACACACGTAAAAAGCATAGAAACACTCATTGCTTGGGTATTTCTATGCTTTTTTCATTTTCAGCACAATGATCTTTGCCTGAAAGGAGGCATGGCCTCTTATCCTTCACTTATGATTTAGATAAGAGACACTACAGGTCTTTTAATTTCTTAAGAAACTGACGATCTCTGTAGGGATTCAAGTGTTGCTCTGCCACCTTCTTATAATAATTCTTATCTTCTTTCAAAAAGGTGCTCAGGGCAGGAGCAAGCTCTTCTCCTTTCTCCTTTTGATCAGATAAGAAAGCTAATAGATAATGAACCATCCCCTTATCCCGTGAATTGGCAGATGGATTCATCGTCCTTTCTTTTCGAGCCAGATAATCCGCAACCTTCTCCTGATCCCCTTGCTGACAAGCAATCAAGGATTGGTAAAATTCGAGCAATTCTTCCTTCCAAGGGAAACGAACACTGGACAAAATCTTCTGAGCTCTGTCAAAACAGAGGCGAGCTTGAATCAAATCTCCCTTCCAATAATAGGCGATCCCAAGATCAATATCAAAGACGACACGGACGGAATCAACAGCTTGATCCCCCACTAAGCGCAGAACCTCTTCTAAGTGGGTGACAGCTACTTGGAAATGGCCTCTCACTTGCTCGATTTCAGCGAGATAGGCCAAAGAAGCCGCAATTTGAATGGCATACTTGGTCTGCATGCTATTGGTCAAACTAAAGCAATCAATGGAGCGATACAGATGCCGGGTCGCCTGCTCCTCATCCCCAACCATCAGGTGATACAAGCCTTTCAAACGCAACTGGATCGCGATGACCTCATGATTATTAGCTTGGATGGCATCTTCCAAAGCCAAATCTGTATAATAGGCCATCTCAGAGATATTCTCCGTTTGAATGCAATAATAAATAATTTGCCGATAACCCTCTAAGAGGAAGTCTGACTGTTTGAGTTCCCGCGCATAGGAGATGACTTTTTGGATATCATGAATCCCCTTTTGATACTCCCCACTTCGAATAAAATAGCGACCTTCTAGGTACAAGTAACGCAGTTGCAAATACTTGTATTCTCTATCTCTTTGGTGCCTTGAAAAGAGGTTATCTAATTCTAGGCGTAGACGAGATAGCTCCCCAAAAATGTCCAAACGGCTATTTGTACCATCTGATAGGAACCCCTCATCTACCTTGGAATAAATCGGAAACAGCTCATGCTCCAGCTGAAGGATTTCTTCTAAATAGGTCAACTCAAACGATAAGGAGCGCAAGAGATTTTGCGATTGCTTGTATTGGTAGGCAATTTCCTTATAAAGAAGAAGGTCCGTCGAATCTTCTAAAGTTTCTTCCAATTTTTGCGCAATTTGTTGGTGGAAGAGCCGCCGTCTAGCTGGCGAAAGAAGATGGTAACAATACATGGCTACCAATTGCTTGCAGAATTGAACCAAGAGAGCCTCGCCTTCTTCTACGATTGAGACGATCGCTCTTTCAGATAAAGGCTCGATTAATTCTGTCAAAACAGGAAGCTCTGTAGCCGTCAATTCTGCCAAGATAGACAGAGAAATTGGCTTATGAAAACAAGATAGGTAGTGTAGAAGAGCCTCTTCCTCACTGCTCATATCCCCAAGTTCCTGAGAAAGATAAGCTTGAATGATATCAGGCAAGGGTTCTAAATTTTCATTTTCTTTCCACTCTTCGATATAGCTGGACAGCAAGAACGGACTGCCTTCACTCCATTCGACCATCTGCTCCATCACTGCCGGCTCTATCTCTCCCAGTTCCCCTTTCAAGAGAGCACGACTTTCACTTGGATCAAAATTGGTCAACTCTAGTTGAGACAGTCTTTTCTCTACCTTCAAGCTCCCCAAGAAGTTGACGAAGGAAGCTGGCAGAGGCTCTTCAGCTGTAAAAATTAGTTGCCATTTCTCCTGGTTTCTTCTTTCCTCTAGTTGTTTCACTTTTTCTAGAGACACTGCATCGATCCACTGGGCATTTTCAAGCAGAATAAGGAGCGGTTTTTCTTTGCTAAGGCCCTGAAGCTGATTCCATACCGAAATGAGATCATCTTCCTCTTCCAGAAGGTAAATCCCCATCTCATCCCCCAGTTTCTCTAGAGCTTGTCTGAGATCATTCCAGTTGCTTCCTTCGTAGCTCTGACTAGTAGCTCTTCCTTCCACCTTAATAAAATTAAAACTGCGATTGGACATCAAGACCAACTGCCGTAAGAGACGTTTCTTGCCTGTTCCAGATTGCCCCATCACGAGAAAAGGACCAACCGCTTCACCCGTCTCGACTAAAGAGAGGTATTCCTCGAGTTGTGAGAGTTCTTGTTTCCGACCAAAAAAGGGAAGTTCATGGATATTCAAGCGATTGGTCAGTTTATGAGTTCGTTTGGCTTCCAAAACGGAGTGATAAAGTTCCTCAATCGCTCGACTGGGACGCACACTGAGCTCGCGATCCAATAAATCGACTAGCTTATAATAGGTCTCAAAAAATTTTCCTAGCTGATGATGGAAGCTATAATACTCCATCAAGAGCTGGTAGTTTTTCTCTTCAAATTCATCCAGCTCTACCAAATGATGGAGCAAGAGTTCTATACTAGGATCTGCAAAACCGACCTGCTCAATTTTTTGATAGCAACTTTCGACATAGAGCTTCCTATAAGCATCTCGTTTACGAGAAGCCCACTGATCAAAGTCTTCATCATCCTTGACATAGAAGCCCTCTAGAAAGTCTCCCTGATAGATATCCAAGGCACTTAGTGGGTCTCTTTCAAAACGCTGAACATCCAAAGAAAGACTCAACTCAGGATTAAGAGCCAAACTGCTCCGACTTGGAGAGACAATGATATCTCCCTCAAAGATCTTATTGGCTTGGTAAACCGTATTCCGTAAGTTTTTGCGAGCTACTTGGTTTTCCTTATCTCCCCAAAGGATACCAGCTATTTCATCACGGTTAACTTGGCCCATGACTGCTAAATAATAAAGCAAGGCCTCCATCTTCGAAAAAGAAAACCGAATAGTTTTCTGATTGAAAACAACCTTAGGGGGTCCAAATAACTTTAACGTGAGATCTTTCTTCATTGCAAGCGCCTCCAAAAACTTCATATTAATACTATAAAAAAAAAGTTGGCTTTTAGCAAGTGATTTATCCAAATAAAAAGAGACTGAGAAATTTTCTTTCTCAATCTCTACACTTCCTACTAAAAGTGTTGATTAATTCACTTCAAAATTCGGTTGATGATCAAATAACGCCTTTGTTGCTTGGTAGACGTGGTAAGCGACATCTTCATTGTTCATGGTGTAAAGGTGGACACCTGCCACATCTTGCGTCACCAAATCAACAATTTGATCGACTGCATAAGCCAAGCCAGCTGCGCGAAGAGACTTTGGATCATGCTCATACTTGTCCAGAATGGCTTTAAACTTCCGTGGGATATGAACATTTTCACAAGTCTTAAGGAGACGAAGGGCCTGATTACGATTGAGAATCGGCATCACTCCTGCATGAATGGGAACATCGATCCCAGCCAAGGTACACTTATCTTGAAAATCATAGAAACGCTCATTGTCAAAGAAAAGTTGAGTGACCAAGCTAGAGCACCCTGCATCTACCTTCTTTTTAAGATTTTGAATATCTGAAATTTGGTTTGGAGAATCTGGGTGTCCCTCAGGATAGCAAGCACCAATCACCTCAAAATGGGGAGCTTCTGTTTTAATAAATTCAATCAGATCTGTTGCATAACGAAAGTCTTTTAAAGGTTCCACACCAGGAATAATATCCCCACGCAGAGCCAAAATCCGATGAACCCCTACTTCATCTAACTCATGAAGAGTATCGGCCACTTTCCTTGCTCAAATAGACGGCTGGCAAGTGAGCAATCGTCGGAATAGACAATTCATTTTGAATGTAATTGGCTAAAGCAACCGTCGTCTCTTTGATATTGTATTTATTATTGCTAGCGGTCACACTAATAAAGTGAGGAGCTAGCTCCTGCATATTTGCCAAGGCACGTAAGAGCTTGGCATTGCCTACTTCAGGATTTGGAGGAAAAACTTCAAATGACAGAGACGGTGTGTGTTGTGACATATTCTATCCTTTTCTTTTGTTTCTTTGATCAAGAACTCTGAGCCACTATTTCTAGGATAAAGGAACGATTCGAAAACCCTCTACACGATGATAGAAGGTCCTCGAAACATTTCTTACAAGTGTTCACGCGCTTCCTTAGCAGCATTAACGAGCTTGATCAAGCTTTCTTTTGTTTCTTTAATTCCGCGAGTCTTCAAACCACAGTCAGGGTTGATCCAAACTTTGCCACTTGGTACTTTTGCCAAGATTGCTTCGATAGTATGATCAATTTCACCGTCTTGTGGGACACGTGGTGAGTGGATATCGTAAACCCCAGGTCCAACTTCTGTTTGGAAGTTTCGCTTTCAACTCATCCAAGATTTCAAGGTTTGAACGGCTTGCCTCAAATGAGATAACGTCTGCATCCAAGTTGTCGATAGCTGGGATGATATCTGTAAATTCTGAGTAACACATGTGAGTGTGGATTTGGGTGTCTGGTGCAACAGTTGAGTGTACCAAACGGAAGGCTGGAATCGCCCAGTCAAGGTAATCTTCGTACCAGTCGCTACGACGGAGTGGCAATTTTTCACGAAGAGCAGCCTCGTCGATTTGGATGATCTTCACACCAGCAGCCTCAAGGTCAAGAACTTCATCCTTGATGGCAAGAGCGATTTGAAGAGTAGAATCCTTGATAGAGATATCTTCACGTGGGAATGACCAGTTAAGGATGGTCACAGGTCCAGTCAACATCCCTTTAACAGGTTTGTCCGTACGGCTTTGTGCGTAGCTAGACCATTTGACAGTGATTGGGTTAAGACGAGTCACATCACCCCAGATGATTGGTGGTTTCACCCCACGCATACCGTATGATTGTACCCAACCGTTTTTAGAGAAGAGGTAACCAGACAAGTTTTGACCGAAGTACTCAACCATGTCGTTCCGCTCAAATTCACCGTGTACAAGTACGTCAAATCCAACTTCTTCTTGCCATTTGATCCATTCGTCGATCGTTTCAGCAAGGAAGGCATCGTATTCTTCTTGTGTCAATTCACCCTTACGGAAGGCCAAACGTTTAGCACGAACTTCCTTGGTTTGAGGGAATGAACCAATGGTAGTTGTTGGAAGTGCTGGAAGCTTGAAGGCTTCTTTTTGGATTTCTTCACGTTCTGCGAAAGCTGGCAAACGAGTATAGTCTGCTTCTGTCAAAGCTGCGATGCGAGCATGAAGTTCAGCATTTGCTCCAACGCGTTCTGTTGCAAAGAGTTCTTTGTTGGCAGCAAGAGCTTCTGCTCCTTGACCATTGCGGATGGCATCCAAGTCACGTAATTCACCCAATTTCTCAACCGCAAAGGCGAAGTGGTTCAAAATAGCTGGTTCAAAATCTTCGTTAGCCGTTGTAAATGGCACATGAAGAAGGGAGCAAGAAGTCGTCAAGACAACCTTTTCAGCTGGAACTTGTTCAAGAATTGCAAGACTCTTCTCGTAGTTGTTACGCCAGATGTTTTTCCCATTCACAATACCAGCATAAAGGGTCTTATCAGCTGGGAAGCCACCTTTCACCAATTCAAGCGTTTTCTTCCCTTCAACAAAGTCAAGACCGATACCATCTACTGGCAAGTTTACAAGGTCATTGTAAACATCACGAACATCACCAAAGTAAGTTTGGATCAAGACTTCAAGACCTTTCTTGTCAACCAAGAGTTTGTTGTAGAGGTTCAAGAAGAGAGCTTTTTCTTCAGCTGTCAAATCTTTAACAAGAGCTGGCTCATCGAGTTGAATACGAGTCGCACCAAGCTCAGCCAATTTAGCAAAAACATCTTGGTAAGCAACCACTAAGCTATCCACGAAGTCTTCTGCTTTTACGCCTTCTTCGAAGTCTGATAATTGAAGGAAAGTGAATGGTCCAACCACAACTGGACGAGTATCAAGACCCAATTCTTTGGCTTCTTGGTACTCATCAAAAATCTTGTGACCAGCCAATTTGACTTCTGTTGTTTTTTCAAATTTTGGAACGATGTAGTGGTAGTTAGTGTTGAACCATTTCTTCATTGGAAGAGCACGCACATCCCCTTTTTCTCCTTGGTAACCACGCGCCAAAGCGAAGTAGCGTTCAAGATCAGACAAGTCCAAGTTTTGAACCGATGCAGGCACAACGTTGAAAAGGAAAGCAGCATCGAGGAAGTTGTCATAATGAGAAAAGTCATTTGATGGGATTTCAGTAATGCCTTTTTCTTTGACAATGTTCCAGTGTTTGGCACGCAATTCTTTAGTAGCTGCCAAGAGCTCGTCTGCTGAGATTTCTTTTCTAAAGTATTTTTCAGTTGTAAATTTTAATTCACGGAATTCACCCAAACGTGGGAAACCGATAATTGTAGTTGACATGTTGTGTCCTCCAAAAATTCTAATTGACACTATCATATCAGAAGATAGCCGTCTTGTATAATTGCTTTTACACGAATTTTGATATAGCCAAAAACTATAACACAGATTTAATGGGCCTTGAGACCAGAAATTAAAAGTAAAAACTAGGACTCCTTATAAATATTTCCTATAGCCCAAGCGTCCCTGAACCATTTCTGAGCGGATTTTGAGCGGATTCCGCTAGAAGAACAGCCCCTAAAAAGCAAAGCAGGCCTTCTCTATCGAGAAAGACCTGCTTCTACGAGGAAGTAATTTCCTCTATTTTTTCATTTGCTTCATTAGGCTAATTTAACACAGAAGGCATCCCAAGGGGCCAACTTGCCTGATTCAAGGACTTGCTCCACCTTGGTATTGGCAATGAGAACCTCTTCAACCCCATTGACAAGTGGCAACTCTTGCTCTTGACTGGAGAGATTGACAACCACCAAATAGGCTTGCTCTCCTTCTACCCGCTTGTAGGCAAAAACCTTGTCTGCTGCATCCACCAATTCATAATCAGCAGTCACAAGCCAAGGGTGTTCTTTTCTCAAAGCAATGAGGGCTTGGTAGGTATAGAAAATAGAGTCTGGATCTGCTAGGGCAGCCTCCACATTGATCTCTTTGTAGTTTGGGTTGACCGCAAGCCATGGACGGCCTGTCGTAAAGCCGGCTTCTACTTCATCATTCCACTGCATCGGTGTCCGTGCATTGTCCCGACCAATATGGCGAATTTGATCCATGATCACTTCGAGCGGCACGCCTTTTTCTAAGGCTTCATGAGCATAGTTGATCGACTCGATATCTTCTACGTCCTCAAGGCTCTTAAATGGATAATTGGTCATCCCGATTTCTTCCCCTTGATAGATATAAGGAGTTCCCTTCATCAAGTGAAGCAGAATCGCTAAAGCCTTGGCCGATTTAACACGGTAGTCGCCATCATCCCCCCAAGTTGACACAATCCGTGGCAAATCGTGGTTGTTCCAAAAGAGGGAATTCCAGCCTTCCTCTTCTCCTAATTCCGTCTGCCACTTGGTGAAAATTTCCTTCAATTTAGGCACATCCAATTCCTTAGCGTAGTGCCACTTTGGTTGACCCGGTTGGTATTGAAGGCCGATGTGTTCAAATTGGAAAACCATGGACAATTCCTGATTTTTTGGATTAGAGTATTGCTTGGCAATCTCTGGAGTTGCTCCCCAAGTTTCTCCCACTGTGAGCAGATCCTTATCGCCAAAGGTCGCTTGATTCATTTCCTTCAAGTAAGGATGGAGCATGGGACCATTGCTGATGATTTCCTGATCTGGGATCTTACCGATCATATCGATCACATCCATACGGAAACCACCAATTCCTTGTCAATCCAGAAATTCATCATGTCATAGATCTGATGACGGAGTTCCTCATTTTCCCAGTTGAGATCTGGTTGCTTCTTACTAAAGTTATGCAGGTAGTATTGACCTGAAGCTTCATCAAACTCCCAAGCAGAGCCACTAAAAGCAGAAATAATACCATTAGGCTCATCGCGCCAAATATAGAAATCCCGCTTTGGACTTTCTGGATGTTCACGCGCCTCGATAAACCAAGCATGCTCATCAGAGGTATGGTTGACCACCAAGTCCATGATGATTTTGATCTTGCGTTTCTGACCTTCTGCGATCAATTCTTCCATATCTTCCATGGTACCAAAGATGGAGGCAATATCCTCGTAATCCGAGATGTCATAGCCGTTATCATCCATGGGACTCTTGTAGACTGGTGAGAGCCAGATGGCTGTAATCCCTAGCTTTTCCAGATAGTCTAGCTTGCTCGTGATCCCCTTGAGATCCCCGATGCCATCGCCATTACTATCCTTGAAACTTTTTGGATAAACTTGGTAAATTACGGCGTTATGCCACCATTTTTGTTCCATTTTTTCTTCTCCTTTATGATTGTGAAATCACTTTCATCATACAAAAATAGGGGTGAAATTGCAAGAGTTTACAAGTCTTCTCCCCTCTTCACTGGAATAAATCACTTCAAAGAGACGTTGGCGCAAGCCTTCCTCCAAAGGTGTGATGACCTTCATCAACTGTTTCCAATCCTTGGCTCTTGAACAAGCCGCAAATAATTCATTTTTCCTATCGTAGGCCAGGTTAGCAGATTTCAAGAGTTCAAACATCCGATCTTCTTTGGCAATAGGATGCGATTGCAGCTCACCCATCGCAATTTCTTGACTTTGATTGTCCACTAAAATGGGAGCTGTCTCAAAGGTATGGAGCAAGAAACGGTGCTGTCTCTTTTCAGGAAGCAAGGCTAGATCACCTGATAGATCCAGCCTAATCTTTCTTTCATCCCAATCGACTGTTAGGCGGGTTTCAACCTTACTAGCTCCTTCTCCTTCGACGAGTACAAAGGAACGATTGTCACCTGGGAAGAGATGCCAGTCCAGCATTTCTGGAAGGTCCACTCCTGTCTGTGCTTGTGCATCCATAGGGATGATGGCTCCCGCACGTGCAAAGACTGGAATATCCTGGCTGGTCCTAAAGACCGTGAGCTTGCCTCTTCCTTCATACTTCCAATCATGGAAGAAATCGTACCAAACGCCGTCTGGGAACCAAACACTCACAGAAGCACTATGAAAGACAGGATCCAGCGCTTCGGTAATTGGCGCCACCATGAGTTCACTGCCAAAGAAATATTGATTCTTCGCTTCATAAGCCTCTTCTTCGTTTGGATAGTGGTAATAGAGAGGTTGAACCAAAGGCAGGCCTTCTTCGTGCGTCGCCACATTCATGGTGTAGAGATAAGGCAGTAAGCTATGGCGCAGGCGCAAATACTGCTTCATCAAGCGACAGGTCTCAGACGAGTAAAACCACGGTTCCTTGCTGTTAAAGGCATTACAAGAACTATGAAGACGATTGATCGGGCTAAAAACCCCAAACTGCAACCAACGAAGAGCCAAGTCTTCATCATAGTAGCCCCGCATATGGCCACCGATATCATGACTCCACCAGGTGTAGCCGATATTGGAAGCTGTGCTAGTAAAATAGGGTTGAAAGGCTAGGGATTCCCAAGTCACAATAGTGTCCCCTGAAAAACCAATCGGATACCGATGGCTGCCGGGACCCCCATATCGTGATAAGATGAGACCAGCTTGGCCTTTTCGGCAATTATCTACATAATGATAGTGATTTAACAACCAAAGGGGATCCATCTTGCCATGACTACCTTGCTGCCAATCAATCCACCAAAAGTCCACTCCTTGATCTTCCAAAGGATGGTGGACATCTTCGAAATAAGCTTCGCGAAAGGCTGGACTGTAAAAGTCAAAGCCAGCCGCTTCTTCTTTTTCCGCATCCAGTCCCAAGCGTTTTGCGACCATGGGATAAGCATCTTCGAAAGCGCGAATTCCATCTGCCGGATGGACATTTAAGGTCACCTTTAAACCACGCTCATGCAGGCCATTTAAGAAGGTAGCTGGATCAGGAATCAAATCCCGGTTCCAACTATAACCCGTCCAACCACTTCCAAAGCGAGCAGGAATCGCCGTCTTGTGCCAGTCCATATCGATCACACTGACTGCAAGAGGCACTCCTTCTGCTTTGAAACGATCCATCAAATCTGTGTACTCCTGACTGGTATAAGGCCAATACCGGCTCCACCAGTTTCCCAGAGCATAACGTGGTAAGAGGGGTGGCTGTCCTGTCAGATGGTAAAAATCTTTTAAGGCACCTAGATAATCGCGTCCATAACCGAAGAAATACAGATCCACTTCTGGATAGGACCGTGCTCTAAACCCGCTTTCGTCATCATACAAGTAGGAAGCGGAATCGTCTAATAGAGCATAACCAGCCTTGCTCAAGATTCCATCTTCCAACTCCATAGCCCCATCGACCTCGTCAAGCGTCCGACTGGTCCCCTTTAAGGTCTCCGGCTGATCTCCATAGTGCCACCTGCTCCCATAGACTGCATACTGACCCTTGAGCTCAATAAAAAGCCGATCCGGTGCAAAAGGTCCTTTTTCAAAATGGAGGTGGAGATGCTCTGTATGAAGATCGAGAACATCTTCTGTCTCTACGACCTCACAGGCAACAGGGCCAAAATCTCGATTTTGTATAACTTGCGTCTGACCATCTTCAAAAACACCATCTTCTGAGTATTCCAAGCGCACCAAAGATTCCGTTAATACGGAGATCCGATAGTTTTCTCCCTCTATAACTGGTCCTGCCATTTGTCTGTCCTCCTCTTTTTATAGGGCATCTGACTCGCCCTCTTTTCATCTGCTTCGCCTCACAAAGTAAGCGCTTACGATTTTACTATAGCACTCAAAAAAAGGCCTGTCAACACTTGACAGAGCCTTTCCTAAAATTTTATAAGATCAACTTCCCCAATGGATCAAGAGATACATGAGACTCGAGCCAAACATATCTGCCAAGGCATGCATGAGGAAAAATGGCAAGAGATTCTTGACGACCTTCTTGTACATGACGTAATAAAAGAGTCCATAAATGACGCCAATCACAAAGGCCCAGAGAAGCCCTTGATAGGTGTGGAAAGAAAAACGGATCAGGGTTGAAAAGGCCAACGCCTTCCACTTGTTCTTCTCACTCACCGAAGTCATTAAGCCCAAAAAGAAAAATTCTTCATAAAATCCATTGAGTAAGCCATAAGCAATCGCCATGGGACTCAAAGCCATGAACTTGTGGAGGATCTGCATAGGATCGATAAAAGGCCAAAGACTCGGACTTAGATAATTGTATTCACCCGAAACCGTTGAGATTACATCCCCAAAAAGTCCCATCGCTACAAAGAGCAAAGGCACCCAGATCAAGGTGGACCACTTGAAGCGGATCGGCAATTGTTTAAAATCAAAGCGACGGAGCAGCAAGTAAAGAAGAGCTAGAGCCAGCAAGATCAACTGCAAGGTCATATTGCTGGAATAAGCAGCTCCTTCACTTGCGGTATTGCTACTGCTTGTGGCTACTGCAGTCTGCGCGACTGGCTGAAAACTGGCTAAAAACAGCTGGGTCGAGCGGATAATGAATTGCCCAAAGAGAATGGCCGTCACAATACCAATATCAAACCATTTGAGCTCTTTTAAGGGCTGTTTGGGTCGTATTCTGTAAAAAAATGTCATCTTTCATCCTTCTATTCCCACAATGGAAGTATTTTTCTTTCTCTTACTTTAGCAATCATTGCTTAAAGAAGAGTTAACCTAGAGAAAAAAAACGACCTTTCGGCCGTTTTATTTTATATTGAAGACAACGTCATCTTAAAAACTTTCCTTAGGTGAGGACGGACCTCAGCGAACTTCTTTGAAGTTCCATGACTTAGTTTTGAGCCTCTTCGCTTTTTAATTTATAGTCTCAAAACTCCCGAGTGTTTGAAACAATCATGTTTCAAACACTTTTCTCACAGCGGAAAGTTTCAGTATACTCTTGATTCATTGTAAAAATTAAAAGTCATTTTTCTGCAGAATCACTTCACCTATTTTAGTTAAAAAATAGGTTATCAACATTCTGAAACAACTTTTCGGCCGTTTCCATTACACTATTAGTCTAACAAATCTTGGATTCTATCTAAATATTGGTTGTCTGTCACTGCCATCACGCGCACCCCTTCAGGCCAGATAAAGTCGGGACCAATCTGAATATGAAGCGGTTGGTCTTCCGCATCTCGATAGCCGATAATATTGAGATGGTACTCCTCTCTGACAGCCAAGTCCTGAAGGCTTTTTCCCACCCAGCTAGCTGGAACCGTAAACTCAGCCACCACCACTGCTTCATCCAACTGGAAGACTTCAATCCCGTGTTGGAAGAGGATCATCTTAGCTAGAGACATGCTGCTTCTACCTCTGGTAGGATGACCAAATCAGCCCCAATCTTCCCAAGGACTTCCTTGGTCACTTCATTCTTGACCTTGGCAATGACTCGCTCAACACCAAGGGCCTTACAGTGCATGACCGCCAGCACACTGGACTCCAGATTTTCACCTGTTGCGATAACGACTGTGTCGCAGTTCCCAATATCTGCCGCATCCAAGAGGTCCATTTCTGTAATGTCTCCGACAATTCCAGTTGTAATCATGGATTCATACTGGTTGATCACATCTGCGTGATCGTCAATTGCAATGATATCCACATCCTGGTCCTGCAAGGTTTTTAAAACGCTCTGTCCAAAGATTCCTAATCCTAAAATTCCAATGGTTCGATTCGCCATGAGTTTCTCCTATCCGATAATGATGTCTGCCTTGGCATACTGCAAGGTGTCTGCCTTCTTGGCTTGGTAATTATTCAAACTGACCATAAGGGTCAAAGGACCAATCCGTCCGATAAACATGAGGACCATAATAATGGCTAGTCCCGCCCCATTTAAGGTCGAGGTCACATTGGCTGTCACGCCTACTGTCGCTAGAGCGGATACCACCTCAAAGACCAAATAAATAAAGCGTTGGCCATCCGGCGTCACCAAACAGATTCCTAATAGACCCACTAAGAAGGTCAACTGGAAAATCACCGCCGTCCCAAAGGAACGTTGAACAATGTCTGGTGAAATGGTACGTTTTCCTAAATTGGTATGTGGTAGCCCCAATAGTTCCTTCCGAGCCAGGAGCAAGAGGACCAGGAAGGTGGTGATCTTCATGCCCCCTGCTGTCCCACCCGGTGCTCACCTAAAAACATCTGCAAGAGATAGACGAAGAGCGTCACTGGCCGGACTGCTGTATAATCTAAGGAGGCAAAACCGGCCGTCCGCATGCTGACAGTTTGGAAAAAGCTGACCAAGATCTTCTCTCCTAATGGAAGGGACCCAATCGTTGCTGGATTATTAAACTCGGTCAAGAGACTGGTTACTGTCCCAAAGAGAAGGATCGCAGCTGTTAACCAGAGAACCACCTTGGTATGGAAGCGAAGAGTCCGCCGTCCTGATTGATTACGGGCCTTGGTAGCCAGGTCAAACCAGACCATGAAGCCCAAGCCCCCAGTAATGATCAGAGCAGATAAGGTCATATTGACCAACCAATCGGTCTGGAAGCTCATCATACTATCGCCCCCAAAATTATCAAAGCCCGCATTACAAAAGGCCGAGACCGCAACAAAGATAGAGTTAAAGATTCCATGGCCCCAACCAAATCGAGGAATGAAGCGAATCATGAGGAGCAAGGCCCCCAGTCCTTCGATGGTAAAGGTGGTAATAAAGATGGAGCGGACAAAACGGGCCAAACTCTGGTTATTGCTAAAACTAAAGCTATCCCGAATGGTCTGCCGGTCCTTGAAACTGAGCTTTTGGCGACCTTCCATAAAGAAGAGACCAATAAAGGTCAAAATCCCTAGGCCTCCGATCTGGATCAAAAGCATACAGATCAATTGCCCCCAGCCATTATAGGTCGAAGCCACCGACTGGGTAAAGAGCCCTGTCACACAGACCATGGAAACCGCTGTAAAAAGATGGTCGATATAGCCTGCTGTTGAGCTTGCTTGCTGGACAAAGGGCAGACTCAGTAAGAGCGAGCCGATCAAGATGACTAAGGCAAAACTGAGAAAGATCCGCCTTGCTGGAGACAGGCCTTTAATCTTGGACTGCCATTGTTTAAAAAATGATTTGACTAACATAGCTTCATTGTATCATAAAAGTGGATTGGACTCACAAGTGATGAACCATTTCTAGGCATAATTCTAAGGCCTTCTCAAATGCTTCAGATCCCCAGTCACGCTGGTCATAATTTTCCAGGTCGGCAAGAGAATCTGCGGTAAATAGGAGCAAGCCCCAAACCGCCTCACGAAGCTGGGCCACTGCAGCAAGAGATGCACACTCCATCTCCACCACACTACACCCTTCTTCAATGCGATAGGCCACCTTGTCAGGTGTTTCCCTATAAAAGCCGTCGGTTGACCAGGTCATGACCTCTTGATAAGAAATAGACGCTTGTTTGAGAACTGTTTCAATAGCAGTCAGGGCACGGTCGTCTACCTCTATATAACGGGAGGGTGCGACATAATGGTAACTGGCTCCCTCATCTCGCAAGGCCTTGGTCGGAATTAAAAAAGCATTTTCTTCTATGTCCACCAAGACCCCACAGCTACCTGCCGATATAATCTTCTTCACCCCATAGCCAATCAACCAATCCATGAATTGAGCAGCAGGGGCAGATCCAACTGGCGCTTGGGCCAAGCAGATTTCCTCTCCTTTGTACTCCATAACATAGACCGGATAGACCTTGGTAGCTGAGACAAAGCTAGCTACTTCTTTGGCTCCGACAGCTTTGGCAAAGCGATCAATCTCATCTTCCAAGAAAGCATAAACACATTTTTCAGGCAGGTGCAGATCGAGTCCCTCATGGGTCGGCATAATGACTGCCTGCGGGTTGTCATCAAACTCTAAAATAGGAATTTCATGTTTATGGATCATCGTTTCTCCTTTTTGACGGGTATTTCTTTGATGACACGGGCTGGATTTCCTGCAAGGACCACATTGTCTCCGAAAGACTTGGTGACCACTGCTCCTGCGCCAGCGACCACATTGTCACCCAGCGTGACACCAGGAAGGATGGTGACCCCTCCTCCTGCCCAGAAGTTATCTCCTATCGTAATCGGCGCCCCGTACTCGAGACCAGAATTGCGCTCGCCTGGATCCAGTGGGTGCAAGGGCGTCAAAAATTGGCAATTAGGACCAATCATGGCATTCTTTCCAATCGTGATGGGACATACATCCAACATGGTCAAATTGTAATTGGCATAGAAATTTTCTCCCAGATGGATGTTGACCCCATAATCCACAAGAACCTGGCGATTAAGATAGAGGTTTTCACCGGTTGAACCAAACCACTCTTTGATGATAGCTGCCCCCTTTTTAGGATCTACCTCTTGGTTAAAAGCTTCTTGTTTCTCCCGAGAGGCTTGGGCCAAAGCCCGTAATTCAGGGTCCGCAGGTCTATAAAAATCACCTGCAATCATTTTTTCATATTCACTGGCCATAAGGAAACCTCCACGTTATTTTGACATATTATAGCAGAATTCCCCCTTTAAAACAAACGTCAGAATAAGGTTTTGCAAGAAAAAAGATCAAAAACACTTAAAAACACTTAATAAAACTTGCATCCGCTTATAAAATAGTGTACAATGAAGGCAAGAACAGAAATAAGGAGTAAGCTAATGTATCAGGAACAGCGACTCGAAAAAATATTAGAACTCTTAGAAGAGCGAAAACAACTATCGGCCAAAGAAATGGTCGACTACTTCAAGGTCTCAAAAGATACCATCCGTCGTGACTTCGCTCTCCTTAGCCAACGCCAGCTGGTTCGCAGGACACACGGTGGTCTCCTTCCCTTAAACAAAGAACCTGGCCCTTCTTATCTAGACCGCAGTCAAAAGGCTAACAAGGAAAAGACTGCCATGGCTCAAAAAGCCCTGCAATGGATCCAAAATGGACAAGTGATCTTTCTCGATGCCTCTACCTCAATCACTTTGCTGGCAGGCCTACTTGATGGAGATCTTACAGTCTATTCGCACTCCCTTGACAATGCTATCCAACTCAGTAGCCATTCCCAGGTTGACTTTCATCTCTTAGGAGGAAAATTCTATCCCAAAAACCGCTTCTACTATGCTGCGGACCAAGCACAAATACTGGACAATCTTCGCTTTGATGTTGCCTTTTTTGGAGCTGGTAGCTTGGCCAACGGCGAGGTCACCTTTGAAGATGCAGAAGACGTTGCCGTCAAATCCCTCGTCTTTGAACGATCTCGCACCAAGATCCTTGTGGCAGAAAGTTCTAAATGGACGAAAAATGGAAACTATTATCTTGCTCGTCTCAAACAATTTGACTATTGGATCACTGACCAAAAACCAAGCCCTGACATCCTTAAACAAGTCGGCAACGAAACCACTATTCTCTACTAGGAGGTAAGTTTATGTCTCACATTCGTCTCATCATCAGCGATATCGATGGCACCATCTTAAATGACCACCATCAGATTGATCCACAGTTAGCAGCATTGATCCCGGATTTGAAACGCGAAACCATTCCCTTCGTACTGGCTTCTGCTCGCTCTCCAAAAGGGATGGCACCCATTGCCCAAGAACTCGGCATAGAAGACAGTCCCATGGCCTGCTACAATGGGGCCTTGATCCAAAAGGGAGAGCAAGTTCTTCTCGAGCACCCTTTGGATAAGACAGAGGCCCGGCAGTTCATCAACTGGGCCAACCAACACTTTCCTCAGGTTTCGATCAACCTCTATAGCGGAAAAGACTGGATGACCGACTGCCTTGACCAGTGGAGTCAAGAGGAGGCCCGTATTACAGGAGAGAAACCTCTCATTCTCCCTCTATCGGATCCTTTGCTGGATACGACAAAGCCCCTCCACAAATTGCTCTTAATTGGAGAGGCGGAAGAAATCCAAGCTCTCTATCACACTCTTTCTGCCGACGACTTCCCTTCTACCGCTTTTTATCTCTCCAAAGCCAACTACCTAGAAGTCACGGCTAAGCAGGTCTCCAAAGAGAATGCTCTGGTTGAGCTGGCCAATCACTACCACTTGAGCTTGGAAGAAGTCCTCACTATGGGAGACAACTTCAATGACCTCCCTATGCTCAAAAAATCCGGCATCGGGGTCGCTATGGGCAATGCCCCACAAGAAGTGAAAGACGGAGCAACAGTCGTAACAAAGTCAAACAATGAAAACGGGGCGGGGCAAGCGGTTGAGACCTATGTCTTGATTTAGAAACATAAATAAAGTGACCAACTAGTATTTTTTACGGATAAAAATAGAGTAGAAAGACCGATAAAGCAAGGATTCCCTCGAATTGGTAGGAATCCTTTTTCTTACATATTTTGTATATTTAACTTATTTTTCGTATATTTTTCTTAAGTAGTTTTTTATCAATAATTAGAGATATAAGAAGGCTGAAAACCCTTGATTATTATACCGTTGACAAGTTTTTCAAAAACCGGTATCATAGAAAAAAGTTTATTAAAAAGGGGACGTATTTTGAAAAAATATACTATTTCACGTAAACAAACTTTAACTTTAGCTTCCGTTGTTTTAGGAACTATCTTCACAGGAACGACTATTGCTTCAGCTGATGAGGTTGCTCCTAGCACAACCCAAGCTGCTCCTGCAGCTACTACAGCAGCAAAATCACCTATCACCACTGCAACAGAAGAAATCAACGCCAAAGCCAATACACCAGTTGTTCCTGCTGATAAAGCAAAAACTGGAGATATTATCGCTGTGGACGTTAAAAAAACTGGCCCATCTGCTAAAACAGACGGCGCAGACACAACCACTACTTCAACAGCAACTATCAAAACCACTAGCTTAGCCGATCAAGACACACCTGTGGGCACTTCAAAACCAGTCTCTTCAACTAAAACAGCTACATCCACTAAAGAAACAGCTGACTACACTGAGACAACAACTGAAACCGTCAACAAAACAACTGTAGTCGAAGTGACAAAAGAAGCAGATGTGGTCAATAAAAAAGAAGTTCAAGCAACATCCGACATCGTCTTTGTCATTGATAAATCAACTTCGATGGATTCACATATCAATGATACAATGAAGAACGTTGAGACCTTTGTTCGTAATTTATCTGCAAAAAATATCCAAGCACGCTTGGGATTGGTTGCATTTGAACGATCAGATCGTATACAGTACTTTGATTTTAACGGATCAAAATTCACAACGGATCCAGAAAGTTTTATTTCTGCTCTGAAAACTATCAAAACCTATGGTGGTTATGAAAACACCACTGTTCCATTGCGCCACATCGCTACTTCAGAGGACTACAACTGGGGCACCGGAACAAACAATCATCGATTTGCATTCGTCATTACAGACGAGCCAATCGATATGAATACTCCATATAGGAATCCTCTCCCATCAAAAGAAGAAACTCTTCAATCATTGAAGGCAGCGAATATTTCCTTAACAGTTGTAGGACGCACAGTAGACCAGTCTGACTTTGCTCCATTGGTCAATGGGACAAATGGTCTCTACCTAGATATCCGCAAAGATTTTGCTGACTTGTTGAACGTTCAATTTGCCAATAAAGTTGTTGAAACTGTACAAAAAGGTCGTGTCTTCAAAGTCCAAACAGATAAGTATGAGTTGATTTCAAAAACTCACCGCGTGGCGAAAGCAAAACCACAAACGCCTAGCATCCAAACACCTGCAACACCGACTCCTACTCCTCAGAAACCGGCTGTTGTCACTACTGCGAACCGACAGTCTTCACACCAGCTAAAAACGAGCCTGTGAAAACAGAAGTCTATATCGCACCTGCAGCTCTTCCTCAAAAAGAAGCAAGTCTTCCAAATACAGGAAGCAAGACCTCAATTGCCTTGACAACTCTTGGCCTTGGTCTTCTTAGCATGGGTGCTGCCTTCGGCCTCTCTCGTAAAACAAAAAAAGACTAAAGCGAAAAGCCTAATTAGTTGATGAACTGCACCTCAAAAGTTAGACAGAAAAATTCTAATTTTTGGGGTGTTTTATTATGAGATTTAGTTATAAAGATCAAATCCCAATCTATGAACTAAAAAAGCAATCAAAAAATATGGGGTAAACCTTTCAAATCTTAGATCCTTCATCTGATTGAATTCTATTCTCAACTAAGTGTTGTTCTTGAATTTGGGCTTCCATGTAAACGCTCTATCTCCAACTCTAGATGTGCTATAATCTAGTTAATAGTAACAAGGAGGTTCTCCTATGAATTCCTATAAAATCAGCTTATTCCGACTTGGTATGCTCTTACCAGCGTATTTAATTTTTAATTATGTTTATTCTATCATTTATAACTCTGCAGGATTTGCTTTTACCATTTTGTGGCCGATATATTACTTATCCTTTGTGATGATTCTGCTAGGAAATATTTTTATCTTTAGAGATCTCTCAAAAATAAAATCATCCGTCGAAGATGATGGGTTTATTCAAAAGACTTCTACTATACAGTTAGTTCTAGCTACAATTGGAGCTTTCATACAAATAATAGGTTTTCCCCTTAATTACATCGAAAACTATTCCCTACTAGCTAGCGCCAGTATTGTCTACTCTATTATCCTCATTATCGGAATTTATCAGAAAGTCATACTTGAGCAAGATAAAGATGTTTCATCTATACTTGGTTTTGTCTTTGGAATTACAGTTCTTTTTCTCTCTAACCTAGTACTACTCACCACTCCTTCTCCAATAGCCAAATACTCTACTTCTTCATTCAGACAAGAATTTCAATCGCTTGGGCTAAAGGGTAAAGTTGAGTTAATTGACCAACACAGAGAGATCGAAGCCTTTAATGGAACAGTATACAAGTTAACATATACTGAACATTTATCTGACGGAACTATTTTAAAAGAAGATACTACCGCAAAAATTCATAAAATAAGCGGAGAACATTTATCAAATTTCTTTCTTCTTTCAGGAACAGATCTTGAAACACTTCTTAATGATAAAGAAAAGGCACTGTTTCACACTGTCAAACAAGATGAATTCAGTTTCTTACTAGATGTATACAAAGAAAGGCCGAATTTCCAACAAGAAGAAGAGCGTATCAAAAATGCTACTGCTGAAAAAATAGATAAACTCTTTACGACACCAATAACTTCTAGTTTTAAATTTGGAAAATATCCAATAGAAAACTACTATGTTGCAATTATGGCGCAGGCTGTCAGCAATCGAGAAAAAGGAGATTTTGACGCAGCTGGCTTTTATAATATTACAACAAAAGATCTCATGAAAAACAAGGGACTTACTCTCGATTTTGATTGTGACCTTACGAAAATCAAGGCAGAAAATGGTAGTCCTTTAGATACCTTTAAGGAAAAAATCTTATCTTTACCAAAAAATTCATTTTCCGATGGAATCTATAACATCAGTTGTTCTTATGATGAAAATGGAATAAAAAAGAAAGTTACTTGCCCATTTGTTGTTGAAGATGGTGTGGGACACTTTGAAAAGGATGTCATCGAAGGAAATCAAACAAATTAGTTATTTTTGATACTAAAACAGGCAATACTGATACGACTTCTACTATCTGCAACCCTCGTAAAAAAGCCTAATCAAATGATTAGGCCTTTTTCAATCTCTATTTCAAAAACTCTACCATCCATTGTTCGAGACAATCCATAAATCGTTGGACAGCTGGTGACACTTTCTCTTTTTTAGGGAGGGCCATCCCAAGGGAAACGAAGCGCTTGGGACTAAGAGGAACTTGTGCCACTTCTTCTTTCCAGTCTCTTGCAATCATGGCTTGGTTAAAGCTGACTCCTAGACCAGCCTTGACCATCTGATAGGTCGTAAAGCCGTCCTTGGTGGTGAATCTGGTCTGCAAATTAAGGCCTTCTTGCTGTATTAAGCGGTCTTGGTCTGTATCTTGACCAGGTAAGGTATGGATAAAGTCTTCTGCTTCCAGATCTTTAATCTTATAATTCTTTTGTTTGGCCTTGGGATGTTCTTTGGGTAGCCAAACCACCAAGGGGTCTCGATACAATTCTTTCCAGCTGTACTCTCCACTATCCTGAGGCTCCGCGCATAGACAAATATCGACAGATTTCTCGGCTAGCCATTTGGCAATCTCCTTATTACCACCTTCTAAGAGAGTGATCTGAATGGATGGATAGGTTTCTGAGAATACCTTTAAGAGGCTAGGCATCCACATAGAGGACACGCTAAAGTAGCAGCCAATCGTGATGGACCCTCGAATGACTCCCTTAATGTCCTCACTGACTTCGAAAGCTACCTGATTGGCAGCCACAATCTCTCTAAAATAGGGTAGCATCAATTGACCGTTTTCCGTTAAGCGAACGCCCTTTTTATTACGGATGAAAATCGGAAACTCCAACTCCTCCTCTAAACTCGAAATCATTCGTGTAATCCCTGACTGGGTATAGTTTAGCTGTTCAGCTGCGGCTGAAAAAGAGCCGGTCTCACTTGCTACTATGACAGCCTGGCATTTACTAGCGTCCATAAGTTTCTCCTTCATTTTATCCATTCCATTATATCATAGATAAGATGAGTTTTTGCCATTTGTGTTATATCAAAAATTTATTTTTAAACTATTACCATCAACAAAGAAAGTGAAACATTCAAATGAAGAAACAACTGAATTTTTGCCAACGACTATTTACAAGGAGCACATCCTAACATCCTTAAACGGATGGTGGAAACCAACCAAGTGGAAATGACAGGTTACGGGACGGACCCCATTACCCAAAGTGCCATCGAACGAATTCGCGAGGCCTGTGCCTGTCCCCAAGCGGAAGTCCGCTTTCTCATAAGTGGGACCCAGACCAATCAAATCATGATTAATAGTCTCCTGCAATCCTATCAAGGGGTGATCGCTGCAAAAAAACTGGTCATGTCAGTGTCCATGAGGCTGGGGCTATTGAATTTGGTGGCCATAAGGTTCTAGAACTCGATACAGAAGACGGAAAATTGACCGCCCAACAAATCAAAGAAACCATTGAAGATTACTGGGCAGATGGCAATCACGAACACATGGTCATGCCAGGCATGGTTTATATCTCACAACCAACGGAACTAGGAACGCTCTACAGCAAAGCAGAGCTGGAGGCTATTTCACAAGTCTGCAAAGAGCACGAGGTCAAACTCTTTGTCGATGGAGCACGCCTGGCCTATGCTCTGGCTTGTCCTGAAAATGATGTGACTCTAGCTGACCTCGCCCAGCTCTGTGATGCTTTTTACATCGGTGGCACCAAGTGCGGGGCTATGTTTGGAGAAGCGGTGGTCATTCCTAATCCTCGTCTCCTTCCCCATATGACCACTATCATCAAGCAACACGGTGCTCTCCTAGCTAAAGGCAGATTGTTAGGCATCCAATTTGACGAATTGTTCAAGGATCATTTATATGATACCATCGGCCAAGACGCGATTACCTATGCCAATCAGATCCGTCAAGCATGTAAAAAAGCAGGACTCCCCCTCTATTTTGAAAATCCGACCAACCAGATCTTTTGCTTGGTGACCAAAGAGCAGATGAAAAAACTCTCTGAGAAAGTGATTTTCTCTTTCTGGGAAAAGTATGATGATGAACTGACCGTTATTCGTTTTGCGACCTCCTGGTCCACTCGAAAGGAAGATGTAGAGGCATTGTGTCAGGTGATTGAGTCACTCTAGGGCTTGAAGGAATCGGTCACCCACCTCATTTATGATATAATAATCCTGATAGAGGGAGGAAACCAATGTTACAAGAACTAGCCTTTACAGGCCAATGGAGACACTATCAAAAACGCGTTCTCGATAAGAGTGACGCTTTTATGGCGGATGGCCACCTGCATTTGGTAGCAGCTCCTGGCTCTGGAAAAACAACCCTGGGAATCGAATTTATCAGACGCTTTGGCCAGCCAACCCTGATCTTGGCTCCTACGGTCACCATTCGTCAACAATGGGTGGACCGGATTATCCAGGCATTCCTGAGTGATGAAAGCCAAGCGGAGCAATTAATTTCACAAGACTTAAAACATCCTAAGCTGATTACAGTGGCTACCTATCAGGCCCTACACAGCGCCATGACCCAAGTCGTCGGTCAATCACAAGCTGAGGATACCGATGACCAGGCAGAGATTGAAACATTTGATTTCAAAGGTTTTGATATCTTTACTACTTTCAAAGCCATCTCGCTTGGGACCCTTTGTTTAGATGAGTGTCATCACTTACGCAATGAATGGTGGAAGAGTTTGGAAGCCTTTCGTCAAGCCTTCCCTGACTTAAAGATGATCTCCCTCACCGCTACCCCTCCCTATGAAGGGGATCCCGCCCTTTGGGATCGCTATATCCGCATGTGTGGTGAGATCGATGAGGAAATTACGGTTCCCGAATTGGTCAAGGAAGAAACCCTTTGTCCCCATCAGGACTATGTCTACTTCGCCTTTCCAACCAAGGAAGAGCAAGATCAATTGGATGCTTTTAGCCAACAAAAGAATGCTCTCTTGCAACAACTGACTTCCGATCCCCTCTTTTGCCAACACCTCCAAACCTGCCAGGCCTTATCAGGTCAGATCAGCGATGATGAATTGCTCAATGAGCCCAAGTATCTCTCTGCTACCCTGATCTTTCTTCGAAGCAAGGGAATCGTCTTTCCCAAACGTTTCCAGGACCTCTTAGGAGCCAAGAAACTACCTGCTTTCACCATGGACTGGCTTGAAATTTTCTTGCAAGGTCTGCTCTTTCAGGTGCCTCACTGGTACAATCTACCTGAGGAATACGAGAAGCAACTACTTCATGAATTAAAAGCAGCCAGCTTGATCGATCGAAAACAAGTCAAACTGGTCCGCAACAAAAAACAAGACCTTCTGCTCAATCAATCCCTTGGAAAACTCAATGCAGTTCGAGAGATTTTCAAGGCGGAATACCAGGCGCTTGGAAGTCAATTGCGCCAACTGGTCCTAACAGACTATATTCGTCAAGACTTTGAAGTTCATCTCGGGGATAAGGACGCCCAATTTACTCAATTGGGAGTACTCTCTTATTTCGAATCCATTCGCAGAGAAAGCATCGAGCTAACGACTCCTCCTGCCATTGCTGTCTTAACAGGTAGTATCGTCATCATCCCGACAGTTGCTAAGCCAAGACTAGAAGAGCTTCTAGGAGCGAATCGACTGACTTTCCAAAGTGTTGGCCAATTATCCCCTGATGACTTTCTCAAGGTTCGCTTGGTTGGTTCTCAACATGATTTGGTGACAGCCGTGACCCAGCTCTTTCAAGAGGGACTCATCCAAGTCGTGATTGGAACCAAGTCTCTTCTAGGAGAAGGCTGGGATGCTCCTTGTGTCAACTCCCTGATCCTAGCGAGCTTTGTCGGTAGCTTTATGCTCAGTAACCAAATGCGAGGCCGTGCCATCCGAGTGTGGCCCCAAGATCCAGATAAGACCAGTAATATCTGGCATTTAGTCTCTATCAATCTTTCCCTAAAGAAATGGTATGAACAGTCAGATCTTGAAAAGGAAGAGATCGAAGCCATCACTGATCAGCTGAAAGAATACAGTCCTGATCTAGAGCTTTTAGAGAGACGGATGAAGCAATTTTTAGGCCTCCACTACAAGGAGCCCTTCATCGAATCTGGCATCGAACGTCTAGCCTTTGACAATATCCGCTATACTAAAAAACAGCTGCAAAAACTCAATGAAGAGACCTTAGAGCGCTCTACCCATCGTCAAGAACTCCGAGACGGCTGGAAATCAGCCCTGCCGATTCTGGAGAATATGGAGATTGCAAATGAGGTCCAAGTGGATAAACACTTCCTGCCCCTGGCCCTATTTTTTGATGCCAGGAAGCTAGCTCGTTGGCTGACGGCCGCCACTTTGACCGATGCTTTCGCCAACCTTTTTTACTATTCACATAGAGGAGGAGGAAATAAAGCGTCTCTTATTCTTCTATTCGTCTTAGCTGTTCTCGCACTCCTTGCCTGGCTCCGCTACTATCTCTATAAGAGCCCTTATAAACGGTTAGAAGTCTTTGGCCAGGCTATTCACCAAGCTCTGCTCCTTTCTGGGCATATTCAAACTCAAGAGACCCGCATCCAAGTCGCACGAGACAGAAAGGATGCCATCAACACGCTGATCTATTTGAAGGGCGGAACCATGCGGGAGAAGGAACTCTTCTCGCAAACCATGATCGAGTTTTTCGCGCCGATTGAAAATCAGCGCTATATCCTGAAAGCACAGGAAAAGGTGTCCGATCAGACAGAATATTTCGCTGTACCAAGCCTCTTTGACAAACGAAAAGAGGACGCCCAAGCCTTTGTGGAGCAAATCCGAAAGAGCCTAGGCAAGTATGACCTCGTCTATACCCGAAGTGCCGAAGGCCGTGCCATTCTCCTAGATGCGCGCATCAAGGCCTTAGCTAACAAACAAGAGCGCACCTTCACCAAGAAACAAGTCATGTCCAATTTGAAATAAAAATTTATTTCAAAATAGAAGAAAAGTCTAGTAGATCATTTCTACTAGACTTTTTCATTACTCAATGATAATCATGGCCTTAATAGTCTTACGTTCATCCATGTCTTTATAGGCTTGATCAATCTCGTCCAGGGTATAGCTATCAGTAAAGACACGACCCGGATTGATATCACCATCAAGAACAGCTTTTAACAAAACTTGTTTATCATAAGTAGTAACTGAGGCTGCTCCACCCGCCACGGAAATGTTTGGGCAAAGGTCGAACCTAGAGCACGGTTATTGTAATGAGGCACACCGACAAAACCTAAACGTCCACCATTGTGAAGAACCCCAAGAGCTTGATCGACGGCTGCTTCAGTACCCACACATTCAAGAGCAGCATCTGCTCCACCACCGAGAATTTCTCGCACCTTGGCAATCCCTTCTTCACCACGCTCAGCCACAACGGCTGTCGCACCTGACTCCAAGGCCATCTGTTGACGGTCTTGGTGGCGACTCATGAGGACGATTTGCGATGCTCCACGCATCTTAGCTGCAATAACAGCACATTGGCCAACAGCACCATCCCCGATAACGACCACCTTGTCGCCTTTTTGCACATTAGCCACACGCGCTGCATGGTAACCGGTCGGCATGACATCAGCAAGTGTCAAAAGTGACTTGAGCATGCCTTCGCTATAATCTGAAGGTTGACCTGGAATTTTCACAAGTGCCCAATTGGCAAAGTGGAAACGGATGTACTCTGCTTGGACTCCATCAGACCAGTTGGTGCCGATATGGCGATCACAAGTCCCATCATAGCCAGCACGACAGGCATCACACTCCCCACAGCCATGGGTGAAAGGCGCTATGACAAAGTCTCCTGGTTTGACCGTGGTAATGGCCTCACCGATTTCTTCGACGATCCCAATGGCTTCGTGGCCACTATTTTGATGACCTGCTTCAATATCCGGATTGCGGTAGCTCCAGAGATCGGATCCACAGACACAGGTGCGAACGATGCGGAGAATGACATCATCTGGCGCTTCGATGCGTGGACGTTCTACTTCTACTAGACCCACTTGCCCAGCTTGTATAGACTGTTTTCTTCATAGGAACAACCTACTTTCTATTGCTTACTTATCTACAGTATACACTTTTTATCGAGCTTCTGCTCATACCAAGTCGTCATTAATGGTGATGATCATGTTCATGACTTTGACTTACTTCCAGCTCTTCGATATTTCTCTTGTGGGCGCGGTGGGTTGCTAAGTCTTCATCAACCTCAATGGTGACGTTTTGAAAGCCACAGTCTTTGAGCAAGTCTCGGATAGACTCTTTACAGACCTCCATGTGGTTGACATGCTCTAGACAAACATGGACAATGGCGTTCTTTTCCAGCCCATCCATGGTCCAAAGATTGAGCTGATTGATACTAGCCACGTGCTCCAACTGCTCCAAATCACTCTTGATCTTCTGTATATCCACTCCTTCTGGCACGGCATCCAGGAAAATCCTGAGCGTGCTCCAAAAACGTGGAATGGCTTTGACAGAATAAAGATGGAAATAGCAAGGGATAAGAGCGGATCCAGGATATACCAGTCGGTAAACCGGAGAACAATGGCCATTAGGATGACAGCCACCCAACCCAAGGTATCTTCCAGAAAATGCAGGCTGAGAATGGATTCGTTCTTGGTTTGTCCTTTGCGAATGACGAGACTCGCTAGCACATTGATACTGACGGCTATGATTCCAAGCCAGAGAATGCCCTCATCGTTGACAGGTTGTGGGTGAACCAATTTCGTTATATTTTCCAAAATAACCAGAACGGACCCTGTCATGAGAATCACTGCCGTTACCATGGCCCCTAAAAGGCTAAAGCGCTTGTAGCCTAAGGTATAGTGGCTGTCTTCTTCACGATTGGAAATACTCTCTAGAAAGGCGGAGATCCCAATAGCGATCGCATCCCCCAAGTCATGGATGGAATCCGCAAGGACTGCACTGGAGCCAAAAATCCCTCCTGCAATAAACTCAACAATGGCATAGCCTAAATTCAAGAAAAAAGCTATCCAGACCGCATATTTTGTCTTCATAATCCTTAATCCTTTGATATAATGGGAGTGGGACAGAATAATTTTTTATAAAAATTTATTCGTATTCCCACCCCCGCAAGGCTGATTAGGTATTCTTTGGAGTGGAATTAAAGAGCGAAAAAGAGACCAATCAGCTACTGCGTCAAACATTTATTTCTATAGATTTTCTGAGAGATGAGACTACTATCTCTTCCCTTCATGATCTATTATCCACTACTATCAACAGAAAGGATAGGGGCAAACTGTTTAGGGTGTACGTTACTGAACAGTTTGTTCAAAGTGTCCATATGACTGCACAGGATCGTCGCATCACCAAAACTCGAAAAGCTATCTATCAGGCTTTCTTACACTTACTCAACCAAAAAGACTACGAAGCCATCACGGTTCAGGAAATCATAGACCTTGCTGATGTGGGGCGCTCGACCTTTTACAGCCATTACGAGAGCAAGGAATTATTGCTAGATGAACTCTGTCAAAAACTCTTTCACCATCTCTTTGAGCGTGCTGAACACCTCTCACCACAAGACTATCTGGCTCATATCTTTCAGCATTTCAAGAAAAATCAAGATCATGTGACCAGTCTCTTGCTCTCTAAAAACGATTATTTTATACGGCAACTGCGAAAAGAACTAGAACATGATGTCTACCCAATGGTAGCCGACGAACTCATCAAGGCCCATCCAACTCTCCCTCACTCTTACCTCAAACACTTGGTCGTCAGCCATTTCATCGAAACCCTCAGCTGGTGGTTGAAAAAAGGCAAGTCCTACACCGAACAAGAAGTGATCCAATTTTATTTGGAGATTTTAAAAGTGGGCTCGAACTAGAAGGGAGTATTTTCAATGACCAGCGTGCAATTTTACTTTCTATTTCCATCACTCTTCATGCTTCACGAACTGGAAGAAATCGTTTGGATGCCATCCTTTGTCAAAAAAATATCAATCCAGTATCCAAACAATCGAATCCTAACTTATTACACTCCTTTTGCTTTCAACTTTATTGTCTTGGAGCAATTTCTCATCCTAATGACGTCTCTATATCTTAGTTACCAGTTTAATAACTATAGCATTTACGCAAGCATCATAATCGCTTATATCTACCATGTATTCGGACATCTGATTCAAACAATCGTTATACGAAAATATGTGCCTGGGTTGTTAACGGGCATTTTAACAAGTTACTTTTCTATCATTTCCCTCAAAAATGAAATTCCAATTACACTTTATGGTTACTCTCTTTTTACCTTATTGGTTATTATTTTAAATCTTGTAGTATCATTTATGATTCTTCATAAAATCAGTCATAAAAAATAGTACTCAGGCAATCATATCTTAGAAAGGAAACCGTATGTTCTTCCCCATTCTTCTCGGCTTTTTGACAGCCTTCTTTGCCCTTGCTTTTGCTCTTCTTCACTTATTGGCTTCTCTTTCTGAAGTTAAAAAAGGAAATCACACTCTAGGAAATACATTTCTCCTCATCGGAAGTAGTCTTGCGACCTTATCTCTCACCCTCTACTTCTTTTTACCGATTGTCTCTCTAGTCCTTTGGTTGATCGGCTGTGGTTTGATTTGCTACGGGGCCTATTGGAATGGGAAACACAAAGGAAACTTCCATCCAGCTCACCACCTGATTCGGATGGGCATCGCTCTAGTCCTTACCATCTTGTTAGCCTTGTTATAAGAAAAGCTCAAGTTTTTTGAAAACTTGAGCTTTTGTATTTTCTATTTATTAAGCCATCAACAGCATAAGAATAGGGATCACCACCATGGTTGCAAGGGTCGTCTCTGTCACCATGAC